>Ga0137418_10001056_pt1 | contig 25192 bp, 21 predicted proteins | sample CZODoug3_1_2_16f_FD_122242 | JGI IMG/M metagenome (GOLD analysis project Ga0137418, IMG submission 122242) | Vadose zone soil fungal communities from Angelo Coast Range Reserve, California, USA - CZODoug3_1_2_16fungal (Hybrid Assembly) | ecosystem: Environmental > Terrestrial > Soil > Vadose...
TTTTCGCCATCATTGTCCTCCACGACGGCGAAAACCTTGTCAAACGTGGCCAGAAAGTCCAGCACGGCGGCGACGTCGCCCTGCCGAAATTCACCTTTGTCGACCGCGATATTTGCCTCGCGCACTAAATCAAACGCCGCCGCTAACGCTCGCGCCGTGTTCAAGTCGTCTGAGAGTCCGGCGTCAAACTCTTCCGCGGCCTTCGCAATGCGCGCGGCCATGCCTTCTCGTTTGCCTGCGGGAAATTTCCCCCGTTTCAATCGGTCGGCAAAATTCCGTAGTCGCTCCACCGAGCTGGCTGCCTGCTGCAAGCCATCGAACGTGAAATTGAGCTGCTTTCGGTAAGGAACGCTGGCAAGAGCAAACCGCAGAGCCGAAGGCTTATACCCTTTCGCAAACAAATCTCGCAGTGTAAAGAAATTACCCAGCGACTTAGACATCTTCTCGCCTTCAACCAGCAGATGTTCGGCGTGCAGCCAATACTTCGCAAAAGGCTTGCCGGTCGCACCCTCACTCTGAGCGATTTCATTTTCATGATGCGGAAACGCCAGGTCGATCCCTCCGGTATGAATATCCAGCGTTTCACCGAGATACTTCATAGCCATGGCAGAACATTCAATATGCCAGCCGGGGCGCCCGGGTCCGAGCTCAGTTTCCCAGAAGTGTTCTCCCGGTTTCGGCGCTTTCCATAGCGCAAAATCCCGCGCACTCTCCTTTTCGTAACGGTCGTTGTCCACGCGCGCGCCCGCCTGAATACCGCTCAGATCGATCTTGGAGAGCTTTCCATAGTCGGGGAATTTCGTGATGCGGTAATAAATCGAGCCCTCGCCCGCGTACGTGAACGTTTTTTGCTGCAATCGCTGGATCAGTTTCACCATGTCATCGATATGATCGGTCGCCCGGATCCAGTGCTCCGGCGCCTCGATGCTGAGTGTCTTGCAATCGTCAAAAAATGCCTGCACGAATTTCGCGGTGTAGTCCCGAATGCTCAACCCAGCGGCAGCTGCATTGGCGATGATGCGGTCGTCCACGTCCGTCAGGTTCATTACGTGGTTCAGCTTGAACCCGCGCAGCTTCAGGAACCGCCGCAAAATATCCTGAAACACGAAGGTCCTGTAATTCCCGATATGCGCGTAGTCATAGACCGTCGGCCCGCACGTGTACATGCGAACTTCCCCCTCTTTTTGGGGGACAAATTTCTCGATTTTCCCACTCAGGGTATTGTGCAGCTGAATTTCGGCCATGGGCTGTAGATGGTCTCTTTCCGCAGACAGATAAGCGTTCGATTGTAGCCGAGCCGTTCGAATCGTCGCAATGTCGAAGCTGCGCACTGTTGCGTCTAATTTCCCGCAATGCGACCCGTTTAGTCCTAATTGACGCTGGCCGCTTACGCGGTTAGAGTCCTCCTTCTCATTTAGTTAAGGAGTTGTCGATGAATCGCTCTCTTGCCGCTCGCGCTCTGTTTGCTCTTGCAACGTTCGCCGCTCCCGTCCTTGCCCAGGAACCGCCTAAAGCGCCTACGCCGAACCAATTGACTCCTGACGCAGCTTTGAACCTGCGCAGTATTTCCGATCTGCAATTCTCCCCCGACGGTAGCCGTTTGGCGTTCGTGGTCATGGAGCCGGCCAAGGGAGAGCGCCGCGCGCGCCACATTTGGATTTACGAGAAGCACTCCGCCTCTGTCCGGCAGTTCACCTACTCTGCGAAGTCCGAGTTCTGGCCGCGATGGTCGCCCGACTCCAAACAATTGGCCTTCCTTTCCGACCGCGACGATCAAACGCAGATCTACGCCATGCGCGCAGACAGCGGTGAAGGCAGTGCTCTGACCAAAGGAAAGCGCGGCGTCCGTAGTTTTGCCTGGTCTCCTGACGGCAAACAGATCGCCTTTCTCGCTCCAGACGTGAAAACCGAGGCGGAAGAAAAAAAGGAAAAAGATAAAGACGACGCTCATGTCGTGGACAAAGAGGACAAACACGCCCGCCTCTGGCTGCTTACCCTGGAATCCGCCGAAGCCAAAGCCCTCACCGAACCCAAATGGGATATCCGGGAAGCCGTTTGGCATCCATCTGGCACCGGTCTGATGCTCAACGCGACGGATCACCCCGAATCGGATCAGAACACCGAGCGCATTTTTTTCTTCCGTCTGTGGGACACCACGAATGGCGACCGCAAAGAGGTCGACTCCATGACCCAGGTCCTTGCTCCTCACGGCCCATTCGGCAATATTCGCATCGCCGCCGATGGCCAGCGGATGGCCTTTGTAGGCTGCCGTGAAGACGGCCCAACGCCCCACGACCTCATCCTTGCCCGTCACGGCGAAAAGGGCACTCAGAACCTCACTGGCGCGAGCGTCGACCGGCCAGTCTTTGACTTCCGCTGGTCCAAGGACGGCGGACTGCTCGCCGTTGTGGAGGATGGATTTCACACGAAGTTCCTCGCTTTCACAGCCGAAGGCGCGTTGAAAGATCTCCCCGCGGTACCGGCCAATCCAAATGCTTTCGGTCTTTCCGATTCAGGCGAGGTTGCTTTTGCAGCGCAAACCGCGACGACTCCGCAGGAATTGTGGCTTTGGGACCAGAAGAACGCTCCGAAGCAAGTGTCTCACTTGAATGATTCTTGGAAGCAGTACTCGCTCATCGCACCGGAATTCTACAAATACAAATCCTTCGATGGCCTTGAAATTCAGGCGGCTCTCCTTAAGCCTCTTGGCACCGACGGCAAATCGAAGCTTCCGCTCATCGCCCTCATCCACGGCGGCCCCACCGGTGCTTGGCAGGACTCCATCGAAACCTGGGGACAGCTTCTTGCAGCGCGGGGCTACGCGGTTTTCTATCCCAATATCCGCGGCTCCAGTGGTTACGGCCAGAAATTCATCGAATCTAATCGCGGCGACTGGGGTGGCGGCGATTACCGGGACGTGATGGCCGGCGTTGACGACCTCATTGCCAAGGGCGTCGCCGATCCCGAAAAGTTAGCCATCGGCGGTTGGTCCTACGGCGGCTACATGTCCGAATGGGCGATCACGCAAACCACCCGCTTCAAAGCCGCCGTCTCCGGCGCCGGCCTCTCCAATCTCATCTCCGAGTACGGCACTGAGCAGGGCCCCTCCTACGATGAATGGTTCTACGGCCTCCCGTATGAACCAGATAAAATCACCGGCTTTCTGAACAGCTCCCCTTTTGTTCACCTGAAGAACGCTAAGACTCCCACCTTGATTCTCCAGGGCGACGCTGATCCGACCGATCCCCTCGGCCAAAGCCAGGAACTCTACCGCGGCCTCAAGCGCTACGGCGTCGAAACCGAGCTAGTCGTCTACCCCCGCGAGCCCCACGGTTTCCACGAAGAAAAGCATTTGCTGGATCGCCTCAACCGTATCCTCGCCTGGTACGACAAGCATTTGAAAGAGAGTTCACCGTCTTCAAAATAAGCGCACGAGCAACCTCAGCCATTCCATGCTTGTGGCGTCGGCAAACCGGCCACAAGTTGTAGCGTAGAGCTTTACACGCGCTGCGCATCGTGTTACTGTTTTTTCCCGTACCGCCATCCTTGCGCCAGGCGGCTGGGCCTCTGACTGAGAACCTGCCAAACGTTATGACAGGCTACCCGTGTAGGGTTGACCTGTCGCTCCAAAGACCCTCCCCTCGAGGAACGAAAGGTCGTCTCTCTTCGCGTTTTTTTGCCCCAGCTGTTGCGCTGGGCTGGCATTTGCAGTTAACGAGTTGCATTCTAGTTTCATGTCGGCAGCCGGAGAGTAGTTAACGACCAAAAGGGGATATCTTGCTGAAGCTGCGAAAAGTCGAAATCGTTGGCTTTAAATCGTTTTGCGAACGTACCGTGGTCACGTTTAGTGGTTCCGGCACAACTTGTATCGTCGGCCCGAACGGCTGCGGCAAATCCAACGTGGTTGACGCCATTTCCTGGGTCCTCGGCGAGCAGAGCCACAAATCGCTCCGTGCCGAGCGCATGGCCGATTGCATCTTCAATGGCACTACTAAGCGCCCGCCGCTGGGCCTCGCCGAAGTCACCATCACCATGGAAGATCCCGAGTTGGCCGAAGCCGCCCGCTTCGTCATGGAAAGCGCCGCCGCCGATTCCGCATCGGATTCCGTGTCTTTGCTTAGCGAAAGCTCCGAAGCCATTGGCTTGGCCGACTCAAATACCGAGATTCTCTCGCTCGACCCCGCGCTGCCCCCTGACTCGCAAGATGCAGTGGCCGGCGATTCAGCGCTATCCCCGGCTGAATCCGCAGGCAAATTCAAGCGCAAGAAAAAGTCCGCCGACAAGCCCGTCCTCGCCATGAAGCCCGGAGAAGTCGTTGTCAGCCGCCGTCTCTATCGCTCTGGCCAAAGCGAATACCTCATCAACGGCCGTGTCGCCAGGCTACGCGACATCCAGGAAATGTTCATGGGCGTCGGCCTCGGCCCGGATTCCTACGCTATCATCGAGCAAGGCCGCATCGGCTTGATCCTCTCCACCAAGCCCATGGAGCGCCGCGCCATCATCGAGGAAGCCGCCGGCGTCACGAAGTTCAAGACCAAGAAGCGCCTTGCCGAAGCCAAGCTCGAATCCTCCAAGGTCAATCTCTCCCGCGTCAACGACATCGTCGTCGAAGTCGAGAAGCAGCTTGGTTCGCTGAAGCGCCAAGCCGCTAAAGCGCGTCGCTACTCCGAAATCCGCGACCAGATGCGCAGCATCGTTCGCCAGATGCTGGCGGGCAAAGCCCGCGAACTGGATGCCGAAGCCGAACGCGTCTCTAAACACCTCGAAGAGCTGACCGCCGCCGAATTGCAGCGCGCCACCGCCATCCAACAACAGGAAGGCGAGCAGGATCGCCTTAACCAGAGAATTTACGAATTGGATGCCGAAATCCGCCAGAATCAAAACGTTTTGAATCTGACCGCGCTCGAAGTCGACCGCAGCGAGAATCGCATTGCATTCAATCGCCAGCGCGCCACAGAACTCGCCGGTCGCCACACCCAACTCAACACGGAACTCGCGCAAGCCACGGCGCAAGCCGTGGAATGGGAATCACGCAGCGCTTCGCAGATTCAAGCGGTTACGATGCTGCGCGAAGAATCAGGCGTATTGACCGCTCGCGTCGAGGAGCTCGCCATACGTGCCGAGTCTCGCGCCGCTCAGATCTCCGAATCCGAAGCCCGGATCGAAGCGCTGCGCCGCTCCTCTTCCGAGGCCGGCGAAAGCCTGCTGCGCCTTCATGGCGAGCAGAAGCAAGCCGAAGAAGCCCTCGTCCACCAGGCCGAAGCGCTGCGAAGGCTCGAGGCCAACGAGCACGATTTGCTGGAGACTTCCATGCGCGCCCGCGATGATGCCGAGAGCGCTGCGTTCGACCATGAATCCGCCACCGCCCAGCTCAACGCTCTAAAACAAGACGCCTCGAACCTTCAGGCCAAAATCGCCGGATTCCGCGAACAGCGCGACGTGATGTCGAACGAGGCCGGCGCGCTCCGCGACTCAGTAGCTGGAGTCCGTGCGCGTCATTCCACGCTCACGCAAATCCTCAACGACCGCTCCTATACGGCGGATGCGGTGCAGAAACTTTTTGCCGCCAACGAACGCGGCGGCGGCCAGGATTTTCGCGCCGTCGGTGTACTGGCCGATTACGCCGAGGTCGAAGAGCAGCACGAAGCGGCTATCGAGCAATATCTCCGCGACGAGCTGGAATACGTCGTCGTCGAAACCTACGACCACGCGCGCGCCGGAGTTTCCATGCTCCGCGAAGAAGTGGGCGGCCGCGCCACTTTCTTCGTCGACTCCCTTCGCAACCTGCGTCTTTCCTCCGAATACGAGCCGATCGTCAATTTCCGCCCCGAAGACGGAGTTATCTCGCGGCTCGACAAGCTCGTCGGCTTCCGCGATCCGCTCGGCGCCGCGGCAAAACAATTCCTGCCAAGATTGCGTTCCGCGTATTTGACCGACAGCGCCGCAGTCGCCGAAAAATTGTCCAAGGAAATCTCGCAATACGCCTTCGTGACACCCGACGGCACCTGCTACCAGGGACGCATGGTCACCGGCGGCCGCCCCGACGAAGTTGGTCCGCTAGGCATGAAGCGCGAGTTGCGCGCCCTCGACGCGGAAGTGCTGCATCTCGAGCATCAAATGAGCGAAAAACACGCGGCGATTGAAGTCATCGCCGGCGAGTTGCGTTCAACCGAACAGGCTCTCGCCGAAATCGTTGAGAAGCAGCGCGAAGCGGAACGCCAGTCAATTTCTGCCATGCACCGCCACGGCCAGATGCAGAGCGAGTTGGCTCGCCTCGGCCTGGAACTCACGATTTGCCAAAACGAGCTTTCGAGCATCCGCCAGAACGTGGAAAGCGCACGTCAGCGTGCCGAGCGCGCCAAGAACCAGCATGCCGCTGCCGCCCTCACCCGCGCTGAAGCCGACGCCGAAAGCACGCGACTCGCGGAAGCTCTCGTCCAACTTCGCGGCTCCATCCAATCCGAACAAAATGAACTCGCCACCAGCCGCGTCGAATTTGCCGCCATGAACGAGCGCCTCATGTCCGCTGAAGCTCTCTCTGCGAGGCTGAACGAAGAGCGCGCAGAACTCGGCCGCCGCGAAACCGCACTTCAGCAGCAAGTGACTTCCATCGGCGACGAAACCGCCGCCCTCGCCAAACAGAGCGAAGACCTCGCCCTCCAGCTCGAAGGCCTCCGCGGCGAAAAATTGCGTCTGGAAATCGGCCAGCGCGAACTCGAACAGGAATGGGACACCGCCCGCACTCGCGTCACCCAGATGGAAGATCATCTCCGCATGGGCCGCCAGTCCTTGCAAGAACTTCGCGAGCAGCGCAGCCACGCCGAAGTCGATCGCGCCAAGAACGACTCCGACCGCCAGCACCTTCGAGAAACCTGCATGAGCGAAGTGAACGCTCAGCCCGAAGACCTGATCGCCACCGAAGCCGCTTTCATGTCCGGCGACGAGCTGGCCATCGCTGAAACCAACTATCGCGAAATGAAGCAACGCATCGAGTCCATGGGCCCCGTCAACATGATGGCCCTCGAGGAATACAACGAATGTGACCAGCGCTTCACTTTCCTCACGCGCGAGCGCGACGACCTCCTCCAATCCATCGCCGACACCCAGCAAGCCATCGCCGAACTCGATCTCGCCACTAAGGAAAAGTTCGAGCACGCCTTCCACGCCATAAACAAGAGTTTTTCCGAAGCCTTCCACACCATTTTCGGCGGCGGCATGGCGGAGATGCGCTTGACCGAGCCGGACAGCTCCGGCGACGCCGGCATCGATATCGTGGCTTCGCCTCCAGGCAAGCGCCTGCAAAACGTGCTGCTGCTCTCCGGCGGCGAAAAGGCCATGACCGCGCTCGCGTTGCTCATCGCCATCTTCCGCTATCAGCCCAGCCCCTTCTGCATCCTGGACGAAGTCGACGCCCCGCTCGACGAAGCCAATGTTGGCCGCTTCACGCGCCTCATCGGCGAGATGAGCGGCCAAACACAATTCATCATCGTCACCCACAACCGCAAGACCATGGAAATGGGCAGCGTGCTGTACGGCGTAACCATGCAAGAGCCTGGCGTTTCCAAGCTCGTCAGCGTTCGGTGGGAAGAATCCGAACCCGCGGCCCCCAAGCAACAAGCCGCAGCCGCCTCCGCCGCTTAGACTCTCGCGGGTTTTCACTTGTAGGGGCGCCCGCCACGGCGGGCTGCGCGCTTTCCATCACCCAACCAAAACCTCCCGGATTCTATTAGTTCTCCATAATTTTTTCTTATCTCGTTTTGCAAATTTTTCCACCGCTCCCGCCTTTGACTTCGCGTTCCGCTGCGCTAGAATGCTTCTCACTTTGTCGGGGGAAACTTTTCCGTGTCTTCTGCTCCTGCCATGAGAGTTATTCGAGAAACTCAATTCGCCGGCATCACTCCCGCCGCGCGCGGCAAAGTCCGTGACCTCTACGATCTCGGCGACGACCTTCTGATCGTCGCCACCGACCGTCTCTCCGCTTTCGACGTCATTCTTCCCACGCCCATTCCTGACAAGGGCCGCGTCCTCACGCAACTCTCCCTCTTCTGGTTCAATCTCTTGAAGGATGTCATTCCCAACCACGTCCTCAGCGCCACGAATTTTCCCCCACCTTTCGATAGGTTCGACGACGAACTCGCCGGCCGCTCGATGGTCGTGCGCAAAACGCAGCCTCTGCCGATCGAGTGCGTCGTGCGCGGCTATGTCTCCGGCTCCGGGTGGAAAGACTATCGCGTCACCGGTAAAATCTGCGGCATCCCGCTGCCCAAAGGGTTGCAAGAATCCGATCGCTTGCCACAACCCCTTTTCACCCCCGCCACCAAAGCCGCCTCCGGCCACGACGAAAACATTTCCTTCGAGCAAGCGGCCTCACTCGTCGGCAAAGAACTAGCCGAAAAAGTCCGCGCCGTCAGCCTGGAACTCTATGCCCGCGCCTCCGCCTATGCCGAGCCCCGCGGCATCATCCTCGCTGACACGAAATTCGAATTTGGCCTGCTTCACAACGAACTAATCTGGATCGACGAAGCCCTCACCCCAGATTCCTCGCGTTTCTGGCCCGCCGCGCACTACAGCCCTGGCGGTCCGCAGGCCTCTTTTGACAAACAATTTGTTCGCGACTATCTCGAGCGAATGCAGTGGCCGAAAACCCCGCCCGGCCCGGTGCTGCCTTCTGAGGTCGTCGAAGCCACTCGCGCCAAGTACCGGGAAGCCTATCGCATCCTGGTTGGGCACGAATTGGACTAGCAGGCCGGCCCCTCTCAACGAAAGTTCTCTAGCGGAGCGTGTCATCGTGAAAGATCAATTGGAAGGGCTCGTCAATCAGATGGTGGAGCGCGGGATTTTGTTTGACGAAGCCGTTGGCGAATTCGAGAAACGTTTCATCAAGCGCGTCCTGGACCGCACCAACGGCAATCAGTCCCGCGCCGCGGGAATTCTTGGCATTCACCGCAATACGCTCAGCCGCAAGATCGATGAGTACAAGCTCGACTCCAACGGCCACCGCCGCTCTTCACGCTGACCAATCCTCTATCCGCATCCTAGAATGAAAACGGCTCCCCACGATGAGTCGAGGAGCCGTTTCCTTGAATGCGTTAGTGTCTGAAAGCTCTACGGCTTGGCAGCCGGCTTCTTGGCGGCCGGCTTGCGCACCGGCGGCTTCTTCGTCTTTTCCTTCGGAATGTCCTCATCCTTCACTTTGGCCTTCTCCCAGTGCAGGAAGAACGCCGGATCGGGATCGTAGGAAGTCAGCGTGCCGGTGAAGTGCACGGCGCTGTCTTTCTCCACGCGTGCCGCGTCGGGTTGGCCTACAACTTTCACATCCATGTTTGGTGTCGTAGCAGCATCGAACTCCGCATCGCTCGTGACGAACGCAATCTTCAGCACAATGGGATCCGTCGCCGACGCCGCAGGCACGATTTCAATCACTTTGCCCGGCACCTCGGGGAACTCCAGGCCGCACGATGCCAGCCACGTCAATTTGCCCTTGTCCCCTCCCGCCTTAAGCTCTGTGACCACTGAAGCGATGGTCATGTCCTTCTGCACGGCGCTGAGGTCTGCCGCGCTTGCTATCGAATAGCCGGCGGAGCGCTCTGCCGAACTTCCGGCGAGTTGCAAGAGTTCATTCAGCTCTGCATCCGTCAGGCTGTCGCACACCGTTCCGCCTTGATAGTTCGCCACCAGCTTCCGCAGGTACGTCTTAATCTGTCTGGACTGCACCTCCGTGGCGCCCTTGGCCGTCACCGCTTTCGCGAAGTACCAGAAAGCGTCCATTTGCTGCGGCGGGGTCATCGCCTGATAAGCTTTGCCCACGTTGTAGTGGGCGATGGGGTCGTCCGGATTCAGGACCAGCACTGCCTTGAAGGCCGCGACTGCAGCGGGATAATCCTTCAGCGTCATCGATGCGTTGCCCGCCGTGTAGTTGAACAAAATCGCTGGCTGCAGTTTCTGCTTGGCGAAATCCTCGGCAGACATGGCATCGGGCTTTTTCAATTCGTCGAGTGTCTTCAGCCCGAGCTGTGCCGCTTCCCTGGCTTTTGTCGCGAGGTCTTTCGCAGCCGGGTCCGTCTCCTTGACGTTCAAGCTTGCATACGCTAACGCGCGCGCGTAAAGCGCCTCATACCGGATGCCCGCTTCCGCCTTGTCGCCCAGCGCCACCAGCTTGTCGGCGAACTCGATCACTTTCTGAGGATTCTTGAGCTGCGTGTAGGCCCGGTAGTAGAGCGGATAAATATAAACGAGGAGATCGGAATTAGGATACTTTGCTACAAAATCATCGGCGCACTTTACCACCGCCCCCGGCACTTTTTCCGCCGCGCACGCCTGCTCGGCATTATATTCCGCCTGCGTGTACTTCGGCCCTTTGGCCGCTCCGGCGTCCTGACCCGCTGCCGGCGCTTGTGCGTAGCCGTTCAGCCCGCTCCCGGCAATCAGGATAAGGGTTGCAATCATCGCGAACCCCGCCAATCTTTTAGTTGCGTTCATTCCCATTTCTCCTCGCTCAAACTTCAAGCCTGAGTTTTCTGCTTCCGGTCCACCCCGGAATGCTTCTGCCGGGAATCGCTTTGTTTCGGAAAACCTTGGGATTATAGGGAACTCCGCACCGTATCTGCAAGACGTACCCATTCATTGAATTGATGACCTGAGGAAATTTCTTCATCGAGAATGCAGCGACTCTTTTCTTCCCTCACGGCCACCAGGGGTTCCCAAGTACCGCGGAAAACTCTAGTGATAGGATGAGTGTCGCACAAAAAGAGTGGTCCGTACGAGGAAGATTTCTCATGCCGCGAATAAGCAAATCGAATGAATCTCGCCGCGATGCGCAAGCTCTGTCCGGTGGCGTGGCCCTAGTTACCGGTGCAAGCCGTGGTATTGGCCGCGCCATCGCGCACCAGTTGGCTTTGCTGGGCGCTTCCGTGTCCATCTGCGGCCGGGATCGCGCCGCTCTCAAGGACTCCGCGAGTGAACTCGCAGCGCTCGGCGTGCCCGTGCACAACCAAATCGCCGATGTTACAAATTCCGTCGCTGTCTTCGACATGATCGCCCAAACAGAAGCAGCCCTCGGCCCCATCACCATCCTCGTGAACAACGCCGGCATCGGTCTCTTCGGACCGGTCCATGAGAAAACCGAAGCCGATTGGGACCGCGTCCTGGACACCAATCTTAAAAGTGTTTTCCTCGTTTCTCGCGCGGTCGCGCCTTCCATGATTCGCCGCGGCTCCGGCGACATCATCAACATCAGTTCCCTGGCTGGCAGAAACACGTTCGCCGGTGGCGGCATCTATTGCGCCTCCAAGTGGGGCCTCGTCGGTCTCTCCGGCTGTATGGCTGAAGATCTTCGCGAATTCGGCATCCGCGTCAGCGTGATCTGTCCCGGAAGCGTGGCCACGGAATTCTCCGGGCGCGGCCCAAAAGACACATCAAAAGTGTTAACCGCGGAAGACGTGGCCCACGCCGTGAAAGCCATCGTCACGCAAGGCCCGCAAAGCTTCCTCAGCGAGATTCACCTTCGCCCGCGGCGCAAACCCTGAACCAAGTCGGCCCTTCATCGGCCTGTATATTTGCCTCTTGACAATCATCGTTATAACAACTATGTTCCTTCTATGAGTTCGCGCCTCAGGCCTTCCAGCCCCGCTCCCACCCTGGAGCACCGCATCTTTGTTGCGCTTCTGAAGGCCGCCGACTCTCTCGGACAAGAAGTCGAACATCTTCTGAAAGCCGCGGGGCTTACCGGCGCCCAATACAATGTCCTCCGCATCCTCCGTGGGGCCGCACCGGAAGGTTTGCCCTGCCGCGGGATCGCGGACCGCATGATTTCCCACGACCCGGATATGACTCGGCTTCTCGACCGTCTCGAGAAGCGCTCCCTGATTTCCCGGGTACGTCAGACCGACGACCGCCGCGTCATTAAGACGCGCATCACGCCGCAAGCTCTCAGCCTCCTAAAAACTCTCGACCAGCCGGTTCGCGAGCTGCACAAACGCCAGTTCCGGCACATGTCTTCCGCGCGCCTTAAAATTCTTTCCGACCTGCTGGAGGAAGTCCGCGTCCGTAAGCCTGCCTAGCAGACTTCTCGAGACGAGTTTCGCATTTTCAATTCAAATACAAGAGGAGAAAAACATGGGCCACCATCTATCTCGAATCGCAGTAACCGCCGGTCTCGCCGCTGTTCTATCACTGCCCGCTGCCGCCGGCGCAACCGAATGGAAGATCGATCCCGCGCATTCGTCCGCACAGTTTTCCGTCCGCCACTTGGCCATTTCTACCGTGCGTGGTGCGTTCAGCAAAGTCACCGGCTCCGTCGTCGTGGACGACAAGGACATCGCCAAGTCCACTGTCGATGTCACCATTGACGTCTCCACCGTCGATACCCGCGAGCCCGGCCGCGACAACGATCTCCGCAGCGACCATTTCTTCGACGTTGCCCACTTTCCCACCATGACTTTCAAGTCCAAGAAAGTCGAGCAAGTCGCTCCCGGAAAGCTCAAAGTCACCGGCGACCTCACCATCCGCGGCACCACCAAGGAAGTCGTACTCGACGTCGATGGCCCCACCGCTCCCGTCAAGGATCCCTGGGGCAATCAGCGCGTCGCGGTTAACGCCTCTACAAAAATCAATCGTCAGGACTTTGGTGTGAAGTGGAACGCTACGATGGACAACGGCGGTGTCGTCGTCGGTGATGACGTCAATATCACCATCGACGCGGAAATGATCAAGCAAGCGCCAAAACCCGCCAACTGACGGGCCTGCTCGCGCCGTTCAGGTGAGGAGTGGCCGGTGCGCCTGCACCTTCCACTCCCCCTGAATCATCAAACTCTAGATAACAAGATTAGAATCCTAAGGGAATAGGCACTATGAAGAAACCAGCGCAGAGCGAATACCCCGTCCACAATCTGATTCTGGAACGTTGGAGCCCCCGGGCTTTCGCCGACAAACCAGTTCCACAAAATGTTCTGCGCAGCATTTTCGAAGCTGCCCGATGGGCGCCTTCCAGCAGCAACGAGCAGCCCTGGGCGTATCTCGTGGCCACAAAAGACGACAAAGACGGCTTTGAGAAAATGCTGAGCGTTCTCGTGGAATTCAACGCCAACTGGGCAAAGAGCGCTCCCGTGCTGGCAATTGCCGTCTCAGAGCTGGCCTTCGCGAAGAACAACGCCCCCAACCGTAATGCGCAATACGACACTGGTGCGGCGACCATGTTGCTTTCCATGGAAGCCACTGCCAACGGCCTGTTCGTCCATCAGATGGCTGGTTTTGACGCCGAAAAAGCGCGCCAAGTCTTTGGAATTCCCATCGGATGGGACGCCATCGCCGCGGTTGCCATCGGTTATGCTGGCGACCCGGATTCTTTGCCTCCGCACTTGAAAGATCGCGAAATGGCGCCTAGAACACGCAAGCCCATCTCCGAATTTGTCATGTCCGGTCGCTGGGGGCATACTGCTCCTTTCGCCAAGAAATAATCGGAGAACGCTGCCCCGGCCCCACATGCACCGCACACTCGAATTCCTACTGCACCATGGATATGTAGTCCTGCTCGGATGGGTTTTCGCCGAGCAGATTGGGCTGCCTTTGCCTTCCATGCCGCTGTTGCTGGCAGCTGGCGCGCTCGCCGGTACTGGCCGAATGAGTTTTTTTGGCTCTTTGTTTTACGTTGCGCTCGCCGCAGTATCCGCTGATTCCATCTGGTATTATCTCGGCCGCCGCAAAGGCATCCGCATCCTCCAGCTTCTGTGCAAAATTTCGTTGGAGCCGGATTCTTGTGTTCGCCGTACCGAAGGCATTTTCTCCAAACAGGGCGCTCGCTCGCTTCTCGTCGCCAAATTTCTCCCCGGTCTCGGCACCGTCGCGCCTCCGCTCGCCGGCATCTTTCACATGCGCCGCCGCCGTTTTCTTCTCTTCGACGCCGCGGGAGCGCTTCTCTGGGGCATCACCTTTCTCGGCCTGGGCTACGTCTTCAGCGGTCAGATCGACTGGGTCGCCGAGCACCTTGCTTCTCTCGGCGGCTGGCTCCTCGTCCTCATTCTCGCTGCCCTCGCGGCCTACATCACAAAGAAGTTTGTCGCCCGCCAGCGTTTTCTTCGTGATCTGCGCATCTCCCGCATCACCGTCGATGAATTGAAAGAGAAGCTCGACGCCGGCGAAGAACTCGTCATCGTGGACCTGCGCCACTCGATGGATTTCGAGGCTGACCCCGAAACCATTCCTGGCGCCTTCCGCATGGACGCCAAGGAGCTGGAAGAAAAGAACGACCGCTTGCCCCGCGATCGCGAGGTCATCCTCTACTGTACTTGACCAAACGAAGCCACCAGCGCCCGTGTGGCGCTGCTCCTCAGAAAAAACGGCATCACGAATATCCGCCCCCTGCAGGGTGGCCTGGAAGCCTGGCGCGAACGCGGGTATCCTATGGACACGGTCACTATCGTGGTCGAATCTAAATAGCAGTTCGCGGTAGCACCAGCATCCCTGCCGGCGATTTCAGTCCGGCTCTCCGCGCGGCGCTCACAACCGCGGCAAAACAATCCCGCTCTGCGACTGGTACTTCCCCTTCTTATCCTTGTAACTCACTTCGCAATCCTCATCCGACTCGAAGAAAATCACCTGGCACAAACCTTCATTCGCGTAAATCTTCGCCGGCAGCGGCGTCGTGTTGCTGATTTCTAGTGTCACAAACCCTTCCCACTCCGGTTCGAACGGCGTCACGTTCACGATGATCCCGCACCGCGCGTACGTCGATTTTCCCAGGCAAATCGTCAGCACGTTCCTCGGTATCCGGAAATATTCCACCGACCGCGCTAGTGCAAACGAATTGGGCGGAATGATGCACACCTCGCCCTTGAACTCCACAAAAGATTTCGGATCGAAATGCTTGGGGTCCACGATCGTTGAATTCACGTTCGTAAAGATCCGAAACTCGTCCGCCACGCGAATATCGTAGCCGTACGACGACACTCCGTAACTGATCACTCCCTCGCGCACCTGCCGGTCCGTAAACGGCTCGATCATCTTGTTCTCCAGCGCCTTGCGCCGGATCCAGCGGTCTGGCTTTACAGACATCCATTCCTCCTCGAAATTTATCCGCGATTTGTCTTTTCGATTCGCTGCTGCAACAAACTGACTCGAACCGGAGCGCCAAAAGATGTTCAGTGTAGATTACCCCTCACGTCTTGACAACCTGCGCCGCACCCTCTAGCATCTGCCTCGGAAGCGTTGGAGGGTTGCGTGATCAAGCTGGACATCGTAAATGCCGTCGTCACCTCGACGAACATCAGCCGCACCAAAGCCGAGCAGGCCGTCGAAACCGTTTTCGAGTCGTTGAAGCAAGCCCTCGGCCGCGGCCAACGCATCGAACTCCGCCGCTTTGGCGTCTTTAGCGTCAAGCCCCGCAAGACCGGCATTGGCCGCAATCCCCGCACCGGCGAAGAAGTGAACATCCCGCCGGGCAAAGCCGTCCGTTTCAAGCCCGGCAAAGAACTTCAAGGCATCGAAGAAGAGAAGAAATCCTAACAGCCGCGTCGCGGCCTCGTCGCAAACCATTCTGCCAAACGAACTCCTCGCCAATTCGAAACTAGCGCGAACCCTGCCTGCTATGCTGTACTGGCTAGTGTTGATTCCATTTCAGGCACAAAATATTCCGTGACCCCACCCTTCCCAGTAAATCCTCCGCCGTCCCTCCCGACCAACGTCGATTGGAGCGCCGCCCCTGCCTATAGCGTCCGCTACATTCCGACTCCTTACCGTCCGTCCCGAAAAATGTTGCTCCTCGCCTGCGTCCTCTTCTTCCTCACTCTCTGCACCTGCCTCGTCGCCGGCACGCAATTCGCCACCGCCTATTCCCAAAACCAAGCCTTCTCCTCCGATGAATTTCTCCGCTCCTTTACTCTCTTTTACAAGAACCCCCTCGGCCTCGCCGCCGGTCTCCCTTTCGCACTTACTCTTCTCCTTATTCTCCTCACCCATGAACTCGGCCATTTCTTCGCCTGCCGTTACCACCATATTCGCGCCACCTACCCTTTTTTCGTTCCCTTCCCAAACTTGAACGGCACCTTCGGCGCCTTCATCTTGATTCGCTCCCCCATCCTCACCAACCGCGCCTTGTTTGATGTCGGCGCTTCCGGCCCGCTCGTCGGTTTCATCTTCGCCGTTCCCGCTCTCTTCTACGGCGTCCTGCATGCCAAGCTCGTTCCCGGCCTCGCCGACCCCGCCCACGCCGAACTCATCTACGGCACTCCGCTTCTGCTTCGTCTCTTGGACGCCATCTTCCATCCCGGCATCTCCCCCGACGCTCTTCTGCTGCCTCCGGTCGGCCGCGCCGCTTGGGTTGGTCTTCTTCTCACCTCCCTGAACCTCGTCCCCGTCGCCCAGCTCGATGGCGGCCACATTCTTCGCTCTCTCAACCCTCGCGCACACTGGTATTCCTCGCTCCTCTTTCCCGCTGGTTTTGTCGTACTCGGAGTCCTTGCCTTCTGGGAAGGTTGGTACTTCTGGGCCGCCATGATTCTCGCCATGCGCTTCCTTCGCGTCGCCCCTATCTACGATCCCGCGCCTCTCGATTCCCGCCGCCGCTGGGGAGCGCTCCTTGCTCTGGCAATCTTTCTCCTTTCCTTTATGCCCGCCCCTCTCTACATTTCTCCAAGTTCCCATTGACCGTGCCACATCTGCGGTTATGATGCCTTCGGCCCGCACGCGCCCGATCGCGCCAGCAAACTCATGCCTGAACTCGTCCGCACTCTCCGCTTTCGCGACCTCCTGCTGCTCTTCATCGGTTCCGTCATCGGCTCCGGCATTTTTCGCACGCCCGGCCCCATCCTCCGCCAGGTTGGCGGCTCCGTCAGCCTCTCCCTCCTGGTCTGGATAGTCGGCGGGGCCCTCTCCCTGCTCGGCGCACTCACCTATGCCGAACTTGCCGCCGCCAATCCCGAAGCCGGCGGCTTGTATTGCTACATCCGCGACGGTTTCGGCCGGCTCTCCGCTTTTCTCTATGGCTGGTGCCTTTTTCTTGTAATCGCCAGCGGCTCCGTCGCCGCACTCGCGCGCGCCTTTAGCGAATACCTAGCCAGAGTTCTTCCCATTTCTCCCGTCGAGCAGACCATCGCCGCCGTCCTGATGATCGGCATCGTCACCGCCATCAACGTCTGGGGCACCCGCAAGAGCTCCGATCTTCAGAACTGGACCACCCTAGTCAAGGTGGGCATCATCGTCATCCTCAGCGCCTTCCTGCTGGCGCTTGGCCATAATGGCCGCGAGATTCCCCCCGCCTTGGGCATCACTCAGCACGGAATTGGCCTCTGGTCCAGTTTCGGCCTAGCGATGATCACTGTTCTCTGGGCTTATGAAGGCTGGCAATTCGGCACTTACAGCGCCGGCGAAGTCATCGATCCGCAAAAAGCCTTCCCGCGCGCCTTTCTGATGGGATCACTGATTCTCGTGGGCCTCTATCTCGCGGCCGTCGTCGCTTATCTCTTCGCCCTCGGCCCCAAAGACATGGCCATGACCGACACCATAGCTGCCACCTCTGTTGCGGCCGTCCTCGGCTCCTGGGCCGGCAAAATCGTCGCCCTCACCATTCTCATTTCCACTTTTAGCGCCGCAAACAGCGTCATCCTCACCGCCCCTCGCGTTTTCTACGCCATGGCCAAAGACAAACTGTTTTTCGTGAAACTCGCGGAAGTCCACCCGCGCTTTAAGACTCCGGCGGTAGCTATCATGGCACTCGGGGTCTGGTCTGCTGTTTTGGTCTGTGCCGGTGAGTTAGGCACTTTCAGCAAACTGATCGAAGGTGTGATTTTTATCGGCTGGATCTTCTATGGCCTGGGCGCCGCTGCCATTTTCCCCATTCGCCGCGCCACGGCAGGCCGCCCCATTCCCTATCGTGTTCCAGGCTATCCCTGGACGCCGTTACTCTTCGTTCTCGTCGCCGCCGTGATCGTCGGCAATGCCATTTATCTAGCCTTCCGCGACCCTTCCCAATTCATGAATCTCGCCGCCGCCGTCATTCTCTTCCTCATCGGCCTTCCCGCCTACTTCTTCTGGCGTAAACGCGCCGCCTGATTCTGGAGTGCGGTAGCAAAGTTGCCGCTTTTCTTCCTGCCTACACTCAGTCCTTCACCCAACAACGCGGAGTTCTTGTCGGCGCCAACCTCACTCGTGACTCTCTCCCTTGGCGATAATCCCCTTAACCATCTCTTCCGCCCGACGGGCGCTCTGGCTCTCGGCCCCGTTCGGCTCCAGTTTCAAATACGCTTCCAATCCTTGCAGTTGCTCCAAATATTCCTTCCGTCTTCCATAAGCATCAGAAAGCACCAGGTAAGCCTGCGCGAGATTGGGGTTGCGCAGCAGCGCCTCCCGCGCCGATTTTTCAGCCTCATCCAGGCGGTTCAGCCGCAGCAGCGCCATCGCCAGAAACAAGTACCCCTCGGGTGAGTTTTCGTTGACCTCCAATCCTCTTCGAATAGTGGCAACTGCCTCTTCCGACTTTCCCTCCACATATTGCACATAGCCGATGCCGAATTCCGCCCACGCGTACCTTCCTCCGCTCAAATCAATCGCCTTCTGAAAGGCTGGCAGCGCTTCTCCCAGCAGGCCCTGTCTCGTCTTCACCACGCCAATGTGATAGAAAGCCTCGTAGTAATCCGGAAAAGCCTGCGCGGCCTTCAGGAAGTGCTCCGCGCTACCTGCGAGATCCTGCTTCGCCAGGCTTCCCAATCCCTTCGCATACTCGTTCCGCGCTTTGCCGGGAATCTTCAGCTCCCGCACCGAGATTGTATAGCTGCTCCGCGCGGTGTGCGCTGTCGCCGGCGAATCCAAGTACAGCACCAGCTTCGAGGAAGCACCATCCAGTCGCGCACTCGTCTGCGCCGGCTCATACCCGGGTTCATCCACCACGATCTCGTAGGTGCTCGGCGGTAGGCTCCGAACTTCAAAGTGCCCCTCCAGGTCCGTCAGTACGCTGCGGAATATTCCAGCCAGGTGCGACTCTAGCTTTACCGCCACTTGCGTTGCAGGCCGATTGCTCGTTCTCAGCAGCACCGTCCCGGAAATCGTTCCTTCATTAGGTTCGGAGTTCGGGACTTGCGCTTTTGTCACCGGCGCCCAGATGATCGCAATTATGTTGAAGAGAAGGAGGGATAGAAATCCAGCTTTTTGCGGTAACTTCTTGACGGTTTGCAATTTGCACAGCATCTCGACCTGCTGCGCACTTTTGAGGTATTTCCTCGGGAGACTTGGCGGTTGGGGGAAACTATCCGTACGCCGGCGAACTGCCACTTCCAACAGTCATTTCGGGCTGTAGTTGTAGTCTCGCCTGCGCCGCTTTGCACCATTTCCCAGTGACCAACCGTCACGTGCGCGGACCGATACCCTTACAGGTGCACCGCGCATGCCAAAATGCCTATCACTTCACCCGTCGCCATTCATCGCCCCGAAACTTGCCCGTCAGCGGTGGCGGCATTCATCCCGACGCCGCCATCCTCTTTCCTTTCAATGCAACTCTTCCAAAGTTTTTCCTCATCTCAGTCAGTTTCGTTTCCAACTTGACACTAGCTACAGAATCGCAGTTCGCTGTTACTCCCTTTCGATACTGTCTCAACCGGCGACACTCTGTGCTATCTTGACTCACTTTGAGATTTCCAATCTTTTCCATTCCCGTTTTCATTCAAGGAGCTTTCCGATGCGAAGACTTTCCTCCGTCCTCCTGATTCTCTTTTGCTTGGCCGCCACCTCTGCCGCTCCCCATCCCGACGACCCATCGAAAAAGTTCGTCGGCGCTTGGCGACTGGTCTCCATCGAAGGCATTCCCCCCGGCCGCCCCTTCGTCTATGACCACGCCACCGGCCTGATCATGTACGACGCGAGCGGCCATATGTGCGTCAACATCGTCTTCAAAGCCGATCGCAAACCCTTCGCTCCCTATGCAAAAGGATTGCTCACCGCCACCACCGAAGAAAAAGCCGCCGCCTTTGACAGCTACGCCGCCTATTTCGGTACTTTCACCATCGACGCCAAAGCCGGCACCGTCACCCACCACCTCGAGAACAATCTCATTCCCGGCCGCCAAAGTACCGACAACGTCCGCTGGTTCGACTTCCAAGGCCCCGACCGCCTCCTCCTCACTCCCATCGAAGACGGCAAAGGCGGCGTCCTCGCCCGCAAAGACGCCAACTACCACCTCCTCTGGGAGCGCCTCAAGTAGGCGCCATTGTGGAGTGTGGCGGCTTGCCGCCGCTTTTCCTTCTGCTGCCACCGCTAATCTCTTGGGGGTAGCATTCTCAGACGATCAATCTCCGAAATCTCGCCGCCATCGACATTGTGTTTCTTGGGTATAAACTTGTTGTCGCCGAATACGCCGTTGGTGTCTTCTTCTCAACTGCACTCGGCCTATTGGTCCTCTATCGCGGCCATTCCTTCTGGCAGCTTGTCCTGGGCATCTACCTGATCTCCCTCGGGATAAGCTACATCCCCATGCTGGCCTACACTCTTTCCATCGCCGGCAAAGAATCCGCCCTAGCCGAACTCAGCACCGAACTCGCTGATAAAGCGGGCGCCATGTCCAAGTACCGCCGCCAATCCATCTTCCTGCTCGTTCCACTCGCGGCCCCGATCTTGGCACTTGCCCACCGAAAGACCGACGAAATACACTAGCCACCATCGGCGGATTGCTCTGCTGCTAACGGCAAAAAAAGACCCCAGGCCAATTCTTCCCGCGCTATAGTCTCAAAACAAATGGCCGGTCTTTCCCAACGTGTTGTCGCAAGCATCTGTTCTAAGTTCGCCGCGTTGGTTTTACTTGCCATTTTGCTGCCGCCTCTTTCCTTTTCCCAGCAAGTGCCGGCTCAGGAAGCAAGCGAAACCCGAAAATCGAGCGAACCGCCGTCCTCTTCCATAGTCATCCCGGACGGCACCCCCGTTCAGCTGCGTTTCGCCCAAGCGATTTGGGGCTTTCCGATTTCCCCTTTTATCTTGGATCCACCGCACCCACCTTTCAAAAAGGGCGACGCTGTCCGTATTGTCACCGCCGCCGACGTTGAGGTCGCTGGTCACATCGTTATTCGCAGAGGCAGCCTCGGCCAAGCCACTGTTACAAACACCAACCACATTATTGACAGGAAGCACCCCAACACTGGCGTAGACCTTCGGCTCGATTGGGTCAGCAGCATCAACGAACAAATCGTCCCCTTGCGGCTCCACAAGAAGGGAAAACAAGGTTCGATTATCCTGGACGTGTACTCGGATCACGGCGGGTTTTCCGTCAATCAGGAGTCTCTAGCGCACGGTCTGTTTGAAGCTATGACCTACCAGACTCTGGCGAAGTCGTTGCATCAGAAGCTGTGGGTACCAGTCGGCACGCGAATGGTTGGCTTCGTCCACGGAAGCTTTTCACTGGATGCCGTACGCTTAGCTGAGGCGGAGGGTCGCTTGCCGGTTCCCAACACCACCGGACTCATTACCATCTACCGCATAAAAGGTCAGAAGGAACAGCGACTCGAGGTCTTTTGCGACGGCAAATCTTTTGCGCAACTCGGCTCCCGCCAATTTTTTGAACTGGAGTTACCTCCCGGGGACCACGTCTTTACCATTAGCGGCGGCGAATCTTTCCTCTTAACCGTTTCCCAGGGAAAGGAATACTACCTGTGGCTTCGTTGGCACTCTATTTCCGGCGCCTGGAAAATTGTCTCCGTAATCACACCTGAAGGTGAGGACGGCATTTCAGACGGCGAGATGGTCGGCGCTCACTCATTAACTGACTGAATCCGGCATATCTCGAGTCCTATTTAGCTTCGATCCGTGCTCGCAGGACGACAATCCGCGCAAGCAAAGCTTTCGAGTCTGCAGTCAGCCGGCCCGGCAGTGCCCCTGCTTCGCGAAACTCAGACTCTGCTTGACTCAATTTCACCTGTTGTATGTACGCTTTGCCGAGATAATAGTGGGCCGATTGCAGATATGCCGAGTTCCCTAAGCCCGTTACTCTTCTTAGCGGAATTTCCGCTTCCTGCGGATGTCCGGCCATAATCTGCGAGACTCCCAAATAGAAGTTGATATCGTCAGTCTTTTTGTCTGTTTGCAAGGCACTTTGCAGAAATCCGATCGCGTCGCCATACCGGCTTTCCAGGTACGCCGTCATTCCATTCCGATAAAGCACCCGGCCCGTGTCAGGTATTGGCCCAGCACCTGGGTGTGACTTGGCTGCCGGGCCACCCTTGGGATCTTTGGCAAACATTCGGGATCCTGCAAACGTAAACGGAGCCGCTTCTGTGGCACCAATCTGGAACAACTCGACCCCTTGGGCGCTGGTCAGCTTAATGTGCGCACGATCTGTCGCATCCTCGGGCCCTTTGTTATTTGCCACCGCAACTGGACGCTCCTCTGCGGGCACTACAGAACGCGAGGACTCAGTATCCTTAGGCTGCGCATCCTTAGGGGGCGATGATGCGACAACAACGGGGCTCTCCGGCTGCGCGTGCGCAGGGCCCTTGCTCGCATTCGAGGCCGGCTTCTGAGCGTGGGCTTGCCGCGTCGGGGTACCCGCAGGACTCAATTCTGGCGATAAACCAGTGGGAGCACTTTGATTTGGTGGCGTCGCCTGCGCGACCTTTTCAGCTGGCGGCGCCTTGCTGGCCAAGCTGTTGTCCACGCTCGGCTTAGCGACTTTGCGCCACCGCACCACGCCAAAACTGATAATCAGAATCACCGCCGCACTTACAGCCGCCGTCTGCCACCAGAATCGGAGAACCTTCGGCCTCGTTACTACTTTTCGGATGCTTGCCGCTCTCTCTTCCACTCCGTCCCGCAAATCCTGCAATTCGTCCAGCAACCTGCTGCATCCCGGGCAGCCGAGGATGTGGGTTTCGAGTTCGTCCGACAAAGCTTCTTCTAGCCCATGGCTCAGATAACTCGCCATCAGTTCTTCTCGTCGGATTCTCTCGCAATCCATAGCCGGTCCCATCTGTTTACGTGGTTCCAATCCCTATCTTTGTGACACGCGTCCAAACTTTTCTGTCATCTTCCTGACAAGCCTAGACTTGCGGGCTCGAACAGCGTCGTGCGACATGCTGAGACGCTTGGCGACTTCGGCCAGCGAATGCCCGTCCACGAGCGAAAACAACAAGATTTGCTGGTCTAGTAGGCTGCATCGTTCCAATTCTTGTTGCACCAGTCGCCTCCGCTCGGCCGCTTCAGATTCCACGACGGAGTCCCAACTGTGTTGACTCACTGCCTCCAGGCCAGTTTCCGATCGCCGCTTGCGTGTCCGGAAGTAGTTGTTTATCACGTTCTTAGCCGTGCCTTGGATGAATGCTTCCAGCTTGCTGGCTTCCCGAATTTGATCGGCGCGCGCTGCTTTGATGACTGCCAATAGGATGTCTTGCGTCAAATCTCGCGCGATTTCACGGTCCCGTGTCCGTACTGTGGCGATTGCATAGACTCGCCTGCCATAAGTTTGCCCCAGCTCCTCTTCGGCGGCCTGTTCGCCAGCGGCAATCCGAGCGACGAGGTCTGCCGGAGCGCTTGTCCTCCAGTTTGCGGTGTGTTCATCCATGAAAATGTTTGTTACGGACCTTATCTCAGAGTGCGTGGATTGTACCCCATCCGCACTGGCGACAAGCATCGTCATGCCTTGGAATGATCCCGCGCTCGGTCGCGGCTCTACTCACCCTCACAGCCGGGATGATTGTGTGTCACAGTCGGCTTTAAGCAACCACATATATACGAACCAGTTGTGATTTGGACCAGGAGTCCGAATCAGAATGCGCTCAATAAGGATGGGTGGACAAATGTATATGCAAACTCAACCAGGCTCGGGCTTGCGCGCTAAACCGCTTGAACGGACCATGCGAACCAACAACATGGGACCTCAAACTCCCGGCTTTGTCGCTGCTCCTTCATCGGCACCAAAGCAGACTTTGGTTGATACGCGTTCTCCCAGGCTGGATTCCTGGAAAGCGATTGCAGCATATCTTGGCCGTGAGGTGCGCACCGTCCAGCGATGGGAAAGTCGGGAACATTTGCCCGTCCACCGCCATCTCCACAACAAGACTGCTTCGGTCTTCGCGTTTCAGCACGAAATCGAGGAATGGCGAGAGAGCCGGCGTGTGACTAAGCCCGTCGTGGAATTTGCTTCGAGCCAATCGAAGACATCAAGCCCATCTCATCGCGACTCGCACAATCTTGCGGCACCAGATTCTTCATCTCAAAACTTCTCTTCGTCTTCCGCTACCGGCACCCCACGCCTGGTTTTCGTTCTTTGGCGGGTGGAGAACGCTTAACCCATTGAATCTAGACGGGGTTGCCGCTCGATAAGAGTGAAGGCGTTGTCAAGATAGACTTCTTCGCCGCAATGCTTTGCAGCACCGCTTGAATCTCAGAGGGGTGGGGCATCGAAGCCCTGAAACTCTCACGGTGAATCAGGCGGGTGGCAGGCCCTTAGCCGCCAGGCGCGATGGAGGTGCCGCACCCTTCGATTTCCAAGGGTGTCCGCAGAAACCATTCAACCGCCCTAATAGCCGTTCGACCCTCATTTTCGACCGTTCGCTGTAAAACACTTAACATCTTCATTAAGGTGTGCTATGCTTTCGCCGTCATTGCCACTATGCCGCCGCGCAGATCTCCTTCCACTTTCCTGCGCTTGATCCCTACTCCCATTTTCCTAACTACTAAGTCCCATGGAATCATATCGTTTACCGACCCCCACCCTCTAACCCTTTTGGAATCAGATCGTTTCAAAAATAGGGGAGGGAGGGGCCTACCTCGACTGTCTCTTCTCCCCGCTACCCACTGTCCACTGACCCCCTACTATTCCGATAAGTCCTTTAGCAGCAACACCTATGGATCTCCCTCGCAAGTGTTGCAAACAAAAGACTTATGGCGGAATTGGGGCCTGTCTAAGCCCTTTAGCTGCAACACTTACAAAAAACCGGGGGAGGGGGCACCTCGCTCTAATCCTCGGAACTTTATGTGTTCCCCAGGTGTCAAAAGCACTAGTCTCTGGCCACGGCAGAAGCTCGTCTGCTCGCTCAAGGGGATGGCCGTGCTCGAAGCAATTGCTCTCGCAAAGTTCTACGGGTCCGTTCCGGCAGTTCGCGAAGTCACCTTTCGCCTCGAGCCCGGCCAGGTTCTCGGCTACTTGGGCCCAAATGGCTCCGGCAAAAGTACAACTGTAAAAGTTCTCACCGGCCTGCTTCAGCCCACCCACGGCCAGGTGCTCTTC
>Ga0137418_10001058_pt1 | contig 25190 bp, 21 predicted proteins | sample CZODoug3_1_2_16f_FD_122242 | JGI IMG/M metagenome (GOLD analysis project Ga0137418, IMG submission 122242) | Vadose zone soil fungal communities from Angelo Coast Range Reserve, California, USA - CZODoug3_1_2_16fungal (Hybrid Assembly) | ecosystem: Environmental > Terrestrial > Soil > Vadose...
GGCTAGGACGGGGTAGAGGATGTCGTTCACTAAAGTGGACTTGCCTGACCCGGAAACTCCGGTGACGACCGTCATTACGCCGAGCGGGAAGGTGACGTCGAGATGCTTGAGATTGTTTTCGTGCGCGCCCAGGATTGTGATGGCCTTGCCATTGGTCTGGCGGCGGTGGGCTCGAACTGGGATCTTCTTGCGGCCGGACATGTAGGCACCGGTCAGGGATTCGAGCGAGTCGGTGATTTGCTGCGGCGTGCCGCTGGCGACCAGGTTGCCTCCATGGCGGCCTGCGCCGGGACCGAGGTCGATGACGTAATCGGCGCGGCGAATGGTGTCCTCGTCGTGTTCTACGACTAAGACTGTATTGCCGAGTTTCTTGAGCGAGTCGAGGGCCGCTAGCAAGCGGTCGTTGTCGCGGTGGTGGAGGCCGATGGACGGCTCGTCGAGGACATAGAGAACGCCACGGAGTTTGGAGCCGATTTGCGTGGCCAGGCGGATGCGCTGGCCTTCGCCGCCGGAGAGGGTGGCGGCGGAGCGGTCTAGCGAGAGGTAGTTCAGGCCCACCGCGTTGAGGAATTCGAGGCGTTCGCGGATTTCGTGCATGACGCGGCCGGCGATGATTTCGTCGCGGCCTTTGAGGGTGATGTTCTTGGCGGTTTCGAGGGCGCGCGAGATGGGTAACGCGGTGAAATCCGCAATGGACATGCTGTGAACCTTGACGGCCAGGCTTTCGGGGCGGAGGCGGCGCCCGTTGCAGGCGGGGCATGCCGTGGCGGACATGTGTTCCATGAGCGCTTCACGATAGCGGTCGGAGGTGGATTCTTCGAGATTGCGCTTGAGATAGGCGAGGATGCCGCGGAATCCGGTTTTGGAACCTTTGGCGGTGGGCTTGCCGTCGACCGGGTAATCGCCGTGCAGAAACATGTTCTGCGCTTTCTGGGTGAGCTGGTCGAAAGGTAGGCGCAGGTCGATGTTGTGGGCCTTGGCGGCGATCTCGATCATGTTGAGGAGATTGGCGGAGGCGGACCCGGGGCCGAGGCCGCCCTCCAGTAGCGGCCTCGACCAGTCGTTGATGACCTTGCCGGGATCGAAATCGTATCTACTGCCTAGGCCGTGGCATTCGGGGCAAGCGCCGTAAAGGCTGTTGAAGGAGAACGAGCGGGGCTCGAGCTGGGCGACGCTGATGCCGCAATCGGGGCAGGCTAGCTTGGAGGAGTAGAGTTGCTCGTCGCCGCCGACAATCGCGACTTGGACCAGGCCTTCGGCCAGTTTCATGGCCACCGCCACGCTGTTTTCCAGGCGACCTTCGATGCCTGGCTTCACTAACAGGCGGTCGACTACGACTTCCACCGTGTGGTTCTTGCGCTTGTCGAGCTGGAGGTCGTCTTCGAGGCTGACGATTTCGCCGTCGACGCGGGCTCGGGTGAAGCCCTGCTGCACTAACTTCTCCATCTCTTTCTTAAATTCGCCTTTGCGGCCGCGGACGATGGGGGCGAGGATCATGACGCGGTCTTCGGGCTTGAGAGCCAGAACCCTGTGCACGATCTGGTCGGCCGACTGGCGGGCGATTTCCTTGCCGCAGTTAGGGCAGTGCGGCTTGCCGATGGAAGCGTACAAAAGGCGAAGATAGTCGTAGATTTCAGTGATGGTGCCGACGGTCGAGCGGGGGCTGCGGCTGGTGGTCTTTTGCTCGATCGATATCGATGGACTGAGGCCGTCGATGCCGTCGACGTCGGGACGCTCCATCTGGTCTAAAAACTGGCGGGCGTAGGCGGAGAGGGTCTCGACGTAGCGGCGCTGACCCTCGGCGTAAATCGTGTCAAACGCAAGGGAAGACTTGCCGGAACCACTGAGGCCGGTGATTACGGTCAGGGTGTTACGCGGGATTTCGACGTCGATGTTTTTCAGGTTGTGCTGGCGTGCGCCGCGCACGGTAATGCTGGTAATGGGCATCGATCGAGCGAACAAGTCCCTTCGTAATATGGACGGGTGCACAGAGAGGGCTGAGAGTGATAGGAGACAACTCTGCTTATGTATCTTATTTGCTAATGGAGCGGAGCGTCAACGCGGTGCGGATGGCTGCAGCGCGTGCCACACTGGGGCATGATGGTTTGCCTGATTTGGGTTGGATATTTTACCGGGGCGGGGACTTTGGGAGCATTTTTAGCGACGGCGCTGTTGCTAGTGTCGGTGGGGCTGAGCCTGGTGGTTGGGGTGGCGGCCAGCTACTGGATTGTGCGCGTGGTGCTGGGGGCGTTTGGCTCGCGAGCCGGCATGCCGGTGGCCGAGCGGGCCAGAGCGGCGGCGGCTGGGGATTAGGGTTTTTCTCTTCTGTAGCCCGTTCGGGGCTGGGTTTTTTCTTTTACTCCAAACAGCGTAAACGTATTGAGGGTGGAGCTTTGCCTTGTGCCCTCGGGCGAAAGCTTTTGCCTTGAGGCCACGCGGGCGGGGGGCGCCCGCGCCAGACCGGCCTGCCCTACTTGTTGTCGTCGGCCTGAGTTTGCGCGCCTTGCGGGACTTGCTGCTGTTGCATTACCTGCTGTTGCTGCTGGCGGAGTTCTTGCAGGAGCTGTTCTGGGGTTTTGACGCCTGCGGGTTGCTGGGGCGCCTGGACGGCTTGGGCGGCGTCCTGGCTTTCGGTTTGGTCGGCTTGGTCCTGGTTTTGATTGTCGGCGTTGTCGTCGGCGGCGTCGCCGTTGTCGGAGGATTCTTCGGCGGCCGCGTTTTGCTGCTGGACCTGGAGAGCGGGAGAGATCTGTATTGGCTGCTGGAAGCTTTGAGGCTGCTGCTGCTGCACCGTGTAGGCCTGAGCGGCGCCCTTGCCGCGCGGAGTTAGGAGCACCTTGGAGAGCGCGCTGGGATCGCCAATCGGGCTGAGCATTACGTAGTTGAAATGCGAGCCGTTGAGCAATTCGGCCATGACGTCGCGGGGGGTGCCGGGGCCGATGCGGCCTACGACGCGTTCGCTGGTGTCGCCGGAACTGATATCGAAGGTGGCGCCGGTGTCTTTTTCCACGGCTTTCAAGACGTCAGAGAGGGTGGAGTTTTTGGCGTCGATGAGGAGTTTTCCATTGACGTAGGAGACTTCGGGCGGCACGGCTGGGTCGTGGACCGGGTAGGCCGGAGGCGGCGGAGGAGCGGGGACTGGGGCCGGAGGAGGCGCAACCGCCTTCACCGCGGGTTTACGGTGGCGCTTGCGATGGATGGCGGAAGCGGTCGAGGCCCAGGCGCCGGACGCGGCGAGGAGCGTGCCGGCGATCGTGATTGCGAACAGGCTTCGCCCGAGTACCCGCCTCACAGAAAACCCTAGCATGAAAAACCTCTGAACCGCGTTTTGAATCCGCATACTTCGCCTGTTGGGTCGCCGGCGCGACCAAGGGCCGAACTCGGTCCGCTAGCCGATTTTAGCACCGCTTTCCAAGCGGAAGGCCGATTTTGCTACACGGGAGTACCCAGAAAGCGGTATAAACCTCTTGGCTGGAACGTCGAGGAGTGAAACTCTTGCGGACTATGTTGGCGGCGCGGTTCGAGTGGGGCTCAAAGCAGGGCAGGCGGCCGAAGGCAGCGGGCCTGTGGTGGGTTGGCCTGGTGCTTGGCGGGATACTCACAGCGGCGGCGAGGGGACAGGCCTGCCTGACCCGGGAGGACTTGGAAGCGCCCGTGCGGGCCGGGCTCGAAACTGCGGCGCAGAAGTATTTTGCCTTGGCGGCGAAGGGAGATGTGGCGGGATTGAAGGCAAGCGCGATTCCGAGCGTGGCGGGAGACTTTTCCGGGATTCAGGCGGCGGTGCAGGACAATCAGAATAGCTTTTCGAAAGCACAGGCGGCGCTGCGTTCGATGTTCGAGCTGATTGCCGGCGGCGATGCGCCACTGGAGCGGGCGGAGTTCCTGTGCGGGGTGTTTGGGAAAACCGGGCAGACCGCTACCAGCGCGGAGTTTGTGCTGAACGGGTTGCCGCCGGGGCAGTATGGGATCGTCATTCTGGATGTGAACAACAAGGCTGCACCCGACGATGGACCGTATGCTCTGGCGTTTGTTTTGCAGCAGCTGAGCGGGGAATGGAAGCTGGGCGGGCTCCACGTGAAGGCTTTGCGGTCGGGTGGACACGATAGCTCGTGGTTCGCGGAGCGCGGGCGGGCGTTTGCGGCGAAGGGTCAGACGCACAACGCGTGGTATTACCTTTTGGAGGCGCGAAATTTGGCTACCGTGGTGCCGTTCATGAGTACGCGGCTGACGGACCGGTTGTATGAAGAAGCGCAGAAGGTGGCGCCGGCCGATGCTCCGGATGGGGTTCCGAAGGAACTGGCGGGGGTGGGCAAGGTTTACAAGATCAAGAACGTGTTTGCGTATGGGGTGGCTGGGGAGTTTCATTTGGTGCTGAAGTATGAGGCGGCGGATGTTTCGGATTCGGTAAAGGCGTTTGCGGAGAATCAGGCGCTGGCGAGGGCGCTGCTGGCGAAGTGGCCGGAACTGAAGGATGGCTTCAGCGCAATTGAGGCGCGGGCGACGGAGGCTTCGGGCAGGGATTTTGGGACGGTGGTGGAGTTGAAGGATTTGAAATAGGAGGGCCGTTTACGGTCTGCGGCGAGGCCTCCAGGGGTCAGTCTAGATCCAGGAGCCGGCTTCACCGCTTGGGCAGGCCATTCTTGAGGCTTTGCGCACGGGCGGGGGCCCCCTCGCGCCTCCATGGACAACATTTTTAGGGCACGTCTTCTTTTTTTCTTTTATGGCTTTTTCTTTATGGCACCTCTTCGAGGACGCAGTCTTGGGGGGATTTGTCTGAGCGGAGGCGCAGGAAGACTGGGGCGCGGAGCTTGGGGGTGGTATCGCCGGGGTGGGTCCATTCGCTGAATTTGATTTCCGCTACGAGTTCGGGACGGACCCAGGAGGTTTCGCGGAGGGCTTCGACCTTTCCGTGAAAAGGGTTCTTCTTCGTTTCGCGGGACTTCAGTTCCCTCCAGACGGAAGCGAGCGTGGCTTCGGTGAAGCCGCTTCCGGCTTGGCCTACGTGGACGAGTTGGCCTTTCGCGTCGTAGAGGCCTAAGACGATGGAGCCGAAAAACCGGCGGCCTTTTTTCGGCTCCGTGTAGCCTCCGATTGCGCAATCGAGCGTCTGGGTGATCTTGATTTTGAGCCAGTTCTGGCTGCGGCGTTCCTCGTAGACGCTGGACTTGCGCTTGGCGACGATACCCTCGAGGCCCTTTTGTTTGGCGACCTCGAACAAATCCAAGCCTTGAGTTTCGACGTGATCGGAGTAGCGCAGGTTGCCGGCTGAAGCGCTGGATGGGATCAGTGCGGCGAGCTTGTTTTTGCGTTCTTCCAGCGGGAGTTTCCTCAGATCCTGGCCGTCGAGATAGAGCAGATCGAAAGCGTAATAGAGGATGGGGATTTCCGGCTTGCGGGCGGCGCGCTTTTTGGGCGAGGTGAAGCCGGTGCGCTGTTGCATCTGGCTGAAGCTGGGGCGGCCTTGTTCGTCGAGAGCGACGATCTCTCCGTCGAGAACGGCGGTGGCGGCTTTGAGTTGAGCGGGGATGATGGCGAGTTCGGAGTACTGGCTGGTGAGGTCGTTCTGATTACGGGACACGAGACGGACGGCCTTATTCTGGACAAAGGCGATGGCGCGATAACCATCCCATTTGATTTCGAAGAGCCAGGCGGGGTCGTTGAAGGGCTTGGTGACGGCCGTGGCGAGCATGGGGTGGATTTCTTCCGGCATAGGAGCGGTCTTTGGCGCGGCGAGCGCTTTCGGTAGGGCAGGGGGCGGAGCGGGATTGGGCTGCGTGCTTTGCAGGGGAGCAGGATCCTTCTGCTTTTCTGCCTGCTTCTTTCCGGGTTTTTTCTTGGCGTTATCCGTCCCGGCTGTCTTCTCGGCTTGTTTTCGTTCATCGAGCTTGGCGACGGCATCGGCGAGCCATGCGGCTTTGAGCCTGCCCTTCGGGCCGGCGGGGCGGCTGACCCACTCGGCATCGTGCTGGGCGGCGATCTCGCGCATGGTGCGGTTGGTGAGGGCGGAGTTGTCGTATTGTTCGGCGTCGTAGCCTTCTTCGGCTTGGTCGTCGCGCTTTTTGATCAGCAGCCACTCATTTCCCTTGCTGGCCGCGCGTCGGGAGCGCATGCGGATGATCGCGAAGTCTCCCTGAAGTTTCTTGCCGTTCAGCCGGAACTTCAGGTCGCCCTTCGCCAACATGGCGGCGGCTTCTTTGTCTGTTCCAGGAACGAACTTTCCGTTGACAGGCGTGGGCGAAAGTGGCTGCCATTGGCCGACGTCCCAGACCATGACCGTGCCAGCACCGTAGTTGCCTGCGGGGATGATGCCTTCGAAGCTGAAATAGGAGACAGGGTGATCCTCGACCTGCATGGCCAGGCGCTTATCGTCAGGATCGAGCGAGGGGCCTTTGGGGACGGCCCACGATTTTAGAACGCCGTCCATTTCGAGACGGAAGTCGTAATGGAGGCGGGTGGCTTCGTGGCGCTGGACTACGTAGCGGTGGCCAGAAGTGGAGTCGATTTCGGGCGGCGGTTCGGGAGTGGCTTCGAAGCGGCGCTTGCGTTTGTATTCGTCGAGAGACATGGGGAGAGTTTAAACGCTGCGGGCGGTGGGCCGTCGGCGAGAACGAAAGCCTGTTTCGAGTTGCGCACGGGTGGGGACGCCCGTGCCTCCATATTCGGCGCAGAACTTAGGGGGTGCGTTGGATCGCAAGCAGAGTCAGGTCGTCGGTCGGTTTGGCGCCGGACGTGAACTTCTGCAGATCCTCTAAGCAGTCCGAGATCAGATGGTCGGGAGCTTTTGCGGAACAACTGCTGGCGAACGATTTCATGCGGGCGATGCCGTATTCTTCGCCGTCCGGATTGAGGGCCTCCGTCACGCCGTCGGTGTAGACGAGCAGGGCATCGTGGGGAGCGAGCTGGAGGCGGTGAACGGAGAAGCTGGCATTGGTGAACATGCCGAGCGGAAGACCGGTGGCATCGGCGACTGCGGGCTCGAGGGCGGACAGGTGCAGGAGGGGAAGATGGCCAGCGCTGACGAATTCCACCGCGCCGTCCTGCGAGGCCCGGCCCACGATGAGGGTTGCGAACTGGCCGGCCAGAGTGCTCTCCGCAAAAATGCGATTGGCCGCTTGCACCATGCAGTCGAGCGGAAGGTCGACGTTGGCCAGACTGCGGAAGGTGGCATGGAGATGGCTCATTTGCATGGACGCGGCAACACCTTTGCCGGAAACGTCGCCCAGCAGGAAAATCAGGCTGCCGTTGGATTGGAACAGGTCGCAGTAGTCTCCGCTGACGAGGCCGGCGGGAGCATAGTGATAGCGGGCGTGGAAACCCGGGACGGAAAAATGCTGCTGCGGCAAGAGCGCTTGCTGAATGCGCGCGGCCAGGTTCAGATCACTTTCGAGGGCGTGGCGCTCTTCGCGGGAGAGATCGTCGAGGCAGAACTGGACGAGGGGATCGGCCAGCAGACGGTCGTGTTCGATGGGCTCATGGCAATTGTTGCAGAGGCCGTAGGTGCCTTCGTCCATGCGGGCGAGAGCGGCGTCGACTTCGTCGAGCAGCGACGAGAGCGAACCGCTGGCCGGAGGGGAAGAGAGTGCGGATTGGAGACGGGTACGACGGCGTTCGAGCTCGGAGCGCAGATACGCCTGCTCGGCGACGGCTATGGTGCCGGACATGGCGCCGGACATGGTGCCGGACCTCGAAGCCTGCGGATTTGCGTTGGATGATTGCATTTCGTTATCTCCGCTTCAACTCGCGCATTCCGGGACGAGGCGGAGTCCGCCCCGTGATTCCCCTGTTGGATGATCCGTCTGGGCGACGGTTTCTATTTCTTTGCCCGCAAGTGAGTTCGAATCTTTACAGTCTCCGTCATTGCATCAGCTTCTTCTTGGCTCACTGTCGAGAAAGTGAGCCGTGGACGAACCTGCCGCGCTCGGCCCGACGACGCCAGCGTTTCCAGCGGCTGCCATACAATCCTGGAATGTCGCGTGAATATCCGAGTGGTCCGCTGGTGGGAGTGGGGGCTGTGATTGTGGATGCCTCGACGAGTGCTGCCTCGAACAACCAAGGACGGGTGGTGGTGATTCGGCGGGGGCAGGCGCCGCTCCTGGGGGAGTGGTCGATTCCGGGCGGCGTCGTGGAACTCGGAGAAACGGTGCGCGAGGCTGCGGCGCGAGAGGCGCTCGAGGAGACTGGGTTGGTGGTGGATGTGGGCGGGCCTCGGGGCCCGGGGAATATTTCGGGGCAGCCGGCGGCGGGGCCGGGAAGTGTGGTGGGGGTGTTTGATCGCGTGGTCCTCGACGATGCGGGACGGGTGCGGTTTCATTATGTACTGGTGGACGTTTTGTGTCGGCGGGTGTCGGGGGAGTTGCGGGCTGGGGAGGATGCGGCGGAGGCGAGGTGGCTGACGCGGGAGGAGTTGGTGGGGTTTCCGATTGAGGAAGCGGCGAGGCAGCTATTGTTGAGGGCATTGCAGCGCGATCAAGGAGAGAGACGATTGCATCAAGATTGCGAGTGATCCTCATTGGGAAGTGATCCCCGGATAGCTTTCAGGTTATCGATTGCGAGGCGCGGTGGAGTTCGGTCCGGAGCTGAACCTGGCGGTGTTCCGGGGCATCTCGCCGCGCGGGGTGCTGAGCGGGTTCCTGGGCGAGGAGCGCGGCCAGCGGCGGGAAAAAGAGCAGGGGGGCGATGTGAACTTGTTGGAGGGAAAATGCATGAATCACCTCCACGGAAAATAAGATAGCGCGAAACTGCGGCGGCTTCGAGGCCCCAAAATAGACAACCCGCGGAGGCCATCCGCGGGTTGCCGGTAGACTGGTGAGATTGACCTAGGCCCGTTGCTCTGCCGTTGTCCTTGTGCGAACTTGATGAACCACGGGTTCTCCAGCTGGCTGGCTGGAGCGGGCATTCCAAGAATTTCCCAAACACACCGGTCAGCGTACGAAGGGTGGTTCGAGCAACCGGCTAGGTCGCAGCTACCTCACTCGGTCGTATGTCGCTACTTGGCATGGATCCCCTCCTTTCTGAGATGTAATTGCAAAATAATCCAGAGGGAGTAGGCTCGTCAACTGCCGCGTCGGAGTTGCATCCCGGAAGGTAATAGAAGCAGTTGTTTTGGACGTTCCTACTCCTGGCCTCCGGGCTAAGCCCCGGCTTCTTCGTCTGTCCCAACGCGGCCTGAAGGCCCGCCGGATCGCTTCGAATGGCAGCGATTCGAATTGCAACAAGTTCGAACCTGCAGCCAGAAAGATCCGCCTGCCTGCTTTCGGGGTATGAGTTGCGAAAGCGGCGTCGAGCTCGGTCCAAAGCCCCGCCCTGTCGCCGACGCGACTGACTCAAGGATGGGGGATCCCCGGCGTGCCCGCGCCACGCAGCCCGAGCCACAGAGGTCCTAAATAACCCTCGGGACATGGCTGGGGGTGACCTATGTGGCCGGGTGTGGGGGTCGTAGACTCTAGTCTCCCGCCGTACAAGCAAATGATTGGGCAGGGTCTCGGCGCGGTTAGCCTTTCCAGCGGTAGGCGCCGGGTTGGGGTAGGCCGATGTGGTTCAGCACCCGGTCCGCGAACTGGCGGGCCATGTCCTCGAAGCCCTTCGGGTGGTTGTAGAAGGTAGGGATTAAGGGGTAGATGGTGGCCCCTGCGTCGGCGGCGCGGTACATGTTGCGGATGTGGATTTTGCTGAGCGGGCTCTCGCGGACGCAGAGGACGAGAGGTCGTTTTTCCTTAAGGCTGACGTCGGCGGCGCGCTCGATGAGCTGGGCGGCGATTCCGTTGGCGATGCGAGCCAGGGTGCCGACGGAGCAGGGGAGAACGATCATGGCGTCGGTGGGGTAGGAGCCGCTCGAGATGTTGGCGCCGATGTCAGTGTTGGATTGCGGGTGGACTTTTTGGGAATCAGCGCCGAGGAGTTGGCGGACGAGGTGGGTGCGACCGGTGAGTTCGAGTTCCTCGGCCAGGACGCGGAGCGAGCTGTCGGACGCGATGAAGTTGACGGTGCCGATGCGTGCGTCCTGTTCGACAGCGTGGAGGAGTTCGCGCAGGAAGAGCGAACCGCTGGCGCCAGTGGTGGCGATGGTTAGGTTGAATAGGGTTTCGCTTGGGTTCGGCAAGATGTTTTGAGCATAGGAACTACGTTGCCCCGCCGTCAAGCGAACGGCGAAGCGGACTGCACAGCGGAGGGCGGCGGGTTGGGAGGTAGCAGGTTCTGCGGCGGGTTGCTGGGTCTATGGCAACTGCCGCGACAACTCGCAGGGCTTTGGCGCAGCGCGCGGCGGTGGCGCGCGTGGAGCAGGCGATCCGGTTGGCCGTGCGCCCGCCGAGGAGCCGCTATCTAGCGGAGTTTGCCGAGGCGTTTCGCGGATTTGAGGGGCGGCTCACCGAGGTGGAAGTTGTGGCGAGGGCTGCCAGCGCGGACGTTGTGCTGGTCGGGGACTATCACTCGCTGGCGGCGTGCCAGAAGTATATGGCGTCACTTCTTGGACAGCTTGGCGGGCCCGGCGCGCGCGCCAATGTTCTGGGATTGGAAGCAGTGTATTCGGCGTCGCAACCCGTGCTCGACGAATGGTGGCGCGGCGGTGTGGATGAGGATGGCCTGCGTTCGCGGCTGCGATTTGCCCGCGATTGGGGTTACGACTGGCAGCCCTACGGGGAGTTGCTTGCGGTGGCGCGGCGGGAGTGCGTAGGGGTTTGGGGTTTGGACAGCGAGCCTAGGTTTGATCTGCGACGGGTGCGGGCGCGGGACCGGCATATGACGGAGCGGATTTTGCAGATGCGCCGGACCCATCCCGAAGCGCGCGCTCTGGTGTTTGTTGGGGAATCCCACTTGGCGCCCGGTCACTTGCCGGAGCTACTGCGCGCGGCGGGGGAGCGGGTTTTTACGATTCTGCAGAATGTGGACGGGCTCTATTGGCAAGTGGCGCGGGCTGAGACACATCCTTCGCCGGTTTCCGTAAGCGACGACGTGGTCTGCGTGTTTAACGCTTCCCCTCTGGAGAAATACCAGAGTTTTCAGGAATACCTGGAGGGGTGGCAGGGGTAGCAGATTACCAGCGGGCCATCCCGTCGTGGCACCTCCGTTTTCGTGCAAGTTACCCCCGTCATCTCAAGGGAATTACCCTGCCCATATACACTTCGGGAATGCAACGTGCTCAGTTCACATTCGCAGGGAGAGTGGCGATTCTGGCGCTAGCCGGAGCGTCCGCGCTGGGACAAGGCTATCACGTAGTGCCAGTTACCAATGGTGGAACAATCTCGGGGACGGTCAAGTGGTCAGGTCCGGCGGGGCCGAAGCTGGAAGTTGCCATCAACAAAGATACCGAAATCTGCGACCCCGAGTCGCGTAAGACGAGGAATCTCGAACGGCTGGTTGTGGGGCCGGATGGCGGTGTGGCCAACACCGTCGTTTATCTCAAAAACGTTGCGAGCGGCAAGGCGATGGATTTGCCCCAGGCGAGGCGGTCTCTCGACCAGAAGCGCTGCCGCTACGAACCGCACATTCTTCTGGTTCCGCAATCGGATAAGCTTTCGATGAAGAGCTCGGATCACGTGTTGCACACTGTACACAGCGACGGCGCGGCCGGCTTCAATATCGCCTTTCCGTTTACCGATCACGTGACCACGCAGACGGTGAGCACGACTGGGTTGATCAACCTGAAGTGCAACGGCGGCCATTCCTGGATGAACGCGGAAGTGATGGTGGTCTCGCATCCCTACTACGCGGTGACGGGCGAAGACGGCAAGTTTGAACTTACAGACGTGCCGCCGGGCGATTATCAAATCGTGGCATGGCATGAGGGTTGGAGCATCATGGGCAAGGAAAGCGCCCTCGATGTGTTCAGTCAAAAACAAGTGCAACGCGCCCTCTTCAGCGACCCGAAAACCTGGGAGCAGTCGGTGAGCGTACGAGCCGGTACAGCGGCGAACGTGAAGTTCGTAATTTCGCAGAAGTAGCGAATCTCCCCCCAGGAGTTCGTGCCGGTCGAACGCGGGTGCCCGTCCCTCCGTTTCCAGTCACGCCAGAGCAAGACTCGAGGGCGTAGGCTGGTTCAGGGCGGTCTTCATGCAGCCTGGCGTAGTCTCCCGCATTCTTGGCGGAAAGGAACGAAGGTTCCTGAGCAAGCCGGCCGCGCCGCGGAAGAAGAAACCGCCGATACCGTCAACCGTTTGCATTTGACCCTCGCGTTTGCCTGTGAGTTCACGCATTTCGGTTCCCCCATCCGCGCCAACTGCCTGTCTCGGAACCTTACTGCTTTGCTGGATAAATTCCCTCCAACGGCTTCGTGTGCTGCTCCTCGAGTTCCGGATGCGGCAGGGGGTTGCGGGGGATCATGGCGTCGCGCTGGGCGGCATTGTAGACGAAGATAGCCATGATTACGGCCGCCTGCTTCAGGTCTGGTTCGGAAAGACGCTCGTAGGTGTCCTGGTTGGTGTGAGCGCTGCGGGATTCGTAATCGCGCGGATCTTGGATGAACTGGAATCCCGGCAGGCCGACCTCGTGGAAGGGGACGTGATCGGTGGAGCCGCTATTGCGGAGAGAGACCTTGGTAAATCCAAGATCGCGAACCGCCGTGGCCCACTGCTCGAAAATCGCAGCCGTCGCCGGGTTGCCTTCGGCACAGATTCCTAAGAATTTTCCGCCGCCGTTATCGGCGTTGAAGTAGGCGTCGAGGTTGGCGTGTTCGGGTTTTACGGTGACGGGGCCGGTTTGCTGGCGCAGGAACTCGGGCACGACCTGCTCTTCCGGCTTAGTCGAGTACGTGCGGGTGGCGAAATGGCTGCTGACGTAACCGCCGGACCCGAAGATGCCTTGTTCCTCACCTCCCCAAAGCGCGGCGCGGATGGTGCGACGGGGTTGGAGGCCGAGGGCGCGCAAAATGCGCATGGATTCGAGCGCGATGATGGAGCCAGCGCCATCGTCGGTAGCTCCGGTGCCGGCCATCCAGCTGTCGAGGTGTCCGCCGAGCATCACGACCTGGTCCTTGAGGGCGGGATCCGAACCTGGAATTTCCGCAAGGACGTTCTCGCCCTCGACGTGATCTCCGGTGAACTGCGTCTGGATACTCAGGCGCACGGACACGGAAACGTCGTGCGAGACGAGGCGGTGCATGCGGCTGAAAGCCTCGCTGGCGATGACGGCTGAGGGGATGGCCTGCTTATGCTCGGGGCGGTAGACGAACCACCCGAGAGATTGGTTGGTGTCGTCATGGAGGACTCCGCCGGAGCCGCCGGGGCGGAGGATCGCGATGACGTGCTCGTCGGCGAAAAAGTGGCCCACCTTTTCCTGGAAGGCCATCTCCTTGAACGATTTTTCCCATTTGGCGGCGTCCGCAGGGAGGACGAAGGTATCGGACTGGTCGCCGTCGAGGGGGTAGGAGCCTAAGTGTTCGAGCTTGGCCGCGTCGTAGTGTTCAACGGTGAACGCCTGGTCGGGATTGACTTTGGGCGGGGTTCCGTAGATGACGATTTTTCCAGCGAGTTTGCCCTTCCACTTGTCGAAGTCTTTCTCCTCCTTGAGCCCGGGGATGGCGATGACTGCGGCGGAGACTTCGCCGGCGGTCGCTGGGGACCAGGGCGTGGATTGGGCGAGAAAGGTGGCCGGGCCCGGAGTAGCCATGGCGAGGGAGGTGGCGATCTGCTGCCATCCCATACCGAAGTCGCCCCAGGATTCGGTGTGCACGTTGGAGGCACCCATGCGGCGGAACTGATCCTGAGACCACTGCTCAGCTTTGATGAAGTCGGGCGAGCCGGTGAGGCGCGCGCCGATGCCGTCGAACAGGCCGCTGGCATATTCGAGGATGTGCGAGTGGTTGAGGCCCTCGTCGCGGATGCGGGCGATGGCGGCGAGGTCGAGCGTCTCGGCGGTGGGTTGAGGTGGCGCAGGTTTTTGCTTTTCCGCGGCGAAGGCGGACAGGGAAAGGGCGAGCAGAACAGCGGCTGCGATCTTCATAGGGCGTCCGTAGAGTTTCCTCAGATCTGGAATATACAGTTCGACGGTCGTGGCGGGGTAAGGCGAGCCGGGCTGGCGTCGAAACGGATGCGATTCACTTGGGTTGGACTGACGGGCCCGACCGCGGTGGCAAGAGGCTGCGCAGGAGAGGCTGGGCCCCTTTGTTTTCGGCTCAGTTCCTTCCCAGGTACTTGCCCACCAGCGTGGCGCAGGCCTCGACGAATTCCTGTTCCGGTTTGGAGAACGTGCCCAGGAAATAGCTTTCGATGTCGAGTTCGGCGGCGAGCTTGTTCCTCAGAAAGATGGGTACGACGATCTCGCACTTCACCATGGCCGATCCCGAGAGGTAGCGCGGATCTTGGGAGACGTCGTGCACTACGACGGTCTGCCCGCTGGTGGCTGCCGCACCGCAGAGCCCGGTGTCGAGAGGAATGCGGGCGTTCGGAGTGAAGCTGCCGGCGAAAGGTCCGACCAGGAGGATGCCGGGATCGGCGGAGCTGACCAGATAGAATCCGACCCAGTTGTAACGGGTGAATTTTTCGTGCAGGCATTGGGCGATGCGGGCCATGACGGACTCGGCCGTCGGAGCGGTACGGCCAAATTCAGTGAGTTCGGAAAGCAGTTCCTGGTGTGCTGGCGTCATGGGTCCCGTGAGGGTCCTGATTCTACGGGGTTCGGACGCGGAGAGAAAGTCCCAGGCAGGTTCTCCATGTCTGCGACCTTCGCCGGTCTTCGCGCCAAGATCAAACCTGATGCCGATAGACGACAAAGCCGGAGCGTTCGGCCACTTTGTCGTAGAGATGCATGGCGGTGGAGTTGGTCTCATGGGTTTGCCAGTAGACGCGCGGAGATCCCGCCAGTCTTGCCCGGTCATAGACTCCCTCAATCAAAGCGCGGCCCACGCCCTGGCCGCGTGCCGCCTCGGTCGTGAACAAGTCTTGCAGATAGCAGACAGGGGCAATGTGAATCGTGCTGCGATGGAAAAGATAGTGCACGAGGCCGAGAAGTTGGTTGTCTTTATCGGGCACGTCGGGCACGTCGGTTGCGGCCATATTCCGTTCGGCCACCAGCGCATACACGGGCTCATAGGCGTCGAACAATCGCGACCACGTCATTTGCGTGATCTCGGCGGGAAGCGACGGGCGGCCGTAGAACAGGTTGTAGCCCTGCCAGAGCGGCAGCCATTTGTCGAAGTCGGCTGGAGCCACGGGGCGAACCGTAACCAGGGTGGACATGTTTCTATTGTGCCGCAACCATGGCGATTTCTACTTGGTAGTCTGCTGCGGCGAGTTGGGGGCTGGCGACGGTGGCTCGCGCTGGAGTGGCGCCCGGGACGACCCAGGCATCCCAGACAGCGTTCATTTCCGCAAATGTCGACATATCCGTGAGCCAGATGGTGGCGGAGAGGATTTTGCTTTTGTCGGTTTTCGCTTCGGCTAGGAGAGTTTCGATCCTGGATAAAATGTCTTTTACCTGTTCCCTGACCGTACCGCCTTTCGCTCCCGAGGCGACTTGGCCGGCCAAATAGACGGTTTGATTGTGAATCACCGCTTGCGACATGCGCGGCCCGGTTTCGAGGCGTTCGATCGACATGTGGATTCTCCCGGCTGTTAAGGTCGTATTTCTGGTTACGCTAGTGGCCAAAATCTACCGCCGTAGTATTTCCGCCGCAAATCAGAACACCGATGCGCTCGTTCGGTTGTGCGGCATAGCGGCCGGAGAGAAGCGCCGCGAAGGCGGCTGCGCCTCCAGGCTCGGCGACGATGCGCAGATTTTTCCAAAGGGTCCGCTGCGCTTCCCGGAGGGCTTCGTCGCTGACCAGCACCGTGCCGCTGACGAATTGCTTGGCGATCGGGAATACCAGTTCGCCCACGCGCCGGGGCGCCAGAGAGTCGGCGGCGATGCCGCCCGCTTCGGCATCGACCGGGCGGCCTGCTGCAAAGGCGCGCGTGAGGGTGGGAGCCAGTTCGGGCTCGACCCCTACAATCTTGATTTTTCCGCAATACCAGGCGGCGATACCGGCGATCAGGCCGCCCCCTCCTACGGATACCAGGAGCGTGTCGAGCTTCGGGGCTTGTTGTTCCAGCTCCAGGCCGACCGTGGCTTGGCCGAGTAAGGTTTCCACCTGATCGAAAGCGTGGATGGGCAGGGCGCCCGAATGAGAGATCCAGGCTTCGCAGGCGACGAGAGCGTCGGCATAGCGTTCGCCTCCGACCACGAGGTCTGCGCCATAGGCTTGGATTTGCTGAATCTTGGCGGGAGAGGCCACGCTGGGCACAAAAATCTTGGCAGGAATGCCGAGCTTCATGGCTGCGAAGGCGACGGCCGCGCCATGGTTGCCGCCCGAAGCCGCGACGATGCCGGCAGGAGGGATCTTGCGGGTGAGCAGGTTGTTGAAGGCTCCGCGGGACTTGAATGATCCTGCGTGCTGCAGCAGTTCCAATTTGAGCGTCAACGCGCTCAGGTTCAAATCGAAATCGGCGCCGTCCACCTCGACGACCGGCGTGCGCCGAATGTGGGACGCGATGCGGGCGTAGGTGGCTTCGATTTGGCCGGGTGCGATCACGGCTGACGCGGGTTCGCGGATGGCTCTTGACATGTACTTCGTCGTTTAGCAAACTGACTATATGACAAATCTAAGGGCCTTGCAAGCCCTGGCCAACGACCGGCGGCTGCAGATCCTGGAGTGGCTCAAGGATCCAGAAACGCACTTCCGCCCGCAGCTGGATGGCGACTTGGTGAAAGACGGTGTGTGTGCGGTGTTGATCGCGGAGAAGCTTGGCGTTTCGCAGCCGACGTTGAGCGAACACATGAGGATTTTGTCGGAGGCTCAGCTTGTGCAAGGCAAGCGCATCAAGCAATGGATTTTCTACAAGCGCGATGAGCGGCGGATCCGGGAAATCAAGAAGGCAATCGCCGCCGAGCTGTGAGGCCGCCTACTTCTTGCGTTCGTCGCGAGCGATGACGCCGTCTTTGATGAACACGATGCGGTGCGCGTATTCGGCGATATCGTGTTCGTGGGTTACGAGAACGATGGTGTTTCCCTCGGAGTGCAAGCGATCGAACAGGGCCATGATTTCCAAGCCCGTCTGTGAGTCCAGGTTGCCGGTAGGCTCGTCGGCGAGGATGATCGACGGACGGTTGACCAGGGCGCGGGCGATGGCGACGCGCTGGCGTTGACCGCCGGAAAGCTCGTTGGGCTTGTGGTTCATGCGCGTTTCCATGCCTACGGAGATGAGCGCGCCTTTGGCCCGTTCGATGCGTTCGTCGGCGGAGACGCCGGCGTAAATCAACGGCAGTTCGCAGTTGTGCAACGCGGTGGCACGGGCCAGCAGGTTGAACGTCTGGAAGACGAATCCAATCTCTTTGTTTCGAATGCGCGCCAAATCATCGTCGGTGAGTTCGCTCACGCGCTGCTGATTGAGCCAGTACTGGCCCTTGGTCGGCGAATCCAGGCAGCCGATCAGGTTCATGAGCGTCGATTTTCCCGATCCGGACGGTCCCATGATGGCTACATATTCGTTGCGCTCGATGCGCAGGTTGACGCCGCGGAGAGCATGCACCTGCTCCGAGCCCATCTCGTAGGTCTTCCAGAGGTCGTCCGTGAAAATCATGGAAGACGCCGGCGGAGCGACGATTCCCTGGGAACTCGTGATCGGTGAACTCATGTGGATGACCTCAGCGGTTGCCATGTGGTAACTCCTTTTCTTTTTATCACGCCCATGTTCTTGGACGTGAAATGCGAGCCTCCGTTATCGGGCTTTCGCGGGCGCGGACGCCCGCGTTCCACGATCACGAAGCCTCTTCTTCCTTCTTGGGCGCCGCGTTGTCGATCTTGACTCCGACGCCCTGGCGCAAGGTGCGGAGCACCTTGTAGCTGCCGGTAACAATTTCGTCGCCTTCCTGCAAGCCGCCCTTAACTTCAATGTCTGTGGCGCCCGCAATTCCGGTTTCCACGGGCACGAATTTCGATTTCTTGTCGCGGATCACGAAGACGCCTTGCATCTCGTTCTTCTTGTCGCGCATGGCGGCACTCGTCGATTCCTTCCTGTCCTTCTCGTCCACCAAGTCCGATGGATCGCGCATGGTCAAAGCTTGGATCGGAATGGTCAGAGCCTTCGAGCTGGTCGCGGTGGTGATTTTCGCCGTCGTCGACAGGCCGGGCCGAAGATTGGGCGGCGGGCTGGTGAGCGTGACCGTGACCTTGAAATCTTTGGCTTCCTGGCTGGATCCGTTGCTCTGCGAAGTGGCCACGCCGGTGGAGCGCACGAGCGCGTTATCGCCGATCTCGGTAACAACCGCTTTGAAGACCTGCCGCGGAAATGCGTCGATGGTGACGTCGGCGGATTGGCCCAGGCGGACATTCACGATGTCGGTTTCGTCGACGCGGACTTCAGCTGTGATCACCGACATGTCGGCGACGGTCATGAGCGTGCTGCCGGGCGAGTTCTGGATGCCGATGACCACGGTCTCGCCTTCGCGTACCGGCAGGTTGGTCACGATGCCGTCAAAGGGCGCGGCATACGTCGTTTTGTCTAAGACATCAGCAGCGCGAGTCAGGTTGGCCTTGGTCTGCGTGATATGTTTGTCGGCCGAATCCTGCTGTGCCTTGGCTTGCGCCACGCGGGCTTTGGCCTGCTCGAGGCCGGCGACGGCGGTTTCCCAGGCGGCTCTCTTGATGTCGAAGTCGGCCTTGGCGATGAGCTGTTCCTTGAACATACCCTGCGCGCGGTCCCATTCGAGCTGGGCGCGATCGAGGTCGGACTGAGCGCGTTTCAGGTCGGCAGCGGAAGTCTTGTAGCCAGCATCAGCGGCCACGTAGTCGGTCTCCGACGCTCCCACCGAGGCGCGTGTCGCCGCCAGATCGGCGGCCGACTGCACGTTCTCGAGTTGCGCCAGCAACTGGCCCTTCCTCACCAGAGCCCCTTCCTTTACATAGAGATGCGTGATCTTGCCGAAGGCGTTCGCGCCCACGTTCACATAGGTTTTAGGCTTAATTTCGCCCGAGGCGGTGACGACCGAGGAGATGTCCTGGCGAAGGACTTTGCCGGTTTGGACAGTAACAATGCCTTTGCGGCTGCCCGCTACGGTTGCCCCCACAATGGCGAGGAGGACAACGGCGGCGATGATGCCGATTAGTACCTTCTTCCAAGTCTTCATGCGCCTTCCTGTAGTACGGAGCTGGGGCTAGCCAAGTTCCGAGAATCTTGGAGTTAGGGCCTGCCTTGGCTATCTGGCTCGAGGATGCCTAGCAGCGAGCGCGATCCGCTGATATGGCACCCATAATTCTAACCTACCTGCTCTGGAACGATCAGGCCTCGCCAATCGACTCGTTCCACAAATCCGGGGGACGGTGCCCGGCGGCACGAAAGGCGTCGGTTTCGCCGTGTAACGAGCCGTTGCCGCGTTGCACCAGGCGATCATGACCGGCGCCCAGCGGTGCGGCCGGAGAGGAAGATGGCTCCGCCTACGCGAACGCCGCCTTCGGCGAGTCCAATGCGAGCTTGCTCGAGCGCGACGGCCAACAGGCCATGGGCATCAGGTCTCGGCCCAATCACGGGTTGCATGCGGTCGAGACTAACACTCGCAATTCTCCTGACTCAACCGCAGTTCCGACACGACACCGCAGTCCAGCCCGCAGCCGACTTGGCCCCGCTGATCCCCGTAGATCCTTAAGGACGCCAATCCAGACCTGCGAAGGGAGGCCGAGTTCGCAGCATTCTAGCGCCACGAGAAATTCCGCCTGCAACTGCGATACCGCCAGGATCATTCTCATGCTGTGTCTGGCCCGTGTTTCTTCTCCGCTCAATCGCGGCGACACCTGCCCCCCCTGAAACCAAGGCGGGTCGGGCACGAGATCTCTCGGGCATGAGATCAGTCGGGCACGTAGATCAGTGGATACGAGCACGCAAGATTCAGGGTTGCGTTATGCTCTAACGGATTCTGCAGTTCCGCGCGGAGATCTTCGATGACAAACTCTTTCGCCGATTGGATGCGTTCGGCCCGGGCCGTGATGGGAATTAGCCTCTTTCTTTCCGGCCTCGCCTTGGCGCAGGACGCGACCTCGCTCTACAGCGATCTACGTTGGCGCATGATTGGGCCGTTCCGAGGCGGCCGTACCGTGGCGGGGGCGGGGATTCCGTCGCAGCCGTGCGTGTTTTTTATGGGTGTGAACAACGGTGGCGTGTGGAAGACGAACGATTGCGGAAATACCTGGCAACCGACTTTCGAGGGGCAAACGCAATCGATTGGAGCGCTGGCGGTGGCGCCGTCGAATCCGGACATTGTGTATGTCGGCAGTGGCGAAGGCCTGCGGCGGCCGGATTTGTCGATTGGCGACGGTGTGTACAAATCCACGGACGGGGGCAAAACCTGGAGTCACCTGGGTCTGCGCGACGGGCAACAGATTGGGTCCATCATTGTCGATCCGAAGAATCCTGACCGGCTGTTTGTGGCCGTGCTTGGGCACCCCTACGGCCCGAGCGCAGAGCGTGGCATTTTCCGGTCGCTGGATGGTGGTCAGAGTTTTACAAAAGTCCTGTTCAAGAACGATGACGTTGGCGGAATCGACCTCGCCTTCAATCCGCGCGATAGCAACAAGATTTACGCATCGCTTTGGGCGTCGCGGCGTCCGCCCTGGACCGTGGGAGGGAACTACGAAGGTCCGGGCAGCGGATTGTTCAAGTCCGAGGACGGGGGTGAGAACTGGCGTGAGCTGACGAAGGGGTTCCCGGCCAAGCATGGACGTGTCAGTATCGCCATCGCGCCGTCGGATCCGGACCGCATTTACAGCACCGTGGATGTCGGTGACGCGGGCGGCGTCTATCGCTCCGATGATGCGGGGGAAAGCTGGACCGTGGTGAACGAGGAAGGCCGGGTGAGCGGACGCAACTCCGACTTCGCCTGGATTCGCGTCCACCCAAAAGATCGTGACACGATCTTTCTCAGCAATACCTCCACTTACAAATCCAGCGACGGCGGCAAGAACTTTACCGCCATCAAAGGCGCACCGGGCGGCGATGACTATCACGCCACCTGGATCAATCCCGACAATCCCGACATTATGCTGCTCACCTCCGACCAGGGCGCGGTGGTCACGGTGAATGGCGGCCAAACGTGGAGTTCCTGGTATAACCAGCCCACGGCGCAGATTTACCACGTGGCGACGGACAATCAGTTTCCCTATTGGGTCTACGGCTCGCAGCAAGAGAGCGGGTCCGTCGGTATTGCCAGCCGCAGCGACTATGGGGCCATTACGTTTCGGGATTGGCATCCGGTCGGCATCGAGGAGTATGGGTATGTGGCACCGGACCCGCTGCATCCCGACATCCTCTATGGCGGGAAGTTCACGAAATTCGACAGGCGAACTGGGCAGATTCAGGACGTCAGCCCTTGGGTAATTCGCACGGGCAAGTACCGCCTCAACCGCTCGCAGCCCGTAATGTTCTCACCCGTCGATCCGCATATCCTGTATTTCGCTTCCGACGTGTTGTTCAGGACAACCAACGGCGGTCATAGCTGGGAGGAAATCAGTCCCGATCTCACCCGACCAGATCCGGGCGTGCCTGCAGCGCTCGGCGTTTTTGTCGACGACGACGTGTGGAAGGGTAAACATCGCGGCGTAATTTATTCTCTGGCGCCCTCGCCCAAAGATGTAAACCTGATCTGGGCTGGGACCGACGACGGGCTCGTGCACATCACCCGTGACGGAGGTAAGCATTGGCAGAATGTTTCTCCTCCGGAATTGACGCCCTGGAGCAAGATTTCACAGATTGACGCCGGACACTTCGACCCTGAGACCGCCTACGTTTCGGTCAACCGCTTTCGCCTCGACGATCTCAATGCCTACATCTATCGAACCCACGACGGCGGCAAGACTTGGAAGAAAATTACTGCAGGGATTGCGGATGACGCGGCGGTCAATGCTGTCCGCGAAGACCCCAAACGGCCGGGCCTGCTCTTTGCCAGCACCGAACGCGCCATGTGGGTGTCGTTTGATGATGGCGAGCACTGGCATTCGTTGCAGCTCAACCTGCCTTACACGTCGATGCGGGATTTCGTCGTCCATGGGGACGACATTGTCGTTGGAACCCACGGACGGTCGTTCTGGATTCTGGACGACATTACACCGCTGCGACAGATTCACGAAGGCGACTCCGCTGAGATCAGGCTCTTTCAGCCCCAGATCGCCACGCGCATCCAGCGCAGCACGAACCCAGATACTCCGCTGCCGCCGGAAACGCCGATGGGCCAGAACCCTCCTGACGGCGCTGTCCTCAATTATTTCTTGAAGGATTCGGCCAGGCTGGTGACGCTGGAGGTTCTCGACCCCTCCGGCAAGCTCGTTCGACGCTTCGCCAGCTCTGATAAGCCCGAGCCCCTCGACGCCAAAGACATCAACGTTCCCACCTACTGGGTCCGCCAGGAGTCCGTTCTCCCGGCCACGGCGGGAATGCATCGCTGGGTGTGGGACCTGCGCTATCCTAAGACCAGGTCGTTCGAGAGCGATTACCCCATCTCAGCCATTCCTCACGACACCCCGGCCGGTCCTCTCGGCCCGGTTGCAGTTCCGGGCGAGTATACGGTTCGCCTCACGGTGGACGGGGTTTCGAAGACGCAGAAACTGAGAGTCCGCATGGACCCGCGGGTCCCAGCCACGACCGCCGACCTTCAGGCCATGCTGGCGGCGGAGCAGCGGGCAGCGGCGGACCTGAACACCAGTCATGACGCTCTTCAGCAAGTCCGTGCGCTGCGCAAGCAACTCAAAGCGCTCAAGGACTCGGGCCTCGACGCGCTGCGGGCAGCGGCCGCTCAAGTGGAAGACCAGCTGGGAAAGCTCGAGAGCGGAACCGCGGGCAAAACGCCACCTCCGGGTGTGAGCGCGGTGCGCGGGGTGGCGACGGTGCATTCCTGGTTCAACCAGGTTTATGGCACTCTGGACAGCGCGGACGCGGCTCCCACCGTGCAGGCGCTTGCCATGTTGAGCGAATTGGAGAAGGTTTCCGCTCAACAACTCAATCAAATCAAGGAGATAGAAGCGGGTCCGCTCGCCGAGTTAAACCAGAAGCTCCGTCAGGCTGGCGCGAAGGAAGTTAGCCAAAGCTACGCTGCGGAACCGCAGCCAGCCCAAGGCGCCGAGAGGTCGGAGGAGTAGCTGCGAGAGGAGTAGCTGCGAGAGGAGTAGCTGCGAAGGGCTCGGGCGGAAACCCTGCAAACCTGTTCCAACCGTTCCGTCCCTGTTGGGCATCCAAACCCTAACACTGGGCATCCAACGCCCAGCAGACCCAGAAGCGCCACGCCGAAAGCGCCAGATTCCGGGTCATCTGGATTGCTTGGGCTTGCTTGATGCCCAGCGAATCCCTACAATCGCTGGGAGGTCTGTATGCCCTCTAGGAGCTTGGGTCCCATGCAGTTTCCCGTTCTGCGCCGCCGCCCGCTGAGCCTGTTCTTGTTCCTCTCCCTGTTGACTTTTACCTTCCCGGGATGGGCTCAGTCCAAGTCCGATGCCAAGGACTCCGATAGTGCGCAAGCCGACGATGCCGCCAAAGACCAAGCCACGGATCCCCAAACGAATCCCCAAAAAGACTCGAGTGTCGATCCCCTGAAGCGGCCTATCAGCGAAAAACAACGTCGCGAGAACCGCAAGTCGCTGAATGTTGAGCTCTCCAAGGTCTACAAAAAGTGGCTGAGTGAAGATGTCGTTTACATCATCTCCGACGAAGAACGCGATGCCTTCAAGCGGCTGAGCAACGACGAGGAACGAGATAACTTCATCGAACAATTCTGGCTACGCCGCGACCCCACGCCCGACACCGTCGAAAACGAATTCAAGGAAGAGCATTACGAACGCATCGCCTACGCCAACGAGCACTTTCCGGCTGGCGTTCCGGGCTGGAAAACCGACCGCGGCAAGATGTACATCATGTACGGCAAACCCGACGAGATTGAAGCCCACCCCTCGGGAGGTATCTACGACCGGCCCCAGGACGAAGGCGGCGGCTCGACTTCGACCTTTCCGTTCGAGACTTGGCGCTACCGCTACCTCGAGGATATCGGCCAGGAAGTCATCATCGAGTTCGTCGACACCTGCATGTGCGGTGAGTACCACATGACCCTCGACCGCTCCGAGAAGGACGCCCTGCTCTATACGCCCAACGCTGGCTTGACGCAATCGGAACAAATGGGGATGTCGAGCAAAGCCGACCGCTTCAGCGGCGGCGGCCTGGAGCGTCTGGGAAGCGGCCCTTTCATGCAGAATAACCAGACCAAGCAGTTTGATCGCCTGGAACAGTTTGCGAAGCTGCAGAGGGCGCCGGCGGTGAAGTTTAAGGATCTGGAATCCGAATTGGTCAAGCACAAATTCCACTACAACGTGATGCCGTTTGACGTGCGGGCGGACTTTGTTCGGATAACGGCGGACACCATCCTGGTTCCCGTGACCATCCAGATGAAGAACAAAGACATCACCTTCGTCAACAAAGATGGCGTGCAGCGCGGCACAGTCAATATTCTTGGGCGCGCCACCACCATTGGTGGACGCATTGTGCAAACGTTTGAAGATACCGTCCAGGTAGATGTCCCCGAGGAACTCCTTCCCAAGACCATCGAGAATGCCTCCGTCTACTGGAAGGCACTTCCGCTGCGTCCCGGCAAGTACCGCCTGGATGTGGTCATTAAGGATGTGAACGGCGACCGCACCGGCAGCTGGAACCATGGTCTCGATGTGCCCGAGTACAACGAAGAGAAGCTGGCAACTTCCTCCCTGATTTTGGCCGACCAAATGGAGCCCGTTCCGGCCAAGACTGCGGGCACCGGAAACTTCGTCATCGGCATGACCAAGGTCCGCCCGCGCGTGGCCTCCAGCGACGGCAAGCCGGTGATTTTTAAGCGCAATCAACGCTTGAATTTCTGGATGCAGGTGTACAATCTGTCGGTTGACGACAAGACCCACAAACCTTCGGCCACCGTGGAATACGATCTGGTCGATGCGGCGACCAACAAGCCCGTCATCCACACGATTGAGAAAACGGAACAGATGGGCAATGTGGGCGAGCAAGTGACCTTACAGAAGACGCTCTCGGCCAGCAGCCTCCAGCCGGGCGTGTATCGCATGAACATTAAGGTGAACGACAACCTCTCCAAGCAGGCGCTCGATCCCTCGGTGACATTTTCCATCGAGTAAGGCGCCGCCTGGTCCCTCCGGAGGTCGGTGGTATGTTGCGGAAGCTGAGCTGCTTTGCAGCCGTGTTGATGTT
>Ga0137418_10001061_pt1 | contig 25145 bp, 18 predicted proteins | sample CZODoug3_1_2_16f_FD_122242 | JGI IMG/M metagenome (GOLD analysis project Ga0137418, IMG submission 122242) | Vadose zone soil fungal communities from Angelo Coast Range Reserve, California, USA - CZODoug3_1_2_16fungal (Hybrid Assembly) | ecosystem: Environmental > Terrestrial > Soil > Vadose...
CGGTCTGCCTTCTCGTAGCGGACACTCACAAGATCTTCTGCGAGGACTCCGACTCCTTCTCAGAGCACCAGGCGGGGAAAATCGCATTCGTGTTCGGAGTCCTCTGTGAGTGTCACCGGGCTCGGATCATGCACAAAGTTTCCGTGACGTGGCCGGTTGGTTGCGTCCGCTGCGCCATCGGCAGCCCCTCCCCCTGTATGGAACCGAACGTAAATCTCCCAGCGGCGAGGTCGCTATGGTCTTCTCATGCGTGGGAAGAATTCCACGCGGTCGGCCTTGCGCAGACGTACCCGCCAGGCGTTTCGCTCTTCGAGCAGGGCAGCCCCGTTCGCGCCGTCGCGCTGATCGAGGAGGGCCTTGTGAAGCTGCTGCGATGGGAGAATCAAGCCGAAGCTGTTACGGTTGGCATCCGTGTTTCCGGCTGGCCCCTCGGAACTGCCGCCGCGATTCTCGGCGCGCCTCACATCGTGACCGCGGAAACGCTTACGCGTTGCAAAGTCCTCTCGATTAGCCTCGACCATTTCCTACAGCTCGTCATGACCAACGTCCAGGTTTCATCCGATCTCCATCAGGTCCACGCCCAAGAGCTCCTCGATTACGTGACTCATCTGGCGGGTTTGGGTGCGCTGTCGACAAAAGATCGTTTGCTCCGCCTGATCGGCGAGATCATTGCCGCCGATCACCAGTCTTCCATGGTTGGTCCGTTGCGCGTCGCGTTGCCTCTTCGATACACGGAACTCGCGCGTGCCATCGTCACAACCCGGCAGCACCTGGCTCGTGTGCTCAAGCAGTTGGAGGCCGACGACCTGATCCGCCGACAAAAGGGCTGGCTTGTAATCCCGGACCTCGAGAGGTTCTGGGGTTGCTGTCAACGAGCAACTGTGACAGGCACTCCGGCAGAGCTGATCGGGTTGCCCCGTCGCTTTCGGTAACAACCCGGGGAATTCATGTGAATGACCCGGGATCTCCACCAGCCGATAATCCAAGCGCTTTAAGCAGACAAGATCCCGAGCGCGGGGGCACGGATGGCGACAGGTTGCTTGAAGTCTAGGCGGCCGTGTTTGCCCTCGACAGAGCCGTCTACCACGCCCGCGCCTGCGGTGGCGCGGAATGGATCGGATGCAACCTCGCCGCTCGCTGTTCGGTGAACGGGCGGGTGCCGAGTTCCGGTTTCGCGAGGGCACGGCTTCACAATGGCGGCCGAAAAAGTCTCCAGAGCCCCTGTCATCGATGTGTTCGACCGCGTCCTCGACAAGGGGATCGTCTTCGACGCGTGGGTACGAATGTCCGCGGCTGGCATCGACCTGAGTGCTGTCGAGACAGACGTGATCGTGGCATCTTTTGATACCTGCCTGAACTCCGTCGCGATGAATCGCGTTGTTCTCATCGTCGCTGTCGATCGGGCGGAGCTGTTCGAAACGATGCGCGTGGTGAATTCCGTAGGCTGGACCAATGTGGTGCTGGATCGGCGCCGCGGCCAGCGTCGGCGGAGGACCCAGGGGGTCGCCAAGGACCGCCGGCAAGCGGAGCGAAGAACACACGACGTCCACCGGGAGCTCGAGTCGGTCGGCATGGCGGCTGTCGTCCTGCCCGAGGCGCTCGTGACATCCATCGCGGGAAGCCTGTGATGTCCATCCCGGCCCCTTCGGGCGGTTGATCCGGATGCCGGTTTCCGTTGCCGGCCTTGATTTGATCACCATCGAGGCACTTGTGATCGTGGCATCTGTCGGTACTTACCAGAAGTATTGGCCGGCCCTTGGCGGGGCCGCCGCGCCCCGAGGTGGCAGACCCACCTCTCGAACATCTTTTCAATGCAGGGATCCCCATGGCCACTGCCCTCGATGCTGCAGAGCGCATTGATGCGAACAGGATGCTCCACGTCCTGACGAAGTACAGGCGCGGCGATTTCACGGCGCGCATGCCGGCCAATCGGAGCGGCGTCGCCGCGAAGGTCTACGACGCCCTCAACGAGATCATCGATCAACACCAGCGGCTCGCCGCCGAGATCCAGCGCATCGGCACCGTCGTCGGCAAGGGCGGCAATGTGCGCCAGCGCGCATCACTGGCCGGCGCCAGGGGCGGCTGGGCACAGTCGATCGACGCGTTGAACACGCTTGTCACCGACCTCGTGCAGCCGACCACGGAGATCGCGCGGGTCATCGGCGACGTGGCGAAGGGCGACCTGTCGCAGACGATGGCACTCGAGCTCGAGGGACGGCCGCTGACTGGGGAGTTCCTGCGGACGGCGAAAGTCGTGAACACGATGGTCGACCAGCTCGGGAGGTTCGCGTCGGAGGTGACGCGCGTCGCGCGTGAGGTCGGCACCGAAGGGAAGCTGGGCGGCCAGGCCGACGTGCGCGGCGTCGCCGGCACGTGGAAGGACCTGACCGACTCGGTCAACGTCATGGCGTCGAACCTCACGAGCCAGGTGCGGAGCATTGCGGAGGTCACGACTGCGGTCGCCAACGGCAACCTGCGCAGCAAGATCACCGTCCACGTGCGGGGCGAGATCCTCGAGTTGAAGAACACGATCAACACGATGGTCGACCAGCTCTCGTCGTTCGCGTCTGAAGTAACGCGGGTCGCCCGCGAGGTCGGGACGGAAGGCAAGCTCGGCGGACAGGCTGAGGTCAGGGGCGTCGCCGGCACCTGGAAAGACCTGACCGACAACGTCAATGCGATGGCGAGCAACCTGACGTCCCAGGTCCGCAACATCGCGGAGGTGACGACCGCGGTCGCGCATGGCGACCTCTCGAAGAAGATCACCGTCGATGTCCGCGGCGAGATTCTGGAGGTGAAGCAGACGGTCAACACGATGGTCGATCAGCTCAACGGGTTTGCGGCGGAGGTCACGCGTGTCGCGCGGGAGGTCGGCACCGACGGGAAGCTGGGTGGCCAGGCCGACGTCCGCGGCGCGGCCGGCACCTGGAAGGACCTGACCGACTCGGTCAACTTCATGGCATCGAACCTGACCAGCCAGGTGCGGAACATCGCCGCGGTCACGACGGCCGTCGCCAACGGCGACCTGTCGAAGAAGATCACGGTCGACGTCAAGGGCGAGATCCTCGAGCTCAAGAACACGATCAACACGATGGTCGATCAACTCAGCACGTTCGCCTCGGAAGTCACGCGTGTGGCGCGCGAGGTCGGCACGGAAGGGAAGCTCGGTGGCCAGGCGGTTGTGCAGGGCGCGGGCGGCACGTGGAAGGACCTCACCGACAACGTCAACTTCATGGCGGACAACCTCACGAACCAGGTGCGCGGCATCGCCCGAGTCGTCACCGACGTGGCCAACGGGAATCTACGGCACAAGCTGGTGCTCGAAGCCAGAGGTGAGATCGAGCAGCTCGCTGAAACGATCAACAACATGATCGACACGCTCGCGACCTTTGCCGACCAGGTGACGACGGTTGCGCGCGAAGTCGGGATCGAAGGCAAGCTCGGCGGACAGGCACGCGTGCCCGGCACGGCCGGCACGTGGCGGGACCTCGTCGACAACGTGAACCGGCTGGCGGCGAACCTCACCACTCAGGTCCGGGCGATCGCGGACGTCGCCACCGCAGTCACCAAGGGCGACCTGTCCCGCTCCATCGACGTGGAAGCGCTCGGCGAGGTCGCGGCCCTCAAGGACAACATCAATGAAATGATTCGAAACCTGCGCGACACGACCGACAAGAACACGGCGCAGGATTGGCTCAAGACGAACGTCGCCAGGTTCACGCGGCTGCTGCAAGGGCAGAGCGATCTCACCACCGTCTCGCGCACGATCCTCTCCGAGCTCGCGCCCGTCGTGCACGCGCAGCACGGCGTGTTCTACGTCAAAGGCAACGGCGACCCTGATCTGACGCTGCTCGCGAGCTACGCGTACACCGAACGCAAGCACCTCGCGAACCGTTTCAAGCCCGGGGAAGGGCTCGTCGGACAGTGCGCACTCGAGCGCCAACCGATCGTGCTCACCGAGGTGCCGGGCGACTACGTTCAGATTTCCTCGGGCCTCGGCGAAGCCAGACCGCTCAACATCGTCGTGTTGCCGGTGCTGTTCGAGGGCGACGTCAAAGCGGTCATCGAGCTCGGCTCGTTCTATCGTTTCTCGGAGATCCAGCTGTCGTTTCTGAACCAGCTCACCGAGAGCATCGGCATCGTGCTCAACACGATTGCCGCCACGATGCGGACGGAGGAGCTGCTGAAGCAGTCGCAGTCGCTCGCCAACGAGCTCACGACGCGCCAGCATGAGCTGACCGAGACCAACGCGCGGCTGGGGGAGCAGGCCCGATCGCTCCAGGCATCCGAGGAACAGCTTCGGCAGCAGCAGGAAGAGCTGCAGCAAACCAATGAGGAGCTGGAGCAGCAGCAGGAAGAGCTGCAGCAGACCAACGAGGAGCTGGAGGAGAAGGGGACACTCCTCGCGCAGCAGAACCAGGAAGTCGAGCGCAAGAATCGCGAGATCGAACTGGCGCGCGCGGCGATCGAGGACAAGGCGGAACAGCTTGCGCTGACCTCGAAGTACAAGTCCGAGTTCCTCGCGAACATGTCGCACGAGGTCCGGACGCCGCTCAACAGCCTGCTCATCCTCTCGACGATGCTGCGCGAGAACCCGGACGGCAATCTCACGCCGAAGCAGGTGGAGTTCGCCAACACGATCCACTCGTCCGGCTCAGACCTGCTCGGGTTGATCGACGAGATCCTGGACCTGGCGAAGATCGAGTCCGGCACGATGCAGGTGACCATCGAGCCGCTGCTGGTAACCGATTTGTGCGACCAGCTCGAACGAACATTTCGACAGTTTGCAACGGCCAAGGGCCTCGATTTCCACGTCGTGATCGCGCCGGACGTGCCACCGGCGATCGATACCGACGCCCACCGGCTTCCGCGGGTCCTGAAGAACCTGGTGTCGAACGCGTTCAAGTTCACCGAAAAGGGAAGCGTCACGCTCGAGATCTCAGTCGCCCATGCCGGCTGGACGCCGGATCATGCGGCGCTCGCGATCGCGCCCCGGGTGCTGGCCTGCTCCGTCATTGACACGGGCATCGGCATCCCGCCGGAGAAGCACGACGTCGTTTTCGAGGCGTTTCAGCAGGTGGACGGCACGACGAACCGGAAGTACGGCGGCACGGGCCTCGGCCTGTCGATCAGCCGCGAGCTGGCGCGGTTGCTCGGCGGCGAAATCCGCCTGACAAGCGCTGTGGACCAGGGCAGCACGTTCGTGCTCTACCTGCCGCAGGGAGGCGAGGTGCTGTCCGGCCAGTTCAGCCCCCTGCCCTCGGCGTTGGCGGCCGTGAGTGGGGGTGCCCGTCACCTGCAGCGGCCGGCGACGCTCTCTGCCGTCATCGACAGAGAGCCGGCGCCCGAGATCGCCGACGATCGCGACGTGATCGCTCCCGACGACAAGATCGTGCTGATCGTCGAAGAAGATCAGACGTTCGCGCCGATTCTCCTCGAGGCGGCCCGGGAGCAGGGATTCCGCGGGATCGTCACCTCGCGCGGTGACGCGGCGGTGTCGCTGGCGCACCGGTATCGCCCGAACGCAATCACGCTCGACATTCAGCTGGAGGAAACTGACGGGTGGCAGGTGCTCGATCGTCTCAAGCACGATTCCGCCACACGCCACATCCCGGTGCACATCATCTCGGTCGCCGACGAGCCGCATCGCGCGCTCAGGCAGGGCGCGTTCGCCCAGCTGACGAAGCCGGTGACGCGCAAGGCGCTCGACGACGCCTTCACGAACATCCGCGCGTTCATCGAGCGGCGCGTCAAGAAGCTGCTCGTCGTCGAGGACGACGAGGTCGAGCGTTCGACTATCGTGGATCTGATCGGCAACAACGACGTGCACGTGACTGCCGTCGCGACCGGGCAGGAGGCGTTCGACGCCATCGAACGGGAGACGTTCGATTGCATGGTGCTTGACCTCGGCCTGTTGGACATGAGCGGCTTCGAGCTGCTGGAGGAATTGCGCACGCGTGGACGCCTCGTTCAATTGCCGGTCATCGTCTATACCGGCAGGGAACTGAGCAGGCGGGAGGAGAGCGAACTCCGCCGTGTCGCGGAGACGATCATCGTCAAGGACGTGAAGTCGCTCGATCGCCTGCTGGATGAAACCGCGCTCTTTCTGCATCGCATCCAGGAAAACCTGCCGGAGGCGAAGCGCCGCATGCTGGAGCAGCTGCGGAACGCCGATCCGGTGCTCAACGGGCGAACCGTGCTCATCGTGGACGATGACCTCCGGAACACCTTCGCGCTGACAAGCGCGCTCGAGCAGTACGAGATGCGGGTCGTCCCGGCGGAGAATGGCAAGGACGGCATTGAAAGCCTGAAGAGCCACCCCGGGATCGACGTCGTGCTCATGGACGTCATGATGCCGGAGATGGATGGGTACGAGGCCACGCGCGCGATTCGTGCGCTGCCGCAGTTCCGCGACGTGCCGATCATCGCCCTCACGGCGAAGGCGATGAAGGGCGACCGGGACCTCTGCATCGAAGCGGGCGCCTCGGACTACATCACCAAGCCTGTGGACACCGACCAACTTGTCTCGCTGCTGCGGGTCTGGCTGTACCGCTGAGCCGTGGCCGTGACCACCTCGAAGCCGCGCGTGGGCTGGAGCTCCATCGAGGAGCTCGAGGTCGACCTGCTGCTGGAAGCCGTCTATCGCGTTGGTGGCTTCGATTTCCGCAACTACGCGCGGGCGTCGCTGTGGAGACGGATTCAGAACCGGCTGAGAGCGGAGAAGGTGGATACGGTCACCCGTCTGCTCGACAAAATCGTGCACGACGCGTCGTGCATGGATCGGTTCGTGCGGGGTCTCTCGGTCAACGTCAGCGCCATGTTCCGGGATCCCGGGTTCTTCCAGGCGCTGCGGGCGCAGGTGTTCCCGCTACTGCGCACGTGGCCGTATATCCGCGTCTGGCAGGCCGGGTGCGCGACCGGCGAGGAGGTGTACTCACTCGCCATCATGCTCGCGGAGGAAGCGCTTATCGGTCGCTGCCGAATCTACGCGACCGACATGGACGAAAGCGTTCTGGACAAAGCGCGCGAGGGGATCTACCCGCTCGAGCCGATACAGAAGTACACGCAGAACTACATTCGGGCGGGCGGGACGCGCTCGTTCTCCGAGTACTACACCGCCGCGTACGGCAACGCCATCTTCAGGCCTGCCCTGCGCGACCAAGTCGTGTTCGCGAGGCACAACCTCGTGACCGACGGTTCGTTCAACGAGTTCAACCTCGTCCTGTGCCGCAACGTGATGATCTACTTCAATCGAGCGCTGCAGGAGCGCGTGCACCACTTGCTGTACGACAGCCTCGCACACTTTGGCGTGCTCGGCCTGGGCGCCAAGGAAATGCTGTCGCTCATGCCCCTGCGGGATCGATATGAGGAACTCGACGCGCCGCACCGGCTCTACCGCCGAATGACGTAATGGCCATACTCGAACAATCGAGGTCAGGCACTGACCACAGATCGCGCAGATGGTGTGACATGAGTGTGCAGCAGCCCATGCAAATCCTGATCGTCGACGACCATCGCGACAACCTCGTCGCCCTCGAGGCGGTCCTCTCACGGCTCGGACATCGCATCCTGCTGGCCGAGTCTGGCCGCGCCGCGCTCCGAATCCTCATCCAAGAGGATGTCGCGCTGGTTCTTCTCGACGTTGCGATGGCCGATATGGATGGGTACGAGGTGGCGGCGCTGATTCACGGCCGTCCGGCCAATCGGGACACGCCAATTATCTTCATCACCGCCAACCCGAAAAGCGCGGCTGCCGTGTTCAAGGGGTACTCGGTCGGCGCCGTCGACTACATCTTCAAGCCGGTGTCGGCCGACGTGCTCATCTCCAAAGTGAACGTCTTCGTCGACCTGTATCAGCGGTCACGGGCGCTCAAGCGCGAGGCCGAGGAACTCGGTCGCGCGCATGATGCGCTCGACCTGCGCGTCCGCGAGCGGACTGAGCAACTGGCGCGCGCGAACGAGCGGCTGAAGGCGGTCATCGCCCAGCGCCGGCGCGCAGAAGCCGAGCGTGCCGACCTGCTGCGCCGCGAACAGGAGGCGCGGCGCGAAGCCGAACGCGTCAACCGCATGAAGGACCAGTTCCTCGCCACCCTGTCGCACGAGCTGCGGACGCCGTTGAATGCGATGCTGGGCTGGGCACACCTGCTCGAAACGGGCCAGCTCGATCCCGACAGGGTGCAGCGTGCGGTCAAGGTGATCAAGAACAGCGCGTTTGCCCAGAAGCAACTGATCGAAGACATCCTCGACGTGTCGCGGATCGTCAACGGCAGGATGGTGCTGAACATGTCCTCGGTCGACATCCGCAGCATCGTCGACGGGGCGCTCGACACGCTGCGGCCTGCCGCCGACGCGAAGCAGATCACGGTGACGACCGACATCGCGGATGTGCCGGACACCTGTGGTGATCGCGACCGGCTGCAGCAGATCGTCTGGAATCTGTTGTCGAATGCGATCAAGTTCACGCCGCGGGATGGCCGGGTCGATGTGCGCGTGGACACGCTCGGCACCGACGTACGGATCGTCGTGGCCGACAACGGGCAGGGTATCGAGCCAGCCTTTCTTCCGCACATCTTCGACCGATTCTCGCAGGCCGACAGCTCGATGACGCGCGCCCACGGGGGCCTGGGGCTCGGCATGTCGATCGTGCGGCACCTCGTGGAGCTGCATGGTGGAACAGTCCAGGCGGAAAGCGAGGGCGAGAACCGTGGCGCCACCCTTACGGTGACTCTGCCGATCCGCGTGTACCGGGAACCCGCCGAGCGACCGCTGCCCACGCCGCGCCAGGAGGCCGAGCCGGAAGTTCCGTGGGCGGAGCTGCCACGGCTGGACGGCATCAGCGTGCTTGTGGTCGACGACGAGCTCAGCGCGCGTCAGGTTGCCACGGCGATCCTGCAGCAGAAAGGGGCGGAAGTGGCGGAAGCCGCTTCGGCGGAAGAGGCACTCGCGCTTGTCGCCGGCGGCCGCGTCGGCGTGATCGTCAGCGACATCGCGATGCCCGTGACCGATGGCTACGAAATGATGCGGCAGTTGCGGCAAGGACGCGGCCGCTTCGTTCCGGCTGTCGCACTGACGGCCAAGGTTACTCCCGAGGATGTTGCGACGGCCCTTTCCGCCGGGTACCAAAAGCATCTGCCGAAACCGGTGAGCGCGGCGGCGCTCGTCCGCACCGTCGCGGAGCTTGCGCCCTGCCGCAGCCCATCCGAGACGCCTGATCGGAGGCTGCCACTCTCCGCCGAGCCTTCCTACGCGGCTGTGCGGCCGCCGTCAGGAGCGGAAGTGTAACGTCCTCCATTTCGACATGCATGGACGGCCATGCGGCCAGGCTCGTTGTCCTGGACTCGCTGGAGGACCTGAAGACGCCACTGTCCCTGACCGACGGGAGCGACGCCGGGCACAACGTCACGACTGCCAGCCTTCGACTCAAGCCGGCGATCCCGGCCCCGGCGGCGATCACGCGCGCTCCGTCCAAGTGAGATTGCCATCACCCTCTCCGCGACAAGCTGTCCCTGCTGAAAACTTGATCTGAGAGGCCGCGCAGTCCGCTCGAGTGAGGTCCAGCGCGAGCTACGCGGACAGGACGCGCCAAATCATCGGGAAAATCGAACGTCGGCTCGCGGTGAGGGCTGACAGCGCGGAGACAGTCCACTCACCATCCCTGGTGAGCAGGGCGGCAATTCGTTCGACTGCTGCTGAACGATCGCGGCATCGACATTGCGCAACGGCGCTGACGTGTCGAACAAGCTCTTCGCGATCGCGTTGTCCGCGCTCGCCTGCGCGTGCGGCCACACGGTGACTGCTCCTTCAAATCCGTCCGTCGTCGCGACGCCAAACGGCGCGGCCAACCCGGCGGCGCCGACGCTCGCGGCGATCAGTCCGTCGAGCGGGCTGCCCGGGACGAACGTTGACGTCATCCTGACCGGCACGAAGTTCATCCCGCAGAACACGACTGTCGAAGTCGTCGCCACCGACCCCCACCCGCCTGTCACCAATGTCAACGTCGAAAGCGAGACCAGCCTGACGGCGACGCTCACAATCTCCGCAGATGCCGTTCCGCGCACGTTTCGGGTCGTCGTCACGACGCCGGCCGGCTCGTCGGAACAACGGGAGTTCGTTGTTCAGGCTCCGGATGCGCCTCTGCCAACGATCGGCGCCTTCGGCGCAAACGCCACGAGCATTCAAAAAGGCGCGACGTCCACGCTGAACTGGAAAGGCATCGCGAACGCGACCTCCTGCGAAATCGATCACGGCGTCGGCGCGGTGCCATGCGGCAGCGGAACGAAGATCGTCGCGCCGCAGGCCGACACGTCGTACCGCTTCACCGCAATCGGCCCCGGCGGTTCCGCGAATGCGACGGCGAGTGTCCACGTGACCGAGAGTCGGCCGTCGCCGATGACGCACGGCATGGAGGTGTTCAATTTCACCGGCGGCACGCAGACGTTCGTCGTTCCTGCAGGCGTGACGCAGGTGCGGATCGACGCTGCTGCCGCGCAGGGCGGCTCGGGCGAAACAGACGATCGCCTCGATGATGGCGGCGACGGCGGAGAAATCGAAGCGACGATCGACGTGACGCCTGGCGAAACGCTGACCGTCGTCGTGGGCGGCAAAGGGATTTCGCCGAAGCACGATTTCGAAGTCGCCGCCGGCGGATTCAACGGTGGGGGCGACGCAAGGATCTCCGAGCACGCCGGCGGCGGTGGCGGCGGCGCGAGCGACGTACGGCAAGGCAGCGGCTCGTTGGACGACCGAGTCGTGATCGCGGGCGGCGGCGGCGGGGGCGGCGGCGGGCACCAGTCAGGCGACAGCGGCCTCGGCGGCAGCGGCGGCGGGATGACGGGCGGCAACGGGCACAATGGCCTCGGCATTACCACTCCGGCTCCCGCTCCGACGCCAGGCCCGACTCCGGCTCCCACTCCGACGCCAACGCCGACTCCCAGGCCGACTCCGAGCCCGGGCCCAATTCCCGGCCCCGCGCCAAGCCCCGCACCGAGCCCGGTCCCGAGTCCCGCTGCGGGACATGGTACCGGCGGCGGTGGTGGCGGCCAGACGTCGGGCGGGCAACACGGACAGGTGGGCGAAGACGCAGACGATGACGACACCGATGGCGACGTCGGGAAGGGCGGCAAGGGCGGCAGCGACAAGGTAGGCGCTGGCGGTGGGGGTGGCGGGGGCGGTTACAAAGGCGGCGGCGGTGGCGGCGGCGACAAGAACAGTGGCAACGGCGGCGGCGGCGGTTCGTCGCACGCATCCGACGAGGCGAGAGACGTCCACGTGGACCAGGGCAACCACAAGGGGAACGGACAGGTGAAGATCGAATGGTGAGGCAATCGGAGTTCCCTTCTCATGTGGGCGTCGCGAGAACTGCCAACGCCCTCTGATCGCGCGATTCGTTCGGCAGACCACGCCACTTCTCGACTACCTGATCGTCAGCTCGGATTCGGTGGGGCAGGCCTCGGTTCCGATCCCGTTCGCGGGGTTGTCGAACGCGCGCGCAGACCGTTCGAGACCGAGCTCATGGTCAGCGCCAGACGCCTGTAGTTCAGCACCGGACGCACCACGCGTCGTGCGCGAAGCGCTGCGAATGGTGTGGGACGGCACCGACCTCAACGGTAAATCCCGCGTCTGCACGGTTCTACTCACCCAGGTTCTGCTCACTCAATGGGGGTCAGGTTCGCGGAAAGTTTGAGCCGATTCGTGTCGATAAATACCCAGAGACACGTGTTCGCGCGCCGAGGCCGGAAGGCGGCTCGGTCCGCGATAGTCGACGCAAAGGCGAACTGAATGAAGAACCTGAAGGTCTGGCAAAAATTGCTGGTTGTGGGCGTCATCCTCATGCTGCCGTTTGGCGCAGTGACAGGGAGGATGGTGTCGTCGATCAATGCGCTCGGCACTGAATTCGCTCGTCAGGAGAGTCGCGGGCTGGAGTACTACGCCCCCTTGCTCGTCTTGCTGAATGATCTGCAGGAGCAGCGAGGCCTGACGTCCATATGGCTGAGCGGTGATGCCTCATTCAAGGCGCGCGTGGATGCCAAACATGACGACGTCGAAAAAGACGTCAGGATCGTGGATGAGGTCGATCAACGTCTGGACGGCGCGCTGCACACCCGGGCGAGATGGACCGAGCTCAGTGACGACATTCGCAACCTTGCCAGCAGGAGCTCGAATGCGACCCCGTCGGAGAGCTTCGAGCTGCACTCGAGGACGATCGAAAAGACCATCGCGCTGCTGACCCGCGTCGGAGACGTGTCGAACCTGACGCTCGATCCCGACCTCGACAGCTACTACGTGATGAATATCCTCATCTTTCAGGGACCGGAGCTGTCGGAGGTCGTCGCTCAGGCGCGTGGTCTCGGAAGCCGCATCGCCGCGAACAAGGGGAGTGACCCCAACGAGCTCGACGAACTGAATCGGCTTGCCATCCTGATGGGATTTCTGCAGAAAAAAGTCGACGACTCGCTCGGCAAGGTCTCGCAAGCCAACCCCACGCTCAAGACGCAGATGGACGCCGAGTCACGGAGTGCCGTCGGCGCCGTACACGCGGCCACCGATCGCGCCACGAAACTGGTCAGGAGCCGCGGGCGGGACGCGAACGCCGCCGAGTATTTCGACGCGTTGAACGGGAGCGTGAAATCGCTCTTCGAGATGCAACAGCGGGGAACAGATTCGCTGAACGTGCTGCTGCAGAACCGCATTTCGAAATTCTCCTGGGAAGTCGCCGCGACGCTGGCATGGGCCGGACTGGGCCTCCTCGTCGTGTCCGGGGTCGGCCTGGTCATGGCTCGCGACATGACAGCCTCGCTCCGGCGGGTCGTCGACGCCGCCAATCAGATCGCCGTCGGTGACCTTGCCGTCCAGGCCCTCCCGACGGCGCGCCACGACGAAATCGGCATCCTGGCACAGGCCTTCGACAGGAACGTCCAGGCGCTCAAGGAAATGGCCGATGTCGCCGAGCGGATTGCGGCCGGCGATCTGGTCGTGGCCGTCAACCCGCGGTCCGAGCGCGACATGCTCGGTCACGCCCTCGCAAACATGGTCAAGCGATTGTCGTCCCTCGTCGGCGAGGTCCAGCGCTCCGGTCAGGAGGTCAATACCTCGGTGAACGAGATCGCCGGCACCGCCAAGCAGCAGCAGACGACGGCCACCGAGATTGCCGCGACGACGACGCAGATCGGCGCGACCTCGAAGGAGATCTCCGCCACGTCCAAGGAGCTGGTCAAGACGATGAACGAAGTGTCGTTGGTCGCCGAGCAGTCGGCGGTCCTGGCCGGCAGCGGGCAGGCCGGCGTGACGCGCATGGAGGAGACGATGCGCCACGTCATGGACGCCGCGGGGTCGATCAACGCGAAGCTGGCCGTGCTCAACGAAAAGGCCGGCAGCATCAACCAGGTCGTCACGACGATTACGAAGGTCGCCGATCAGACGAACCTGCTCTCGCTGAACGCCGCCATCGAAGCCGAGAAGGCCGGCGAGTACGGGCGCGGCTTTGCCGTCGTTGCGACCGAGATCCGGCGCCTGGCCGATCAGACCGCGGTGGCGACCTACGACATCGAGCGCATGGTGAAGGAGATCCAGTCCGCGGTGACGGCCGGCGTGATGGGGATGGACAAGTTCTCCGAGGAGGTCCGTCGCGGGATGCAGGAAGTCCAGGACGTTGGCAACCAGCTGTCGCAGATCATTCAGCAGGTTCAGGCCCTGGCGCCGCGCTTCGAAGCGGTGAATGAAGGGATGCACGCGCAGGCGACCGGCGCCGAGCAGATCACGGAGTCGCTCGGCCAGCTGAGCGATGCCGCGCATCAAACCGTGGAGTCGCTCCGCCAGTCGAATCAGGTCATCGATGGACTGAACCGGGCGGCCAACGGCATGCGCGACACCGTGTCGCGGTTCAACGTGGCGGCATAGTGCTCTTCCTGGTCTTCCAGCTGGGCGCGCATCGCTATGCGATCGACGCCAGTCAGATTGCCGAAGTCCTGCCGCTCGTCGCGATCAATGCGATTGCGCGAGCGCCCGAGGAAGTGGCGGGCATCTTCGTCTATCGGGGTGCGCCGGTGCCCGTCATCGATCTGAGCCAGCTGTTCGAAGGTCGGCCAGCCGAGCGCCGGCTGAGCACGCGCGTCATCATCGTCCACTACCCGAGCGGGAGCGGCGGCACACGCGTGCTCGGACTCATCGCCGAAAAGGCGACGGAGACCATCCGTCGGGAGGCCGTTGACTTTGTCGATTCCGGAGTCCTCAACGAGCGTGCGCCGTACCTCGGTGCTGTTGCCACGGACGCACGGGGCCTGGTCCAGCGCGTTGACGTCGCCAGGCTCCTGACCGCACGGCACCAGGCGTGGTTCGAACAGCCCGAGGAGCAAGCATGGCCTTCGCCGACTTCGAAAACCTGTTGAAGGAATCGATCGGCCTCGACGCGGCCTCGATTGGCGCGTCGGCGGTCGAGCGGGCCGTCCTCGAGCGGGCATCGGCGTGCGGCCTGGCCGAGCCCGGCGCGTACTGGCAACACGTGGGTGCGTGCCCTGTTGAACTCCAGGCGCTGATCGAGGCCGTCGTCGTTCCCGAGACCTGGTTCTTCCGCGATTGCGAGGCGTTCTCGACATTGGCTCGCCTGGTCCGGGACGCATCGCTGACGGCACATGCCGACGGCGTGCGCCGCATCCTCAGTCTGCCGTCCTCGACTGGTGAAGAGCCGTACTCGATTGCGATGGCGCTCTTCGACGCCGGCGTGCCCGCCGACCGCTTCTCCATCGACGCGGTCGACATCAGCGCTCATGCCATCGCGGTGGCGCAGCGAGCCACGTATGGAAAGAACTCCTTTCGCGGCCGCGAGCTGGGATTCCGGGCACGCTATTTCGATGCGACAGCGGCCGGGCACCGGCTCGCCGACAGGGTGCGCGGCCAGGTGCATTTCCGGCATGGCAACCTGCTGGCGCCAGATTCGTCGCCGGCACGATACGACGCAATCTTCTGCCGGAACCTCCTGATCTATTTCGATCGGGCGACGCAGGACCGCGCCATTGTCGCGATCGAGCGTCTTCTGGCGCCGAATGGCCTCGTGTTCGTCGCGCCATCCGAAACCAACGTGCTGCTGAACTACGGCTTCGTGCCGGTGAAAGCGCCGTTCGCGTTTGCGTTTCGCAAAGCGGGCGCGGCTGCCGGGGAGCGGAAGCCGAACATCGGTCGCTCAGGCAGATCCCGGGTCGCGCCGCCGCCGAGGCTGCCAGTCGCCCGGCCGGCTGACGTATCCGAGCGTCCCCTGGCCGCTCGCTCCGTACAGACGGATGCGTGCTCCGACCCCGTCGTCACTCTCGACGAAGCGGCCGACCTCGCCAACCGTGGCCGTTTTGCAGAAGCCGTCGAGCGCTGCGATCAGCATCTCCGGCGGTCAGGGCCGTCTGCGGACGCCTTTCATCTGATGGGCCTCGTCCGTGAAGCGAGCGGCGACCCGGCAGAAGCCGTGAGCTGTTATCGCAAGGCGCTCTATCTCGACCCGAATCATGGCGAGGTCCTGATCCACCTGGCGCTGCTGCTGGAGAAAGTCGGAAAGAAGGCAGAGGCGCAGCTCCTTCGAAAACGCACGAATCGGCTGCAGGAGAGGAGCCGTCCGAACGATGCATCCACACTCTGACCAGGCAGGCGGAGGCACGCCCTCTGTCGCGTCGTGCTGGAGCACGATTGGCGTGCAAGGCGACCGCTCATGCCCGGAGCTGGACGTTCACGTGCATTGCCGGAACTGTCCCGTCTATTCCGGCGCGGCCGCGGCGCTGCTCGACAGGCCCGCCCCGGCGGAGTTCACGATCGACCGGACGCGTCATTTCGGCGCGCCCAAGGCCGTCGACGAACGCGAGACGCAGTCGGTTGTCATTTTCCGCATTGGACGGGAGTGGTTTGCGTTGCCGACTTCGGTCATCGCGGAAGTCGCGGAACGCCGCGTCATCCACTCGCTGCCCCACCGGCGCACCGGAATCGTGCTTGGCGTGGTGAATGTGCGCGGCGAATTGCTGGTGTGTGTGTCGCTCGGCCGCCTGCTCGGCCTGGAATCGCCGAGCGAGTCGATTCCGGGCGTGCACCGCACGGGCCACGACCGCCTGCTCGTCGTCCGCCGTGATGGCGTGCGCGTCGTGCTGCCCGCGGATGAAGTGAGCGGCGTTCAACGGTTTCATTCGAGCGAATTGAAGGACGTCCCCACAACCGTGGGCAAGGCGGCCTCCGCTCATTCCAGGGCCGTGCTGTCGTGGTCCGGCCACGTCGTCGGCCTGCTTGATGATCACCTGTTGTTTCGCACGCTCCATCGGTCCGTAGGATGAGCACACACGATCTCAGTCAGCTCTCGATGCTCGACCTGTTCCGGATGGAGGCCGAGAGCCAGGTGCAGGTCTTGACGTCGGGTCTCCTTGCGTTGGAACGCGACCACGCCGCCGCCGAACAGCTCGAAGCATGCATGCGCGCCGCGCACTCGTTGAAGGGAGCGGCGCGAATCGTCGATCTCGCCGACGGCGTGCGAGTCGCGCACGCGATGGAGGATTGTTTCGTGGCCGCGCAGCACGGTCGCCTCGTGCTGGGCCACGACCACATCGACATTCTCCTGAGCGCGACGGACCTGATGGCTCGAATCGCCGGCACCGGCGGACAGAGCGCCGCGGCGGGGATTGGCCAGAAGGAGGTGGAGGCGTGCCTCACCGCGCTCGCGCGCGTGCTCGCCACTCCTGAAACGCCTCCGACGACAGACAACCAGCAGCCTGTCCGCCGAAGCCTGGGCGAAGGGGGAGAGGCCGGTCCGGGCCCGGCGCCGGACAATCCGGATCGCGTCCTGCGCGTGACGGCGGAACATCTCAACCGGCTGCTCGGTCTGACGGCCGAGTCGCTCGTCGAGTCGCGCTGGATCAAGTCGTTTGGCGAATCGCTCGGGCGCCTCAAACGCATGCAGAACGAATGCGCCGACGTCGTCGACGGCCTTCGCGAGACCATCTCCGTCCCGGCCCTCGACGAACGAAGCGAGGCCGCGTTCAGCCGGATGCGGCGCGCCGTGCTGGAGTGTCAGCAATTCCTGTCCGAGCGGCTCGTCGAGCTCGAAAGGTTCGACAGCCGATCGGTCAACCTCTCGAACCGGATGTACGACGAGGCCCTGGCCTGCCGAATGAGGCCGTTCGCCGATGGCGTTCAGGCATTTCCACGACTGGTTCGCGATGTCGCCCAGTCGCTCGGCAAGCAGGCAAGGCTGGACATCGTCGGCGAGTCGACCCAGGTAGACCGCGACATTCTGATGACACTCGAGGCGCCTCTCGGGCATCTGTTGCGCAATGCCCTCGACCATGGCATCGAGTCGCCGGACGAACGCCGCGCCAGGGGCAAATCGGCGGAAGGCACGATACGCCTCGAAGCGCGACACAGCGCAGGCAGGCTCCAGGTCATCGTCGCCGACGATGGAGCCGGCGTGGACGTGGAGAAGATGCGCGCGGCGGTCATCGCGAGAAACCTGATCAATCGTGAAGCCGCCGAGCGGCTCAGCGAGGCCGAGCTGCTGGAGTTCCTGTTTCTGCCTGGTTTCTCGATGAAGGGGACCGTGACGGACATTTCCGGCCGCGGGGTGGGCCTCGATGTCGTGCAGGAGATGGTGAAGCGCGTGCACGGCACTGTGCGCGTCTCGTCCCAGGCCGGCAGCGGCACGACATTTGTCCTGCAGCTTCCGGTCACGCTCTCGGTGGTTCGGACGCTGCTCGCCGAGGTCGGCGGCGAGCCATACGCGTTTCCGCTCGGCTCGATTCTCCGCACGCTCAAAGTTTCGAAAGAACAGATCGCGCTGCTCGAGGGGCGTCAACATTTCGATTTCGACGGACGACGCATCGGGCTCGTTCCGGCGCAGCAGCTGTTCGGCGCCGGTGAATCCGCGTCGATGGGCGAGACCCTGGCGGTGATCGTTCTCGGTGACCACGCGGCCACCTACGGCGTCGTCGTGGATCGCTTTCTCGGCGAGCGCGAGCTGGTCGTCCAGCCGCTCGACGGTCAGCTCGGCAAGGTGAAAGACATCGCCGCCGGCGCGCTCATGGAGGACGGCTCACCAGTCCTCATCGTGGATTCCGAGGATCTGCTTCGTTCAATGGACAGGCTCGTGTCTGCCGGGCGGCCGGATCGCGTCGGGGGCGCGTCCGCCACCGGGCATGAGAAGGCGCACAAGCGGGTGCTGATCGTCGATGACTCGCTCACCGTTCGCGAGCTGGAGCGCAAGCTCCTGGGGAATCACGGATACGAAGTCGAGGTCGCGGTAGACGGCATGGACGGCTGGAATGCCCTTCGCGCGGGCCACTTCGACCTCGTCGTGACAGATGTCGACATGCCGCGCATGGACGGCATCGAGCTCGTGTCCCTGATCAACAAGGACGCCAATCTGAAGTCAGTACCGGTGGTCATCGTCTCCTACAAGGACCGTGAGCAGGACCGACGGCGGGGACTCGAGGCCGGCGCCGCCTACTACCTGACCAAGGGCAGCTTTCACGATGAAACCCTGGTGCAGGTGGTCGTGGACCTGATAGGCGAGGCCCACTCGTGAGGATCGGCATCGTCAACGACCGTCCGCTCGCGGTGGAAGCGCTCCGGCGAGCGGTCGCCCTGAAACCTGAGCATCAGGTCGTCTGGGTGGCCAGGCATGGCGGCGAGGCCGTCCAGTTGTGTGCGAAGACCACCCCGGACCTCGTGCTCATGGATCTCATCATGCCGGAGATGGACGGCGTCGAGGCCACGCGGCGAATCATGGCCAGCACGCCATGCGCGATCCTCATCGTGACGGCGAGTGTCGGCGCGAATTCACGGCGTGCCTTCGAGGCGATGGGATACGGAGCGCTGGATGCCGTCGATACGCCGGGGCTCGGGTCCGCCGATCCGGAACGGAGTGCCGCACCGCTGCTGACGAAGATCGAGACCGTCGGACGAATGCTCAATCACGAGCGCGGGGTTCGACATCGAGGGCGGCACCAGCACGAGCGGCGGCGGCTCACCGCCGCCGATCGGCTGGTCGCCATCGGCGCGTCCGCCGGCGGACCGGCGGCAGTGGCGATCGTATTGCGCGGACTGCCAAAGGATTTTCCGGCCGCGATAGTCGTCATTCAGCACGTCGACGCGCAGTTTGCCGCCGGGATGGCGACGTGGCTTGGTCAGCAGACCGCGTTGACCGTGAAGGTCGCGGTCGAAGGGGATCCTCTGGCTCCCGGCACGGTGCTGCTGGCCGGCACCAACAACCATCTGGTCCTCAAGGGGCCGGATCGCGTTGGCTACGACGTGGAACCGGGCGAGTACACCTATCGTCCCTCGGTGGATGTCTTTTTTCAGAGCGTCAGCCACCATTGGCCGGGCGAAGCCGTTGGGGTGTTGTTGACAGGCATGGGCCGCGACGGCGCGGTCGGCCTGCGAGCGCTCAGAAACCAGGGGCATCACACGATCGCGCAGGACGAGGCGAGCAGCGTCGTGTACGGCATGCCCAAGGCGGCCGCGAGACTGCAGGCCGCAGTCGACATCCTTTCAGTTGATCGCATCGCGCCACAGTTACTCGAGATCGTGACATGCGCAAAGTAGAAGATCACCAGACGGCGGTACACGAAACGGAACCCGAAGTCCAGGCTACCGTGCGGGCGGAACGCGCGGTCGTGCTGCTGGTGGACGATCAACCCATCATCGGCGAGGCCATCCGGCGATTGCTGCACGATCAACCGGATATCGATTATCACTATTGCTCGAGTGGCAGCCTGGCGGTCGACGCGGCGCAGCGCGTCAACGCAACAGTGATTCTGCAGGACCTGGTCATGCCCGATGTGGACGGCATGACGCTCCTCAGCCGTTACCGCGCCAGTTCCACGACCAGGGATATTCCGGTCATCGTCCTCTCGAGCAAGGAGGATCCGGTGATCAAGCGCGACGCCTTCCAGGGCGGAGCCAACGATTATCTCGTGAAGCTGCCCGACAAGATCGAATTGATGGCCCGCATCCATCTTCATTCGAAGGCGTACCTGACGCAGATTCAGCGGGACGAGGCGCACCGGAGCCTCACCGAAAGCCAGCAGCAACTCGTCCTCAGCAACAGCGAGCTGGCGGAGCGGATTCAGGAGTTGCAGGCGGTGCGTGACGAGCTCTCTCGTCTGGTGAGCACCGACTCGCTGACGGGCTTGTACTCCCGAGCGAAGTGGTTCGAGCTCGCTGCCAACGAGTTCTCCCGGCATCGACGCTATCATCGCCCGCTTGCGTGCCTGATGCTCGATCTGGACTTCTTCAAGCGCATCAACGACACCTGGGGACATGACACCGGCGACGAAGTCATCCGGCAGTTCGCATCCGTGCTTCGCGCGGCGTCTCGGCAGTCGGATTCCGCCGGCCGCGTGGGAGGCGAGGAGTTCGCCGTCGTGTTGCCCGAGACACCGATCACCGGGGCCGAAGAAGTCGCCAGGCGAATTGTCACGGCCTGTCGGGTTGTCGACATTGCGACGCCAGCAGGCCACGTGAAGTTTTCGTGCAGCGTCGGGGTGGCGGAAGCGACCGAGACCGATGGCTCGGTCGAAGACATGATCCGGCGCGCCGATTCGGCGTTGTATGAGGCAAAGCGTGCCGGAAGAGACGGGTGGAAATCGGCATGAGCGTGACGTTGCCCGTGCGCTGAGCTGTCTCTTTTCGCAGAAGAGCTACGCAGTCACTCGAATAAAAAGGTCCACCTCCGCCGGTACCGAAATTGAACCGGATAAGACTGCGATGAAGCCTTGGTCCATTGCAGTCTACTCAGCCGTTCTATTGATGCTGCCCCTTGCGGGCTGCGCGAGCCACAAGACTGAGCCGCAAGTCGCGCAACCTCAGACCGTCGCGACGCAACCCAAGACGCCGGAGCCCGTCACCGAGCCCCAAGAGCCGGCAGCCTCGAAACCAACCGCCGCTTCACCTGCACCGAGCGAAGCGGCCCCGGCGGGGAAACCAGCAACCGCCCCTGTGCCGAGCGGAGCGACCCAGGCGACCAAACCAGCAACTACTCCTGCACCGAACGGAGCGAACCCGGCGCCAAAGGCCGCAACCAAAACCGCCCCGCCGGTTGCCAAGGCGCCCACACCCCCTGTGAGACCGCCGACACCTGCTGCGGCGGCCGTCGCATCGACTGTGGCCGCGCCGCTGGACTTGACCGCGCTGAAGGAGAAGTTGAAGGCGACCAAAGCCATCGGCGTCTTCACCAAGATTTCGCTGAAGAACCAGGTCGATGACCTGATGAAACAGCTCAGTGATCACTACCAGGGCAAAGGCAAGACCACCATGCCCGAGCTACGGCGAGCGTACGACTTGCTGTTGATGAAGGTGCTGTCGCTGCTTCAGGACTCCGACCAGAAGCTCGCCTCCGAAGTCGTCTCGTCGCGCGAGGCCATCTGGGGTCTGCTCTCGGACCCGAAGAAATTCGCTACGCTCCAAGGCTGAAGGCAGGAGAACCTATGAACAAACTGACCCTTGTGGTCGCGCGCTCACTGATCGTGGCGGCGCTCTTTGCCGTGCCGTTGTTTGCCGATGACGACGAGGCGCTCAAGAAGGACCTGACAGCGGTGATTGCGCTTCAGGGATTGCCGTGCGGCCAGGTCGTCGCCGTCACCGAGTTGGCCAAGGACGACTACGCCGCGACGTGCAAGGACGGAAACAAATATCGGGTATACATGAATGCTGAGGGGCGAGTGGTTGTCGAGAAGCGGAAGTAGTTGCGAGCGGTTGACATCGGCTCGCCCCGAGTGGACGATGGCTTTATGGGTCGGGCGCTGCTCGTTGCAACGTTGCTGGTCACCAGCTCGCCGGCGGCGTCTGCCCAGGCGTTGAGCACGCTCCACGTCACCGTCACGCTGGCTGACGCCACCGGCAAGATCACGCCGGTGGCACGCCACGCGCTGCTCATCAGCGACGAGCCGCCAACCAAGGAGCCTCGACGCATCCTCACCACGTTGGCCGGCACGGCCGACATCACGCTGCGTCCCGGACGTTATGCCGTGGAGTCCGATCAGCCGGTGGCGTTCGAGGGCAAACGCTACGAATGGTCGCAGCGCATTGACGTCGTCGCCGGCCGTGACGCCACGCTCGCACTGACCGCCGACAACGCGTCGGTCGGCACCAGTACAGCCGCGGCGACATCGGCCACACCTTCAGACACGGACCCTTCGTTTCTCGCAGCTCAATGGCAAGACAGTGTCGTCGCGTTGTGGACGCCAACCCAGCACGCGTCCGGATTTGTCGTCGATCCCCGGGGCCTGATTGTCACCAATCAGCGCGTCGTCGGCACCGCGACGTCCGCCGAGGCGCAGTTTGCTCACGACATCAAGGTCATGGCGACGGTTCTCGCGTCGGACCCCACACGCGACGTGACCATCCTCTGGGTCAATCCGTCGGTGATCGCATCACTGCGGCCGCTGCCGCTCGGGTGCGGACAGACGAGGCCCTCGGTGGCGAACGGGCAGGAGCTGTACGCCATCGGCTCGGAGATGACGGGACAAAAGGATCTGACGCCCGGGGACGTGACTGGCGTCGGACCGCGTCTGCTTCTGTCGGATCTGAGGCTCGCGCGTGGAAGTGCCGGGGGACCGGTTTTTACGGCGGGTGGCCTGGTTGGATTCACCACGGTCGACGATCGCGAGCCGGACAGCCGCTCGGATACACGGGTTGTCAGGATAGACCAGGTCTGCGAAGTCATGGCATCGGCGGAGACGAAGATCGCCGGGGCGATGCCGCCAAACGCGACGCACCTGCCGCTCGACCCACGGCCGGCTGCCGTCAGCGCGCTCGGCGAGGCGGTGAAGAATCGTGCGGGGAGCCTCAGTCCGTACCCGATGAGCACGGCCAACTTCGACCTCGCATTCATCACACCGGTTCACATCTACGGCGCGAGGGATCAGGTACCGCGTCCGGTGATGGACTTCGGCAGCTGGTCGGAATACCTGGCCGACTATCCGCGCGCGCTGGTAGTTCGTGTCACGCCCAAAATGGTGGAGGGGCTGTGGGCCAAGGTGGCGCGCGGTGCGGCGATGACGCAAGGGATGGCGCTGCCGCCGATGAAGCGCGCGAAGTCCAGCTTCCTGCGGATGCGTGCCTTCTGCGGCGACACGGAGGTGACGCCGATCCACCCGTTCGTGGTCGAACACCGCATCGCGGTGACCGAGGCGATCGACGAAGGGCTCTACGTGTTCGATCCCGCTGCGTTCGGTCCGACGTGCGGTGCGGTGAGGCTGACGGTCTACTCCGAAAACGAGTCCGACAAAGGCGACACCCGCGTCGTCGATCAGAAGGTGCTGGAGCAGATCACACGGGACTTCGCGCCGTTGTGATTCGCGTTTGACGAGCCGAGGCATGATGACGAAGCTGCGCCGGCCGCCGGGTGCCGCCTGCAGGCAGTGTCGCGACGTGTTCCGCGGTATTGTTCTGATCCGGCCGAAAGGCCGTAAAGCCCGCTTCAAATCGGCACGGCGGTTGCTCGTTTATGGATTGCCGACCTCAGCTGCTGTCGCCTAATCCCGTGGAGGTGTTGCGATGACGGGGACGATTCGGACACTGCGCGTTGACAAAGGGTTTGGATTCATCAAGGGAGAGGGTGGGAAGGAATTCTTTTTCCACCAGAGTGCGGTGTACGGCGAGGGTATCGACAACCTACGCGAAGGTGACAGCGTTGAGTTCGACGTCGGCGAAGGCCCAAAAGGGCCTCGAGCGGAGAATGTCCGCCGTACATCAACGTAGCGCGCTCACTCTGCCGGAACTGACGCCGGAACAATGGCGTTTGGCCCAGCTGACGGCTCACCTTTTTTCGACAACCACAACAGGGGCATCGCGGTAAATCGCTGCCATCTGGGGGTGCAGCAGCGGTTTGGCCTCCCTGCCGGCTGTGATCCGTCGCACCGCCGACTCACTGAGCTCAACGGCAACCTCAATAGGCACGAGAATTACCGCGTTTTGGCAGGTACAACGGTACGCTCGTCGAATCCAACCGAGAACCGCTTGAAACCTGTCAATATGCAGTCGGAAGGCAGGGGGCACATGCCGGATTGGACACGTTGGTTCAGGAAGAGCCCAGCCACTCGGTCCTCGGCGGGGACGATTGCTGCGGTCGGGCGGTTATCGACGCGGACCGCTGGTAAGTATCAGCCGCTCTACGAGTACTTGGAAAACAGGTACGCGACGCTCGTCGTCCTTAGACTCTCGGAAATCGAAGACATCCTCGGGTTCGCGCTGCCTGCACCGGCGCGGACGGACCGCGCGTGGTGGATGATCGCGGATCCGAATACGGCCGCCGGGGCATATGCCGACGCGTGGAAGGCCGCGAGCCGAACCGCTGTGCCTAATTTGCTGGCTCGCACCGTGGCCTTCGAACGCGGCGCGTCCTGACAACTTCCGTGCGAAAAAACGCCGGGGCCTCGTGGCCCCGGCCTGCACCCTGTTGACGGAGGGCGACGTTAGTACATCCCACCCATGCCGCCGCCATGCGACATCTGGGGCGCTTCTTTCTTCTCCTCGGGCATCTCGGAGACCAGCGCCTCGGTGGTGAGCAGCAGCGAGGCGATCGACGAGGCGTTCTGGAGCGCGCTCCGGACGACCTTCGCGGGATCGATGACGCCCGCTTTCACGAGATCCTCGTAGGTCTCGGTCGCGGCGTTGAAGCCTTCGTCCTGCTTCATCTCCTTCACCTTCGCCACGACGATCGAGCCTTCCGCGCCAGAGTTCGTCGCGATGTGGCGCATCGGCTCTTCGATCGCACGGCGCACGATCTGCAGGCCGACGAGCTGGTCGCCCGTGAGCTTGAGGCCGTCGAGCGCCTTGGCGCCGCGCAGAAGCGCCACGCCACCGCCCGGCACGATGCCTTCTTCGACCGCCGCCTTCGTGGCGTGCATCGCATCCTCGACGCGAGCCTTCTTCTCCTTCATCTCGGTCTCGGTGGCCGCGCCGACCTTGATGATCGCCACGCCGCCCACGAGCTTCGCCAGCCGCTCCTGGAGCTTCTCGCGGTCGTAATCAGACGTGCTGTCCTCGACCTGCGCACGTAACTGCTTGACGCGGCCCTGGATGGCCTCGGTCGTGCCGGCGCCCTCGACGATTGTCGTGTTGTCCTTGTCGATGGTGACCTTCTTCGCCTTGCCGAGGTCTTCCACCTTGATGTTTTCGAGCTTGATGCC
>Ga0137418_10001062_pt1 | contig 25140 bp, 26 predicted proteins | sample CZODoug3_1_2_16f_FD_122242 | JGI IMG/M metagenome (GOLD analysis project Ga0137418, IMG submission 122242) | Vadose zone soil fungal communities from Angelo Coast Range Reserve, California, USA - CZODoug3_1_2_16fungal (Hybrid Assembly) | ecosystem: Environmental > Terrestrial > Soil > Vadose...
CGGGCGCGGAGACCTTCATTTCGTCACCTTCAGTTGTTATCGGCGCTGGCGCGAAGACCCACGTGTGACCCCGGCACGTGGGGCAGCCACCCGCCCCTTGGAAGCGGATGGCGAGGTGAACTCGCCGCTACAACGCCTTCGGTCATATCGAGGGGCACCCGCTCATCATTCCAAACTGACCGGGCTGGACCGACCCGTGTAGATTTTACCTGAGGCTTGTGGCCAGGGCTGCTCATCGAAAACTACGGGCCAAATGGGCCGTTAACCGATTGGCAACGGAGTTGCAGCGAAACAGTCTCCATCCGAAAAGTCATTGTAAAATATAGGCTTAGTCGCTGTCGTTCTGGCTGTCCTGATTGCTGGGGCCGGCCTCAGCGCATCTTCGCCTTACTTCTTAGCGCCAGCAGAGCAACCCAGCCCCCGCAATCCCGGAGAACGTTGTATGGTCCATTGGAGATATCCAAGAGACCTGCCACTTCTGGGGGCTCTTGCCGGCGTCTACTTCGTCGCCGGAAAACTGGGTCTAAAGCTGGCCTTTGTAAATGCCAGTGCGACCGCGGTATGGCCATGCACGGGGATCGCCCTCGCGGCCTTCCTGATCCTCGGCTACCGCGTGTGGCCAGCGATCCTGACCGGGGCGTTCCTGGTCAACGTAACGACGGCAGGGTCCGTGGCGACCTCGATGGGCATCGCGGTTGGAAACACCCTGGAAGGGGTGGTGGGCTGCTACCTGGTGACCCGTTTTGCTGGCGGCCCGCATTCTTTTGAAAGGGCGCAGGACGTTTTCAAATTTGGCTTTCTCGCAGGGATGGTTAGCACCGCGGTGAGCGCCACAATCGGTGTGACCAGCCTGGCGTTGAGCGGATTCGCAGAATGGACGATGTACGGACCGATCTGGTCCACCTGGTGGCTTGGGGACGCGGTCGGCGCTGTCGTTGTGACTCCCTTTGTGCTGCTGTGGAGAGAGAATCCCCGGCTGGATTGGACGCGGAAGCAGATGCTTGAGCTTGCTTTCCTGTTCGGGGGACTATTTTTGACGGGCTGGATTGTATTCGGAGGCCGTTTTCACTTTGCGCTCAAGAATTATCCATTCGAGTACCTCTGCATTCCTTTCCTCATCTGGACGGCGTTCCGGTTTGGCCGTCGTAAGGCGACCACGGCAATTTGCGTCTTGGCCGTTATTGCGGCCTGGGGCACGCTGCACGGGTTTGGGCCATTTGCCAGAGAGTCTCAAAACACGTCTCTACTGCTACTGCAAGCGTTCATGGGCCTCGTGGCCGTAACGACCCTGGCTCTCGCCGCCGAAGTTACCGAACACAGGCACGCGGATGAACACATTCGGCAGTTGGCGGTCACTGATCCGCTCACCGGGCTTGCTAACTATCGGCGGCTCGTCGACGCGTTTGATTCGGAAATCAAAAGATACGGACGCACCGGACGACCCTTTGCGCTGTTGCTGCTCGATTTGGACGGGCTGAAGAAGATCAATGACACCTATGGTCATCTGGTAGGAAGCGAAGCGCTCTGCCGGCTGGCAAACATTCTCCGGATTCATTGCCGCGCAATTGATACCGCAGGGCGATACGGAGGGGACGAATTCGTGCTCGTTCTTCCTGAAACGGAATTCGGAGCGGCTCGGCGTGTTGCGGATCGAATTTCCGAACGATTGAGAACCGACGGCGACGAGCCACCCGTCTCCGTGAGCACAGGTATAGCGGTATATCCGCAAGATGGCAGAACAATGGATGAGCTGTTCGGCATGGCGGATCGTGCTTTGTATGCCGCGAAGTACTCTTCGAAAAGGAAATTACCGCTGCAGACATGATGCGAGATGCCGCAGGTTCAGAGGGCGCGGCTTCGAGATTGTCGGGAGATCAGGCGGACTGGTCGATCAGGCGGTGGTGGATGGCGTAGAGTGCGAGCTCTAGACGGTCGGAGACGCCCAACTTGTCAAAAATGTTGTGCAGGTGATTTTTTACGGTTTGCTCGCTGATAAAGAGCTTTTCGCCGATTTCCTTGTTGCGAAAGCCTTGCGCGACGAGCTGCACAATTTCCTTTTCACGGTCGCTGAGCAAGGGCTTTTCGCGACGCGGGCCGGATTCCGAAGACTTGGAAAAAGCCTTCATCACCTCGGCAGTCATGCGATTATCCAGCCAGATTTCACCGGCGTGAACGCGGTGAATGCTCTTCACCAGCAGGTCCGTGGCGGACTGCTTGAGCACGACGCCGCGAGCGCCCAAACGCATGGCGCGAACTACGTCGCGGTCGTCTTCCGCGGCGGTAAGCACGACGACGCGCGTCGGGAGGGTATCAAAATTAACTTCCTCGAGGACGGCCAAGCCGTCTTTATCGGGCATGCGCAAGTCGAGAAGAAGAATATCGGGCTTGAGCTTGGTAAGGAGCCTGATGCACTCCGCGCCGTTCTGCGCTTCCCCGACAATGGTGATATCTTCGTCGGCGTCGAGGAGTTTGCGGAGGCCATCGCGAAAAATCGCGTGGTCATCCGCGAGGAGGACACGAATCTGCTGTTTAGTCTTGGCCATGTCAACCGAGCGGAATCTCGATGGTCAGACGCGCTCCATGGCCGGGATTGGACTCCACGGTCAACACGCCCCCCACAGTACGCGTACGCTCCTTGATGGAGATAGGACCCAGCCGCAGACGATCCAGTTCATCCCCAGTGAACCGGCCTGCGAAACTAAAACCCTCGCCGTTGTCGTCCACCACTAAAACGAGCCGACTGTCGTCCTGCGACAGTTTTACCACGACATGGGAAGCCTTCGCATGTTTTTTTATGTTGTTGAGTGCTTCACGGTAAATCTGGAAAATCTCGCGGCAGACGCGGTCCGGAGCATGTAATTCGACTGAATCTATGAGCACATCCAATGCCAGGGCCGATTCGTTGCGGTAGCGCTCCGCAAAACCACGCATTAAATCAATCAAATCGGCACTTTGTACACGCAGGGGCCGCAAATCCGTGACCATATGACGCAGCTCCGCGGACTCATTCTTTACCGTTTGCTGCAGGTTGGCCAGCCCGTTGGCGGCTTGTTCCGGCGATGCCGCCGCGCGGCGGCGCAGCACATCGAGCTGGATTTCGATGCTTAGCAGCGTTTGCAGAATGCCGTCATGCAGATCGCGCGAGATACGGCTCCGTTCCCCTTCGATGGCGCGCGCCCGCAAGTGCCGCAGCAAAAAGATATTCTCGACTGAAGGTCCCACATGGCGGGCGATGCGTTCAAACCACATCAGGTCCTCGCGCCGGAATGGCCGCCTGCCGTTTAACAAAAATAGCCGCCCCGCCGGCTTTCCCATCTGATCGAATGAAACCGTCAGGAAAGAACGTAGCGCCAGCACTTGCTGCGTTGCCGCGGGAAGCCGGGGCAGGGTCTTTAGCGTGCGGCCATCGCGGCGGTCCCACCCGAAGCCCGCGCCGGCACCCACCAGGGTATTCCAGCAAATCGTGGCGTCCAGATCGTCGAGCAGAAAGCCATCTGCGCGCGCCAGCGGCAGGTTTTCCGGAATGAGCCGCTCGCTTTCACCTGATTTCAATTGCCAGACAAAGATGCGTTCGAGGTCGGCATCGCGGAAGACGAGCATCGCTCCGTCGGTGTGAAACGCCTGCGTCAGCTCCTCCAAGAGCAAGCGCAACGATTCCGAAAGGCCTTGGTCGACCTGCATAGTGGAAGTGACTCGCGCCAACAACTCATTTTGTTCGGCGAAGCCGCGGCTGAGGTCGCCCAAGAACGCGCTGCCTCCACCTGCCGCCAATGTCCCACCCAGAAGTCCGAGCCACGCCACAACGCGAATCCACTGGATTTCACCTTTTACTTCCGTGAACATGACGAGCAATAGCGCCAAGCCGCTGACTAAAGGAAAAGTCACCCGCATGCCCCAGCGGATTCCCGCCGCGTAGCAAACAAACAAATAGGGAAACCACGCCGGTACCGTGGTGGGGCTGAGGTAAACGAAAATGCCCAGGGCCAGAAGGTCGCAAGCTACCGGTAAATGCCACGTCAGATCGGTCAGCGCGCGCTCGAAAAGCAGCGCAAGTACGGCCAGGAAGAAATAGGCGATGAGAAAATAAACCGTGCGATGAGCGTGGCTGTAAGTGGTCTGTTCCAGGAGAGCGATTAGGGCCAGCAGCACAACAATAGGGCGCGCGTAAGCAATCTGACGCTCAATGTGCCGGCGATCCGATTCATGGGGGCTCATGCGCGGGGACAAATTTCCTATGCGGCTAGTCTAGCAGCGCCGGCGATTCCTGAGCCGCAGGTTGGTGGGACTGTTTTCTATTCTGCAATGGCAAGACGCAAATTGCGCCACAGGGCATGTCGTTCAGCGGCAATTCTAAAGGTAAAAGTTACGACCGAGGCTTGAATGCAGCACTCGCACGCCCGGCGAATACGGCCAACGGTAAAAGCTCGGAACTGCTTTTCTTCGAAGCCTCCGCTCCCATAATCGCTCGCCGTACAGTCGCCAACGGCGCGTCTTCGGTCACCCGAACGTTCTTTCCCTCCGCTGCGATTCCCAGGTCCTTCCACATCGAAGCCAGATCAACCTGCGCAGGCTTGTCCTTCCACTTCGCGTACTGCTCGCTCAACACAGTCGTTCCCGTTGCTCGATCGCCGATTTCCATCGCCCTGGTCAGATCCCAATCGTGCGTGATGTCGCCTCCCGCATCGAGAATCCCGCGTAGCGCATCCTGCAACCCTTTTTTGTTGTGAGTCAGCTTCCGGATCTGTACGTCCGCAACAAAACAGAAGAGCGCGCCACCCCAATATGTGCGTCCCCAGGTATGAGTGTGGTCCAACCCGCGATCGCCGTCCTGCGGCAGTCCCTTTGGCATGTCGCGGACAAGATCGGCCCACATCTGCTCGCCGCTCATTTGTTTTGCTTGGATACGCGCGATCGGTTCAACGTAGACCGCGATCCCTTCTTCAATCCAGTGATGCTCGTCGGCCATCGACGGAAACGACAGGTGCACCATCTCGTGCGTTAGCATCCAGTCGTTCGCTAGTTCGGCGGCTTCCGTCTGCTTTCCTACGCGGATCTTGATCAACCCACCGTCGTAACCGAACGTCTGCCCATGCCGCACTCCCGAGCCGTCCACAGGAATAATGTGAAGTTGCACACGAGGCACTGGATAGCGGCCATAGTACGTCGCGACCGCTTCCGCCGCCGATTGCACCCAATGCAGCAGCTCCGCCTGCGACACCTTCAACTCGCCGGATCCGATGGTTACATCGATCTTCGAGGCACCAATGAGCAGTGTCGAAGTCATTTGTCCCGCCTGAGAAGTAAAACTTCGGACAATCAATAGGAGCGCGCACAAAAAGAATGCCGCAACTGCGGACCTGCGCTTGCCAAGAAGCATCACTTCATTATTACCGATTCCGGAGGCGAAAGTTCCTTCAACAAGTAATCAAATGTTCGAGCGGCTTTGCTGCACGGCTTGCCCGTCCAGCAGGCGGTTGAATAGGGCGTCCAGCGAGAACTTGCCCGCGCCAAACATCAGCACAATCAACGAGGCGACCAGGAACGTGTATGGCGCCGCGGCATAGAATTTGTCCGGATCCGAAAAGATCGAGAAGAGCGCTTCTCTGTCGGCTGTGACATACGCCGTGATCAAGTTAATCGTCAGCACCAATGCCGTAAGCCGCGACAATAACCCGAGCGCGAGGAAAATTCCTCCGAAAAATTCCACGCAAGAGATGAATACCGCCGTCTGTGCCGGCATGGGCAGTCCCAAACTGGTGAAAAACTCCGTGACTTTTTCAAGATTATGAAGCTTCCCCCAGCCGCTCTGGATCAGTTGCCAGCCCCAGTAAAGGCGCACCAGCAGCAAGAATGGCGATTGCAAATGGTCGAACGCCGCAAAAAATCGTTTGTACAAGTGTCGAAGGCGAAAAAAGAGTGATTTCATAGCAGGGTAGATTCACACCTTTCCCGAAAGTTTCAAGAGATTCACCCAACTCATGGGAGCCATCCGGGTAACGCCGGCATCTTGCGAGCGCCAATCAGATCGCCGGCAACAGGTTGGCGCTACAAACGAGAGATCTGCGAATCAGCGGCAAAACCAACCCAGCGCAGACCAATTCAGAAACCACTGCTGCACCGATGCAGCGGGCTCTTGCGCAGGAACCTTGCTCTTGCGAAACGCCGCGTCGATCGCGCGGCCAAGCGGTTTTCCATCTCGCAAGGCGCTCAGAATCACGAATTCTTCCCGTGCAACGCGCCGGAAGTACACCGAATCGTCTACGCGATGCACGGCCAAGAAAATATTCGCCGGCTTCAATTTCGCAACGGCCTGCACACGCTTGCGTTTGTGCCGCTCCTGGAACGCGTTGCTGGCAAAATCCGTGTCTTCGACCTCTTTCCGCACGTCCAGCAGCAAATCGTCGACCGGATATTTCAAGTCCAGCAGGCGCACGTACGGCTGCAATTTCAGCTTCAGCTTGGCGCCGGCGGCGGCGGTAAGATCCTCCGTCCGCAGCGCGGGTTCCGCTTTTCCGTCGAAAGCCTCGATGTCCGCCCACTCCAGCCGCGCGATATCGATCGCCAAGGCCTGTTTGGGCCCCGCCCATTTCGGATGCTTGCGCAGCCAACCTTCCAATCGCGCGCCAAGATTCCGCAGCGTAAACGAGCGCGACGGGCAATCCACCAAGTACGCCTTGCTCATGGCCTCAAATCGCTTGTCGCCCAAGACCGCGCGCAGGCCCGGAAAATCCTCGATCATGCTCGAGAGCACGCGAAACCAATATTGACGGTTATAGATTTCCAGCCGCTCGAATGACGTGAGGCGGTCATTTGGCTTGATAAAGCGCGAAGCATACGCGCGCATCGACTTGCCGTCCGGCGCCCGGTTCTGCATGCGCTCGTCCGGCGTCAGCGGCTGCATCACCGCCCGCGCCATCGTCCGTTGCAGTGCCGCGAGCCTCATACGGCCGTCGCCAACAGAGTGGAAGACAAAAATTTGTTGGCCTTCAGGGCCTCGTCGTGCACCTCGTTAAACGATGGAATGCTGTCGTCCCATTCCAACAGGGTCGCTGTGTGCCCCACGCGCTGAATCGCACGCTCGTACAATTTCCACACCGGATCGATCACCGGATGATCGTGCGTATCCAGAATATATTTGCGGTATTTCGAATGCCCCGCGATGTGAATCTGCGCCACACGCTCGGCCGGAACGCTATTCACATAATCAAAGGGATTGAAACTATGATTCTGCGAGGAAACGTAAATGTTGTTTACATCCAGCAAGATGCCGCAGTCCGCCTGCTCGACAACTTCGTTCAAGAACTCCCATTCGGTCATTTCCGAAACGTGAAACTCCGCGTAGCTGCTGACATTCTCGACCGCGACCGGAATTTCCAGAAAATCGCGCACCTCGCGCACTTTTTGCGCGGTCAGCTTCGCGGCCTCGAACGTATACGGCATGGGCAGCAAATCGTGGGTGTATCGACCATCCACGCTGCCCCAGCACAAATGATCGGATAGCCACGGCGTCTTCGTGCGCTTGACCAAATCTTTCAATCGGCGCAGATGTTCGCGATTCGCCTTCTCCGCCGAGCCGAAGTACATCGATACGCCGTGCTGGACTACTTTGTACTGCTCCAATATCTCATCGAGAATGCGCAGCGGGCGCCCGCCGTCGATCATGAAATTCTCGGAAATAATCTCAAACCAATCGCACACCGGCTTGCGCGTCAAAATGTGATTGTAGTGCGGCGCGCGCAGCCCAATCCCAATCCCATACTCCGTAAACCCATTAAATCGATTTGCAGGCATTCCCGTGGACTCCAAAGTGAAGAAAACATGAAGGAGGGCCAGCGATGCTCACCAGCCCCCCAACAGGCAAGAATCATTCTTTGACTAACTTCTTTAGGACGGGGCCTTCTCGTCGGGCATCTTCGACCCGTCGGTTGCGCAGCCGCCCTTGCCCTTGCAAGAGTTCTTGCCTTTGCAGCCATTGTCACTGGACTTGCAGCCGCCCTTGCCCTTGCAGGAGTTTTGGCCCTTACAAGCGTGCTTTTCCTTCACCTTCTTGTCAGCCTTCTTCTCTGTGTCCTGAGCGGAAGCGGAAGCCTTCGCCCCGGGGAGCAGATTAGAAGCCTGGATGCTGGCGCTGGTGCCCGCGAGCAAGCCCGCGACCGCCGCACCCGTTAGTAGTAGCCGATTCGACTTTGTCATTTTCCCCAACGACCTCCTGATCAGATTTACTGACTTCATCCTTCAGGCAAGCTTCCTTGCCCAAAGACCGTTAAACCTTTAAGCGCAATGGTCGGGACGTAACCATTACAGAGCACGTGGGTTGGCCAGGACCTGGGCCTATGGATTCAACGGAACCCCAACATACCCCCAACTCGCCGCCCGTGCCACTAAAACCTTTTTGACGCCCCTGTAAAATCTTTGTCACCCAAACCGCGAAGGCGTCCTCAGACTTACATACGGCATGCGGCTCATTTTGGATTTCCTCCCGAATACAGAATCCAACACGGCCAGAAACCCCTGAAAATGAACCGTTAAGAAGGCGAGGGACTTGCATTGCTCCGGTGGTAGTCACAGGAAACTGTGATGGTCGTCACGGAGCTTAGTACCGCTCTCCCCTATTCTCCCCGCAGACGGCTCCTGAGGAATCCAGCGAAAGGAAGAATGCATGCCAAAGAAGATGAAAGCTGCGGTGGTTCATAAGTTTGGGCAGCCTCTGGTCATCGATGAACTGGCAGTCCCGGAACCCAAGGAAGGTCAGGCCCTCGTCAAGATCGAAGCAAGCGGAGTTTGCCACACGGACCTGCACGCCGCCGACGGTGATTGGCCCGTTAAGCCAACGCCGCCGTTCATTCCCGGTCACGAGGGCGCCGGCGTAGTTGCGGCGCTTGGCGCGGGGGTAAAGCATCTCAAAGAAGGCGACCGCGTCGGCATTGCCTGGTTGCATAGTGGTTGCGGGCATTGCGAGTTTTGCCTATCTGGCTGGGAAACTCTGTGTCTCCAACAGCAGAACTCCGGATATTCCGTGAATGGCAGCTTCGCCGAATATGCCGTTGCCGACGCCGGCTATCTCGGACGCATTCCCGCGAATCTTTCCTCTACTCAGGTCGGGCCAATTTTGTGCGCCGGCGTTACGACCTACATTTGTGCGCCGGCGTTACGACCTACATTTGTGCGCCGGCGTTACGACCTACAAAGGTCTGAAGGAAACGCAGGCTCGCCCCGGCGAATGGGTGGTCATCACAGGAGTCGGAGGCCTGGGCCACGTCGCCGTGCAATATGCGAAAGCCATGGGCCTGCATGTTGCCGCCGTCGATATCGGCGCGGAAAAGCTTCAATTGGCACGGAATCTCGGCGCCGACGTTACCGTCGATGCGTCTAAGGAGGACGCTCCCGCTGTGATTCAGAAGAAGGTGGGCGGCGCTCACGGGGTCCTGGTGACTGCGGTTTCGGTTAACGCGTTCAAGCAGGCTATCGGCATGTTGCGACGCGGCGGCACTTGCGTTCTGTGCGGTTTGCCTCCAGGCGAGTTCCCTGTCTCGATTTTTGTTTGGTCCTCAATCGCTACACTTTGCGCGGCTCGATCGTGGGTACACGCAAGGACCTGGAAGAGGCCCTGGCGTTCGCTGCCGACGGCAAAGTGAAAGCCACCATCGAAACGCAGCCGCTGGATGCCATCAACAAAGTGTTCGATCGACTCAAACAGGGAAAAGTGAACGGCCGAATCGTGCTCGATATCTCGGGCGCGGCGCATAAGAAAGGGACAGTGAGAGTCGCCGCGGACTAAGTAGCGAAATCCCGATGACCAAGCCGCTCGCAAGAACGGCCGCTAGACCAGATTCTAGCGGCCTTCTTGCTGATTATTGGACACTGGTAAGTCTTCTTGAGTCAATCGAAACTGTACCCATGCCGACTATTGGCTGTGCTTTTCCGCCCGCGCAAACTAGCGTAAACTAACTTCCATCTGCGGTGGGAGTAGCTCAGCTGGTAGAGCGTCGGACTGTGGCTCCGAAAGTCGCGGGTTCAAATCCCGTCTCCCACCCCAATTCACATTTTATTCGCTAAACCAAACTCACGATGCGCACTCAACAACGCCTGTTTCATCGCGCTGTCTTCCACCACAAACGAAATGTTCGTCTCCGACGAGCCCTGCGCAATAGCGATGATGTTGACGTTGTCCCGTCCCATTGCCGCAAACGTGCGCCCGGCGACGCCACGCGTACCGCGCATATTTTCGCCAACGACAGCCACGATCGCGATCTTCGGGTCGACGGTGATGTGATCCACCACCTCGTGCGAAAGGTCCTGCGCAAACTCCCGCCGCAGCGCCTCCACCGTGCGCTGCGCGTCGGCCGCGGCCACAATGAAGCAGATATCGTTCTGCGAGGAAGATTGCGAAATCAGCAGCACGTTTGCGCGCAACTCCGCCGTGGTCGAAAACGTTCGTCCCACCACGTCCGGCACGCCCACAATCCCCGGCCCGCCCACGCTGATCAGCGCAACATCCCGAATTGCCGTCAACGCCTTCACCCCGCCACCAATGCTGCGGCCCTGCTGCGAAATCTTCGTGCCTGTCTGCGTAGGCGTGAAGCTGTTGCGAATCCAAACGGGAATACCCGCCGGCATCACCGCGCGCAGCGTTTTCGGATGCAGCACCTTCGCGCCGAAATAAGCCAACTCCGCCGCCTCGCGATAAGAAATCTCCGGAATCGTGCGCGCATCCGGTACCAGCCGCGGATCCGCGGTCAGCACGCCATCGACGTCCGTCCAGATGATGACCTCATCGGCTGCGAGCGCCGCGCCCAAAATCGTCGCTGAATAATCCGATCCGCCCCGTCCCAACGTCGTCAAAGTCCCGTCGCGAGTCGCCCCAATGAAACCGGTCGCGACCGGCACAGCATCCTCTTTCAGCAGCGGCCGCAGCCGTGCCTCGCAGCGTTCGCGCGTCGCGTCCATCAGCGGCTCCGCGCCTCCATGATACGAATCCGTAAGGATCAGCTCCGTGGCTTCGATCGCCAGCCCACGCACGCCAAGCTCACTCAAAGACGCGGCAAAAATAGGCGCGCAAAGCCGCTCGCCCAGGCTCGAAATCGTATCCAAAGCTCGCGGTGTCAGCTCGCGCAACAAAGCTGTGCCATCGAAAAGCCGCCGCCCTTCCGCAAGAATCTCGTCGATGCGGCCGGCAACCTCAAATCGCGCGGTTTCGCTCCGAAGCAGCGCACCCAACGCCTCCCGGTGTTGCTGACGCAGCCCATCCGTAAGCGCAGCCCCCGCCTGCGCGTCACCAGCCCCCGCGCGCTGAGCCGCCTCCACCAATCGATTCGTAACTCCGCTCATCGCGGAAACAACCGCCACAACCGCGCTCCCGCGCGCCGCCTCCGCCACAATCTGCGCCGCCCGCGCGATGCACGAAGCATCGCCCACCGACGTCCCGCCAAATTTCATCACCTGCAATTTCGTTTTCACTTTTTCGCTCATGAGGTCTGACCAATGTACCCCGATAGTCCAGCTTTGCCACGTTTACTTTCCGCAGAACAGCGTTTTGACATCGTATTTCGCGAAAACTTTGTCCGCGGTAAGTAACACCATCTCCTCCGAGCATGCTTGAGCGATCAGCATGCGGTCGAAAGGATCTCTGTGATGTTGAGGCAGAGCGCCAGCTGCAAAGGAATGAAAATGGGAAATGTCCAAGGAGCGGATAGATAATATCCGCAACGCATCGGGGATAAATCGCGAAGGCGGAGCAGGCAACGTGAGTGAGCGAAGCGCAAACTTGATAGAAATCTCCCAGGAACTCGCTGCAGACAAATAGACTTCCGATGATCCGGACGACAAAAGAGCGGTCGCTTGCCTATTCAGTCTTTCAGGAGCGCCATTACTCCAAAGAAAGACATTGGTGTCCAGCAAGTACTTCACGATTTCTTTCTTTTTGCTTTTTTACGCGGACTCTTGCCCTCAAAGGCGTCGAGAATATCGTCCGGAAGCGGCGCATCAAAATCGTCCGGAATACTCATCTGGCCGCGAAAATAACCGAGCTTGCGTGTGGTCCCTTCCGTTGCCACAGGCACCAGCCGCGCCACGGGCACTCCCCGATTGGCAATAGTGATTTCCTCCCCAGCAGCCACACGGCGAAGCAGCCGCGAGAACCGTGTCTTTGCCTCATGTACGTTCACTTTGCTCATACCACGATAATGGACTAAGTCTCTAGACTAAGTCAATGTGTAATGCGGTAAGTCGCGGCTCTGGCCTACGTGCAGCTGTTGCCGTTTCCTTTCGAATAGGTTGCTGCAGGATTCATCCGCCAAAACTCGGTATCATCGAACCATGAAAATTTACTGCCGCGGTGTGCTCTTCGATCTGGACGGAGTCCTCGTCGACTCCACCCCCGCCGTCGCGCGCGTCTGGACCATCTGGGCCAACAAGCACGGCTTCGTCCCCGAAGAAGTCGTCCGCCAGGCCCACGGCCGTCCCAGCCTCACCACCATCCGCGAACTACTCCCCCACGCAAACCACGATGCCGAAAATCGCGAAGTCGAGCGCGGCGAAATCGAAGACGTCGACGGCGTAATTCCCCTCCCCGGCGCTCTCGAACTGTTGCAAGCCCTCCCGCAAGACCGCTGGGCCATCGCCACATCCTGCACTCGCAGGTTGGCCGAGGTCCGCATCCGCGCCGCGGGCCTTCCCATGCCAAAACATTTGATTACCTCCAACGACGTGCGGCACGGCAAACCCGATCCCGAGCCCTACCTCAAAGCCGCGAAAATTCTCGGCTTCGCCCCCGCCGATTGCGTCGTCATGGAAGACGCGCCCGCCGGCATCCGCGCCGGCAAAGCCGCAGGCGCCCGCGTTTTCGCGTTGCGCACCACCGCCCCAGATGCCGAGCTAACCCAATCCGGCGCCGACTGGATCGCCAACGACCTGGCATCTCTCCGCCTCAACTCCTCCAATCATCAATCGCAACTGGCACTAATCCTCATCCATCCATAACGCCGAATGAGACCTCACCGGCTTATTCCCCTCGACTCTCGCCAACTCGAATCCGCCAGCACCACCGATGTCTCAACCTGCCGCTCGGGAATACTCCAATACGTTTTCAGCAGCCGGTTCTTCTCTTCCGAACCAACCATCTGAAATCCGTGCCGCTCGTAAAATCGAATCGCCCACACCGCATCAGCCCAGGTGCCGATCAATACCGGCCCCCTCGCCATCTCCCGCAAATGAGCCAGCAACTGCGCACCGATCCCGCGCTTCTGGCTGCCTGTGCGAACATAAGCGTGCCGAATAAGGGTCACGTCCTGCACCTGCTGAATGCCCATCACGCCTAGCAACGTTCCGCTCTCCTCGTACCCCCAGAACACAACGCCCTCATCGATTTCATGCTGCAATTTTTCCTTGGACATGTACGGTTCCGTCCAGCGATCCTCGGGGATAACACCCCTGTAAGCTCGCGCGCCGTCGTTGATAATCGTCCAGATCAACTCAAAATCGCGCTCGTCACACTGCCGGATCATGAGTTCTCTCTCCTACTGCAGCGCCAAAAGACCACCCGCAGCGCTCCTCACTACACCGCGCGAGCATAAAATTCCACCGGCTCCAGCAAGCCCTCTTTCATCATCGCGAGAATGTTCCTGATCATCATCGGCGCCTTTTCGCCCATCAGCAGGTGCAGCCCCAGCGCCGGAGGTCCGCCTTGCGCCATGCGAGCGATCACTCGCTCCGTAAACGCAATCGAAAATGCCCCTCGCCCGCGCTCCTGCGCAGTCTGAAAGCCAGCCGCCTGCAGGGCGTCGCGGTAATCCTTCGCCGTGCCGACAAAACTAGTCTCCTCGCTCGCAGCCCACGGCACCGGATATTGCATCGCGCCATCCTTAGCTCGCACGATATCGAACACAGTAAAGAGTCCCCCCGCCTTCAATACGCGTCGCACCTCTCGAAAGATCCCCGCTTTGTCCGCAATATTCATGCCCACATGAATCATGTACGCACGATCGAAACTCTCTCGTTCGAACGGCATCTCCAAAGCGCTCCCTTGCTGAAATTCCACCAGACCATCCAGCTTCGTGCGCGCTGTCAAACTACGAGCCACACGGACAAACTCTTCGGTCAAATCGATTCCCGTAACCGCGCAGCCGTGTTCCGCCGCAAAGTGGCGCGCAGGCCCGCCAATCCCGCTCCCTACATCGAGCAACCGCAATCCCGCACGCAATTCCATGTGCCGAGCCAGCTCTTGCGTAGCCTCGATCCCTCCAACATGAAATTCGTCGACCGCCGCCAGATCCGCAGCGGTAAGCTTTTCGGGGTCCTTCCCTTCCCGCGCCACCGCCGCCAGAATCGATTCCTCCAGCCGCCCCCGCCCATAATGCCCAGCAACCGCCGCGTCAGTGCTCATAGTCCTCATCTCCCAACGCACGACGTTCCTTGCTCATCTCAAAATGCCCCCACACTATAGCCGAACTTGTAGCGCCCACTTTCTGAAACGGGCTCCGGCCGCCGGCGCATTTTCTTCCCGTCTGCACTCTTCGAAAAATGTAAACTACTCCACCCATGACTCGCACCCAACAAATCGCTGACGCCTACCGCGCTGTCACAGTCAAAGACGCCTGGTACGGACCCTCACTCGCCGAACTCCTGGCACAGACTTCGCCGCAACTCGCCACGACACCACCCGCTCCCGGCGCGCATTCCATTGCGCAACTTCTCCAGCATTTGCTCCTTTGGAACGAAAGAGTGCGCAACACCTCCGACACTACTCGTCTCCCTCCTTGGCAAGCCGAAAAGGAATGGGCCGAGCCACCGATTCCCTGGAACGATCTCGTGGCCCGCTGGAACCAAAGCCGCGATCTCCTCGAAGCCCGCCTTCGTAATTTTCCCGTCGAAGATTTGAGCAAAGAGGTTCCCGGCCGCGGCTATCCCTACGAAACTATGCTCGACGGCATCGTCCAACACACCATCTGGCACGCCGGCCAAATCGCCATGATCTCCAGCATCCTCCGCTCGCGAAACGTGTAGCGCCCTCTGGTTTCACCGGGCCTCATCTTGCCGCTGAATTCGCCTGTCTAGCCCCCGCTCTCGGAAGCGCGCTCTGGAAGTTCGAGGCTGTACCGGGGGCCATGTTCATCCTCGCGACACGCCGGGCCAGCATACGAATTGTTTGTTTGCTTATGCGTCGCTATTCTGAACTTGGCCCCGTCCACTTCAAGGAGAGATTCATGAAATCATGGCAACTCGTTCCTGCGGCTCTGTTGGGCGTCCTCTTGCTCTCAGGTAGCCCGGCTATTGCCCAGGGCAACAGTGAGGGGCATGGCCACGGCAAGGGACATGACAAGCACCACGGTGATGACCGCCGGGATGACCACGACGCGTACCGCTACGACTACAATAGAGAAGCAATCCGCGGTTGGTACTCTGAACGTGGAAGCGGTCTTCCTCCAGGCCTCGCCAAGAAGGATCGCCTGCCTCCCGGTCTCGAAAAACAGTTGGTTCGCAACGGAACCCTTCCCCCGGGCCTGCAAAAACGCTTGTATCCTGTCCCTGTCGAGTTGGAGCGCCGTTTGCCGCCGCCTCCTCCGGATTGCGCGCACCGCTTGATCAGTGGCCACATCGTTCTGCTGAACCGCAAAACAAATCTGATCGTTGACGTTTTCGCCTTCTAACTACAACTGGGGCGGGTGGATATACTTCACGAGCACTACCTCATTACCTTTTTCGTTGTAGATCAATTCATCAACGAGCTTTTTCGCCAACAGAATGCCGAATCCGCCTGGTCGCATACCTTTCTCATCGCGAACCTTCGCGTGACGGAACAAATCTTCCGGAGATCTCACGGCCACTGCGTCACGCAGTTCTTCGCTTGAAAAGCCTTTGCCGGGGTCCTTGACACGACATGCTATCGCCCGACGAGCCCGAATGAACGAGATTTCCACGTGCTGGCTGGGATCGAAATGTCCGCCATGCTCCATGGCGTTAACAAGGATTTCCTTGAAAGCCGCTATGACCTGAATCGTTTCATCCTCGGGAATGCTTGGGTCTCTCACTCCGTGCAGGAACTGAACCAGGCGATCTGCCGTGTCGAGGTCACACCGGGCCATCAAGGTGACCCACTCGGGCGTCCCCGAAAGCACTTCTATCCCATCGTCCCAACAGGGCTCTGCCATGGCCGCACGCACCATCTGCACCAACTCAGCAGGCTCGACGGGGGCCGAAAAATAGCTGAACGCTCCCTCCCGCATCGCAGAAACGACGTCCCCGGGAGTAAATCTGTCCGTTACGATAATCAGGCGGACATGCGGGCGAGCGCTTCTGATTTTCCGAAGCAGTTCAAGATCCTCTGTTACCCTGGTTTTCCGCCCGGTGATTATCAAATCGAACGGCTTGGCCTTCGCAAGCTCAAGAATATGTTGATTGTCGACGACCCGTTCGATGTCCCAACCCTCGCTGGCCAACACCTGTGTCAGCAGTTCATCAATTTCCCCGTCGGATCCCACCAGAAGCGCGTTCTTCTGTTTGGCGGCAGCAGTTGCATTGCTACATGGAGTCGGCATCAGGGATCTCCCGGTACGAATGAGAGATTACTATTCCGAAGTCCGTATCCTCACCTTGCCGCGGAAAAACCTCGTGCGCGAAAACTGGCTAGAGCTTCAGCCTCGTCCTCGAAAGTTGGGATAACCTCTCGCAGGCGGACTACTCGCAGCACAGTCCGCACGCGCCCACGCGGACGGAGCAGTTTCAGGCTGCCAGCCTGACGGCCGAGCGAGACATACGTTCCCACAATGGCACTGATCCCCGAGCTGTCCAACTGGGTCACTTCGGTCAGGTTCAACAGCAGCTTAAGCGCCCCGGCGGAGATCAGTTTGCTTAAGTGCTCACTCAGCTCATCGCTCTCCGCACCGATTGTCGCTCTTCCACGAAGATCCACTATGGTAACATCGCCGGATTTTCGGGTTGAGATTTGGAGGCCCACAACTTCCCTCGCCTGAGTCATCTTCGGTCGTCGAAGAGCTTGTTAGCGCGTTAACAGTATCATCGGACGATTATAGTCCACTTCGTGGACGGCCCTGACTCCCACTGCTCAGCTCACCGATCTGGATTTTCAACCTTGCGAGGTTTTGGTTGAATCGGTCTAGATGGTCTCGAACGCAATGCCCGACGTGCACTACGATTCCAAATGCGTTCATCACATTGAAAAACACCGCTCGCCCTGAACATGAGAAAGACTTGGTTCTCGGTATCGAAGGATATTCAGCAGGCGCCAGCCGATCCGCCCGTCTCATGCGCAACAATCAGCCTGCGAATCTCGATATCTTGATTCTAGGCGAACTCCGCGTTCTAGTCGGACTCAACCGCCAAACAAACGGTTAAGCGTCGGCGACTCCCGCGCCAACAGAAGAGCCGGGGATGGCGGTGGCTTCTCTTTGAAGAAGGGTAGACACCCCTCTCTCTGATACCGCTAGGAAGAGAAGAATAGCCGGTTCAAGCGTGGTGTCTACGCAATTCCGTGCCTGTTGAGGATTTCCATGATTTCCGAATCGGGGGGTGTCTTGGCCGTTCGGTAGATATAGGCATGAAGCTTTCCGTTGATGATGTTCATGCCCATGCGTTTTCCGTGTTGATAAACTCCCGGGCGATGCTCTGACTTCAATTCATCCAAAATCGAGTTCCATTGGATGCGGTTGCCCAGCGGGAGTTCTGTTATATCGATGCGTTCGTTCTGAATTATGACCTTCATCGGAGTATGCGATTATACACGACGAACCCTTTCGGTGGGTGACGCACCGTTCTGCAGCTCAAGCGTGCGGTTCGTACAGTTCGCTTCTCTTTGCGTCTCGAAGAAGTTCGTGCAACTGTACCCGAACCGTCCCTCCGGCCAGTTGTCCCGGCGTACCCCTCCTGCTATCTTGGGCCGTGAACCTCGCACTACAAGTGCATCGCATCTGCCGCGCCGCCGGATCTTCCCCGCTTCCGACTCTCCCAGCTCAACCGGACCACCCCGCCCTGCTAAGTCCCTTTAGAATGAACACTTCTGAATCTGTATCAAGACAAACAACTTTAAGTACATGCAGAATGAACACTTATGCAAAAACCGGGGGGAGGGGGTCCCGCCGTTCACACGCCAATGTCCAACCTCAAGTCTCCGAATTCGTTGTACACTCAGCGGCTCGCGATGACTAAACCCGCTCCGGAGAGCACACAGAAAATGCCCAGACGAATCCGCCTCACCACACTGACTACAACTCTGTTGCTAGCTTTCACACCGTTTTTCGCCGCAGCCGCGCAAGAGCACGCGCAAGAAAAAGAAACCAAAAGCACGGAAAAAGAAAAGCCCTCCGAGCCAACTCCGCCGCTTCCAAAAGAAGAATCCTCCGTCACCGAGCACTCCATCAAAATCGGTGGCCAGACCATCCCTTACAAAGCGATCGCCGGCACCATCCTCCTAAAGAACGAAAAAGACGAGCCGCAAGCCCTCATCTATTCCACGTCCTACATCCGCACCGACACCAAAGACTCCTCGCAGCGCCCCATCTCCTTCATCTACAACGGCGGCCCCGGCTCCGCTTCCGTTTGGCTGCACATGGGCGCCTTCGGACCGCGCCGCGTCGTCACCGCCAACGCTGAACACACCCCGCCGCCACCCTACAAGCTGCAGGACAATCAGTCCACGTTGCTCGATAAAACCGATATGGTCTTCATCGATCCTGTCGGCACGGGCTTCAGCCACGCCGTGGGCAAAGCGCAGGACAAGGATTTTTGGGGCATCGATCAGGACGTAAAGTCTCTCGCGCAGTTCGTCACCATGTACGTCAACCGCAACAATCGCTGGAACTCGCCCAAATACCTCATCGGCGAAAGTTACGGCACCTTCCGCTCCGCCGCTCTCGGATATTACCTGCAAGCCCATGACGGCATGGATTTCAATGGCATTGACCTGATCTCCTCCGTGCTCGACCTCGGCACGATCTCGTTCCATCCCGGTTCGGACTTGCCCTACGTCTTCTATCTGCCCAGCTATGCCGCCACAGCGTGGTATCACAAGGTCCTGAAGGATCGCCCCGAAAACCTGCCCGCCTTCATCGATGAAGCGCGCAAGTTCGCGGAAAATGAATACGCTCCAGCCCTAATGAAAGGCACGAAATTGACCGCCGCCGAAAAGGCGGATATAGCCAAAAAATTGTCGCGCTACACCGGCTTGTCCGAAGACTATCTGATCAAAGCCAAGCTCCGCGTCTCGCTCGGTCAATTCATGGAGGAATTGCAGCGCAATCGCGGCCTCACCACCGGACGCCTGGATTCCCGCTACTCCGGCCTCACTTACGATCTGCTCAGCGAATTCGCCGAGTCCGACCCGCAAAGCTCCGCCGTCACTGGCGCCTTTACCGCCGCTTTCAATACGTACGTTCGCGAGGAACTGAAATTTGGTCAGGACAAGACCTACCACGCCATCAGCGAAGGCGTTGGCGCGAACTGGGACTGGAAGCATCAAGCCCCGCATAGCCGCGGATTCTTCCCCGGCTCGCCGAACGTCGAAGGCGATCTGGTGCAGGCGCTACTGGACAACCCGCACCTGCAAGTCCAAGTCGAAAACGGTTACTACGACATGGCCACCCCGTTCTTTGCCACCGAATACACCATGGACCATCTCGGCCTCCCCGAGCAGCTCCAGAAAAATATTCGCCTGGACTACTACGACGCCGGCCACATGATGTATCTCCGCGATGAAGACCTGGCCAAGCTAAAATCCAACATAGCCGCGTTAATCGACTCCGGCTCGAAGCATTAAACGTGCCGTAACGACACTTAATCATCTCGCAACGTATGACTTCGCCGTGCGCCTTGCCGGGCGAAAAGACCTGCATACTGGAGATGTTACAGGTCAGCCCTTCGACCCATCTCAGGCGGCGCATTCGATCGCCTTTTCACAAGGATTCTACGGCCCATGGAAACCTCTACCCAGACGCCCCCGGCTCCGCCAGCCCAGCGCGTTATCCACACCGCGCAACTCATCACGGCCATGCTCAAGTCCAACGGCCATGTCAGCGACCTCATTTTCTCTCCCGGTCGCGCGCCGCAAATCGAAGTCAGCGGCCAGCTCGTCCAGCTCAAATACAAAGGCCTGGAGTGCCTGTCTCCCGCGGACACCAAAACCATCGCCTACGACATCATGGGCGACAATGAGCACCCCCTCCGCAAGCTCGATTCCGATGGCTCCGCGGACCTTTCCTATGGGCTGCCCGGCGTGGGCCGCTTTCGCGTCAACATCTTCCGCCAGCGCGGAAGTTGCGCCATCGTCATGCGCGTTATCCCAGACAAGATTCCCGGCTTCGACGACCTTAACCTTCCCAAAACGCTCGAAGAAATCGTTCACCTCAAAAACGGCATCGTGCTCGTAACCGGTCCCACCGGCTCCGGCAAATCCTCCACGCTCGCCGCCGTGATCGACAAAATGAATTCGGAAAAAGCTTTTCACATCCTCACCATCGAAGACCCGATCGAGTTTCTGCACCGTCACAAAAAAGCCACCATTCATCAGCGCGAGCTGCACAGCGATACGCCCACTTTCGCTCTCGCTCTTCGCGCTGCTTTACGCCAAGCACCAAAGGTAATTCTCGTCGGCGAAATGCGCGACCGCGAAACCATCGAGATCGCACTCGAAGCCGCGGAAACCGGCCACCTTGTTCTCTCTACGCTGCACACGATTGACGCCGCCAAAACTGTCGAACGCATCGTCGGTGTTTTTCCTGTCGCCGACCAGCATTCCGTGCGCACCCGCTTCGGCAAGGCATTTCGCTTCGTTGTTTCGCAACGCCTGCTCGCCAGGAAAGACGGCAAAGGACGCATAGCCGCCATCGAAATCCTGAAATCCACTCTGCGCACCCGTGACTACGTTGAAAAAGGGGAGAGCGAAGGCAAGACCCTGCTGGACGCCATGCGTGACGGCGACACCGACGGCATGCAGCATTTCGACGGCGAACTAGAAAAGTTGCTCCGCGCAGGCACCATCGATTACGACACAGCAATCGCCTACGCCACTAATCCCGGCAACTTCCGCCTGGAAGTCGCGGATTATCTCGAAGCCAATTCCGGCGCCGAAGTGGAAGTCGGAAGTTAAAAGTTCGCAATGCAGCGGTCTTGTTGAAACTCGTCCCCGAACTTGTCTTGACGATGCGCAAACCAAAAACAAAAAATGCTGTCGTATCGCTGTGACTTGCCGCGCTCTGTCGTACAATTCCTGAACCGATGCCCGTATTCCAGGACGCCCACGACCTACAAACCTTTTACGTCGTCGTCATCTCCGCAGCCTTGACGCTCGTTTTCGCAGCGATCGCGCTGCTGTTTCCGCGCGCCGCGGACAAACCCTTCCGCCGCGTCGAGCGGTCCTTTTCTCGTTTTGCCGAACGCAAGGGTCTTGCCGTCATCGTCTTGTTCTTTTCCGTAATTGTCATTCGCCTTCTCGCTCTTCCGCTGCTACACGTTCCTGTTCCGGGCATTCACGACGAATTCAGTTACCTGCTGATGGGCGATACGTTCGCGCATGGCCGCCTGGCGAATCCGCCGCACCCTATGTGGGTCAGCTTCGAAACGTTCCACGTCAACTGGTTTCCCAAATACGCGTCGATGTATCCGCCGGCGCAAGGTCTCGCGCTCGCCATCGGGCAACTCCTCGGACATCCCTGGATTGGGGTGCTGCTTAGCGATGCCGCCATGTGTGCAGCAATTCTCTGGATGCTGCAAGGTTGGCTGCCCGCGAGATGGGCTTTCCTCGGCGGCGTATCCGCCGCCCTGAAATTCGGCGTCGCCAGCTACTGGATGAACAGCTACTGGGGAGGTGCCGCCGCCGCAATCGGCGGGGCGCTAGTGTTAGGCGCGCTTGTTCGAATTACAAGATACGCCAGGGTGCGCGACTCCATTCTTCTGGGACTCGGTGTCGCCATTCTCGCCAACAGCCGCCCCTACGAGGGGTTTCTCTTCTGCATTCCTGCGGCGATCGGGTTTGCCTGGTGGCTTGGGGGAAAGACGAAATCACCGCAGCCACTGGAGGTAAGACTACGCCGCGTTTTGCTTCCACTCAGCGCTATGTTGCTGCTGACCGCCGCGTTCACGGGCTACTACAATTGGCGCCTGACCGGAAATGCGCTGTTGCTGCCGCACGTCTTGAACACGCGCGTCTATCACACCACCGGGCTCTTTCTCTGGGACCACAAGGGTCCCGAAATGCACTATCGCAATGCGCAATTCGAGGATTTTTATAACGGCTGGGCGCGCGACAATTACGAAAATACGTGGGCGGACATGGTGCGCGTCACTCGAGAAAAAGTCGTCCGTTACGGGCTCACCTACTTTTGGATTGGGGCGCTTCTGGCTCTGCCCGCTATCCCATCTTTATTTCGCGATCGCAAGATGCGCCTGCTGCTGATCACTTTCCTGCTCGTGACCGCCGGAGCGCTAGTTGTGATTTGGTCCAACGCGCATTACGCGGCGCCGCTCACCTGCTTGGTCTTCGCGCTGATCGTGCAGGCCATTCGCTACTTGCGTACGTTTCGAATCAAAGCCCGGCCAGTGGGCGTCGCTCTTTCGCGCGCCATCGTGCTCCTGCTCGTGCTCGACACAGGCATAAATACCGCGCGCGGCATCTGCGACCAGCTCCTCTGGCCCTGCCAGGGCGACCCCAGCCGAACTGCAGTCATATCAAAACTCGGACACACGCCGGGCAAACACTTGGTTATCGTCCGCTACGAGCCGGACAATCACAACATTCACGATGAGTGGGTCTACAACGGCGCCGAAATCGACAACGCGAAGGTCCTGTGGGCCCGCGAACTCGATCCGGGACAAAACGCCAAGCTTTTCGCGTATTTCAAAGAGCGCAAAATCTGGCTAGTAACTCCCGACACCGACAACACCTACCTCGAACCCTACACCCCACCCGGCACTGATTAATATTCCGAACGCAAGTGAAAGGTCGCGTGCTACGCGACAAGAACGTTTGTCGAGCAAATCAAATCGACATATCCGGTCTTATCTGCAAACTGTTGAATGGAAGTATTGTCTGGAGCCGTTCGAATTCCCTCTCGTGTGAGAATGTAAATTCGATAGTTTCTAATTCGAAAGAACTCGAGAACTTTCTCAGGTTCGAATCCAAGCTCGACCAGGCCTTCTGGAGAATATTCGAAACAGACACGCAGCCCAGGAAACCTTTCGAGCGTTTGTTGCATGCCTTCACAAACGCCGAGTTCGTAACCTTGCACATCGATTTTGATAAACGACACGTTCCGCAGATTGTGAGACGTGATGAAAGCGTCGACGCTTGTCATCGCAACGGTCGAAGTCTCGATAGTGTCCGATCGGAGCGCCCTGAACTTCTTCGTCACGACCCGATGATCAGCCGAGTGCTCTTTGTTGTGCCAGAATTCCACGTGCCCATCGCCCTTGCCAATCGCGAGATTTCTGGCTTCGATTGACGCAGTCAGTTTTTTTCGCCGAATTGTATCACCGAGAAGCGCATAGCTCGCACGGTCGGGTTCGAACGCATAGACTTTCGATCCTGGTGTCAGCGCATTCGCGAAAACGCACGCCGTGTATCCGATGTTAGCGCCGATATCAAGAATGTCGCCGCCCTGAAAAATTTGAGGCATCCGACGAACCAGCCCGCCGAAGGGGTCTTCGTAAAACCGTTTGTAAAGAAAATACGACGTAACGAAGGTCTTTTGTAACCATACGACTTCTAATAAATCGGCCTTACGAACTAGGTTGTACGCACCGGTAAAAATGGAGATCGATTTTTTGCTGCGCATGCGGCTGATTCTACGAATGCTCCTGATTTAAGCTGGTAACTAAGTCTTGGGACATCTTCTCCAGAACAACAACGACCCGCAGTGCCGCGACGGAACGCCATAGGGGTAAGGTTCTCTGCTCCAGTTTTGACACCAATGGGTACAAAAATACAGGTAGCAAGTTCATTGGTTTGAAACCGAAACTCAGCAAGTACGCGAACAAACAGAAAGGTTCGATTGCAACCGCCTTCATTTCGCTCAATGTGGCAAGCGTCTGCACGAGCCGCTCAGGCCCAAACAGCAAATAAGGAATCGCCTGATTGCCCTCAAATGCGCGTTTGCCCGACGCTACTTCGTTCCCATTTGCATCCCACGGGCGCGCTGAAAGATCGCACTCCTCCTGATGCAGATACCGGTAGACGAAGTGAGAGAAGGGAGAAATCCAAGGCTCGACAAGAATCAGGCGGCCTCCCGAAATCAAGACGCGTTGAGCTTCCTTCAGAAACATCATCGGCGAGGCAAGGTGGTGTAACATGTCCAAGCCGAAAATGTTGCCAATGCTGGACGTTCGAAAGGGCAATCGCTGGGCGTCCACCACGGCATCCAGCCAGGGGCTTAAAATCAGGTCTGTGCAAAGCACGCTAGGGAGCAGCTCCTTGAAGAATCCCGGGCCTCCCCCAAGTTCAATGGATATACGCCCCGGTCTGCTGTATGAGAGCAGCCTGGCGAAAAATTCCTCGTCATAGATTCGCCGTAGGACCGCCTTTTCCCGCCAAATTCGGCGGTGTTTTATGAGGACTTCGTGCGCTTGTATATCGATGGGCACCGTTTATCGAACCGATTGAACTTCAGCATCGACTCGAAACTCATAAGCGACTGCTTTAGGGGGCTGACTTTGCCCCCATGGATGCTTTTGCGGGAAACGCAACATTCGCCATCCGGAGATACAAGCCCACAAAAACCGCCAGCCATCGACCATGACGCGCATCTTTGATTTGCCCGAGCGCCGTTCTGTGTAGTGCACGGGCAGCTCCAAAATGCGCAGCTTCAGCCGGGCTGCGCCAAATAAGAAATCAAAATCCCCCCAGCGCTCACGTCCGCCAATAGGCATACGCTCATAGTCACGCCTGAAAAATGCCTTGGTACCACACAAAGTGTCACTTACCCGCTGGCGAAGCACTTTGCTCGCTAGAAAGCAAAATCCCTTATTGCCTAAGAAGTTGGCCACTTTCATGGCTTTGCCGTGCATCGGATAGATTAACCTCGTGCCGTTCACAAATTCAGCGGTCCCGTTCTGTAAAGGAATAAGAAATTTTGGCAATTCCTCGGGCGATACTGCCATGTCCGCGTCCAAAATCATCAGGACTTCGCCCTTGGCCGCACC
>Ga0137418_10001064_pt1 | contig 25132 bp, 13 predicted proteins | sample CZODoug3_1_2_16f_FD_122242 | JGI IMG/M metagenome (GOLD analysis project Ga0137418, IMG submission 122242) | Vadose zone soil fungal communities from Angelo Coast Range Reserve, California, USA - CZODoug3_1_2_16fungal (Hybrid Assembly) | ecosystem: Environmental > Terrestrial > Soil > Vadose...
GGAATTGATGTACAGCGTTGCGCCGTGCAGGCCGACCCTGTCGAAGTAGGTCATCAGCATTTCGATGACTTCGGCGTCGATGGCGGGAGCGTCGGTGCCTCCGAGGATTTCGGCGCCGATTTGGTAGAACTGGCGGTAGCGGCCTTTTTGCGGGCGTTCGCGGCGGAACATCGGGCCGGTGTAGTAGAGCTTAACCGGCTGGGGCAATTGATTCATGTTGTTTTCGATGTAGGCGCGGCAGACGGACGCTGTGGCTTCAGGCCGCAAACTGACGAGTTCACCCTTTTGCAATTGAGCAACCTCGAACGCCAGTTTATAAAGCAATGCGTTGTAGTTCTCAGTGAACGCGTCAGTTAAATCTTCCGGATGCAGAAAGGCTTCCTGTTCAGCGGTTATCCTGGTGATTTGCTTCCTTATGATCTCAATGAGAGTTTCATTTCGTGATGTTCGCGGAAGCTCGCCGGCGTCATAAGCCCGAATCAGTCGCCTTACAGATTCTGGGTTCAATCCTTCGACATGATCGATCGCCACATTCGAGTGCTGATCCTGGAATGTATACATCTCTTTGGAGACGATGTCGCTTTCACCGCCGACCGCCCGAGCGAATAGATCTGTTGGCTCAAAGATTGGCAGGCGGATTTCGCCATAGCCGAAGGTGGCGAAGACTTCGTGGGCGGTTTGCTCGACGCGATTCCACAAGGCCGTTTCTGGCGGCAAGAGATCTCGCGTGCCGCGGATGGCTTGGAATTTGCGGCGCTGTTCCTTTTTTGCTGTTGCGTCGCTCACTGAACTGGTTCCTCACGATAGATGTTTTTGTATTCGACGTAGCGGTGGGCGTAGGCGTCGATGGCGGCTTGGTCGATGGGAGTCAGGGGGCGCTTTACTTTGCCGGGGTGGCCTACTACCAGGCTGCCTGGGGGGATTTCGGTGCGCTCCAAGAGTAAGGTGCCGGCTGCGACGATGCTGCCTTGGCCGATTTTTACGCCATTGAGGATGATTGCGCCCATGCCGATCAGGCAGCGGGATTCTATGTTGCAGCCGTGCAGGGTTACGCCGTGGCCGATGGTTACGTCGTCGCCGAGTAGGAGCGGATGTTCATCGCGCATTACGTGGAGGACGCAGCCGTCCTGGATGTTGGTGCGGGCACCGATGCGGATGTAGTGGACGTCGCCGCGGACGACCGTGCAGGGCCAGACGCTGGAGTCGGCGCCGATGACTACGTCGCCGATGATTACGGCGGCGGGGTCAATGTAAGCGGAGGCGGCGATTTCTGGGCGCTTGCCGCGGTAGGGGCGGATGTCGGGCTGTCGAATCAATGCGGTGCCGCCTGCGTGGGGCAAGGATTGGGATTGGTTAACCATAACGCCCTACCCCCTCCCCGGTTTTGCGTAAGTGTTGATTCTAATCGAGTTTAAGTACCTTAGAATGAACACTTGTATAAGTGTTCATTCTAAAGGTGCTTAGCGGGAGTCTCCCGCAGACGACATTTTGCTAGCCGTTCTAGAAAAGCCGCAGGGCTCCGCAGACTCCGCCCTGCGCTACAGGTTTTGCTCGTCAAAAAGAAAATGCGGCAACTTGGTTGCCGCACGCCGTCGCTTTACCTGAATGTGCCCGAAGGTGATTATAGCAAAATTCGGATTTGGCTCAAGGAAAAAGGAGGAGCCCGCTTCAGAAAGCGGGCGCTACGAAGGCGAGAGCTACAACTGGCAACTGCGGACAGCCAGAAACGGCTCTCCCACTTTGGCTAAAGGAGCACAGGCAGGGAGTGCCTGTGGTGCTTAGTCGATTTGGACTTGGGGGCCGGAGGTGGTGCCTGCTAGTTGGTCTAGGCGGGTGGTTACGGCGCGGGCCAGGTCGTACATGCTTTTTGCGCCTAGGGCGCTTTCGCCGAGTAGCGCCACCGGCTTGCCGGTGTCGCCGCCGATGCGGATGCGGGGATCGATTTCGATTTCGCCGAGGACGGGGACGCCGTAGGCTTGTGCGGTTTTTGCGCCTTCGCCGTGGCCGAAGATGTCGATGGGCTTGGCACAGTGGGGGCAGGCGAAGGTGCTCATGTTTTCTACTACGCCGAGGACTTCCACATTTACTTGGCGAAACATTTCGATGGCTTTGCGGACGTCGGCTAAGGCTACGGTGGACGGCGTGGTGACTACGACCGCGCCGGTGACTGCTACGGTTTGGATCAGTGTGAGCTGCACGTCGCCGGTACCGGGCGGAAGATCGATGATGAGGTGGTCGAGCTCGCCCCATTGCGCGCTGCGCAGAAATTGCGTAATGACGCTGTGCAGCATGGGACCGCGCCAAATCATGGGCTTGTCGCCGGGATTGAGCAGGCCCATGGAGAGCATTTTCAGGCCAGCGACTTCGATGGGGATGATGCGCTTGTCCATGGTGGCGAGCGGCTCTTGCGTGGTGCCGAGCATGATGGGGACGTTGGGGCCGTAGACGTCGGCGTCGAGGAGGCCGACTTTGTGGCCGAGCTTGGAGAGGGCGAGCGCGAGATTGACGGCGACGGTGGTTTTGCCGACACCGCCTTTGCCGCTGGCGATCGCGACGAGATTTTTTACGCCGGGGATCGGTTGGCGTTCGGGCATTTGTTGTGGTTGCGGTGCACCTGGTGGCATTTTGCGGTTTCCTATCTGGTTTATCGAGACATGCTTGGTACTTGAGCGTTTATCAAATGGGACGAGCTTGCCAAGACGCCGTGGAAAAGCCGCAGGGCTACGAAGACCTGCCTGCGCAGGCAGGCTCCGCCCTGCGCTACAGGTAGCGGCGCACAGACTGAAGTCTGTGCCACTGGGATTATGCGGTGACGCCGTGGCATTTTTTGTATTTTTTGCCGGAGCCGCAGGGACAGAGATCGTTGCGGCCTACTTTTGCGCCGGCGCGGACGGGCTTGGGCGCTTCGGCTTGTGCAGGGCCGGTCTGATACTGCAGATCTTTTTGTTGGCGCTGCTGCTTGCGCTCGAGCTGACGCGCTACTTCGGGAAGACGATGCGGCTCGCCCTCGCTTGCACGTGCGGCGGCGCTGGCAACGGCGGCTTGCGCCCCTCCAGAACGTGACACTGGGCCTCGCGGCGTCTGAGGACGCGTATCCATTTCGTCGGGCGGTCTTTCCGCTTGCTGAATCTGGATGTGGAAGAGATAGCGAACGGTCTCGTTGTCGATGCGCGCCATCATGTCTTCGAAGAGCACGAAGGCTTCTTTCTTGAATTCGACAAGCGGATCTTTTTGGCCGTAACCACGCAGGCCGATGCCTTCCTTGAGGTGGTCGAGCGAGAGCAGGTGATCTTTCCACTGCGAATCGACGACGTCGAGAATGATGCGGCGCTCGAGCCAGCGCATCAGCTCGGAGCTGAACTGCTTTTCTTTTTCTTCGTAACGCTTGGTGACGGCTTCTACCGCTGCTTCGGAAAGCTGGTCGTGACTTAGCGTGGCGGGATCTGCGCCCGCGGCTTTGCCATCGATGCCGAACTGACTGTTCATCTCCGCGAGAAATTGCGCGGCGTTCCACTGATCGGGATGCTGCTCGCGCGGGCAGAACGTGACGACGAGTTCGCGCGCGACATCTTCGGCGATTTCGAGCACGTAATCGCGCTGATCTTTTCCCTCAAGCGCGGAGCGACGGATGCCGTAAATCGTCTCGCGCTGCTTGTTCATAACATCGTCGTACTCGAGCAAATGTTTGCGGGCGTCGAAGTTTTGCGCTTCTACGGATTTTTGCGCGTTTTCGATACGGCGCGAGATGAGCTTGGACTCGATGGGAACGCCTTCGGTCATGCCGAGGCGATACATCAGGGCTTTTACGCGCTCGCCGCCGAAGATGCGCATCAGGTCGTCTTCGAGGGAGAGGAAAAAGCGAGAGGAGCCGGGGTCGCCCTGGCGGCCGGCGCGTCCGCGCAACTGATTGTCGATGCGGCGGGCTTCGTGGCGCTCGGTGCCGAGAATGTGCAGGCCGCCTAGCTCGACGACTTCGTCGTGCTCGGATTTACACTGATTGGAGAATTGATCGTAGATCGGTTTCCACTGGTCGGCGGGAACCTGGAAAATTTTGCCTTCGTTCTGGAAGAGAACCATGGGCGCGGCTTGCGCGCCGTCGCCGCTGGCGCCATCCGAGCCGATCACCGCGGGAGCGGCGGCGTAGGGCATGGCCAGCTTGTTCTTCAAAAAATATTCGCGGGTGAGAAACTCCGGGTTGCCGCCGAGCAGAATGTCTGTGCCGCGGCCGGCCATGTTGGTGGCGACGGTGACCGCGCCTTTGCGGCCGGCCTGCGCGACGATGCGCGATTCACGCTCGTGCTGTTTGGCGTTGAGGACCTGGTGCGGGACTCCGGCTTTTTTCAGGATGTCCGCAATCGTTTCGGATTTTTCGATGGAGATCGTGCCCACCAGCACCGGCTGGCCGCGCTCGTGATAATGGCGAATGCCGTTGGCCAGCGAATTGTCTTCCTGCAGAATGCCGTTCACGACAGCTTCAAATTTCTCTTTCTCGGTTCGGTAGACGACGTCCGGATATTCCCTGCGGATCAGTGTGCGATTGGTGGGAATCATCACGACGTCGAGGTTGTAAATTTTGCCGAATTCGGCCGCTTCGGTTTCCGCCGTACCGGTCATGCCGGAAAGCTTTTTGTACATGCGGAAATAGTTCTGGAAGGTGATGGTGGCGAGGGTCTGATTTTCGCGCTCGATCTTGACGCCTTCCTTGGCTTCCACAGCCTGATGCAAGCCGTCGGACCAGCGGCGGCCGGGCATCTGGCGGCCGGTAAATTCGTCGACGATGACGATTTCGCCGTCTTTGTTGACGTAGTCTACGTCGATCTTGTAGAGCGTGTGCGCGCGCAGGGCCTGGTAGACGTGGTGCATCGCATCGATGTTCGCGGGGTCGGACATGTTGGTCAGGCCGAGGAGACGCTCGCACTTGTTGAAGCCTTCTTCGGTCAGCGTGGCCTGACGATGCTTTTCGTCGATCGTGTAATCGATGTCCTGAATCAGCTTGGGGATGATTTTGTCGATCTTGAAATACTTGTCCGTGGACTCTTCGGAGGGGCCGGAAATGATGAGCGGGGTGCGCGCTTCGTCGATCAAGATGGAGTCGACTTCGTCGACGATGGCGAAGTGGTGGCCGCGCTGGACGCAGTGCGCGAGGTCGTACTTCATATTGTCGCGGAGATAGTCGAAACCGAACTCGTTGTTGGTGCCGTAGGTTATGTCAGCGCCGTAGGCGGCGCGACGCTGCTCGTCGTCGAGGTCGTGGACGATCACGCCGACGGAGAGGCCCAACGCGCGATAGAGCGGGCTCATCCACTCCGCGTCGCGGCGAGCGAGGTAGTCGTTGACGGTGACGATGTGCACACCGCGCCCGGCTAGCGCATTGAGGGCTGCGGGCAAAGTGGCGACTAGCGTCTTGCCTTCACCGGTCTTCATTTCGGCGATCTTGCCGTCGTGAAGAACCATGCCGCCGATGAGCTGCACATCGAAATGGCGCATGTTGAGAAAGCGGCGGCCTGCTTCGCGGACCATGGCGAACGCCGGGACGATGGCAGATTCGAGAGCTTTGCGCATGGACTCGCGAAAGGTGGGCTCGGTAGGATCGAGATCCTTGAGCTGGGCCTGAATGGGCTCTTTGAGAGCTTGGAAGCGCGCCTTCAGCTCGTCATCGCTGAGGGACTTGACCTGGGCTTCGTGCTCGTTGATAGCCAGGACGAGCGGCTGCAATTTTTTTACGTCGCGCTCGTGTTTGGTGCCGATAAATCGCGCGACGACCCTGTCGATAATCTGTGCTGGATCCATGAATGGCTTCGTTTTCCGCCGTGTTCGACCGTGCCGGATGCCCGCATGAGGACGGACTAAGACACCAGAGTAAACACTTTATTCTAACTGTTTAGATGCGTGAGCGCCAAACTAGTGCCAAGACGCTGGGGAAAAACCGGAGGGCTCCGCAGACTCCGCCCTGCGCTACAGGTGTCGGTGACACGTCGGCTGAATTAGGAGCTATCTGGCGGCTATTTCCGAGGCCACTATGGACTTAGTCGTTTCTTCTACGGCGCTGGGCGTCAGATTGTCGGCTAGCAAACGGCGGAGCTTGCCGCGTTCTTCGAGGTTCATGTCCACGATTTCGAAGGACATGCCCTGGCCGCGATAATCGCGCAGCAAAGCGGTGGCCTGGAGATTTCGCAAACCGATATTCATTTTCAACTGCACTGGAGTGCCGGGCGGAAGGTGGCGATCGATGGTGGCGACTCCACCGGCCAGGCTGGCGGTGCGGATTTCCATGCGGCAGTTCTGACTTAGATTGACGCTGAAGGCAATCACCGGTTTTTGCAGGCGGACGCGAGTGTGCCGGCGCTGGCGCACAAACTTGCAGTTGACGGCCATTTCCAGCGGAGCGAGCGTGAGGTCCGCCTTGGTCAATCCGCTCTTCGGCAAAAATTCACGCGTCCACGCCAGATCGAGCTTCTCGAGCGCCTGCAAAGCAGCGATGCGCAACTCCTGCGGATGGGCCCAGCCGAAGACCTTCTTGGACTCAACGATTCGTTTCAGTGCGGCAGTCGATTCGGGCGCATGGATGCGACCCAATGCTTCCGCAGCCCTTACGCGCAAAAAAGGTCCAGATCCCGCGGGTAGATCGCCGTCGATGATATTGGTGAGGCGGCCAAGGGCTTCGCGGTCGGCAGCGATGCCGATTTCGTCGATGACCAGCGGCATAACGAGGGGGTCCACGTGATCGAGCAGGTTCAAGAGAATGCGGCAGCGCCCGGGTGCGCCGCTGGCAGAAAGCTGGCGCACGACGCGGTCCTGGGAAATGCGCGGAAATGTCTTGATGCGGCCGGGAAGAAAAACTTCGACCGCTTGCGGATCGAGCCTGCTCAAGAGCCCGACCATTTCCGCGGCTTCGGGTACAGGCCCGCCGCGCACCACGCCGCGCAGATATTGCAGGCTTTCTTCGCCCAAATCGGTCGCCAGGTCAGCAATGTGCTCGGCATCCTCGCGCAGACTGCAGCGATTAAATCGGCTGGCAAGCTGCTCCATGGTGCTTTGCGGCAGCAGCTTCAATACGTTGGTGAGTCCCGCGGAGGTTTGCCGGGCGCGTAATGCCTCGTCCACGAATTCAGGAATGCGCTCTTCAATTCCCATTTTGCCGCGCAACGTTTGGGCAACACCGGGACGCTGCGACTCGACACCGGCGACGAGGTCCAACGCCTGCTCCATAGCGGGAAAGCAACGGTTCGTGGCCGCTTGCTGGCTCAAACGCACGAACGCTGCGCTGACGAGGGCTTGCAATTCGGCGTCTTGCTCCACGCTCAAACGCAAGCCGAGGTGCCGCATGGCTTCGCCGAGCAGCTTAGGATCGATTTTCGCGTAAAGCTCGGCAAGCTGCGAAATTCCGACGGCGGCTTTCTTGCGTCCATCGACATCTTCGCTTTCGGCGCATGCCGCGTAATTCCGCAGGATGCTGACGGCCTCGCCGATGTCTCCCTTCTTGATTAAGTCGTTGATGTAGGATTGAACGTTCTTTGGAGGAATGCACCAGGCTTCCTGGGAGAGAAGAACAGCTCGCTTGCCGCTATCGGGAACCGCGGCCCAAAACTGACGATCCAAAATTTCGCGATGGGATTCGATGAGCAGGCCGGCGTCGCTCATTTTGTCTTCGTGCGCGCCGAGTATTTTGCGCAAATTGTCGATTTCGCCGTTCATACGGTCGAGCATTTGCCGCACGGCGTTGACTTTCACTTCGCCGCGTTCAAAACGCTCGAGCGCGAAGCGAATGGCGAGATGTTCGGCGAGCTGGATCAGGACAGATTGATCGGGTTTGTGATTGGGCGCCTTTGCAGCGAGTTCGGCAAGGGCTTGCTTCAGGATATCCTGCGCGCGAACGGGCAATTGCGACAATTCCTGGGAGACAGCGGGATTTCCGGGAACTCCCGCGCTCGCTGCGCCGACCTGTCCGAAACTCGTCAACGCGGTCAGGATGCGGTACATCTCCGCTTCGCTGGGGTCGAGGGAGCCGCCCGGCCCTGGACCCGTCGAGACGTTAACCTGCGACGATAAGCCATTCGAGACGCCGCCGGCGACATCCTTTCCGGCGGGAGCGCCGCCCTTCGCTGAGCCGCCCGATGCTCCGCCATCCGCAGGGCCGCCGGTGGAGCCGATCGCGGAGCCCGGCGCGCTAGCGCCTTTCGAGCCTTGCGCCGCGGCAATCATTTCCAATAATTTCTGAGGGTCGTTCATCCAGTTATTGAACTGGTCAGAATCGCCGTTGAGCGTGACTGCCGCCAACTGCGCGGCCATGCCTGCTTCTTTCATGCGCGAGTCAGTGGCCACGAAACAAATTTCGTTGATGCGAATTCCGCGCACGCCGGCCATGGCTTCTTTCAGTTGCAGGGCAAGCTCCGCGGGCTTCGATTTGCCGGTCGGGAAGGCGCGAACGAATCGATTCAGTTCGTCCTGCGTGATCGAGGGAAAGAACTGCACGCTGCCCACACCCGCGGCGGAAAGCAACTCGGCAAATTGTTTTTCCGCCGGCGCGCCCTCAAGGGGCACGCCATCGAGCAATAACTGCGAACCGGCGGCGGCGAGGAGCACGCCAGCGTTGGTTGTGTCCGGGATGGCGGAGCGCAGTTCCGTGCAAGCGCTGTCAAATTGCTCGATCGTACGAACGTGATCAAAGCCGTACAAACGGGCAAATTTCAGGAGGATGTTCAGGCTTCTGACGAAGGCCCGCGCTGCCGTCGTTTTTGGGTCGGCGACTTTCAACTCGGTGACACGCGTCCCAATGGGACTACCTCACTAGTACCGTAGCTTCATAGAGGTAGGGCGGCAATGGTACAGAGGTTCCATGTGCTCCTCTGGCCACATGCCGAAGGACCGGAGCGAAAACCTGTCCCAATGTACGGTGCAGGGCGTTAGAAGGATACGTACACAAAGCGATTATCGAGTCAGGCATGGTTTGAGGGCCGCGAAGCAGCCCTGGCCAGAAGCGACGGCGCCCCGACCGGTAGAGCGCTTAGTTTTTGGAGAACGCCATTCGGCCGCGCCGGCGTGTGCGGTTCGTGGCCTGTGCGGCCAGAGGCAACCCGCCAAGTTCCATCAGTAATTTTCGCAGACGGTAGCGGTCTTCCAGATCCATTTCCACAAACTCGAACGCCATGGCTTGTGGCCGGGCGCCTCGCACGATCGCCTGCGCCTTGATGTGGCGCACGCCGACCGCGATCTTCAACGTGAGCAACGAACCGGGAGCGAGATGACGCTCTCCGGCGCCGACGCCGCCGCCAAGATTCAACTCCGGTATCGAGAGGCGGAAATTCTCGCGCATGTTCAGCGTCGTCGCCACGAGGTTGCGTCCCAGCTTGAGACGCGCATAGCGGCGCTGGCGAATCACGGACACATTCGGGTCCGGATCGGTGGGTTCCAGCACCAAATCCTTGCGGTCGAACCCGCAGGGAGCGAGCTTGTCCAGGCCAGTGTTCGCGTCGATGCGCATAAGCGCTTGCGCGGATGCCACGCGCAATTCCTCTGGATATTGCCAGCGCCAGAGTTGGCGCGCGTCCATGATGCGTATCAGCAGCGTTGTGGCGGCCGTGCCGCGCAAGCGTCCCAACGCTTCGATGGCCTTTACCCGCGTAAATCCCGGCGTTGTTTCATTCTCTGCCAGCTCAAGAATTTTGGGGATGCATTCCGGCCGCCCGCTCATTCCCATTTCGTCGATGGCCAGCGGGCGAATCAAGACGTCAAGCGACTCGTAGAGAGCGACAAGCAGCTCTGCCCGGCGCTGCGGTGGCGCAGAGGATAGCTGGCGCACAGTACGATCATGCGACGTGCGCGGCCATTGTGAAAGACGAACGGGCAGAATCTTACTGGCCATCTCGGGCGCAAGCAGCGTCAAGAGACCGACAGTTTCCGCCGCTTCGGAGGCGGGCGCGGTCTGCAGCGTCTCCACCAGACGCTGCGTGGCGTCGTCGCCGAGTCCGCGCACAATCTGGCTAAGCAGCTCGCAATCATCGCGAAACCCGCAATGCCCAAACCGGCTGGTGACATAGTGCAGCGTCGCCTTGGGCATCAGCGACAAAATATCGATCATGCCGTCCGCGATCTGGCCGCTGCGCAAGGCTTCTTCCACGAACTCCGGCATGCGCTCCTCGGCACCGATGCGGGGCCGCAGGCTCTGAGTCGAGCCGGGACGCTGTGCCTCCACATTGTCCAGCGATGCAAGCGCTTGCTGCATTGCCGGATAGCAACGCTTGCCGGCCGCCTCCTGGCTCAGCCGCACGAACGCCGCGCTCACCAGTGTCTGGAGCTCCGGCTCGCGCTCTACCGCTAACTGATTTCCCAAGCGACGAATCGCGTCCATGAGCGCGCTGCCATCGCCGCTGCCATAGAGTTCCGCCAGGTCGGAAAGGCCGATCGCCGTGGTGCGGCGTGCCTCCGGATTGTCCAGCGAGATACAAGCCGCATACTTCATCAAAATCTCATTTACGGTTTTCAGCTCGCCGCGCCGCAGCATGTCTTCCAGGTAACCGCGGACGTTGCGCGGCGGCACGCACCACGACTCATCGGAAGTCAGCACTTCCTTCTTGTTTTCGTCGGGCACTTGCGCCCAGAACTCCTGATCCAGCAGTTCCGTGTAGGACTGCACTTGCAATCCCGCGTTGGCCATCATGTCTTCTTGCGAGGCCAAGATTTTGCGCAGCCCTTCAATTTCCGCATTCATGCGGTCGAGAAGCTGCTTTACCGCGTTCACACGCAACTCGCCGCGTTCATAACTGTCCAGCGCGAAGCGAATCGCCACGTGTTCGGCCAGCTTCAGCAGCATGGGCTTGTCGGGTTTCTCGTTAGGAGCCTGCGCGGCAAGTCCGGCGAGCGCTTGCTGCAGCGTGTATTGCGCGCGAACGGGCAGCGCGCTCAATCGCGATTGAAATGTGGGCACTTCCATGCGCGCTTCGGGGTCCTTGCGCGACTTACCCAATTGCGCGAAGAGTCCAAGCATCGCGCGCACATCTTCTTCCGCCACGGAATATCCGCCGGCTTCGCCTGCGCCACCGCCTACCGCTCCGCCGCGCGGTAGCAAAGCGGATGCCGTCAGCCATTTGCCCGGGTTGCCACCGGATCCGGGAGCGCCTCCAACTGCGCCACCGCCGCCAGCGCCACTTCCGGTGCCACCTACACCACCGGTGCCGCCACCCGCGGCGCCCGTTCCCGTGCCGCCTCCTCCAGGACCGCTTCCGCCACCTCCGAAACCGCCAGCGCCGCCGCTACCACCTCCGGGTCCACCCGCGCCGCCTGGGCCACCACCAAAACCTCCACCGGCTCCTGTGCTTGCGCCAGCGCCGCTACCGCCTCCCTGCCTCGGCGTACCCCACAAATTTCCTGCATCAGCTCCGCCTCCAGAGCCGCCTGCGCCGCCACTCCCTCCGCCTGGACCGCCCGAGCCTGTGCCTCCTCCGCCGGTTCCAGTTCCTCCACCTCCGGGGACGCCGCCGCCCAAACCGAATCCTGGGCCGGAACCGCCGCCGCCACCGCCACTCGCATTGCGGCTGCTTTCCGCGGCGAGGATCATTTGCAACATCTTATTGGGATCTTCAAAGAAGTCGCGGTACTTGTCTCCGTGCGCGCCGAGCGCTTTCGCCGTGAGCTGCGCAGCCACCTTGATCCCAGCCACGGAAGAATCTTCCGCGACGTAGCGAATCTCGTTTACCTTGATGCTGGTTTCGCCCGCGAGCGCGGACTTCAACTGCTCGGCCAATGACGTAGGCTTGGAATTGCCGCTGGGGAACGCGCGCACAAAGCGCGCGAGTTGCGGCTGCGTCAAGGTTGGCGAGAAATGGATACTGGCGATGCCCGAAGAAATCAGCAGTTGCGCGAAGCTGCGCTCGCCGGCCGCCGATCCCAACGGGACTCCGTCCAACAAAATTTGGGTGCCAGACGCGCCGAGCAGCACGCCGCTTCCGCCGCTTTCGTCCAGCGCGCTGCGCAATTCCTTCCACGTCGTTTCAAATTGCGCGGCAGTGCGCACGTGCCCAAATTCATACAGGCGCGCGAATTTCAGCAGAATGTTGAGGCTTCGTACGAAGGCCCGTGCTGAAGCTCGTGTATCAGTAGCCATAAAATTGCGGACGCGCAGCCACTTCCCGGGGTAGTCCAGGTATCCTTACTACAGTATGGCGACCCTGCGGAAGAGACAAGCTTCGTATGCGTTATTGTACCCACTTCAATAACATTTTCCGCAGAATATGAGTCCGGCCCTTGCTCCACAGAATCTCCACTTTGAACTCGCGCGACCGTCGGTGGTTGCTCCTTCTGTTTGATGGCTCTACAATAACCTGCGCCAAGAAGTGTCGGTAAGCCGTGCCACGCCTCTCACGTAGGATGCGTCGCGACGCGGAGTCAACGAGACCGATAACGCAGAATGCCGGACCAGCCGCCATCACGCTTTAAGACGGACATGCCTCAGATTCCTGGCGTCTCCACGCAGGCTCCACCTGCGCAGCCCGGCTTCAAGCCCGTGCGTCTCATCGGCTTCATCGCCGCATTGGTATTTTGTCTGCTTCTCGTGCGCTGGGTGATGCGCCCTCAAGTACGCGAGGCTTCGCCTGCTGCGCCGACTCCCCAGGTGGACATTCCCCCGCCCGCTGCTGACGCGAATGCGGCTTTGCCTCACGCCACCGAGTCGCAACCAGGTATCGCCAGCGTGGACGAGATGGCCCAGCCTTGGACGTCGAAGGACTTCTTCTACAAGAATCGCCTCAGCGGAGAAAATGTGCCGGCTGTGTTGGTGCGCTTGCCTACAGGTTCCGGCAGCCAGCCCGCGAACTATTGGGCGTTTTCGCTGAAAGCGCCATTTGGCAATTGCAATCTGGAGTATGTTGCCGATATCGAGAAACTCCGGACGGAGTATGGGTTTCGCGGCGCGAAACATCCTATGGTCGGCAATCCTTGTAGCCGGTCGGTGTTCGACCCACTCAAGATGATGAATATTCCCGGGGGCGTATGGGTACGCGGTGCGATTGCGCAGGGCTCTGCGTTGCGGCCGCCACTAGGCATTGAAGTGGAGATTCGGGGTAAGCAGATTCTGGCTGCGCGGATGGAGTAGTTTGTCCGGCCCTCCTGTAGAACAGCATTTTGGCTACTGATCAAGTTCCGTGCTCCAGCCAGCCCATCAAGGACTAGCTGCAGAGTCATCACAGCGCTGCGGCGTTACCCCGCTGCTTCGTTCGTCTACAGTAGGAAATTTGGAAGGTTCAATTGATGATTGAAGGAGAGGGGCCGGCGTATCGCTTCACTTCTTTTCCCATCTGGCCGGTAATCATTAGAAATACCATGCGTTGATCGGCCCACCAGGAGTACAGCGGATGCTCGAATGTCGCGGGCATGTTGTGTTCCACGAAGAGATGCCCGAGCCAGGCGAGACCGTACGCGACCGCAATCGCGGCCAGCACCCACCACCATCGCCGCTCCGCTATGGCGGCTCCAACCAGCATCCATCCGCCGAGGGTTCCCACCAGGTGCACCAACCTCGTACCCGGCCGGGTGTGCGCCTGCACATAGACGGGCCAAAACTCCGCAAACGTCATCGAAAGACCTCTCGCAATGCACCGTTGCGCAGGAAACTATCATAAATTTGGGTAAATGGCTTGATTATCGGCAAGCGTACGCTCGACAGGGCCGCATAGAACGCAAAAAAAGGGAGGCCGGTTTTCTCGGCCTCCCCTCGCATTACCATTCCTCTTTTTAGAAGGAATACTTCACGTAGATTTTAATCTGCCGCTGGCCCTGGACCGTAGAGACGATGTCGCCGAAGCCTCCGTCGCCGGGTGTAGTCGAGGCTCCGTCGGCTAGGTTGAGGTCAGGAAGAAAGCGGTTGCCATGGTTCAGAGCATCAAAGAACTCTGCGCGCAGCGTCAGAGCTTGATGCTCCATGTGACGGAACGAAATGGGGATTGTGCGCTGAATGGCCATATCCCAATACTCGTTGTTAGGGCCAGTGTAGGTGTTACGGCCAAGGTTCCCGAGGGTGCCGGCGGGGGCGGGAGCGTATCTGTTGAAGTCCCCCTGAGGCAAACTCGGATTGACCAGATTGGGACGATCATTGGCAGTATTCAGGTCGCCCAACACGTCCGTGCCGGTGATGATGGTCTCCGGTTGGCCGGTTTGGAAGGTGGCGAAGCCAGACCATTGCCAGTGAGAGGTTATCGCATTGAGAGCGCGGAACCCGACGTTGTCTGTCTTGTGCACGTAGGGTACGTCCCAGATGTAAGTCACGACCAGGCGGTGTCTACGGTCGTAGAGAGAAGGACCACGGTCCTGCCCTTGGCTGAATGGATTCTCCGAGAATGAACTCTGCTGCGAAATGGTGAACACTTCCGAAGCATCGTCAATCAGCTTCGAGTAAGTGTAGGCGGCTCGCAAGAGGAGACCATGAGAGAATTTGCGGTCCAAGGTGAACTGGCCGGCGTGATAAATAGAATCGGCGCCATTCGTGCGGACAGTTACACCTCCGAGATTTGGATTCATTCGCACACCATTGATTCCCGGGTTGTACTGTTGATTGACATACAAGTGTTCGCCGCGCGTTCCGACATAGGCCGCAGTGAAAACAAATCCACCTCGGAACTCTCTTTGAACGTCCAAATTCCACTGTTGGGTCATTGGGTTCATCAGATTGCCCGCAATCGTGTTCACCGTAGCTTTCGGGTTCAGCAAGGGAGCGACCGAATTGAGGAGGCCGGTTGCGTTGGCTAGGCCTCGACCTCCGTTCTGCGAAGCCGTGCCAGTCAGAGTTCCTCCAACGGCGTTAGGTGACGTTCCACCTGTGTTGTCAAGAATGTTGGTGAATAGGCCGTCGTAGAACATCCCGTAACCGGCGCGGATGACGGTCTTGTTCTGTCCGAACAACCGTGAAGCGATATGCGGTGTGTATGCCACTCCGACGCGGGGACCGAAATTATTCCGGTCCAGCGGTTGCTTAGAGGAATAGACGGAGGGGAAGCTGGCTCCGGCCAGGCCAATCGTGGCGTTCGGGCTTAACGCGGGGAATTGCAGGACGTTCTCAGGCGAACCCCAATACTCATAGCGCAAGCCAAGAGTAAAACTGAGGTTCTCTTTCATTCGCCATGTGTCCTGGATATAGGGCGCGTAGGTGGTCACAAACGGTTGCAGAATTGGGCTGCCGAATACCTTGTTAACCGCGCCCGAGGGACCGGTGAAATTATCGATGAAGTTGGCCAGCCCTGTGCAGCCGATGGTGCCGCAACTCGTCGTGTCTCCTGGGACTCGTTGGGCAAAGGTGATCGTCCCACGCGAATTGAAGGGTATCGAGTCAACTACTGACAGGTGATTAGCATCGACTCCACCTTTAAATGTGTGGCGTCCTACGGTATAGCTTAGGGCATCCTGATATTGGTAGGACTTATGGGCGCGGCCCTGGGGGAGGTTCGATGGAAATCCAAGGGTCGGAAACGGGGTGGCCGTAGCGCTACTGACTCCCGCGATTGTAATAGCTGGCAGTTGAGCGAGAGGATTGCTCGCAGTTGCCGGCGTTGGCCCAAATGAAAAACCGATATTCGTATAGGATATTCTGAGCTCGTTAATCGCCTTTGATGAAATTGTGTGCGTCCATCCACCAGCGAAACTCTGCGATGGCCCGCCTTGCTGAGAATCAAAGGGCACTAGCTGGCGCGGAAAATTGAACAAATCTGGAGTAAACGAACCGTCGTCGCGATAGTAACGGGCCATGAGTGAATCTTTGTCCGATGGCGTGAAATCTACCCGCACATCCCACTGGCGGTCATTTGTTATTTCGCCGATGCCCGACCTTTGTACCAGTCCAAAATCGACTGATCCACGATCGGGGCCCCCAGCAGTCGCACTGCCAAGTGGAACACTCTTGGTGACGGTCGGTGCGGTTAACCCGGCAAACGCAGCGACCAGGAAATTGGCGTTCGCGGAGTTCAACGCCTGCAATTGCGCCACGCCGCTCGCGGTTGGCGCCGTGATGGTGCTCCCATTGGCTGTGGAACGTGTACGATCCCATTGAGATGAGCCGAAGACGAAAAGCTTGTTGTGCTTAATCGGACCACCGAAGGCAAAACCAAAAGTGTTATCAACCGAAACGGGATGGCAAGTCCCGTTCGTAGTGCAGCCAGCAAACAAGTCCTCGTGCTTAGCAGTCGCCAACGCTGAGTTCGTGGCTAGTTCCCAAGCAGACCCGTGAAAGTCGTTCGTTCCACCTTTGTAGATAACGTTAGTCACCGACCCGCCGCCTCGACCGAATTCGGCGCCATACGAGTTAGTGAGAATGGTTACCTCGCCGATGGCTTCCAAGTTGGTGGGCTGAAATGCTTGCCCATTGATTGCGTTGTCGTTGTTATCCTGCCCGTCAATAAGGAAGTTGTTGGAGCGAGGCCGAGTGCCGTTCACGGAGAAGTTTACCCCGTTGCTGATGCCGCGATCTTTGGGATCTTGAACGCCAGGCTGGGTTAGAACCAGGGCAATCGGATTGAGGCCAAAAATCGGCAGGTCGTGAACTTCCGAAGAGGAGATGCTGGCGCTCAAATCGCCCGATTGGGTCTGCAACTCTTGGCCGGTTGATGCTTCGACCAGGATTGTGGAGCTGACTCCAGCAAGTTCCAGAGAGCCGTTGATCGTAGTCGTGAGAGACGCCTTCACGTCGACATTGGAAACCTTGAGTTCGGCGAAACCCGCTTTCTTGATCAAGATGGTGTACCTGCCAGGCAAGAGAGCCTCAATGCGGTACGAGCCCGTGGAATCTGTTTCGACGATGCGCGGCTGGCCACCACGATCCACGCTAGTTGCCTCAACGCTCGCGCCTGCAACGCCCGCTCCTGATTTATCGACCAGAGCGCCCGCAATGGCCCCATTGCTAGACTGCGCCCTCGAGACAGGACTAAGCATCAAACCAAATACAAGTAACCACAAAGTCAGATAGCTAGCTAAACGCAAAACGCTCTTCATCTATTGCTCCCATGTGTTTCGCTGATATAAACGCGAAGAATCCGACAACCACACCCTAGGCTCGCTACATTTGCACGATGTCTTCCAATCTCACGTAGCAATAAATTCTTCATAATTGCCCACTAACTCCATTGTTTGGCGTACGATGACAGGCCTGCGCTTTGTAGTTTATGACCTGTTTATACAAAATTCCATATCACGACTAAGGGCGACTACTGTTAAACGAATCCGCCGTATACAGTCTCCAAGGCGTGTCCCTAAGTAGTTCCCTTTAGGTTTGGCCGAGTTGCGCACGATATCCAGGGGCGCTTGACAATCTAAGCCGCACGGATTAAACCTTCGCGCCATGAAGATGAAGATTCCACTTCCACTTCCGTCCCAGCTTCCCTCCCGTCGCCAGTTTTTTGAGGTGGCGGGGGTTCTTTCGGTGGGAGCCCTGCGCCCCAAGTTCCGAGTCGAGCATGCCGAGGACGGCACCGCGCTGCCGGCTGCTTTTTCTGGGCTGAAGGCGCTGGGCGACCGCGTTCGCCCGATTTCTCCTACCGAATTCAGTGCGCGGATTGAACGGGCGCAGACCCTCATGGGCGGTGCGGCGCCGATGCCCAGTGGCTCGCCATCGCAAGCCGCAAAGTACGACGCGCTCTTTTTTGCTCCAGGGACCTCGCTTTATTACTTCACCGGGATCCGCTGGGGTCTCAGCGAACGCCTGGTGGGCCTTGTTATCCCTCGCGCGGGCCATCCTGTCCTGGTTGTGCCGGCATTTGAAGAGGGCCGGCTTCGCGAAAAGCTCCATCTCCCCATCGAAGTTCGCATCTGGCAGGAAGATCAGAGCCCGACGGAAATCGCCGCCAAAGCCCTGGCAGACCAGAACATCCGCACCGGCCGCATCGGTATCGAGGAAACCTCCGGCTTCACGTTTTCTGACCATCTTCGCCACGCCGCACCCGGCTTTGAATTGGCATCCGCCGATCCCGTCACGATCGCCTGCCGCGCGCACAAGTCCGCGCACGAGCTGGAGCTTATGCGGCTCGCTTGTGACGCGACGTTCGACGTTTTCCGCGCCACCTTCGCGTCGCTGAAAGAAGGCATGTCGCAAGACGATATCGCACACCTTATCGAAGCCGGCTTTGCAAAGATGAATCTGCACGGCGGTGCGCTCGTGCTTCTTGGAGCATCGGCGGCGCTGCCGCACGGCACTGTGCAGCCGCAAAAGCTGAAGGAAGGCGACGTTGTCTTGATTGACGGAGGATGCGGAGTAGAGGGCTATGCGTCAGACGTCACGCGCACCAGCGTTTACGGCAAGCCCACGGATAAAATCTTGCGCGCCTATGACCTCGTGCGCAAAGCGCAGGACGCCGCGCTCGAAGCAGCGCGCGCAGGCCGACTCTCGGGCACGGTGGACGATGCCGCCCGCGCCGTCATCGTTAACGGCGGCTACGGCCCAGACTACAAATTCTTTACCCACCGTCTCGGCCACGGTATCGGACTCGACGGGCACGAGCATCCTTATCTCGTCCGAGGCAGCAAGACGGTCCTGGAGCCCGGCATGACTTTCTCGAACGAGCCTGGCATCTACATCCCAGGCGAATTCGGCCTGCGCTGCGAAGACGACATGGTCATCACCGCCGACGGTCCCGCGCAACTTCTGACCCAGGGCTTCGCACACTCATTAGAACAACCCTTCGCATAATCCGGAATGAGGCGATTTGGGGTGCGGCGGTCTAGCCGCCGCTTTTGCCATCGTGCAGGAGCCGCGAATCGCCGGGCTAAATCGGGAAGCGCGTTACGTCCGGTGTTGCTCGCAGAACTCCACGACGCGCGCCTCGGCCCAAAAGCGCTCCGCTCCGGTGTGCTTCGAAATGAATCCGCAATGGCCACCGTGCTCCGGCGCCAAGAATCGAATCGCCGGATTTTCCGCGACCATCGCCGCCAAGAAAGATTCATACGGCACAAACGGATCGTCCTGCGCAGTAATCATCATCGTCGGCACGCGAATTCGGGCCGCCACTTTGCGCGCTCCTGCCGCTTCGTAATACTCCTGCGCGTCGCGATACCCAAAACAGGGCGCGGTAATCGCATCGTCAAATCCGCGGACCGACCGAATCTTCCCAAATCCATTGCGCGAATAAATTTTCGGGAATAGCGCCGCCTTGCGCGCATAGCGGTTCATCAGTCCGCTAACAAAATGTCGTTGATAGAAGTAATTTTCAGGCTTTTGCAGCGCGTCCGCACAGGCCGCCAAGTCCAACGCCGGGCAAATCGCGCAAACTCCACGCAGCGCGCGCGGCACCGACCCGCCGTACTCCCCTGCCATCTTCGTCACGAGATTTCCGCCCATCGAATATCCCGCGAAAAAGATTTGCGTGAATCCGTCGCCGTGCGCCAATTCCTCGAAAACCGCCCGATAGTCTCCGCTCATCCCGGAGTTATAAAGGGTTGGAGTAAGCGTCTCCGTCCCACCGCAATTCCGCTGGTTCAGTCGCACCACATGAAACCCGCGCTGAAAAGCCTTTTCCGCGATGCCAAGCACATAATTCGAATCGCTAGAGCCCTCCAGCCCATGCACAATCGCAATCACCGGCGCGTCTTTTCGCTTTCCCTCCTGCCAGTGACACGCCGCAAGCAACTGCGAATCCTCCGCAACGCGAAAGAGCCGCGCCTCCGGCCGCGGCAATGCAAACCTCCGCGCCCAATACGCCGCGGCAATGGTCATCGCATGCCCATTGCGCAACCACGCATGCGGCTCAAATCCAGGAGCATCCATGCGAGAACTGTATTTGACCTCGAACCTTCACACAAGATGCGTGTCGAGTCCCAATACGGTATTCGACGAACGATTTATCAGCGGAATATGAAAACTCATAGAAATGCGCTGGCCAAGCTCCAAATTAAGGGAGACTGTCGAGTTGTAAATTTTCTGTCACAAACAAATCAAACAGCTTAAGTGAAGCTCCAATTTGGCCTTTCATTTGCCTAACTACAAGTTAAGCGAAATAAAACATTTCTTTTCTATTTCTGTACTGACGATGAAGTGTGGCTTTTCGCCCACATTGCTCGAATTCTGTGCGGATTAGCGCGCGGACCGGGCGCCAATTCATTGAAAGTAAACCAGAGGAGAGATTCATAGCCAATATGAAGAGAACATTCACACACTTGCTGATCGCCACGATTTTGCTTCTGGCGGTGGGCAATGGAACACTGCACGCCCAGGCTACGGCCAGCGGCACCATCCAAGGAACGGTTTTCGACAAATCCCAGGCAGTTATCACCGGCGCGGAAATCCTCATCACGAGCAAAGCGACCGGCGCAACCCGCACGACGACTTCAAGTGACGACGGCGGATATCGTTTTGACCTGCTCTCGGCCGGCGTCTATACCGTCCGGGTGTCAAAGCAAGGCTTCTCCACGATTGTGGTTACGGTCCAACTGCTCGTCGGTCAAACGGCCTTGACGAATGCCACGTTGGAACCAGGCGCGGTCGCTTCCATCATTGAGGTAACTGACACCGCTCCGATCATGGACACGACGAAGACCAGCGTGAGCCAAGACATTACTCCCAAAGAAGTCGAAGAATTGCCGATGGTCGGACGCGATGTGGCCAATCTCGCGTATCTCGCTCCGGGCGTCAAGGCTACAGACTCCTACGATCCCACGAAAAACCGCTACGCGATTCTCTCTGTGAACGGCGAGAACGGCCGCAATGTCAACGTCACGGTGAACGGTGTCGATAACAAGGACAACACCGTGGGTGGACCCGTGATGCAGCTTCCCCTTGAAGCGGTCCAGGAGTTTCAGATCAGCACGCAACGCTTCTCCGCCGAAAACGGGCGTTCCGAAGGCGCGGCGATCAACATGATCACGAAACAGGGCACGAACAGCTACCACGGTTCGCTTTTTGGTTTTTTCCGTGACAGCGCTTTGAACACAGATGAAAAAGTTCCTGATGGTCACGGCGGACAGAATCCCCAACATCCTGACTACAGCCGGCAGCAGTTTGGCGGCTCGGTTGGCGGCCCGTTCATCAAGAGCAAGCTTTTCGGATTTTTTGCGATCGAGCGTGAACGCGAAAGCCAGGGCCTGGCGGAAACCGGAACCTCGTTGAACGAGCTTGTGCTTGCGCAGAACGCAGGACTCGCAGCGCAGCCCGCAGCCGTTATTCCCCGCCCCTTCTACGAGTGGAGATACAACGGTCGCATGGACTGGGTCATCAACAGCAAGAACACCGCCTACCTCAGCTACAATTCGCAGGCCAACGACAGCCTCAACGATCAGTCCGACGGCACCGGTGATCTGACAAACGGAAACTTCACGAAGAATCACCTGCAACTCGCGAACTTTACGTTGAACTCCATTCTTTCCAATACGACCATTAACCAATTCACGCTCGGATATCAGTATTGGAACAACATCATCGATAGCCACATCAGCGCGCCGCTCGTAACCTTTCCGGACGCGTCATTCGGGACCAACACAAACGTTCCTCAGCAGTCCTTCCAGCGCAAGTGGCAGTTCAAGGACGACATCTCGAAGACCATCGGCAAGCACACGCTGAAGGCGGGCGCGGATTACATCTGGAATCCAGTGGAAGGCGGCTTCTTTGAGTTCAGCTCCACGCTGGAAATCGATTTCGCGGCCGACCCCAGCGCGATTCTGGGCGATCCGGGCACTTATCCTAATGGCTTCGCCACACCCGGCGCTGTCACGGGCATGACCATCGCAAACGGCGATCCGCGTTTTCTTGTCGCCACCAAACAGCTCGGCCTTTACGCGCAGGATGATTGGAAGGTAACTCGCCGCTTGACTTTGAATCTCGGTCTCCGCTGGGACAAGGATTTCAACCTGATTGGAGGGGCAGATATCAAGAATAGCCGCACCTATCAGGAGCTGGTATCGCTGAGTAGCCCGATCTCGAATCCATACGTTCGCAAGATAGCCAGTGACGACAACAAGGACTTCAGTCCGCGTATTGGCTTCGCCTATGACCTGGCTGGCAACAGCAAACACGTTCTGCGCGGTGGTTACGGTCTCTATTTCGGCAACACGTTCCAGAACATTCCGCTGTTTATGGAACAGCAGGCCAACGCAACCATCTTTCAGACACTATTTCTGCTTCAGACTCCTACCGACATTGTGCCGGGAACGGGCATCCAACTCGGCAACTGGCGGTATGGAGTCGATCCCATGCCGACGATTGCCCCCCCTTCCTCACAGCTCAATCCCGGCAGTACAGGCCGCCTGATGGACCCGAACTATCGTAACCCCGTTACCGAGGAGTTCAACATTGGATATAGCTGGGCGTTGAATCCGAATTCCGTCGTTGAAGCGGAGTACACACACGTACTCGGCCTACATGAGAACAAGACGATTAACATCGACCAAAGAGTGCCGCTGAACGGAAAATGCTGCACTGCGCCCCTCGACTCCGCGTTCGCGGCTGCAGGTCTTCCGAGACTCGGGAGCGTTCGTGACGAGCAGTCGATTGGCCGCTCAGTATATGACGGCCTCAATATCAGCTATCGCCAGCGAATGACTCACCATCTTTCGCTTAACGCGAACTACACCCTCGCTCGCGCCTATTCGTGGGATGGCGGCGGCAGTTCGTTCCGTAATTACCCGAGACTTGCGACGAACCCGTTTGCAAGCTACGAGTGGGGCCCATCGCCCAATGACGAGCGCCACCACGTAACTCTGAGCGGAATCGTTGAGCTGCCCAAGGGTTTCCAACTCTCCCCGATTATGCAGTTCGGTTCAGCACGTCCGTACCCTGTGACTAACTCTTCCAATACCCTGAACACTGGTGGCGGAACGGGTATCGCAGTTGTGGTCCCGACGGCTGATCCAACGAACTGGTTGGCTTATGCTCCCATCAACTTTGGTAATAGCAGCTCGGCTGCGAATACTGCGGCGCGTAACTGCTTTTACGGATTGAACGGCGTTCAGCAGGCTTGCACCATTGCTAAATACGACCCGCTCCGCGGCGATCCATTCTTCGAACTCGACCTGCGGCTGGCGAAGAACATCCGATTGGGCGAACGCATGAATCTGCAATTGGTTGCGCAGGCGTTCAATCTGACGAATCGCGCCAACTACGGCAACGACTTCAACAACAACATCGCCAGCGCTTCCACCTTTGGCCATCCGGCGGGCTTCATCAATCCGGCCAGCACAATTGTCCCGCTCGCGACCTGGGGTGAGTTCGGCTTCCGCTTCACCTTCTAACTAACCACTCGCAAATACCTTACCTGGGCTGACGATTTTCGTCAGCCCAGTTTTTTGTAGAACCGTTAATTCAACGGATGTTTGACCCAACTGAATCCTTCGGATAAGATCACCTTCAAATGAAGAAATTACGGGGCCATTTCAATATCGTTTTGCGCCCTGAACCCGAGGGCGGGTTTACTGCGATGGTGCCTATTCTGCCAGGCTGCGTGACCTATGGGCGAACCCTCGCAGAGGGAAAGAAAATGGCTAAGGACGCAATTTCCGGGTATATCGAGAGTCTGAAGAAGCACAAAGAGCCAATTCCGACGGACGACGAATCTTTAGTTGCTTCGCTCGACCTCGAATATGCCGAAGCTCCCCGCCGTTAAGCCGCGTGACATCGTCAAGTTCTTGGAACGCAACGGTTTTGTTCTCGATCACATTTCAGGCAGCCACTACGTCTACTATCATGTACTATCATGCTTCGTCCCAACGCCGAGCAGTGGTACCCCAGCACAATCGTGACATTCCGAAAGGAACTCTGATATCACTGCTCAGGGAGGCGGGATTCACGCGAGAAGGGCTCATTGACTTTCTTCAAGGAAGATGAATTCGCGTACGCGGCTTGACCCGAGCTTCGCCCGCCTCTACAATTAAAGATTCACAGTGACGCATTTTTTCGATCTTATGAATTCTTCTTACGGCCCAGCGGCCACCCGCTGGGCTGCGCTGTTTTATGGACCGCACCGCGGCGCCCCGCGAGCCTGCGCTACCCCGAAACGAGGACGCAATGATTAACGGTTCCATCCCCGAAGGCCTTACGTTTGACGACGTCTTGCTCCTTCCGGGCAAGTCCGCAGTTCTGCCCGCCGACACCGACACGCGCACGTGCTTCACGCGCAAACTCGCCCTGAACATTCCCCTGGCCTCCGCCGCCATGGACACGGTTACGGAATCGCGCCTGGCCATCGCCATCGCGCGCCAGGGCGGCATTGGCATCGTCCACAAAAACATGCCCATCGATCGCCAAGGTGAAGAAGTCGATCGCGTGAAGCGCTCGGAAAGCGGCATGATCGTTGACCCGGTAACCATTTCCCCCGACATTACGCTTCGCCAGGCTCTCGAGATCATGAACAAATACAAGATCTCCGGCCTGCCTGTAACCCGCGGGACTCGACTGACCGGCATTCTCACCAACCGCGACTTGCGCTTCGAGAAAAATCACAATCAGCTCGTCAGCTCCGTAATGACCAAAGATCATCTCGTAACCGTCCCCGTAGGCACGACGCTTGACGAGGCGGAACGCCTGCTCCAGAAGCATCGCATTGAAAAACTTCTAGTGGTTGATCAAGACTTCAACCTCAAAGGCCTCATCACCGTAAAAGACATTCAGAAAAAGCTCGAATATCCCCGCGCCGCAAAAGACGAGCAGGGCCGGCTCCGCGTCGGCGCCGCGATCGGCGCAACCGGCGATTTTCTCGAGCGCGCCGTCGAAATGGCCAAATTCAAGACCGACGTCATCGCGATTGACACTGCGCACGGCCACTCCGCGCGCGTGATGGATGCCATCAAAGCCATTCGCCATCGCTTGCCCGATGTGCAGCTCATCGCCGGCAACGTGGCCACCTACGAAGGCGCGAAGGATCTCATCGCGCTAGGCATCGACGGGCTGAAGGTTGGCATGGGGCCCGGCTCGATCTGCACCACGCGCGTCGTTACCGGCGCCGGTGTGCCGCAAATCACCGCCATCACAGAAGCCGCGCGCGCCGCCGAAGGCACCGGCATTCCGGTAATCGCCGATGGCGGCATCAAATATTCCGGCGACATCACCAAAGCCATCGCCGCCGGCGCCTCCTGCGTGATGATTGGCAGCCTTTTCGCCGGCACCGAAGAAGCTCCCGGCGAAACCATCCTGTATCAAGGCCGCACCTTCAAATCCTATCGCGGCATGGGTTCCACCTCC
>Ga0137418_10001065_pt1 | contig 25127 bp, 14 predicted proteins | sample CZODoug3_1_2_16f_FD_122242 | JGI IMG/M metagenome (GOLD analysis project Ga0137418, IMG submission 122242) | Vadose zone soil fungal communities from Angelo Coast Range Reserve, California, USA - CZODoug3_1_2_16fungal (Hybrid Assembly) | ecosystem: Environmental > Terrestrial > Soil > Vadose...
AACGACGGCTCCTCTTCCCTTTTTGTGGTCACTGTCAACACCGAGCAACCGGCCATTAGGCAAGGCCGCCCACCAATAGCGCCAGTCCCCCCGCCGCCATCTAAACCTCATTCCTAAAGCGCACCAAACTGAGCGTGCTCTGGGCAGGTACGGAAGCGGCACTTCATGAATGCAAACGGCTGGCCATGCGTGCCCTTCAGCAGGAAAATGAATACGGGAGAAAATCCAATGGCATGGTTTTATGAAATCCGCGATTCAAACAATGCTGTGGCGGAAACGGGGACAGGGTTTGCGACGCATAAGGCGGCTTTAGCCGCAGGAAGAAAAAGAGCAAGGGAACTGAAAGCTTCGGGTTCGTTGCCGGGTGGCAGAGTTGGGTCCGTGGGAACCGGACAAGATTCGAAAGTGCTTCCTCTGTAAGCGGTGTCGGAGCATCCAATCTCAAGACAATTCGACTCAACCTGCCTTCCGCCTCGCCATCTTCTGCGCCATGAACAATACATATTTCTTGCAAACGTTGCACTCAGTCAACTAACGTTACAATGCGCCGCGTAGGATAGACTAGGAGATCGCCGAACCATTCCTGCATTAGACGTACCCATATATCTGGTACCTGTGTACCATAATATTTGGTACCTGTGTACCATAGCGCTTGTCCTCAACAAACCTCTAAAGTGAGGTTCGCCTGAAGAAGACCCCATGAATAGGGCCGCCGAAAATGATTTGACGTCAGGTCTACAAACCAATTGGCCGGCTTAGGCCGACAGTTTAGTGTTAGCTTACCACGCCCATTCATGAGTTTTCTAAGGGCAACAGTTCCGGTAAAGTGCAGTTTGTAACCAGAATCGAACACAGAGAATAAGAAACTATACAAAAGCAAAAGTGGAGCTCATTTCGTGCGAAGGCATTTAACATTTGGGTTAACCTGAAGAACCTTAATTCCAGCCTGCCAATTGCAAAACTTCATACCACGGTCTGTGATTCCACTCGTTACTGCCCGTGATTAGGGGACTCCATTTCCACATGCCCTTGGGACCGATGAACCTCAAAAAGACTTGGCCGGCAGTTTTTGTCGCGCTCCTTGCCGCTCTGTCGGGTCCACAGCTGTCAGCGCAAACCACGCCTGCAATCGCATCACTTACGTCTCCCATCAATCAATCCGAGGCGACATGGAGCCCTGTTGTTTTTTCCTGGAGCAGCGTCTCGAATGCAACAGGTTACTACCTTTACGTCGGCATCTCACCCGGTACGAATAATGTGGTGAATACGGGCGAAATCAATGGGACTTGGCTCCTTGAGACAATAGCCCCTGGTACCAATTACGCTCGGCTCTATACAGAGATTGCGGGAATCTGGTATCACGCGCCCGATATTACTTTTACCGTGGCTCCTTCTCCCAGCCCAGCCATCCTTGCTAGCCCGGCGGATGGCAAAACGCAAGTCAGTCCAGGCGTACAACTGTCTTGGAGTGCCATGAGTGGGGCAACTGGCTACGGAGTAGTGATTGGAACATTGTCGGGTGCTTCTGACGCTTACCAGGGGGGGCAGATCTCCTCTACTTCATTGACCGTCTCATTGCAACCCGCAACGAAATACTACGTCCAGCTCCAAACCTACTATGGCAGCAATTATGTCACATCGCAGTCATCATTTATAACAACGGTGACGCCTGCTGTTTTGCTATCACCGAATGGCGGCGCAACACAGGAGGCTTCAAACGTTACCTTTTCATGGAACGCATCTGCGAATGCTCAAGCCTATCGCCTGGACCTCGGTTCGCAAGGGGGAATAGGCGACGTCTTTAGCTCAGGCACTCTCAACGCGAGTGTTACACAGTTGAACTTCAACCTATCTAAGAGCGGGAAGTATTATGTGCGACTTTGGACGGAATTCTATGGCGTGTGGTATTACTCGGACAGCTTCTTTTCCTCCGGCAGCTTTTCAACACTGACCTATCCGGCGGATGGCGCCCTTCACGTGAATCCAAATGTGACCTTTACATGGAATTCCGTCCAAGGAACCCAGGCGTACTATCTCTATGTGGGGAACACTTGGCGCAGCAACGACGTATTCAACGGAGGTGCGACCCAGGCTACACAGGTTACCGTCCCATTAGCGCCTGGCAGGCGTTATTACGCGACGATCTGGACCGAGATAGCTGGTGTTTGGATACCTTCTACTACCAGCTTCGTGACGGATACCGGCTTTGCGAAAATGGTCTATCCGGCCAATGGGGCAACGGGTTTCCCAGCCCAGGCCACGTTGGGATGGTCAGCGGTTTCCGATGCGACAGGCTACGCGATCAACGTGGGCACTTCGGCCGGTTTGGGTGACGTGTTCTCCGGTGGAACGGTTCAAACCAACACGATCAGCATTCCCAATCTGCAGACTCAAACAAAGTATTTCATCCACTTGACAACGTCCAAGACAGGAGTTTCAGGGTCGGTGGATAGCTCTTTCACGACCGGCACATCCGGAACCGGAATCGCCCAGATGATTTATCCGGCCGATGGCGCCACGAATGTGGATGTGAGCCAGCCCTTCACCTGGACCTTTGTAGCGGATGCCCAGCAATATTACTTGCATGTAGGCACGGCTCCCTGGATGGGGGACGTTTTTGACAGTACGGCGATCGCTTCCACCAGCGTCATGATTCCGTCGGGAAGGTTCCATACAGGGAAGTACTACCTGTTCGTTTCGACGCTCAAGGGAGGCGTCTGGCAATCCGTTCAGACGAGCTTTGTAGTGGGCGATCATTCCAGCGTTATAAGCCCCGCTGACAGCGAAACCGATGTGGATCCACTGGCCCCGGTTACCTGGACCAGTTACCCGGGAGCGCAAGCTTATTACCTGTATGTTGGGACTTCCCAGGGCGCGAAAGACGTCTATGAGTCTTTTGCAACCCTAGATACCCGACGCTATATTCCGAACCTTCAAGCTGGCGTGAAGTATTACCTGCGAATCCATACGGAAATTAACGGAAGCTGGCTCTACTCGGATAGCAATTTCACTGCGGGCACAGGGCTAGCGCGCCTCGTTCAGCCCACTGACGAAACCCTGAATGCCGACGGGTCGGCACCTTTTGTCTGGAACTCGCTGCCGGACGCACAATCCTATTTTTTGACGATTGGGAGCAGCCGCGGAGCCCGCAATGTATATGACTCCGGCGCTACGACAACAACGGCCTCATTTGTCCCGGGACTCGTGCCGGCTCGCACCTACTACGTTCGGCTCTATACGGAAAAATATAACCGGTGGCGCTATGTCGACAGCACGTTCCAGGTCGCGCAAGCTCCTTCGTCCAGTCCCGCGCCCGGGCTAAGTTTTACGGCACCGGTCAACCAGGCTGCTGCGGTTGATCCGTTCAGCAGTGCGAGTTGGATAGCAGTTGGGAGCGTCACTTCCTATACATTGCACATCGGGATGACTCCAGGAGCTTGGGACGTCTACGACAGCGGGCAAATTATGTCAACGAGCATATCTCTTGCTGGGATTGGATATGGAAAGAGTTATTATGCGCGATTGTGGGCAAACCAGAATAATGTATGGTCTTACACGGATATCAGCTTTCAAACGGAACCTCTAAGTGCAGTAACAAACCTGTCTCAGATGCAGTCGAACTTCTATGCGAACGTGTGGAAAATCACCGGCGACGTGCGCCTCATGGCAACCACAACCGCCGATCCCATCCCCATTGCTGGCACTCCGCTTTACAGCCTTGTCCATTCCATGGGACTCACATATGCCACCTGTTGGCACTTCTCCATGGTGTTTTCCGCTCAATTAAATACGATCGGCATTGGCGCGCGACTGCGCACGATTACGCTGACCGGAACCACTTACGAATCGCACACGACGGTCGAATATTACGATCCGTTTTTGGATGAGTGGTCTATTTCTGACCCAACGTTTGCCGTGACCTACCGCGATACCAATACGGGCATCAATCTTTCTGCGGAAGAAATCAGTTCACTTGTCAATACGGGCCAATTCGCCTCCATAAATCCGCAGTTCTTAACACAGTACGGAAGCATGTTTTTGACGATGTATTACATGGACCCCATAACCCCTTATATCAACGTTCTTCCAGTGGGCGTTACAGCAGCTGGACTCGGTCCTCAGCCCAACCCTGCCGACCCGTATTTGACGGCTCAAGATATTATGATGACAGTCACAGGACTTCCGGGTCGGTACATCGCAAAGCTCGAGAATGGTCACGACACCCTGGTTCTACAAGACGGATCTCGACAAGTAACATTGGTCCCATTGAGTGGCACAAACTGGTCAAAGTCGGTCGTTCTCGGTTCCGGCTGGACAGTTCAATCCAGTTCCGCAGGTGTGCAGTTTTTTACTTTCAAGCGAATCATGTTTTGAACCGCAAGTCAGATACAGGGCCGATTACGATCCCGCCCTTTGTGGTTTTCTCAGGACGCTCGTCAGATTCAGAGAAAATCTCTCCCCCAGACCTGGAACTGAGCACAACCATTTATTCGCTTGAGCACCAAGGCGTCCCAGAATTCGAAATTTATCGAGAAGAGGACGGAATCGAAAGGTCTCTATCCGAAAACCGGCCGCTTGGACAATTTCCGCGTATTCCTTTCCAGTCATTCCATTCAAAGTTGGAAGCACTTTTCTCCTCTTGTTGAACGACATTGTCGGATCCACGAGCTTAAAGTCATCCACTTCCAGATGTGAAAACGAGTTCGTCTGTAGGAGGCTTCGAACTGCTCGAATATTCGTGTCAGGCGAAAACAGCCAATGCATACCAGGGAACAGCGTTATGTAGTTGAGATGATGCGAGAATACGCCAAGATAGGGGGTAAACACGATTACTGCCTGTCCGCCTGATCTCAGTATTCGATACAGCTCTGACATGATCGCAACAGGTTTGTCGACGTGCTCAAGAACATCAAAAGAGACGACTATGTCTACGCATTCATCAGGCAGGTCAAGCCGCGATTGATTCCCAAGGAGAAACCTGCAGTTTTTGGCCGCTCTGTGCGCCGCAAATTGCCGGCCCGCAATGACCATAGGCTCGACAATCTCAATTCCGACGACGGATGCCGCCATTTCGGCCAACCACACTGTTCGGCCCCCAAAGCCACTTCCAAAATCCAAAACTGTCCTGCCCTCAACTAACCTACGAAAATCAATCTCTGGCGCATTGTCCGCTAAATTGGCGCTGTCTGAATACTCAAAAGTAGCTTTGTCAAAGTCGGTTGCTCGTTCGCCGTTCTTTATAGAGCTATAGTTGCCCCTGGCCTGAAGCAACGGTATAAGCTGGCTAGCCCTGATCACGAGTTTCGCTGTTGAAACAGCCAGGGATTTCACTTATTCTTGCTCCTTAGGGCAGAGTACTGTGATTATCCGGGCAGCCGCATGGATATTGTACTAAGGGAAACCCGCGCGGCAAAGGTTAGTTCAGAGCCTTCACCAGCTATAAGTTCATTTGTCAAATGGGTTTACCCGACGGTAGAATCGTTTGGGCAATCGGGATGCGGAACGTCGTAGAACTTATTGACAGATATTTTTACCAGAGCTATACGGATAACTGGGACGATCTTCTTTTTCGCGAGCGCATCCTTCGGCATCTTTCACTCGATTCCGTCGTGCTTGATTTGGGAGCCGGATCCGGGTTGGTCAGCCAGATGCGCATTCGCGGGATGTGCAGGCATGTCGGTGGTCTTGACACTGTCCAGGGCGTCCTCACAAACCAGCACCTCGATTGCGCCAAGGTCGGCAGCGGGGAGGATATTCCGTGGGCTGACAACACTTTCGATATCGTCTTCGCGAACAATGTTCTCGAACATTTGAAGGAACCAGAAAGGGTCTTTGCCGAGGTTCGCAGGGTATTGAGGTCGGGAGGAGTATTTCTCGCAAAGACGCCCAATCGCTTTCATTATGTTCCGCTCATTGCGCAACTCACTCCGCATTCCTTCCACAGGTTGGTTAACAAGTTACGCGGAAGAAATGCAGCAGATACGTTTCCCACGCTTTATCGCGCCAACTCCAAGAACAAACTATTGAAACTGGCTAAAGAATCGAATCTTGACGTGATAAATATTGAACGCATCGAAGGTCGTCCGGAGTATATGCGGTCGCTCCCGCTCTATCCTTTTGGTTTGGCCTGGGAGCGGGCCGTGAATCGCTTCGCGTTTATGGCAGCGTTTCGAGTCATCCTGATCGCTCACTTTTGCAAATCGGAACGATAGGCTTCACGTGGTCACCGGTATGCCACCCGTTAGTTATTTAACTGAGAACCCGAGTATACTGATTGATGGTGACGACTCAGTCCGTGCCTTGGGTGGGCACCCCGGGAGTGGCAATATCGGTTTTTCCAGATCGAGGAGGATTGCATGCTCAATGTTGCTGTTTTCGCGACGCTGCTGTGGGCCTTACTGGGACACTCCTTACTGCAGAAAGTGACCAGCGAAATCGTAAAATGTGATTCTTTACAAGGCGCCGATGCAGGAGCGAAGCTTGCTGCGTGCTTCGCGGCCCTGCCTGCCTCGGGCGGGACGGCGGACGCTCGCGGACTGACGGGAGAGCAAAGAATCACGAACGATGTGTTCGCGGGCGTAACGAAACCGGGAAAGTTGCTGCTGGGTAAAACTCAATATGAGCTAACCGGGCCGTTGGCATGTATCAAGGTGCCTCCCAACTGGACCGTCGAGGGAGCCGCGGATTACACGAGTGTCATTACAGGGAGTGGTTACTGTAAGGCATTCAGCAACCGCACTGTCATGACTACGGGGTTTAATATCGTCTTTAGCCATTTTAAGGTGGAGGGAAAGAACGCCCTTGGGGAATCGTGTCTTGCGATGCTCAACGGCGCACACGATATCAGTGTGCACGGGCTGTGGACGGATAAGTGCGGACAATTTGGAATCTTGATTGGAGATACAGCACAGACGGGGGGGTTCCGAGATATCCAGATTCTCAACAATATCGTTACCGACGTGGGAGAACCCACTTCTGAAACAAACATCGGCATTGAGGTGTTTCCAAAGGGGCCGAGTGGATTTCTAGCTCCTGGACTGGTAGTGCGTCACAACCGCGTGACTGGGAAGGCGGGGATGAAGGTTACTTGTGGGATCAAGATGAATGCCGCCGACCGCCCGATCATTGAGGACAATTCCGTTGATCTCAGGGAAATCCAAGTTACCGACGCTAGTGGCGGGGGGATATGCGTGGTCACTTCGGACGGCGCAACGATTAAAACCAACAGTGTGTTAGGGGCGAAAAACGGGATTGCGATATCCGGACTGATTGATCCAAGAAATGGCCTGCGCAACCGCAATGTCATTATTGAGGGGAACAACCTTGCCGCCCAGACACAAAACGGTATCTATTCAGCAGAAGGTTTCGAAGGCCTAACTATCGCAAGCAATACACTGAAGAAGGATGGGGGTACGGCCACACGGGGAATTTTTCTGCAAAGACGATCTGAATCGTATGGAGAGTTGAAGATAATCGACAATGAGATATCTTCCTACCCGGTTGCCCTTGACGTGGATTCCCCAGGCGCGAAACCCTATGTCGCCCGTAATAAGACTTCGGGTAAGGTAATCGTCAAGGAGCAGTAGGTGCGGATTTACCCCTCGCAGTTTCTCTAAAGTGCTAGCGAGAGCTAAGCCTAGTCTCGGTTAGGAGTCGCTGGAGCACGGCAATATACTGCTCCGCAGTGCGCTCACGGGTTAGCCTACTCACGATGAACGACCTCCCGTTCCTACCGTATTTTTCTCGCAACGCGGAGTCGGCGTGCAATTTGCAAATGGCGTGGCACAGTGCACAAGGATCCTCTGGCTCGGTACAAATGCCGCCATTTGCTTCCTGTAGCAGAGATGCCGATTCCCCCTGGACGGTCGAAACAACCGGCCGTCCCGAAGACATATACTCAAGCATTTTCGTGGGAAGGACTGTTTTGAACAGTTCGCTCTTCTTCAGCAATACGAGACAAACTTGCGAAGCGGCCAACAAAGCCGGAATCCTGGCCCGGGGCAAGGCAGGCAGAATCCGTATGTTTATGAGGCCCCTTCCCTCAATTGCTCGCTGAAAGTTTTCCTTTTCGGCACCTTCTCCTACGACAAGAAGGAGCACGTCCGGATGCGTAGAGGCCAGCATCTCTCCCACAGAAATAAGCGTTTCCAGCCCTTGAGCATTTCCTATGGTTCCGATATAGGAAGCAACAAACTTATCTTTTAAAGCGAATTCTTGAATGACCTCCTCGTCTGGGTTTTCGGGCCTGAATAATTGGTGCTCCACTCCGTTCATTACCACGGAAATTTTGCCGGGCGAGACGCCCCACTCCTTTTCGAGATGCTTTTTGAAAGAATGAGTCACTACGACGATGTGCGCGGCCTGCCGGTAAAGAAGTGCGGATACCTTCCCTAGTGCCCACACCAAAGGGGATCGCTCACCGCTCACACCCACAGCTTGAAGGGACTCCGGCCAAAGATCCCGAACCTCAAAGACGAAGGGGACTCTTCTGCACTTTGCGATGAACAAGCCTGACAGCCCCACCAAAAGTTGTGGAGACGTTGCGATCAGAACGTCCGGCCTTGATAGGAAGACGCCGCGAAGGGCGGCGGAGAAGGCGAACGACACATAGTTCAAAATTCGCTCCCAACACCGCCGATTCGGGAGAGGAATCAGCCAAGTGCGAAAAACTTTGACGCCATCGCGATCGTCGCGCATAAGGAGACGGCGGAACTTCGACCCGTATGGGGGGGCGATTTGTCCCGTGGGATGGTTCGGGAAGCCTGTGACTACGGAGACGTCGTGTCCTTCAGCGGCCCAGCGTTGGCTGAGTTCTGCAACCCGTGCGGCAGGTGCTCCGATCTCGGGAGGAAAATATTGGGAAAGGTAGAGGATCTTCATCAATTTTCAGTAGTACAATAGTTTGAAAGCAGCTTTGCAGGCCGCAGCAATACTTCGATTAACGCGATTCGCACGATAAGTCTCCCAGCGACGAGCGAATTCTCCAAAGAACTTCTCGCCCGTAATCTTTTGCATTACTCGCAACTGGACAATATGCAGAGAATGATAAAAGGGGCTGGCAACCATAGGCAGTCTGGTGCCGGAGCGCTCATAGAGAGACCAGAAACCGATGTCATAGCTTTTCAATTCACGGCGCAAAGTCTCGACGGAAGATTGGAAGAGGTTTGCTGCCCCCTCGTCTCGTGTCACAAGATAATAATCATAGACTCCCCAACTCGCCCAGATAAACCCGTTCAGTACGTGTGTTTCCGGGAAGACAACATATTCTTCAAACCAGCGATCTCCATTTTCGTCCGTGCATATGACTCCACCGCTTTTGACATCGACCTTGAACGATTCAAAGGCGCGATGCGCGCTGTCGAGATATTCGGCCTTACCGTTGTCCTTGTAAGCTCGGAGCAATAAGGAAATGCCCTGTCCTTGAGCCAGGCCGGAGTACCAGGGTGCGCGCAGGGTGTCCCGATATTCCCAATCGAAGTCGTGCATCCACATCCATAGCCCAGCATGATTCCGGCGCATGGACGATACGAGCCAGTCCGCAACTCTCAGAACATTTGCCTTCCTTGCCAAATCTCCGCTACGTAGATAAAGATTGTGATTTCCCAGCCCGTACTGTGCGATGGCTATTGGGTTGTATTGCAATCCGAGAGCGCCACGATAATTGAGCAGAGGAATACCTTGTTTATCGAACGCGCCGGCATAGTCGGCCTTTTGCGCAAACGTCATGTAGTACTCACCCAGTTCGTCCGAACGAGCGTTTTCGTTAACCTCCGGGACTTCATGCCAGAAGCTTAATTGGCTGTTAGAGTTGCCAAGATAGGCCGCGAAAATACGTCGGTAGTAATTCAAACGGGACATCTTTCTCTCTCCGGCAGAAATATTGCTCACCTGTCCTTGTGAAACCGTCACAATGTTCGTCTCATCTTCTACCAAAACCGAACTTTGATGGGGCAGTGCGCTCTCGAATCAGAGGTCAGTTAGCCTGGAATCAGACTGTCGTTAAACATTCTTTGAGACTAGGTCCAATTGAGCATCTCCCGCACGTTCATCGTGGCATATTTTAAGAGCTGCGCCGTGGCCAACAGAAGCAAGAGCGCAACAAGAACCCAAATCAATCCATAACTTGTAGTAAGAAATCCGCGCACGGCAATCTGAGTTAGGTAATAGGCACCAACCAACCCTTGAACGAATAAAACGTAACCTACAGGCGTATCCGGTTTTAGCCGTGCCACGAGGCTCAGATACCAACCAATAAAAGCGAGCGTGGCAATCACGAACCAAATACCGGCTTGTGCGTAAGCGGCCAAATGTGCCGGAGCAGGGGCGGCTCCCTGGGCCCAAGTGATGCCGGGATACATATAGTTAAAAACAGCCTCCACCTCATTTGTTTTGGGTGCAAGGCCGAAAATATCCAACCCCAAGTCAATTCCTGTATGCGGCAAAACCCTGGGGTAGAGATTGACGTAAAAAGGAAAAGAATTCGCCATCCGAAAAATAACCAAATATAAGGTCTGCAGGGCTTGCCAATCTCTTAGGACAAAGATCTGGATCGCGTTGAGGAGCAGGAACGCGGCCAGACTGGCCACTGCAAGAATCCATCGCCGCACTCGTCCCAGTGCGACCAAACCGATCGCCAGGGACAAAAGAAAGAGCAACAGAAGGGATTTCTGGAACGTGAGCAGAACCAAAAAGGAAAAGATAGCTGACACGGAAAGGAACAGCACGCGCCACGCTAAAGAATTCATTCTCAGCGCTTTATAGAGAGCGAAATGCGCCAGAGTAGGCAGCGCCATGTACAAGAGGCCGAAAAATGTTCGTCCCATGCTGTTGAAAATCTGCTCGCGCAACCGGATGGATGTTACATAGTCTCCCTGAGCTTGAATCAAGCTACTCGGCGTCAGAAAACCTCGAACGTACATTGCGAAAAGGCAATAACCTGCCACCAAGAGCAATACTATACTAAATGAGTAAATATCAGCATCTAGTGATGTTAGGAGAGAGACGGGCCTCGACAAAAACCGTGGAGTCTGAAGTCTCGAAAACAATAGAAAGACAAACGGGCAGACGACGAGCGGGGAGAATAAGAGGAATAGGTATTTGAAACTGCCGTAGTCCGTTAAAAGAGAAGTATCAATCCCTCCCCCGTATAGACGCCATAATTCACCCCCGTGCTGAATCGAAATGATCGTTGAACCGATAACTGTGGTTATGCTGTACGAGGCGCAATAGACCGTCAGTGGTACGTGCGAATGCCATCTGTCGCGGTAGGCCAACCAGATGGACATCCAGGAGAGAATTACAAATGTCAGAAGCATTGTATAATCACACTAATCCACCGACGTTCGTGCTGCTGACACTCGGTCGAATGTCACAATTCGCCGAGGCTAGGCGAGATTGGAAGTGACGACGAGACATCGGTCTGTTTTACCCCGTTGTTTCGTAAGCGAAGGGCGAGCAAAAGGAGCATGCAAAAGATGAATGCATGATCAACCGAGAGCGCGAGCGAAGCCCCAGCGACCCCGAACCTAGAGATGAATACATTTGACAGAACGAATATGAAGGCCAGTCCTGCCGCCCAAATCGCAACCTGCGCGAGAGGAAAGTCCATCGCGGAGAGATATTGCGAAAGAATCCCAGCAAGCGCGAGAAAGAATACCCCAGGAAGAATCCACAGAAAAACCTGAACAGTTTTGAAGAAGGCCACCCCGTACATGATTCGGATGAATGGCTTTGCCAGGACTCCCGCTAAGATGCACAGAAGCACCATAACGACAGTCAACCGCAGCAGGGCCTGCACCATCAAGTGCCAGGAGTTTTTTCGGTCTCTCACGAGTTTCGGAAAAAGGAGCATGGCCACAACTACTGGCAATGTGCCTAGTGCATCCGCCATTTGGGCTGCGACAGAGAAGTAGCCGACGGATTCGGACCCCTGCCAGTACCTTAGCAAAAAGACGTTTGCCCTCAAGACGAGCAAGCCAAATAAGCAAGTAAAATAGGCCTTGCTCGAATAATGAACGCTCGACAGGAAGGTCGGATAGCTAAAGCGCCAGGAACGCATTCTACGAAGCAATAAGCCGAGAAGGCCTAAAGCAGAAACTGACCACGCCAGTGACGTTAAACCTAGAAAGCCGGAAGTTGACAGATGAAGCCGAACTCCGCAAGCTATGAGCGCCAGTAACAAGAGGTAAGCGCTCAACTGAAGAGCATTGAACCAGGAAGTCAGTTCCAGTCCAATGAGCAAGCTGCACCCGAATAGAAAAAAGAGATTTGCCGGTACCAGAATTACCGCATACCATAATCCGGCGGAGTTCTGGTGCACCGACATAATGGCAATGACAGCCAGGCTGGCTCCCCCACCCACAAGGATCGAAACCCAACCACTGTTGACTGCCAAATTTCCCGCTTCATCAGGATTCTTGGCGGAGTAGTATGTGTTGCCGGAGTGCATTCCAAGATTGCAGAATTGCGCGATGACCCCGGCTAGGGTTATCACTAAGAAGTAATCGCCCCGACCGCTGGGACCGAGCACCCTGGCCGTGAGAACGCTGACACCAAGCATGGATAGAATTGCGACGATGCGTGCGCCAAATGTGAACGCAATCTCTTTGACAAATGCCCGGAACCGAGACCTGGGTGTAACTTTCACAGACATTCGCAAGGTTCCTGTTTCCATTGAGTCGCCAGCCCCAATCTCCGAGATGCCCGTCTTCTACCTTAGTTTTAGTGACAAATAGACAGTAAACGCCTGTCTCTATTTATATAATCTCAAGATCCCTAGCCTTATCCAAGATACGGTTCACATGGTGCGTCCATGTGTACTTGGAAAGGGCCTCAGTTCGGGCATTCGAGCCCAACTTTTCCCGCCATAGGGGCCGTTCGGCCAAAAACTTCATGGCTGTAACGAGTTGCGTAATGTTAGCGGGTTGCACCAGAATTGCAATCCTGTCTTCTCCTCCAATAGGCATGTCCTCAGGCAGGCTATCGACCCTCAAGCTGTTCTGAAATACTGTCCCGATTTGATCTAGCTCTGAGGCGATGATAGCTTTTCCCATGGCCATATATTCAAATAGCTTTGTGGGGGAACCGAAAAACCTGCTTCCATCATCGCTAGGAACGTGAGGCGAAAGCAACACGTCTGAAGCAGCTAGGTATTTCGGTGCTTCCGCTTGTTCCACTGTGCCGGTTAGTGTGCAGAGGCACTGACACGTGGAATCCGAAAGGAGTTCCTTCACGAAAGGCATTTGGATTCCATCACCGACGAGCAGAAATCGGACCTTGTTTTTCTTGAGCCAATCGTTCTCTGTGACCACAAGAGTGCGAATCGCCCGAGCCAATACTTCGGCACCGTGCCACTTGAAAAAGGTTCCTAGGAAAGTAAAGACCACTGCGTCAGGAGGTATGCCCAACTTTTTGCGAAGCAACGTGATGTCTCCCTCAGTAAACCGGCTAGGATCAAACAAGGCGGGATCCACGCAGTTGGGATAACAAACGATTCGCTCCGGTTCGACTCCCGTTTGCAGCAATTCCTCGGCGAGGACTTCAGATACGGTAACAACGAGATGAGCGTGACGGAGGCAGGCCTTCTCGACGCTTTCGGCCAATTCCTGATTAGCCCAACGCCTGCGCCAATTCTTTGCAATCCCGGCTTCCGAACCATTGTATTCAAGGATAAAAGGAACGCCCCACGCGCGAGAAAGACTTATGCCAACATAATTGGCTACGGACATGCGTTGATATACAAACGCACAATCTTGTGCCAAAGATGATTTCAAGATCTGGCGCTCAGCCCTGAAGTGGAAGTAGTAGTGATTGTAGTCTTGCGGGAAACCCAGACTGCTCGGCGGTTCAAGTCTGAATCTTCGCACGGCGCTTGCGATCATGGCGTTTTCAGAGCAAGCGCAGTACGTTACGGGATATCCTGATTGATCGAGAGCATTCGCAATGCCGGCGATGTGTCCGACCGCGCCGCCAGCCTTCAATCCAAACCAAAGGTTTGCGTTGATAAAGACAACCGATCGTCCGCCCGCCGGTTTCGCGGATTTTCGGAACGATTGAAGTAATCGAGCGACCTCGCGCTTCGCGCGGAGCATGACGGCGTAGTTGCGAATGGAAGCCCACGCAAATCCAGAGAATGATTTCAGGATTTGCCGGTTTGAAACTGAGGACCGCGTGACTTGGGGGTTGATCAACTGAACGGAGTTTGCTCTCGTTACAAAAGCTAGAATCTGCAAAATCGGCAACGCCCCGCTGCTGCTTTCGTCTTCCATGGCCAGAAACAAGGTGTCCGCACCGAGGGAAAGCAAGGTGTTCAAGACCCTCCAAGCGCTTCGTTGGCGCAGGTCCGCGATGGAAAGGTACAAGGGAGATACTTGAATATCATCTTCCAATCGGGTCCGGAATTCTTTAGAAAGCGGGTATGCAGAGAGAACATACGAATTCCCTGATCGCATCTGTATTTGCTGGCTTTGCATAATTTACTGGTTACTGAGCAGTGCTAAGCTCCTGCTTATCTTCACGTTCAAATAAATGTCGGATATACTCCTTCGGGCCATCCGAAAAACGATCTTTCGGGAAGGCACGGTCACGCCGTAACGTGGAGAGGTTCTACACGCGACCAATTCGGGTGCCCAGCCCTCCGTGCCGTTCCATGTGAACAAGAAGCATCGGTCTGGATGAACCAGTTCACATTCAGCAGTATGAAGTGCGACTCTCAGGTCGGGAGAGAAGTGAAAAGGTATGACAACCTGACAGCCCGACTGACGCTGAACATGATCGGAAATCGTCAGTGCGTGACGTGCATGATCCAAAGTGACTTCGCGTGACACAAAAACTGGCGGGTCCAATCTCTCGTATCCCGTATGGGACATCGAAACTACAGTCATCGAGTCGGCCGCGTCCCATTTTCTCACTACCGGCCGCGCATCATTGCGGAGCGCCCAGAGATTGTTTGGCGCGACAAAGCGATTGATCTCTTCACCATCGATCATTGGCGTGTTGTGATAGGCGGTGGAGCGGAAACGGTTCCGTTCGGCATAATCCGCAGTATAGACGTAAGACCCGCAGTCAGTGATCAGATGCACGCCATCCAATACGGCCTCAAAGGAAAGCAGATCGTTGTGCCCATGGCCGCCGCGGCCCGCCAAGCCCACAGGCCCGCAGTCGACGAATACGTGGTCGCATTCGTTGCGCATCACGTAAAACCCGCCGTCGGGAAAGGCAGTGGATCCTGATTGAAATGCAGGCCGCTCCAGCCGTGGCAGAGATTCCGCCGCTTCCTTGCCAAGCAACCAGAAGATCTCTTCCCTCGAACCACTGAAATATTTTTTCAGGTCTGGTGCGAACACACAGCCCGCCAACCCCAATACATAACGATGATCGCCGATTTTCTGGGGACCGAAAGGTAGAGCGCGAGCGTCGTCGGCATCTCCCCAAAGGGGAGCGGTGCCATCGGCGCGGGAGTACGCCGCGGTGAACCGCGCCATTCGGGCCAGCCTATCCTGATAAAACTCAGGTACGGTAAGACGCAAGGCGGCGCGGTACAACGCAGGCAACAGAAACAACTCGAAGACCAGCCGGTGATATGCGACGGAGGCTTCGAAGTCAACACCGTCGTTATAGACTTGTCGAGGAAGTTCCTCCGCGAGTATGTCCCAACCACGACCTGCCCACCTTCGGGCACTTGTGCACTCCCCAAAGAAAAGGCCAGCAAAGACGAGTCCTGCAGCATCAGCCGTGTAATGATTTCCATTGATATCCGATTTTTCGATATGCTTCTCGGTAAAAACTCCATGCAGGTAGAGGTTGCGCAAAAACTCTTCCTGAAAGGAAGGTTCACTCCAGGCCTTGCTCTTGGCGAAAACGTGAAAGAACCAGCTCCAACTCAGAATTCTTAAGGCAACTTCTATTGTGCTAGCCCAGTTAACGCCATACGCATAGGGATTAGCCGCGATCCACTGTTCGATGACCTGACGCACTTCCCAGGCATAGGTTTCATTACCAGTCAGGAGATAAGCCTGGCCTGCCGGGATAACCCACTGCATGCGCGACACTTCCCAAGGAAATTTCACATCGCTGCGCCGCTCGGGATTGCGGTAATCAATGTCCCGGCAGTAATGCATCGGCCAGGAAAGATTTGTCTTGTAGTCTTTGTGCCAGTCGATTTCCGTGCCGAGTTCCACAAGCCCCGAGCCCAATAGATCCACTCGGTGTGCCAGGGCATCTTCGGCCCGGCGCGTGATCCGTTCGAAATCATCGGGGCAGATGTGCCTGTATTCTTCCGGCGAGACCGAGGCTGTCAGGGCTGGATAGCTGCGCGCCTTAAGCTGGGACCACAATTGCTCTAAGCTCTTCGCTCCGGTCGCTTCCAACAATGCATTCAGTCCGAATCGTCGTGCCCGCCGAGGCCCCAGAACTTTCTCCGCTTGCTCTCGCGCGTCCGAAGCCAATCGCTCGAGGATATAGCTCGGCGGTTTACGCAATCCCCTGCGCACTTTGTCGAGAGTTTCACCCATTTTATGCCGCGCACGCGGTTTTTCGGCTAATCCAATAGTCATACCAGGAGGTCAGGTTGAAGAGTGACCAGATCAGCAGGCTGTTGTTCGTTCGTCCGGAAATGTGATCGCCGAAGAGATTGCGGACGTATGCTTTGTCGAAAAATTCCCGATCAAGCAAGCTCGATTCCAGGAGAACGGACCTTGCTTCCTCCCCAAATCTGCCTTTGAGCCATTGCTCCATCGGAGCGCCGAACCCCATCTTCTTCCGGTATATTAAATTGTCTGGGATGATTCCTTCCACGGCCTTTTTCAGGAGATACTTTGCGGTGTTGTTTCGTACCTTCCACTTCATTGGAATGTCCATGGTGAATTCTGCCAGCTTGTGCGTCAAGAAAGGAACTCTGGCTTCCAAGGAGACGGACATTGTGATCTTGTCTACGCGCATGAGCAGCAGTTCAGGGAGCCGCAATTTGAACTCGTTATAGATCATCCGGGTCAATTGGTCCCTCTCGGGGAATCTCTCATCGAAATGCTTCAGAAACGAGGCGATCACATGGGAAGAGTCTTGTTGAAGGTATGTCAGGGGCAGCATATCCGTCCGGAGGAGTTCTTCTGGTACGCCATACGGTTGGATGGCATTTTTCTGGACAAATTGATCCTTCATGCTTTCCCAAAAACAAGTGGCTCCAGACCAGAAAAGCTCTTGATCGCGAGCAGCACGGGTTACGATGTCGGCGTAGACCTGCAGACTAGGCTTTAGTTTTGCAACTCCGTCCGCAAGCCCAGCAACCCCGCGCCTCACGAATCCAGGTAGTAGCCTTCGAAACGGCTTCCAGCACGCGCGATGCAGCTTCAGATAAGCCATGTAGGTGCCATAGCCGCAGAACTGCTCATCAGAACCCTCGCCTACCTGGATAACCGTGACTCCACTATCCTTGGCCAGTTTGGAGACGAAGTACAGCGGCACGCATACCCAGTCCGCCAGTGGCTCGTCCTGGGAATAGATCAGGCCTTTCAGATACCCGACCATGTCCTTTTCGGCGATGAGGACTTCGTGGTGGTTCGTCCCAAACCTTCTTGCTATTTGCCGCGCATACACCATCTCATTCAGATGCGTATGATCGCTGAAGCCTACGGTAAAGGTATCTACCGGACGGTTCATCAATCGGCTCATCAAGGCAACGTTGGTCGAGGAATCGATCCCTCCGGAAAGAAACACGCCAAATGGTACATCGGACATCATTCGCTCGCTGACGGCATCTTGCAGCCGCTTTCGAATTCCGTTGACGTAAAACTGCTCCAAATCTTTGTCGGAAAGCCCTTTGGTTTCATTTGGGTCTATGCCCTGGCCCGGCACAGCGTCCCAGTAGCGCCTGGCAGTGAACTCTCCGTCTGTACGCACTTGGGCGTAGTAGCCTGCGGGCAGTTTGTAAATCCCTTGAAACATCGTCATTGGCGCTGGCGTTGTCAAAAAAGAAAGGTAGTGGTACATCGCCGCGGCATCCATCTCGCGCGAAAAAGACGGATAGGCCAAGATCGCTTTGATTTCCGAAGCGCACAGAAACGTCCCATTCTTTAATGAAAAATAGAGTGGTTTCACGCCGATCCGGTCGCGGAGGACGGAGAGTGTGCGCATGCCCGCATCCCAGAGGCAAATCGCGTAATCGCCGGAAAGTCGTTCTGCCAGGCCGTCAATCCCCCATTCCTCGTAGCCGTGAACCAATACTTCCGTGTCGGAATGGTCTGTGCGGAATCGGTGACCGTGGGCAAGTAGCTCCTTTCGCAACGCGCTATGGTTGTAGACTTCGCCGTTAAACGACACCCACACATTTCCGTCCTCATTGCACATTGGTTGGGACGCCGCGGAACTTAGGTCCACGATGGACAGCCGACGATGTCCCAAACCCACGCGACGGTCTTCGGAAATCCAGAAACCATGTCCGTCAGGTCCCCGGTGGATCATAGAATCCCGCATGCATTTAAGAACATCGGGGTCAACCCTACTCGAATTGCGATAATGGAAGATGGCAGTGATGCCGCACATAAAGACTTACCTCTTCATTCTGTCCGGGTCGCCCCTGCGCCCGGCACTTGATCACCAATTTGACGCTCGACCTCAAAACTGATTCGGGTTGCCTGGATTTGCTGTTCGAGGGAGATAGGCCAAGCTCCCTGGTGCAGGAGACAATCTGCAAGTGCCCGCAGCTCCTCGAACTGGCCTTTCTCCTGGGTGAGGGAACTCCAGCTTTTGTACTTTCCGCCGGCGATGGACAGCGACTTGTATTCATTCAGGGAAATCACTTTGCTATCTGCGAAAATCTCCATGGTCTCCTTGGGAAAAGACCTATCGCCCATAGCTGTATAGGTCAATGAACACACTGAGCCATCCGCGTAACCAACAGTGGCGATGAAATTGTCGCTTTTGTTCCATTGCTTGGAGTTTCCTCCGACGGAGTGGGCGGAAACTGTGGTGAACGGAGCCCCCGTCAGCGCATTGAATAGATCGTACAGATGGCATGCCTCGCCTAGGTTTCGCCCGCCACCTTCTGCGCTGTGCACCCAGTGGCCGGCAGGCAGGGAGCCTGCGTTCATCCGGTAATTGACGATTAGCGGTGTGGAGCGATTGGCGAGCACTTCTTGCACTCTCCGAACCGCGGGTGAGAACCTGCGATTGAAACCAACCATGAGGACCGGGGCATCCCGATGAGTGCAATAGTAATTCTCGATTTCCTGCAACTCCTCTTCGTAAATAGTCAGCGGTTTTTCCACGAACACATGTTTGCCCGCTTGGAGGGCCTGCAAAACCATGCGGCCATGCAGATTGTGCCGCGTGGCGATCATCACCACATCCACATCGGCGTCAGAGAGCACTCGTTCGTACTCGGTGGTCGCATAGCAAGCGCCAAAGCGTTCCGCCGCAAATTTAGCATTCGCTCCAGTACGGCTCATTACGCAGTGCAGTTCGAACTCTTTACCGAGCTTCGCAAGGTTGGGAAGGTGCATTGTCTGAGCAAAACTCCCAGCGCCAACTACCGCCAACCGCAAGCGGCTCTTTACGGTGTTCGCGGGTCGCAACTGAATTGTACGCTGCATCGCCGTCTCACTGTCAGGATAGGACAGCACCACCATTAGCGGCTTGTTGCCTGACTGCTGCAAAGATTCGTAGGCTTCCAATGTCTGATCCACTGAGTAGATTTTCGGCTTCAACCTCGTGAGTGTGATTCGCCCTTCGGCGAGAAGACGAAGGTACTCTTCCATATTGCGGTTCTCGGTCCAGCGCACATAGGGAAGAGCATAATCTTGTCCGCCCTCTTCGTAGGCGGCGTCATACCGCCCTGGACCATAGGAACAAGAAATTAATAAGTCGAGTTCCTTGGCATAGAAGTCCGCACGATTGAGATTCAGGCCGACATCCCCTACCAAAACGACACGCCCTTTCTTGCGGCAGGCTTGCATGGCCTGACTGATCAGCTCATGACTCGAGGTAGCGGCCGTTATGATAACGGCATCGGCTCCGAATCCTCCTGTCAACTGCTGGACGCGCTCTACAAAGTCTTCCTCAGCGGGACTAATACCGAAGTTCATGCCGTTCGCCAACGCGAGCTGCACGCGCTCTGTGTCAAGGTCCACGCCAATCACCCGACAGCCGTTGGCACGCAGCAGTTGTGCAGTTATCTGCCCTAGCAAACCCAACCCAAGCACCGCTATCGACTCTCCTAGGGAAGGACTCGCCCGGCGCACACCCTGCAGGGCAATCGATCCAATCGCCACACTCGATCCTTCCAGAGTGCCGAGTCCTGCAGGCAGATGAACCGCCAAGTTCACCGGGACGTCGATCATCTCCGCGTGATTGGCCACGCCGGCTCCCGCACACGCGACCGAATCTCCTCGATGGAAACACTCCACCTCGGTGCCGACCTCGACCACTATACCGGCGGCGGAATATCCAGCAGGCAGTCCTGCGGCGAGTTGCTCGGTTACTCGGTCAAACGTGCGCTTAATTCCTTGATCCCGCATAACCTGTAGGACCCGTTTTACATGGTGCGGTTGCTTCAAGGCGCGACGATAGAGGGGCAGAGCCGATATCTTTATGCCCGCAATCTCCGTGCCCACGCTAACACAAGAGTGCAGGACCCGAACGAGCAGGCTTTTAGGACTGACTTGTGGTGCGGGCACATGTTGCACCGCGGTTTTGCCTCCACGGATGAATACCTGCTTCATTGCTTGACGCTCTCCGTGACTCTTTATTCTACTGACTGAAGCGCATGGCTTAATGCACAAAAGTAATGCTCGGTTTCCCATCTCGACTTGGCTTCACATTCCCCTCCGTGCTTCTGGAATCGGAGGCAATCTCGGAATGAAAAGCAACTAGGTCTGTAGATTGCAAGTATGGGGAGTCCCGCTTCACCTGATTTCAAGCCTTGTGGGATTTGCTCAAAATGGATTTGAGTAATTCCCACCGAGTTGAAAGCTGAACGTCTTTTTTGGCACCTTCCACGGCTTCAAAAACAAACGAAAACAGAAAGGCTACCAGCACCGAAATAAAAGCCGTAGCGGCAACGATTGCTGTGTGCTGTGGAGCAGAACGCTTCTCTGGAGGAACCGCCACATCAAGGACCTGTACTAAAGAGGCGTCTTTCGCTTCGTCGATGCGCGCCGCTTCATATTGCTTCGTCATCAATTCCAGCAGCGTCTCGCGATACTTCACCTCGCGCAATTTCCCCACATATTCGATCCCTGCGCCCGGCATCTTCCGAACAGAAAGGTCAGTCGGCAATGTTTCGCCCTGGCCGCTTTGAAAATGAGCAAGTTGTGCTTGTAAAGCCGCAAGCTCGTTTTGCGCCCGTACCAAATCTGGATTCTGGGGCGTCGCGTAGGAACGCATCGCCTCCACCTGAACCTGCTTGGCAGCTACTTGAGCGCGCAGCGTAGCGACCGCTTCGAGCATCACCTTCGCTTGGCTGTCGAGCTGGAGAATGCCGGTCCTCTCCTGAGTCAGCTTTAGTGCCTGGTCGGCTTTCACCAAGTCGTTCTTGGCATTCTCCATCTCCCGCTCGAAGAAGAGGCGCCTTCTCCCTGCCTCCGTCACAGCGAGCGTGTTTGTAAGCCTTTTGAGCTCCTCTACGTACCCATTGGCAAGGTCAGCGGCGCGCTTTGGGTCCCGGTCCGTTACGGAAATGGTGATAACGCCTTCCTTCCCGGCATTGAATTCGGTGAGGGTCTCCAAACGAGTTCGCGCGTCGGTGTCTCGCTTCAATCGATAAACCCTTGTTAGTGAAAACTGCCGAATCAGGTTGTCGGCTACGGTACGGCTTCGCAACATTGCTAGAAACAGATCGCTGGTATTTCGTCCCAAACCTGAGGCGCCGGCAAGGTTCATCAAAGGGTTGAGCTGACCTAGGAGCGCACTCGCGGTGGATTGATCCTGTTGAGGAGGCAGTATCCTGCTGCTGGCGGTAAAGCTGGGCGACAAAAGCAAGGAGATGGAGACCGAAACCGCAACGGCGGCAAAGACAAACCATGCAATAAACTTCTTGTGTTTGGCCAGCACAATCAGCAGGTCCAGAAAGTACACGCGTTCTTCTTCGCGGGAACGGGTCGTCTCGCCCTCTATCTTCGGCGGAAGATCCAGATCTATTCTGCCCTTTTCCTCCATTTTTGTTCGGCCTCTACTTGAGGACATTGACCGCGGCTGCTCCCAAGGCAAGCTGTGATAGAACCTGAGTCCAGTCCTTCAACCCACGAATTGTAGTGCCTTTATTGAGCTTTTCGGGAACAATCACAGAATCTCCGGGCATAAGCCTCATGCTCAGCAGGTCGCGTTGATCTTGTTTGCCAAGGGCGCTTCCGTCTGCCCGCACCACAAAGATTCGCTTCTTGTCCCCTTCTTCGGTAATCCCGCCTGACATCCGGAGATAGGCGCCCACGCTTTTACCTCGCTTAAAGACAAAGGAGTTGCTGTTATAAACAGCGCCGACTAGGTTTACTGTTGCCGGGCGAGCAGGAACCACAAAGTTGTCTCCATCCTCCAGCATCAAGTCGGGAAGGGCTGACGGATCGGTCGAGTTGGGCGGCAGTTGGAGCACCAGACGCCCCGTCGCTTTCAATTGCCGCAGCCTCTCTACCAGGCGGCGCTGGGCTTCGAGCCGGTCGCGCTGCGCAACAGCCTCTTCGGTGCTCGGCAGTCCTCTTTGGGTGCTGGCGGATCGCTCAATGGACTGCTCCAGGGTCCGAAGGTATTCGTCCAAACGCTTCTGCTGCTCGATCCTGGCAGACTCGCGCGTCAGAACAGCGCCATAGAGGTACGCATCCGGTGTGAAGCCGCTGACTCGCGTAACGAGGTGTCGCAATGTCTCTTTCGGCTCAAGTTGGTAAATCCCCGGCTTCACAAACTCGCCCTCCAGATGGACGAATTTGCTTCGGCGGTCGATCGGCACCTGAAAATCTGCTTGAGAAAATACGGTAACCACGTCATCCGGTTCCAATGCCGGGTTCTGGGCCGCATCTCCTTCAATTGCCTTCCCCAAGTCGAAGGGAATGAGACGGGGGACCAGTTCCTGGGGATCCAGACGCTGAATGACCGCGTATTCCCAATTGATGTCTTCTGCCGGGCGCTTCACTTCATTCTTCAAGGTACCGACCTCAATACGCGTGCTCGGTGTCTCCCGTGGCGTCCGCTCCTCCTTTTGGACACCAACCAACTGGTTTTGATGCTCCCAATACTCCCTTGTGATCAAAAACTCTCTCTGAGGAATGAGATCACTTACGCGCATCCCTTGTCGCCACGGATATCTCCCCGGCCACGCTACGTTGCCCCGCAGGGTCACTGCATTTTCGAACTTGGGAGAGATTGGCAGGAAACGAACCACATCGCCGTCCTTCAGTTCGCGAGCGAGACCTTCGTCGCTAAGGGGGACCTCTGTAACGCTGCGCGCCTGGTGGCTGTCAATTCGCTCGACGATGACATGGTTCCCCGCCACCGTGTTGCTAAGACCACCCGCATAAGCGATTACGTCTTTGACCGTTCCTTGCTCTTTGAGCTCATAGATAGCCGGAAGGTTGATGCTTCCCGCCATCGCCACGAGTGGTCCCACCGGAGGAACATAGATGACATCACCGGGCAAGAGCGCGGCATCCTGCGATTTGTCGCCGCTCACAATCAGATCATACAGGTCCAGTGTAGTGACGGCTTTATTATCCCTCTTTAGCTGGATCCGCCTCATGGATCCGCGCTTGGAAGGACCGCCCGATGCAAACAGCGCATCCACCAGCGTGCTTAAGGAGCTGACCGTATAGGTGCCCGGTCTTTTCACCTGGCCCACCACGAAAATCTGAATCGACCGGAGCTCTCCCGTGGTGACGCTCAGCTCGAAGTTCTTGAACATCCGGCTCAGCTCGGTCTGCAAAAAATCATGAAGATGTTCATATTTGAGGCCCACAACGGTAAACGTCCCGACCTTCCCCAAATAGATGGAGCCGGTGCGGTCGACCACAGTGCGGTAATTCATCTCGACTTGTCCCCAGACCCGGATCAGCAACTCATCCCCTGGCCCGATGACGTAATCGGCGGGGACGGGGATTCGCTCCACTGGAGCGAACGTGGAAGGAACATTCTCAAAAAGATTCTGGCCAAAAACCGGCAGAAGTATCCCCGTGGAAACGGCAACAAATTTTTGGAATTCTGTGTCGGGCTCAGGCGGCAAAGGTGTGGAGCTAAGTTTCCGCAACGCCTTTTCTTCTTCACGCTGTTGCTTTTCTTCTTCACGCTGTTGCTTTTCTTCTTCCGTCTCCAACCTAATCACGTCATTCGTCTTCTGGCTTGCCCCTTCCTCTTGCTTCCTTTGCGCTTCCTGCTGGCTGGACTCCTGAGGTTCCTGAGCCAGCAAAAAGTTCCCGCTCGTCAGCAGGGTGGCCACCCAAAGCCAAGAGATGAATAAAAACAATTTTCCTAGGAGGTAAGCGCGCGTATTGAGAGTTTCCATTCTCACCGTTGGAGAAAAAAAAGCGATCCGCCCTTTCGAACCACCTGTTTGCAAACTACGAGCGGAGAGATTCGAGAACTTGCCCTTTGCACAATGAAGAATAACTATATCCAACGACATTTGGTTTGTATAGTCTATCGCAGTTAGGTGACGCCAAGCTACTTGTGTAAATAGTTGGAGGGTCTGGTTTTTCCAGTCCTCATTGAAACGACTGAAAATCGCATAGATCATCCGATCCACGCTTTCCACGTTGGTGAACTCGACCATCGGCTGAGTTCTTCGGCGGACTTCGATGAAGCAGCGCTCGATCACAGTGGTGGTGCGCAGTTTACGCCACAAGTAGCGCGCCAGCCGATAGAAATTCAACAGGTCCGGGAGGTCGCGCTCCAACCGGTCCACCATCGTCGGTGGCGCTCTTGCATTTCTTCCTTTGAGAGTCCGAGCATTGGCTGTCGCGTCTTGTGCGCGGCGATTTGTGCAGCATCGGCTCCTCTCTGGTTCTCCTTTCGAACGCCGCATATTCCCAGCTATCGAGCGGAACGAACGTAGATCCCATGTTGTGACGATCCCTGCGCTCTTCGCCCTCTTCATTCCCGGAGAGGCTGCCCAAGCCTCCTCCTCCCACTTCCGGATCGTGGTGCGCGCGATAGAT
>Ga0137418_10001042_pt1 | contig 25121 bp, 23 predicted proteins | sample CZODoug3_1_2_16f_FD_122242 | JGI IMG/M metagenome (GOLD analysis project Ga0137418, IMG submission 122242) | Vadose zone soil fungal communities from Angelo Coast Range Reserve, California, USA - CZODoug3_1_2_16fungal (Hybrid Assembly) | ecosystem: Environmental > Terrestrial > Soil > Vadose...
GAGTGCAAGCGGCATCAGGGGCAGATACGTCTTGTACATCTTGCTCGCGCGAGGCAGCGAGTTGATGAACGTCGGAATGATGCGGTGCTGGCGAATCCGGTCGGAGACCATCTCCGGCACGTAGACGTGGGTGAAAATGTCGGCCTGCGGATACATCTCGCAGAGCGCCTCGATAACCTTTTCGCCACCCCGCATGCCGACGAGCCAGTAGTGGATGATTGCGACCCGCATCAAATGCTTTCGTTTGAAATCATTGCCTCAGGGCAGTCGATCGACGCTGGAGGGGGCTGCTCTCGACCGGCGCAACGCCGCTCGAGATTTGCAGAATCGCATAAGGCTAAATCTTTAACAGAACCCCGCGCTTAGAAAAGACCGATCTGGAACGCGCTCAAGCTGGTTAACGCTGACTTACATCAGGCAACACAACGTGGCGGACCTCGGTCGGGCGTGATCTCTGTCGGGAAGGAAAGCGAAAAATCGAACATCGGACCAAGGCTAATTCAGTTCACGAAGCTTAATGCGGCGAAAGCTGACGAGGTCGCCATGGTCCTGGAGCGCAACATGCCCCCGAGACAAGGTTGCGAACTTTGGCATCAGTCGAAACTTGCTGTTGGAGACGAGTTTCTTGCCCTCCGGACTGGCAAGGTCGACGTCCACGATCTTCTCTCCGTTCAGCCAGTGCTCAATTTTCCAGCCGCGAACGATGATGCGCGTCTCGTTCCACTGGCCGGTAGGTCTGGTATAGTCGTTGATCGGCGCGACGACGTCGTACAGTGCCCCGGCGCTGTGCAGACCATCATTTTCTTGCGAATTGAGGTTATCCAACACTTGATATTCCGGTCCGGTCTCATAGGTGGCCGCTTCGTCCAGACCGACGCGATATATGATACCGCTGTTTGACCCTCTGCCGACTTTCCATTCAAGACTTAGTTCGAAATCTCCAAACTCCCCAACGGTTATCAGGTCGCCCCCTTGACCTGGTCTAGTTATCTCGCCGTTCGTAACTTTCCAGCCTTCACCCGGGGTAGCACTCCTGAATCCACGCCAGCCGTCGAGATTCACACCATTGAACAGGGGTTTCCAACCACTCGAAAGTTCAGCCGCGGTGAGGGCGTTGGGATCGTCGGCGTGCGCAAGCCCGAAATTGAAGGCTGCGATAACCGCTGCAAGGAGGAGCCGCTTCATACCGAACCCCTTAACTATGACAGGTCGTTAGTGAGCGTCGGCCTGCGCTTGTTCAACAGCAATCTTGTTCCCCAGCAATGAAATGTCGTACTCAGTGTGGGTGGTCGATAACGCTTTTGCAAACGGTTTGTTCGCAGAGTATTGAGGAAATTCTCGACGACAAGTGGCGCGTGGTTGGGCAATTGCGGAAGCGATCTCGATGCGCGCTGCCGCACGACATTCTGCCGATTTTCCAAATGCGGCCATCGCGTCTCTCGTTTGCTGGCTGACCGCCGGACGGCGCGTCGCATGGCAGCGGCAGGCGCTAATTTTGAATGGAAGCAGGTTTCAAAAATGAGTTCCTTGAGCCCACGTACCAAGCGGGTGCTGGACGCCATCAGCGACCCCTCATCGTATCGATTGCTATGGTACAGTTTGACCGATCGTCCGACCCCGTTGGAAGGCATTGAGACCGATAACGGTCCCACCGGCGAGTTTGGAATGCCGCGCGACGAACCGGTCGACGACAGAACGGTGATTCCAAAAATCGTTTTTCAGACATGGAAATCACATCACGAAATGCCGGCCAACTATCGGTACTGGAGGAGGAGCTTTCTTCTCGCCAATCCCGGCTTCAGATGCTTTCTGTGGGACGACAATGACAACCGGCAATTTATAGAACAGAGGTTTCCCTGGTTTCTCGGCAGGTACAACAGCTATCCGAAAGAGATCTTCCGCGCGGACGTCATAAGATTGTTCTTCCTCTACGTTTACGGCGGTTTCTATGCCGACATGGATTCGGAGTGCTTGAGGCCGCTCGAGGGTATGCGCGAAATGGGAGACGTGTTGGTCGGCCGCATGGGAGGCGACAACGATTTCGAACACTCAATTCCCAACGCGGTGATGGCGTCAAAGGCAGGTCAGGCTTTTTGGCTGCTGGCCATCGCGTTCGCGAGCGAGCGACTCGCTGAATTCCATCTGCGCAAAGGCGCGCAAGATATTCGGCCCGAATGGCTCACCGGGCCGATTTTGCTCAAGGATGTCGTCGATTTCTATTCGAGCCATACGACGGAGGAGGTTCGGCAGCGCCTATCACAAACGTTGCCTGAATTGGAGGTTGAGATTGCGAAATGCGATTTCGGCAAGATACGCATACTGCCTCCTGCGATCTGGTATCCGGTAAACTGGAACAACTTTATGCACACTGTGCTCCGAAAAAAGCTGTTCAAACAGAATGCGGTGGTCGAAAGCGCTAAAGCGCGCCGGCTGTTTCCGCAGGCCTATATCGTGACTTATTGGAGCGCCTCGTGGAAATAGCAGACCGCACAGGGCGCAAATGTTCGCGTGCCAACCCGATCGGACCTGATCCGACCGGGGTCTGTCTCGTGTTGCGCCGTCTCAACTTGCTCACCCCATGCCGGATGGGGGTCTTCGTATGAGATCCTGTCGTTGGTGGCGCTGTTGAACTGGCCGAGAATTCTGATCACCGGAGCGGCTGGTTTTATCGGCGGCTGGACCGCCGAAGAGTTATGTCGCGCCGGCGCGACCCATGTGCGAGCGGGTGTCGCGCGCACCGCGAACGTCGCCCGGATCGCCGGGTTGCCGGTTGAGATCGTACACTGCGACATCATGGATCCAGAATCCCTCGATGCCGCCATGGCCGGCATCGAAGTCGTTATCCATTGCGCCCACAGCCGAATTGATGAGTCGACGACAGTCGAGGGAACGCGGCTCGTTCTCAAGCACGCCATAACAAACGGCGTTCGAAGGGTTGTGCACATGAGTTCGGTTGCCGTTTATGGCAACGTGCTCGGCATCGTCACTGAGGATACGTTGCCGGTGCCGCCGGTTAATCCGTACGGCCAGCGCAAGCAAGCCGCGGAAAAGGCATGCCGGTCGGCGGCCGGTCCGCAACTTACCGTTGCGGTGTTGCGCCCCACGCTGGTCTACGGTCCCTTCGGCGAGTTGTGGACGACCTCTTACATCAAACGAATACTTTCGGGCCATTTGGAGCAACTCGGGTCGGCAGGTGAGGGGAACGCCAACCTGATTTACGTCCAGGACCTGGCGCGCTTTGCGGCCCATTTGGCTGTGTCGCAGCTCCCGCAATATTCCGTTTTCAACGCCAACGGCGCCGAAATTCCCACGTTCAATGAATATTTTGATCGGCTGAGCCGAATGCTCGGGCGCGGTCCGCTTCCGGTCCCGACCAACTCGTTCACAATACAGGATGCTCTCCGCCGTCCGATCCGACGGCTCGGCAAGTACGTGCTCGAACACAATCAAGACATGCTGAAAATGGCCAGCCGGAATCCGATTCTCAGAGATGTTCTAAGGCGCGCCGAAGCCAATTTGCGGCTGAAACCCAGCGACGGCGAAATCCGCTACTACGGGACGCGTGTTATTTTTTCGGCGCTGCGCGCCAGAGAAGTTGGGTTCGAACCGACGGTATCCCTGGAAGAGGGCCTCACCGCCTCTGTAGAATGGTCCAGAGTGATCGGTTTGACGGGATGATGCTGGGTCTAGGGAGACAGACTTACTCGTACGTCATTGCGAAACTATCGGTTTCTGCCGTGCTCAAGCCCGGTTTGCTAGGGTCTCCGCATCTTGCTACATGACGGTAGGCAGAGTTTATGATCGCGCGGCCGAATGCTTCCAATGATTATCTGTTGGGCAGTTTTGCAACGTAGTATGAATGGACGATGGAATCTTCAACGTAAGAGAGTTACTCAGCTTTGCGAAAGCATCCTCTTCATGTTTTTCTCTCAGATGGGCTAGCCGAACTCGCATGAGATTTGGCTGTCGAATGGCCGGCTGCAGTATTTCGCGGCCGTTTGCGAATAAAGTTGGTTGATGTACTTGACTAATTTACCTTCGAGCGAACAGGCCTACGATGTTTGCGTGGTTGGCGCCGGCCCCGTGGGGCTGACGGTTGCCCTTGAGTGCGAGGCTGCAGGGCTGTCGGTTCTTCTCGTTGAAGCAGGGCATGTCCGTTCTCTAAGCCGGGTTGCTGGTCTCAGCGATGCGGAAATCCTCGACACGTCGCGCCATCCGTCGCTTGAAGTGGTTACGCGAAGCGGGGTTGGCGGCACGTCAGCGATATGGGGCGGGCGCTGCGTCCCGTTCGACGATGTGGACTTTGAGCACCGATCGTTTGTCCCGCACTCGGGATGGCCAGTCTCGCATCAGGAGCTGAAGCCTTGGTACCTCAAGGCGTCGCATTACCTGGACTGCGGCGAGGGCGGTTTCGTGATGCCCGCCGCTGGATGGGACGAAGGATCGGGCATTTCCTTTGATACGGTCGAGCGACTGTCTTCTCAGCCTCGCCTGGCCCGACGGTTCAAAGACAAGTTGAAGAACTCGCGGCTACTCAGTTTGGTACTGGGGCGTGTAGCCTCCGGTCTTGATATCGACGACAGCGGCAACCCTGTCCGGTCCCTCACGTTCATCGGTAGCGCGTCATCAAATCCCCGCCTGAGCGCGCGCAGTTTTGTGCTCGCCTGCGGCGGCCTGCAAACGACACGAATCTTGCTGGAGCTTCAACGGAACTGGCCGCAACGCTTCGGCGGCGACGAGGGTCCGTTGGGGCGATACTATATGGGCCATCTGACCGGAAAGATCGCAACCGTGGTGTTGCGCGATCCGACCGATGTCGCGCGTTTTGACTACGAGCTGGACCAGAATAACTACTGGATTCGTCGCAGATTCAGCATTTCTCCCGCCACTCAAATCGAACAGCAGCTCCTCAACACGGTCTTCTGGTTGGGAAATCCGCCGTTTCACGATCCGAGTCACGGCAGCGCCGCTGCCTCCTGCCTGTACCTCGGTATGAGGCTGCCTGTTGTCGGACGGAAATATTCATCAAATGACTTTTTTAGTTTTCACGGTGGCGTACCCTCGCCAATCGGCCGTCACATCGAAAATGTTCTGAGAAACCCGCGCGAAGCGGTAACAGGTATTGGACGTGCCGTCGGATACCGTTTGAGTGGCAACGATCTCAAGCCGTTCTTCCTTCGCAACGACCGCGGGACATACGCGCTGCACTATCATTCCGAGCAGATACCGAATCCATCGAGCCGCGTTCGACTGGTCAGCGACGCGGCAGGCGGCACGAGAATGTCGGTCGATTTCAAATTCTGCGAAGATGACGCGCGATCGGTGGTCAGGGCTCACGAATTGCTGGACAAGGCGCTGCGGGAAAGCGGCAAGGGATATCTCAAGTATCGGCAGCGACCAGAGGAACGGCTGGACCATGTCCTTGAGCAGGCGCGGGACGGCTATCACCAGATCGGTTCGGCCCGGATGGATGAAAGCCAGAATCTGGGCGTGGTCGATCGTAATTGCCGCGTTCACGGCTTGGGCAATCTTTATCTGGCGGGGAGCGCGGTGTTTCCAACGTCTGGGCAGGCAAATCCCACATTCTTTGCCGTTGCAATCGCGGCCAGGCTCGCCGAACATGTTCGCACCAGCCTTGCCAGCCGGTCCTCAATATCGGCCTAAGAATTTCCTTCGGGATCCGCAGCGTTTGTGCCGGCTGATCGGACCATGCAGCTCGCTTCTCGTCGAACAGGGCGAGCGGAGATCACAACGTGCGCCCCAAACATCCCTCCAAACGCCCCAGCGATACGTCCAGCAGGTAGCTGCACTCTCGGAGGTCGCCCTTCAATACAGACAAGCCGATTTTGACGATGGGACGGCACACCCACATCGCCTCAGCGAATTTGCCATATCTATGGATGCGAAGCACGTAGCCGAGACCGCGGCCGTAGGCTCTGCCTTTTGACTGCGTTGAAATATCGAATTCCTTGTGATGGCCGTAAAATGAGGGATCGAACGTGCACTGCAGGCTGCGGGCCAGCGCCCGCAAAATGATGTCCTGGGCTTCGCAGGCTTGCCACGGCGTAGCCGCGCCGACGCCGATGGTTTCGTCAAATCCGTCCACGGCAAGCAGTGCGGATTTCCTGAAGAGCATCATCCATTCTATCCCGGAGGTCCAGACATTGCTGCGGTTGATGCTCTGGGGAACCTTGGAATATCTGCCGTTGATGTCGTGTCCGGCCTCGTTGGCGGCCCGGCCAGTCAGAATGTCGGCCTTCGAAGACGACATGAGTTCGATGCCGCGCGACAGGAACCATGGGGGATACCAGCAGTCGTCGTCCGGAAAGATAACCAACTCACCTTCGCAGGCTCGCCATCCCGTGTTGCGCCCGCGACATACGCCGCGAACGCCGGGCGTATGAAACCGTCGTAGCCGAAACGGCCATTCGCGGCTGAACAAATACCCCAGTCGATCGTCGGAATTCTGATCGACCACAATTACCTCGAAGTTCTTGTGGTCTTGATGGACGAGACTTCCAAAAAGCTTTTCGAGCTCTGCCGTGCGTCCAAGCGTCCCCACCACCAGGGACACCAGAGTGCCTGGCGAGGCCGCAACAGAATCCTTCGGAGAGGTTGCCAACTGCGTCAATCCAGCTGGAGAATTCGGTGCGGTGAAATGCGTCCGATAGCCATGTCCACCAGAGCCAGCAAGTTTCCTTTCAAGCGGCCTTTGCGGTCGATCCAGGGTTCCGGATGAAAGCTGCGCACCAGGTTGGCCGCGAGATTACGCCACATCAGCATTTTTGCATGCTGCCACGACATCGTTCCCTTGCGAATGAGATAGATCGGATTGGCAATCTGCGAATAGCCGAAGCGGACGCCCGACGTTCGCCCGGATTTGATCCCCAAGTGAACGCCGCGCAGCGTTTCCGATTTTACAATTCGTCCATATGGCCCGACACGCAGCGAAAAATCGATATCTTCCTGCCAGCCGTATAGCGGGAGATTCTCATCGAAGAGGATTGCGTTGCTTCGAATTGGCTTCAGACGAAACGTCATATTGCAGCCGTAGGTCCCATAGATGTCGACCATCTGATCATTCGCAAGCGATCGGGTTTGTGCCTCGATCATCGCCATTCCCTGATCGATGCTCAGCCCCGGTCCATGAGCTCCATCCGCCAGCAGAAACCCGGTTGCGGCAACGATGTCCGCGGACGCTGTGAAGATTCGCTCGACGTTTGCGAGATAGTCGCGATCCGCAAAAAAATCGTCGTCGAAGAACACGATGATATCGGCCTCGCGGGTAGCCGACAGAATCATGTTGCGCTGTGCCGGCAATCCCTTGGCTCCGACCACGGTGAGCGTTTGAGCGGGAAAACGCTCCAGCGATGCGATGTCCACATCCTCGGGGGACACCGGGCATATCACCAAACTGTCGGGAAGACGGGTTTGATGCGCCAGGAGGTCGATCGTCCTGGTCAGAACTTCGCGCCGTCCGGTGGTCGCAATGCCGACGGCAATTTTTAATTTTTCCGACATATCGGTTTCACTATGGCTCAATTCGAATGTTTTTTTCGGCTCATGCAAGGCTCCGACGGGACAGGATTCGGCGAATGGTCGACCAGTCTTCGATCAGATTCTTTCGATCAATCAGAGCCATACACACCATATACACAGAAAATCCCACGCCCAGACATGCAAACATCCATGTCGCGCCCGGATATTCCTTTATCAGAAGCAGAAATGCACCCACCGCCACGACACTTGAAATAAACGGAGAGACAAGTCCAGCCAGCATTGGCAACGGCTTGCACCCGGTCGTTTTGACGGGAATCACCAGCATGGCGACGCAAAATACGATCGTAACGGCAACTATGGCATATACCGTTCCTGCCAGTCCAATCCAGAGGCCGAGAAGTACGGCGAGGACGCGCCCCAGGCTCAGGCCGACGATGGACCAGAATTGAATATCGAAGCGACCATATGCGAGCAGGATCGGTGCGGATTGCGAGCAGACCACGCTGAATGAGTAGAGCGGCAAGAGTACCTGGAGGAAGAAGGCGAGATCGACCCATTTGGGCCCGAGCAGCAGATCGATGAGCTCCGGCGCCGCCGCCGCCGCAAGAAACATGGCGGGAAACAAAGTCACGCCCAACAGTCGGCAGAGCTTGCGGTGCAGGATGACGATCTGGCTTCTCTCGCCGGTCAGCGCCTGCACATAGAGTGCAGCCCAGACGACGTTCGCCGCCGAATCTGTTGCGAACTTGGAAACCTGATTGGCAAAGGTGTAATTTCCCAACAGCGCGGTGCCGAATATCCGGTCGAGCAGGAAGTTCTCCGTTATCCGACCGGCATATTCGCTCATCCGGGTCGCGATCATGATTCCGCCTGATACAAGATGCGGTCGAAGTGCTGTGAAACTGAATTCGGCTGACGGAAAATGAAACGCGGCAAGGTTCAGAAGAACCGCGCGGATGGCGTAGGTGGTGACATACTGAACCGCCAGGCTCCAGGCGCCGGCGCCATACCAGGCCATGGTTACGGCGATGACCGCTCCGATGACGGTTGACGCTAGGTCGGCGCCGGCACCTAACGCGAGGTTCTTCCGCCGCGTCAGACGAGCTCCCGGGACCACCGACAGCGTCAGGAACACAAGACTGAGCGAAAGCAGCGCGATCATTGCCGGAAGCCGGGGCTGTTGAGCCAGGTATCCGAGCAGGCTTCCGAAAAGAGTGGAGCCGATGGCGAGCGTCGTCCCCATCAGCAAGAGCGCCCAGAAGGCACTTGACCAGATCAGCGAGGACGATTCCTGTTCTCGCGCCAGGGTCGCCCCGAGACCTCCATCGGCCAGCAGGCCGACCAGACTGACGGTCGGCAGCGCCAAAGCATAGAGGCCGAACTCGTCCGGCCCCAGCAGCCTCGCCATGACCGGAAGCAGCAAGAGCTGGATCGCAACCTTGATGATGTTAACCGCGCCGGACGCGATCGCACCGATGGCGACCTTTCGGCCGCCCGCGGAATCGTCAAGCGTCGGATTTTTCTCGCTCTTTAAAATGCTTTTTCCTCTGCCGGTGTCGTATTTCTCAGCGTTGCTGAATCGGCGCTCCCGTTCAATGGCCATTGAGCGCAAGACAGGCAAGTATTTGTTTGCGGGCCGGATGTCACGCGCTGACGGCCTGCCGTTGCGCTGGCCCTCGCATCTTGCCCAATTGGGCGCGCAGGTGGTCTGACAGCCGTATGGCGAGCGCAACTATGGTGAGCGTGGGATTGGCGTGCCCGCCCGTCGGGAACACCGAGCAGCCAGCCAGGTACGGATTGTCGACCCCGTGAGCCCGGCATTCTTCATTGACCACCCCGTCAGCCGGATGCATCGACATTCGCGTCGTGCCGAGGCCGCTGCCTAAAAGCTGTTTCGCAATGGTGACGCCCGCGGCTCCCGCGCCGATCACGCAAAGGTCGTCGACGTCCAATACCTTTCCGGTCTCGAGTCCCGCCAGATCTTTAATCACAACCAACGCCTTGGGTAATTTGTGGTCGACAATGAAAGCCTGGCGAAGAGCAGCCCGCCCTCCGACTTTCCCGTTAACACCAATTGATCCAATTTTTGAGAATCTACCCTTCCACCGAAAGGGGGTCAATTTCCCGGGAGAGTTTCCGGCAAGTAAGGGTAACGGCATGACTATCCGGTCGCTCAGGCGAAAGCACGGATGAACCCCAGCCTATGCGCCGGAACTGCAGACGGGTCGCCGCTTCGAGCTTGTCAAAGGACCGGATTGGTTCGCGCGACGTATGTTCCCCGGGCGCGCAGCAGCGTCATCGAAAGGTTGGCAAGGAAAGGTAATTTAGCCGCTTCATTTCCCTGCGCGTCTTCGTCGTCATATCGAGAATGAGCCCCGCAAAAATACTGAGGACACCAACGATCACGAGCGCCACGCTCAGTATGGCGGTTGGAACACGAGGCACGAGGCCGGTTTCGAGGTAGGTAACCAACAATGGAATACTCAGGACGACCGCAACAACTACTGCAAGCAAACCCAAAAGCCCGAAGAAGCGCAGCGGCCGCTCGTCTTTGACGAGCCGCGCGATCAACATCATGATGTGTGCGCCATCACTATAGGTGCGTAACTTGCTGACCGAGCCTGGCGGGCGTTCCTTGTAGGCCGTCGCAACTTCGGTGCAGGGCATTCTCAGCTCCAGGGCGTGAACCGCGAGCTCCGTTTCAGTTTCGAACCCGCTCGACATCGCCGGAAATGATTTAACGAATCTTCGCGACAGAAACTTGTAGCCTGACAACATGTCGTTGAACTGGCGCCCGAATATCTGCCGGACCAATCCCGTCAGCAGCCAATTGCCAAAGCGGTGCCCGGCACGATAGGCGTCCTTGGCAGTTGATACCCGCATCGCGTTGATGAAATCGAGCCGCTCCTCGACGAGTTGATCGACCAGCATTCGAGATGCCGCGGCATCATATGTATCGTCGCCATCCACCAAGACGTACACGTCGGCTTCGATGTCGGCAAACATACGCCGTACGACGTTTCCCTTGCCCTGCCTTGACTCCTTGCGCACCACCGCACCGGCCTTCCGTGCGACCTCGATGGTATTGTCACGGGAATTATTGTCATAGACATAGACGGTTGCTTCAGGGAGTGCCGCGCGGAAATCCGCGACCACCTTTTCGATGGTGATCTCTTCGTTGTAGCAGGGCACCAAAACGGCGATGGCAATAGGACCATTTTCCGCCGCGGGCGCGACAGGGTTTCTTGCAGAAAGCATCAAATCAGCCATACAGCTCCCCTGGTTGCACCACCGAGGATTTTCCCGAGCCTGGAGCTTCAATCTCGCCTGGCCTGAGCTTCCTCGAAAAGCTGAATATGACGGCGGCGGCAAGACAGACAAGCGAGAAAGAAGCGGATCGATACGTAAACCAGTGGTGGTGCTGGCTGTGATTCCTGAAGATCTCGAACCACAAGACCGAAATAAACGCCGGCGCCAGCAGAGCCAGTAAATATGGTCGCGGCTTCACCCGATAACCAAGCGCCGGAAGCGCGGCTGCAGACACCGCCGTGATGACGACAAAGACGGCAAATGAGGGCTTCAACATAGGGTAGCCAAAATTCTTGATGGTCGCCCACAACATCACGGGCTCGATTTTCTCTTCTATTCCTGCGACCCGGAACATACCAGCGGTGAAAATCTGCTGCAGCGTTGTGAGGGGGGTATCAGAGAGCAGCGCAGCAATCGCGAAGCGACAAATGTAGGTACCAAAGAATCCGGCGGCCCACCCAAATGAGAGTACCGCAATGATCCGGAAGATATCACGGGCCGAAAGGTTCTTGTCGGCCGAGGCGGCAACCGTGGCTACCACAAGCGTCGACAGTCCGAGGGGAGGGTTGAACAGCAGATCGAAGAATGCGTTTACGCTGCCGACCGCAACCGCCATGAGAAACAGAGACCGCCTGACGCCGGCTTTGATGGCCCAAAACACCGCGAGGGGCATCGAAAATATTGCGAGCAGGGACAGCGAGTGCGTGAAGACGTTCCCGAGATTTGCTCCATCCGTCAGCAAGAGATAGCCGAGACCGAACCAAAGTCCCTGGAAGACGCCGCTGACGGTGCCGGTAAATCCAACGGCGATAATCGTCGAGAATGCGAATACCGCGCCGATGACGAGGCAGGCCAGGATGTATCGTAGATTTCTGATGTCCCCAAAACGCAGAAACGGCTTCGATAGAATCTGGTAGCCATGCCAGTATCGGCCGTAGATCATGGCGCTGACGGTTTTCTTGTCCTTGACCAGCATCATCAATGCGCGGCAGGCGTTGAGCCCGTCGACTTTGGCAATTTCCGAATCCCTCATCAGTCCGAATGCTTTTCGATCCGGTTCGTCGACGAGGTTCAAGCCCAACGCGGCGCAGTCTGTATACCGATCTGAGTATGTGGCGAGATCTGCGGGATAGTCTCGATCGTCGATGACGCCGAGAGCGGCGGCGCTGGCCAGCTTTTCATAGAGGATGCGGTGATTGATCGTTGCATCCACGACGAACACCATCAAAAAGAAAGCAAGATTTGCGGCAACGACCAGAACGGCACCCTGAAACAGATTTAGCAAGGAAATCCGGGCTTCCGCAGCCATGTACGAACTCATATGAATGACTCAATATACGAGTATGAATAATCGATATATAGCGTGCAAGTCTTAGGCCAATCGAGTTCGTGTCAGATTGAATCCGATGACCATTGAATCCGATGACCTATGTCCTCCTATCGCCGTCATCCGGGTGTCGTCACGTGCAGATCGGGTTTCGACCACAGAATTGCCGATCGCGCAACGCAGCGGCGGCGCAGATTTTCGTGATGGCTGCTGCTGTACCAGGATTAACCGCGCGCCGTACGAGGCGGACGGTAATCTTGTTCTTAACACCAACACCGGAACGGTTCGAATTTCGCCGAGGACATGCGGACTCGCATCCATTCCGATTGGTAAATGAGGCGTGCTGAGGACATATGACAAAGCCGTTTCGAGTTGGATCGGGCGTGCAACAACGGCGAGGGTTTTGCGGCCTGTGTCGCGGAGCGCTTGATGGACCCGATGTGTCAATCTGGCGCTGGAACTTCGAATAGTAATCGGGTTAGGGTGCGATGGCCGTCGACAAAATGAATATTGAAGCAATGAGATACTCGCAATAATCTTGGGGCGTGTGGAGCAGGCGTTTGGACCTTGGCAAACCTTGCTTGCAATGTTTTAACGGCGCGTATGAATGTCGGCCTAGCTTGGAGACTAACCAGTGTCGCAATGGTCTGGATTGAAAATCGTATGTTTGAATCTGGTGATGGTGTCGGCGCTCGTTTTTGGAAGTGACCGTGCCTTCGATCAGTCCAGCGAGATCGATTTCAGCAAGTTGCAGATGACGTTTCGCGAAGACTTTGACGACACGCTTAGCGTGTCACCGTGGGGTCCCAACACGCGCTGGATTGCTCACACGCCGTGGGCCGGTGATTTTGGTGATGCGGCTTTTGCCGACCCCAGATTGGGGGTCTTTCCCTTTACGCTCGAGGGCGGGATTCTTCGAATCGAAGCAAGAAAGAATGACAAAGGCAAGTGGGAATCGGGGCTGCTTGCGTCCGCGGATAGCAGCGGTCGCGGCTTTTCGCAGCAGTATGGATATTTCGAAATGCGCGCCAAGCTGCCGAAAGGTCCCGGCGTCTGGCCGGCGTTCTGGCTCGGCAGCATCGTTGACAAGACGGCGCCGGCATCCGTTGAAATCGACGTACTGGAATTTTACGGTCATTCGCCGGCTGCCTATCAGAACAACATCATTGTCTACCATACTAATCCCGCCGATGCCGGGGCTAGCGACGTCGATAAGAAGCTGCTGCCTCACGAGGTAAAGGTCGCGCCGGACCAGTTGTCGAACGACTTCAACACCTACGGGGCCATGGTTACCCAGGAATGGATCACCTTTTACCTGAACAGGCATGAAGTGTTCCGCATCAAGACCCCGAAGGAACATCGGCGGCCGTTACACGTCCTTTTGAACTTGGCGCTCGGATCCGGCTGGCCGATTGACCGCACGCCCGACCCCTCGTTCATGTATGTAGACTACGTTCACGTTTATAAGATGATCGGGGAATAAGTGCAGAAACGTGCCAAGCCATGAACCCCGAAGGGAGTTGTACTGAAAATCCAATACGAGTGTTTGTTCACCTGGCTCGCGGCTATGATTCACGCGAGTGGGAGCGGCGATGGAATGAGGGCAAGGTAATCGGCATCAATGAGCCGCTGCCCTACGGATATTTCAGGGCGGCGGAATTTGGTTGTTTGGTGGAGTATTCGCAGGACGCTGTCGAAAGCATATTTGGGAAACTGCTCCGGTTGGGCATGCGGACTATTTTAGGTTTCGACCTTGTTCATGCCTGGCGAAATTTCGGGAAGATCAGCGAAGCGGACGTCGTGTGGACACACACGGAATCTCAGTATTTGTCGATCTTGCTGCTTTTCCGATTGAGGCCAATCGAGCGCAAGCCGAAGATAATCGCCCAGACGATTTGGCTCTTCGATCGCTGGAAGAGATTCGGCGCCTTGAAGAAATGGTTCATTCATCGGTTAGTCGCACAGGCGGATATTATTACGGTCCATTCGCCAGAGAATCTTAAAGTAGCGCGTGAGCTGTTCCCTCAAAATCGTTCGGAATTGGTGCTTTTCGGCATATCGGCCGAGGAGAAGAAGAAACCCGATCCGCGGCCAAATTGTCAGCCACTGCACCTCATTTCGATCGGAAATGACGAACATCGCGACTGGAATTGTCTGGTTGAGGCGATCGTCGGTCAGGATCAATGGACGCTCAAAATCGCATCCTCCAGCGTCGGTCGGCGGCTGGTGAGCAAGGCGACCAACGTCGAGGTCGTCAAACTCAAGTCGAATGACGAATTGCTGGCGTTGTACGGCTGGACTGACATTCTGGTCGTTTCCCTCAAGCCGAATTTACATGCGTCGGGCACCACCGTTATTCAGGAGGCGGCACTTCGTGGCGTGCCGGTTATCTGCTCGGATGCCGGCGGGCTGAGGGCCTATTTCTCCGATCGGGAAGTTTGCTTCGTCCCCGCCCAGGACAAAGCCGCGCTTCGGCAGGCTATTGAAGAACTGGCGGCGGATCGCGAAAGGCGGCTGGACTTGGCCGAATGCGCCCAGGCGCGGATGGGGCCGGATGGCCTGAGTTCGCGTGCGTATGCGCGGCGGCATGCCCAGATATCGAGAGAGTTGTTGTCGGCCACTGTTCGTGCATGTGGTCGTGACCGTTGACGTTTCAATGGTTGTAGAAGGATCCCGCCGTCCGCATTCGCGGTGTTGGCATCCTTTGCCGAGAGCAAGACTGGTCGTCGAAGGGACAGCTGTTGAGGACAGTATCATCCTGACGAGCGCGCAAGCTGCATATCCCTGACTTGCTTATAGTTTCTTGACGAAAACGCTCTGGGCTCCGCGCAGGTCAGAGCTGCAAAAGTATAGAATGCGAGACCGAGGTCGATCAATGCGCCTGATATTGTCGCGGTGATCAGCCAGGCAATGCACACGGCCTTGGCTGCTTGCCGGTAACCGTCATCGAGTGCATCCGATCGGTCGCCTTTTCCTCGGCTGAGCAAGAACGTTACGAAAAACAAACTGAAGATCAGGGCGCCGATGATGCCAAGGCTCGCAAGTACGCCGATTGGAAAACTGGAAGCTCGCACGCTTCCATTTCCGACGCCGAACCCGAACGTGTCGAAGAAGTTCTGCAGCGCCTGCTCGTTCCATGCGGAGCGTTCAATGCCGGAAGCAGTCGAGAGCTTGTTGAGTACCATTGTGTCGATAAGGTTCTGAGCATAGGCGGAAGCATTTTCATTGAGCGCGATAGCAACGGTTCCGAGCGCCATGACGATCGGACCCACAATGAGAAACAAACTCATCTGCATGGTAATCGGTCGGCGCAGGGCTGAAAACATTACCTGCAAATAGCTCAATGCCAGGAAAGCGCCGAGACCGACGTAAGCTGTTGTCGACGTCGCAAACAGCATCGCCATCAGCGATAAGAAAGCCAGAGGTGCCGTCAATTGGGGCCGGATGCCGAGCAGCCAAAGTCTGCCGGTGAATGCGAAATAGCCGAGTGTCGCGGAGCCAAACGAGGAAGCCTCGGTAAAGGACCCCACAATCCGCTTGAAGCCCGCGACTTCCGTATCGCTGAGGAGGGCGTAATTCGCATTGCGGATGAACGAGAACAACTCCGTCGTATTCGTGAAATAGGTCAGCAGATCAAGTGCGCCAAAAATCAGATTAAGCGTCGCGCAGGCTATCGCAGCACCCCCCAAAACCTTTCTTCCCGAAAGCGTGCTTGCATAACCATAGAGAGTAATGAAGCAGGCAAAATTGCCAATGAAGTAGATCGACTGAGTAATGTTCGACATCGCGGGAGCCAGCGGAACGCTTTGATTGCTCTCAGCGCGAACCGGAAACGTTAACGTTTGCCCTGCAAACAAGCGCGGCATGAAAAACGCGGAGATGATGCTGAAGATCACCGTCAACAGAAGCCAGAAACCCGGTCGACCGAATGATACACCCTGTAACGCATTTTTCGCGACGCGTTCGTCGCTGAGCAGCCGAAAGAGCAGAAATCCGAGCAGCAGATGAGACGGCGATATGTTGGTCCCGCCGAGAGAATCCAACACCAGTGCGGCCGAAGCCCCGAGCAGGGTGGAGCAAAAGAACACATTAACGGTGAAGGGCGCCGGGCGGAACAGGCTGGCAATGCCGATAAGAAGCGTGAAGATCCCGATTAACTGGACGGTCATGAATCAGCTCGTGCGTTGGTGACGTCTCGGCAATGGCGGAAAAATACCTCGCTGCCGCTGCCCGCCGAACACCTCCGCGCGCTGCGACGTGGCGGACAGTGCTCACGCTGCCTGACTGTTCACAATGCGGTTTTTTAACGTGTCCGCAAGGCGTATTGCGAGCGCGACGATCATTTGAGTGGGATTGGCGTGGCCGGAGGTGGGGAATACCGAACTTCCGGCAATGAAGAGCCCATGGACACCATGGACCTGACAATGCGCGTCGACGACACCTGAGGCCGGATCGGCCGACATACGCGTCGTACCGGTTGGATGCGCAATGTCCTGGAAGTATTCCGGCAAATCCTGATTTTCGGTAATCCAGCCTTCGAGCAGCGGCGGTTCGATTTGCAAGCGCTCGAACTCCGTCTTCAACAATGTCGCAGTTGCCTTGATGGTCCGCTGCTCCTGTTCGTTGACCTTCCAGTCTATTCGCGAAAGCGGAACGCCGAATCGGTCGGTGCGGGTTGACAGCGTCACGCGACTTGCAGGATCCGGCCGCTGTTCAACGATACACCGCAGTTCGAGTTTTTCCAGCTTGCGTGGCAGCGCGCTTTTTTCGACCAAGTATTGGAAGAGGCCTTGGCCGACCAGATGCAGGTTTGACCCAACGTTTACAGCATCGCGGAGCGCCGGAGGTTTGCCGCGGAGAAGACGCTTCATTGCGATCCAGGGATCGTCAGAGGCAATGAATTCATACTCCTCGGTGAATACAGCGCCATTGAGCAGGTTTTCCGCTCTCTGGTATTCGGGGCTTAGCCCCAATCCGCGAAGAGTCCGGTGATTTCCGCTCGGGCCTTTGATGAAGTATTGGCCGAACCAGGATCGCAACGCTTGAGCCTTGCGGGGATCGAAGCTGCCGATCGTACCCTTCAGATGATCCATCAAAAAACGGCCGACCAGATCGCGCTGATTTCCGAGGCCACATGAATGAAGGCTGTTCGAGGCGAGCAGAAGGCGGGCGTTTTCAATGCCACCCGCGCTTAGCACGATACAGCGTGACGAAATCTTGCGAGCTTCGCCGTCCGGGCCGCGGACGTCGATTGACTCGACTGCGGTGCCAGCTTGATTGGTGTTAACGCGAGTTACGGTCGCATTTAAGATGACGTCAAGGTTGCCAGCTTCGGACGAGCTCAGGCTTTCGGCAAAATTGAGAGAAATACTCCGATTGCTGGCATCCCGGCTGAATTGCCATAAACATGAACTAAGCAGTCTCTCATCGATGCCCGGTTTGACCCCTCGTTGTCTTGCTGGATTCCAGAAGCTGCTGCTCATGTGTCCGATATTCGCGACGAGGCCCAATCGTGATGCCGATCTGCTCAGGTAGGGCGTCAATTCATCAGCCTTGAACGGCCATCCCGAGTGGGGCACCCAATCCCGCGGTTCGTAGTCGACATCATCGAAAGCAGCGCAACGGCCAGCCCATGTGTTGGACGTACCACCCAGCATTCGGTTTCGAACCAGCCATTGATCCATGACGCGTGGCCAGCCGACGTTCTCGATTTCATTGAGCGCGTCTGTTGCGGCATCGCGTGTCAGGCCCCCGCTCTCGACGAGCAAGACTTTCGCCCTGGTGCGCGCCAACTCAAGGGCAATCGTCGCACCCGCCGGGCCGCTGCCTACGATGCAGAAATCCGCCTCAAGGCGCTCATCGCTCGAAATGGCACGTAAATCTCTGACCGGCATCGACGTCCTCGCGTTGAAATAGAGAAGCGGACCATGCAGCAATGGCGATTGATGGGACTCTCCAGGACAGCATTTCTCGCTACGGCGCGCCTGAGGAAAGAACCTAAAGAACCTGACGGCCGAACTTGCGAGCAACGTAAGCCGATCCCTGTCGGGTAAGATGACCGTCGTCAAATTGGAGCGGCACGCCTTCTTCAGTCCAGATCATGCATTCAGGGTTGCGAATAGCCTCATAGGTCGAAAAATATTCGATCCCTTCCTTCTTCAGAGCTTTGGCAAAAGCGAGATTGATCTCCTTTTGAGCCGTTCGCCGGTACTCCGCCGCATATTGGGAAAGAGGTCTACTGGACACGAAAACGTCGACGCCGACAAAGCCGCCGCGGATGTAATTCGGGAATAACTTGAAGTGAAATAACACGACAGAGACGACCGCTACGGCTCGTAGCCCGTCAATGTCTGCCCTATGCATTCCATCGGATCCCAAAGCCGCCTGCAATTCCAAAATATTTTGCCATTTGGCATCTGCGATGCCAAGCCCTATGCAGATCGACGGTAGAAATAGATAGTTAACGGCGGTTGGCTGAAAATGGTGCATGTCCCGGTGAGTGAGTCCAAGGCGCGCTTATGCAATTCTGAAATGCCATATCGATGTCGATAGCCCGTCGCGTAGAGGCGATCGGTTGAAAATCTCCTTCTTCCCAACGTATGGCGAAACGAGAAAATCTTGAATTTCAGGAAGTCTCTCAAACCGTCAAATACCCGAGGCAACTGGATACACCTGAAACGACGATTCGAACTTCGGCTATAGCGTCCGGAGGTTGGGGCGGACGCGGAGGGATTTGGGTCCGGTGATTTGCCTGAGGACGCACAGTAGATTAGCATTGAAAATCCGAGGCGTCGCCCAATCCTATGATGAACGAATGGCCCAACATTTATTGGGTAATGGCCGCGGCAGGGAAGGTGAAGTGGCTAGCATCGGTACTACCCCACATACGGCTGGGTCAGGGCACCAAGACATCGTCGGGTCGCTGAAGTCCCTTATGATCGAGCATTCGCTGCCTCTATGGTCCGGCGAAGGCTGGGATCCGGCGGCAGGCGGCTTTGTCGAAAGGCTCGATATCGAGGGCAGGGCGGATCGTGCGGAGCCGCGGCGTGTCCGGGTTCAAGCGCGACAGATCTATTCGTTCGCCAAGGCGGCTCAAATCGGCTGGTATCCGGAAGGCCGTGAAATCGCAATGAGGGGCCTGGATTATCTTTTGGCGAAGGCCAAAAGCCCTGATGGCCGGCCAGGCTTTGTTCACTTGCTGGGTCCGGACGGTTCCACGATCAACGCGAAGCGCGATACCTATGACCACGCCTTCGTGCTGCTCGCGCTGTCGACGGTATATCAGTTGAGCAATGATGCCCAGGTTCGGGGCGAGATCGAATCTTTGCTCGCGTTTATCGACCGCGACCTGCGATCGCCTCATGGCGGCTTCATTGAGGGAATTCCCGCTATGATGCCGCGCCGACAAAATCCGCAGATGCATATGCTTGAGGCGTTGATCGCAACATTCGATGCGACGAGGGATTCTGTTTTTCAGAATCGCGCCGGCGATTTATACGGCCTGTTCGTCGCGAATTTATACGATCCGCAGCGTCAGGTTCTCGGCGAATATTTCGAGGAGGATTGGTCGAGAATAGAGCCTGTCAGTGTTGAACCCGGGCATCAGGCGGAATGGGTGTGGCTGCTCAGGGGCTTTGAACGGATCACGGGCTGTCCAACCGCCCGGCACCGCTCGCAGTTGCTTAACTCGGCCTTGCGATATCGCGACGACGTGACGGGCTGTCTGTTCGACGAGGGCGACGCAGACGGGAATATCAGAAAGTTCACCCGGCGCTGCTGGCCTCAGACGGAAATCGCCAAGGCCTGGATCGCGCAGGCGGAGGTGGAAGAGCAGGGTGCGGCTGACGAGGCACGTGAGGCTCTTGCTCGGCTGCATCGACATTATCTGCGCCATCCCGTTATGGGTGGCTGGTACGATCAATTCGATCGCGACGGCCGATCGCTGGTCGATTTCATTCCGGCCTCTTCATTTTATCACATTCTCTGCGCCATCGTTGAAGCGGAGCGGGTTCTCGGCTGACAGTTGCAGTGTGAAAAAATGAAACTGGAGAAGAGACGGCACGCCGGAGCATGCGTTGACCGGACGAACCCGGCGGCCACGTTGATTCACATTGTTTCTGGTCCGGGCTGTTTGTGGAAAATGGACCTGGGAAGTTCAAGGCTCGGCAGCAAACCTGCTATCGAAATTCAATTATGAAAAGCTCTGACGACGGCGTTGACGGAAGGCCAATCTGGGCCATCAACGGCCGGTTCATGACCCAACGGATCACCGGCGTTCAACGCTACGCGTATGAAATCGTTGCCTCGCTTGACGAGATATCCTCGGAAGACGGCGACGTCGCGAGGCGGCTTGGATTGCGGCTCGTTGTGCCGCCCGGTGCGGACGTAAAACTTACGCTTTCGCAGGTCGATGTTTGCCGGACTAAGTTTGGCTCGGGTCATGCCTGGGACCAATTGGTTTTACCTTGGTATGGGACATCCGGCGTCCTGAGCCTTGGAAATTTCGGTCCGGTGTTGGCGCGACGTCACATCGTATGCATTCATGATGCGAACACGTTCATTGAACCGGAAAGTTATTCCCGCGCCTTCGGCCTGGCCTATCGCACATTGCTGCCGTTGATTGGCAGGCGAGCCAGCAGGGTCGCCACCGTGTCGCAGTTTTCCGCGGATATGTTGGTCAAATACGGCATCTGCCGGCGCGAAAAGATCTTCATCGCGCCCAATGGCCACGAGCACGCGCTGCGGTGGGATGCGAAGCGGGCCGAAATTCCACTCCTCAAGGTCTTGAAGCGCCCTTACGTGCTTTTGCTGGGCAGCAGCGCGAAGCACAAGAACGTCCATGTCGTCCTCGAGCAGGCGCGGGGACTTGATGCGGCGGGTATCGACATCGTCGTCGTTGGCGGGGCATCGAGCATTTTTTCCGCGAATACGCCCGATTATCAGCGAGCCAACATTCATCACGCCGGCTATGTGGACGACGACGATCTGGCCGCTCTCTACGAGGGCGCGCTATGTCTGGCATTTCCCTCCAAGACCGAGGGCTTCGGAATTCCGCCGTTGGAGGCAATGGCCAGGGGTTGCCCGGTCGTCTGCTCGAATGCAGCAAGTCTTATCGAGGTAGGTGGCAATGCGGTCGCTTACGTGAATCCGGACCACGGCGATGGCTGGCGGGACGCGATCATTGGCCTGGCAGGAAACCAGGATCTTCGCGCGACAATGGCCGCGCAAGGCCGAAAGCGAGCGGCGCTGTTCTCCTGGAAACGCAGCGCGCAACTCTACCTCGATGAAATCCTGCGTCTATCCGCTTAGCCGCGTCTGAATTACCTGCCCCAGATCAGCCACGCCAAGGAAGCCCAGATCGCGAGGCTTATGGCCAACGATGATATCCACGGCCACGCCGATGAATACCGCAGGTCGTCCGGAGTTCTAAACCTTGCATCCCGGATCACATGGCCGGCTGGGCCGATACGTTTGCTCCTCGGGTGCGCATCGAAATATCGGTTACGAAACTCTGACATGGGGTCCCTGCCGAACGAAGTTGCGTTCAGCACATGACTCAACGAATCGGTTCGCCAGATGTTTCAATTGTGGACAATATTCGACCATTTCGGGGACCCGTCCGGGTTTTTGTGTAACCGTCGTGCAGCTTGCAGTGGAAAACTTCCGCGATAGCGCGATCCGCGAGTTTTCCTGGACGGCGGCACTTTGTTGCACCGCAAACTCCGGGCTATGATCGGGTAGGCCGACGATTCTGAGACCAAAATGATGGCTACAGGCACCGTTAAGTCGTTTAATCCGGCAAAAGGCTATGGATTCATAAAAACGGACACCGGTGGAGCGGAGGTGTTTGTTCACCTCTCGGCGGTCCGCGAGGCCGGCCTTGCCGATCTGCGAAAGGGCCAGAAGATAAGCTTCGAAATTTTCGATAATCAAGGCAAGGCGGCCGCGAAGAATCTGCACATAGACAGAGCCATGGAAGACGAGTCGGACCATAATCCGGACTTGAATCCAAACTTGGCCAGCACCGGCCCTGGAATTATGCAGTGCAATATGAACCAAAACAAAACGGAAGAGCCCCCAAAAAAGCGCACGTGGATCGCGCGCGCCGCTCTGGAGTCGGCGTTGGCCGAGAACGTCCGGGGAAGTGACCCACAGTGCGAGGGTCTAATCGAAATTATTGTCGAGCGCGTTGTTCCGGCGTCGCCCGACGGCGCCAATTGGGCCGTCAAAGGCGTCAAATATGGAAAGGCGGAGCGTGAAGTATGCCGCGCTGCGATATCCAAGGTTGTGGAAGAAGGTCAGCGCGAGTTCGAGGTTTCGGACTGGCCCTAGACGCTGGTGGAGCGCCCCGATAGCGCGATGTGGCGTTAGTCCGATGTGATCAATTTTCGAACGCGATTCCGATAAGATCGCCGCGGCGCCAGATCAGCCGACATTTGCGGACGGTACGAAAATTATCGAACGACAGCTCGAAATTCGGCGGCAGCACGTTGAGGCCACTGAGCCTGATCTGAGCACCGGCATTGGTGACGTCCTGCACTTCGCAAGCAAATACACCGCGCTGGGCGCTAAAGAACAGCAGCGCGCCCTTTGAAGCCGCCGTTCTACCAATCGAGCGTCTCTCAATCAGCTTGGTCATTCGTGGGCTCGACGAATTTCTTGTAGGTCCAACGCCGCCCGTCATGGCGTCGCAAGACCTTTCCATACACGAGCCGCCCCGCAATCGATCGCCTCGGAATGACGACCGTCCAAAGGTGCCAAACGCCTACCCAGGCCGGCTTCGACCGCGTACTCTCATTTTGTTCGAAATCCTGACTGCCTGCGACCATCTGCAGTCTCACCAATAAAAGACGACAAGCGGGGAATGATCGCTTACATCGCGGATCCGAACACGGGATCATGTTCGGTGCGATGATGCTATCGGGTCAAGATGACCGCGCAACGAAAGCCGCGTGTTAAGCTTGATGTCGATGCTGCGGGTTAATTCTGGAACCGCAAATGAGGATTGCAGCCATTGCGGCAGCTACACCTCATTCTTGGATTCCCCCGCGAACTGCCCCACCACGTTCACGCTTGGCAAGACGCCGGAGATCGCGGTTTGCGTGTGAGCGCCGGTTGCACCGAGCGAAAGTTGAAGCCGGCTTCAGGCCGGCAGATCATCTGGAGTGCAGGCGGCGACCCCCAACGATTCGGGTCCGCAAGCCAACGTCATTGGCAGATTGTTAAAAATTGAGCTTGACCCTGCGAAATCGGAATGCTGCACTGCAACTAGCGCAGTGCAGTAAGCTCGGAGTTTTTTCGATGGACGAAATTGTTGATCGTGCGTTGTACACCTACGGGTTGACCCGCGAGCTCGACGCCACGCGGATTGCGCAATCCCGAGAGAAAATTATCCGATATATCGACAAGCTCGGCGCTGCCGGACAAAACGACACGCATCAGTTGGCCATCTATGCGCTGGCGTACCTGAAAGAATTGCACGAGGGACCAGACCCACGGTTCACCGGCTGTTAGTCGCGGCGATTTGGTCCGCGAAATCCGCCGTATGTGGTGGCCATTATGCGGATGAGGAATGAAGTTCTCGCCGCGGAAGCATTTCCTCGAAAGAGGGTACGATTGACGGCGCAGCCGCACCATCGAGCTCGGCAAGTCGATCGACCAATAATTGCAGGCGTGGAGGGAGCCCAACGGACTCGCGCTTAAGCACCTGACGAAGCCGCTCCCCGATCTCATCGCAGATCGCGCGACTGTGTATGGGATCGATCCTTATATCTGCGGCGTTCTTTTTCGACATCACAAGATCCAGCAACATCCAACTCGGATTAAGTAGCTCCCTATCAGGTTCCAAACAGGTAAATGGCGCTTGATGGATTTTCCGCATTGGTGAAGAAAGAGTAAAGTCAGCGCGTGCATCGCCGCCGGAACTGACGGTGCATTTGGACCGCCAAACCCGGCATTGCACTCGACCGGGGGGACAAGACCTGCCCCGCCGGTCCATACGACCCTGAGATCGGGTTGGTTGAGGAGTGCGAAACCGCAAAGAGGCTTCGAGCGGGTGAAGAAATCGAAGCGCTAGAACAGCAGCCACAAAATGCAGCTCGCGACCCAGGGCCGCGATTATTATGGTCCCCTTTTTTTCCAATATCGAAATCAACACGGATCCAACCGCGATCGCGATCACGCCAAAGGCGAGGCCGGTCCACCGCTCGCACCAAAGCCTGTCTCGGTCGTGCAGCGCCGGTTGAATAAATCCTGTTACGACGAAATACGCGGCACCTATGGTGGCAACCAGGCTGCGAGCAATCAGCAGCAAAAGATCGGTGCCGGTCATGTCGGCGAGCCGCATCCTGAACAAACCGAACGGGAAAATCTTGTGAAAAACAATGTAGGCGGCCAATAGAAAAAGAAAATAGCGCAGCACCATTGCGGTTCCGCGCTCAAACCTGTTGCTGTCGTCGGGAGCTTTGGAAGGCACAGAAAACCTGGCCGCTGAATACAAAAGAATCATAACCGCAATTCGGTTCGATATTAGTTGCTTGCAAGGTCGCGGGAAGCCGCAAATGTGGGCGGTACATCCATTTTTTGGGCGCGCAGATGTTGACTTCCGACCGCGTGCGGAGTCTCCAGCCTGCTGGCTCCTTCGCGGTCTGAAGATCACCATTGCTGCGGTTGAGCGGCGGCTCGCAAAGAGCTGTTCGGCGGAGTCTGCCTCAATAGATTGCCGAGCTTGCCCGAAAAGTACGCTCAAGCGATACGATGAAGAGGTCGCCCTGATCCGGCGTTTTGCCCGCAACCACGATATCAATTTCAGGATATTCTCGAAGCGCTATCGATCGACATCTGGCGTTCACGAGGCCTGGGCCGCAAAATTTCTGGAACGCTTTGACACGGCAAGAGCGGCGGCTGCCGCTCATTCCGAAGACAACAATAGTTAAACAGGCGAACGCCTCTCGGTCGGCGTCAAGCGCACTACCTTGTCAGTAGT
>Ga0137418_10001066_pt1 | contig 25119 bp, 14 predicted proteins | sample CZODoug3_1_2_16f_FD_122242 | JGI IMG/M metagenome (GOLD analysis project Ga0137418, IMG submission 122242) | Vadose zone soil fungal communities from Angelo Coast Range Reserve, California, USA - CZODoug3_1_2_16fungal (Hybrid Assembly) | ecosystem: Environmental > Terrestrial > Soil > Vadose...
CCAGGCACGGGACTGGCTCCGGATCCGTTGTTCAACCCGCAATACAGCCAGTTCTGTTACGAGATCCCGTTCATGCCAGGGCAGACCCAGTACATGGATACGCCGGTCACGCCCACGTCCGCCTTCGCAGGCGCGGGATACAACAACCCTGACTGCGCCTACCCGGCTCTCACGCCCGCGATCAAGGAAGTCGATGGGGACGGAATTGGACCCTGGGTGAGCGCAGCCGGTCACACCCTCACGATCACGGCTCTGGGTGACCCGACTGTGCCCAACAATGGGTACTCCGGACCTTCGGCCACAACGATTCCTTTCAACCAGAAGACTGTTGCCCGCCACTATGGCTTTGGCGCTACGCAGGGAACCGGAAGTGTGACCATCGGTGGGGCGGCTGCGACCGTTACAGGTTGGAGTGACACACAGATTACGGTTACGGTGCCCACCGCCGTGCCGGCATGCGGCATTCAGCAACAAGCGCAATACGGAGGCCCAGGCGCGACGGGAGTAACAACCGCGCAGTGCGGTGAATTGGTCATCACGGCGGGCAACGGCAAGCAATCGATCGACAGCATAACCGTCACGATCGGCGGCAAAGCGCCGGCCCACGTCAGCGCGACCGGCACCATCCAGAGTGCGATTGACACCGCCGCTCCGGGCGACCTGATCATCGTTGACCCCACTTGCTCCACGACTACCGGGACGGTTGCGTGCACTACCGCCGGTGCGACCCACTCGGCCGCTACCCACAATGAACTGCTGCTGATGTGGAAGCCGGTCCGGCTGCAAGGTTCCGGAGCCGCGTCCACCATCATCAACGCGAATACCCATCCTGCGGGCAAGTTGGATGTCTGGCGCCGGGAGGTGAATTGCCTGTTTGGGTTAGCGCTCAACGGTACCCCGAGCAGTGGCAGCAATCCTTATGATTCGACCGGTGCGTTTAGTTGCCCAGGAACCGGCTGGAACTACTTCACGCCGACTGCCAACAATCCGCAAGTAGATCGGATACCGACGGAAGCAACTGTCGGCTGGGATGCCACGCTAAACGGCAACCTGGCTGAGATGTTGCAAGAGCCAAGCCTGATGGGCGCGCTGGAAGGGGCGGGAATCACGGTATTGTCGAAGGGAGTGAATTTCCCATCGAGTCCATGGGCAACGATAGGGGGCACGTTCCCGACTGGCACCACGCTTCTTACGGCTAGCAGTTGCGGGGCGAACACGAGCACTGCTACGAATCCGTTCCCGAGCAACTTCCAATGCAATCCGTCCCGCATCGATGGCTTGGGGATCACCAACAGTTCCCAGGGGGGCGGCGGCATCTTCGTCCACGCCTGGGGGCATAACCTGGAAATCGCCAACAACCGGGTGAACAGCAATGCCGGAACGCTTTCGGGCGGGGTCAACGTCGGTCAGGGTGAGTTTCCGCCGGGGTATCTCGGAGGCGCTGGAGTCGTGAACGCGGACCCAGGCTCCTGCCAGACCAGCAATGTCCCGAATCTTCAGCTGCCGTACTGCCATAACTTGAACGTGAACGTGCACAACAACGCGATCACGTCGAACTCTTCCACCGGCGACGAATTGTTCTCGGCCACGCCGGCGGGAGCAGGCGGTGTCAGCTTCTGCACCGGCTCTGACTACTACAAATTCAACTACAACTGGGTTTGCGGGAATCTGAGTACGGGTGACGGCGGCGGCCTAGGTCACATGGGGTTCATCTACAATGGTGACATCGAGCACAACTCGATCCTGTTCAATCAGAGTACCAACCCGACGATCGCGGCCAACGGCGGAGGTATCCTCGTCATGGGCGCCCCCGATGTCGATCCTCCATGCGGCACCACGACCGACGCGGATTGCCTGCCGCCCCCGGGCAGTGTTTCGCCGAGCGACGGAGCCGGTCCCGGCTTGGTGATCAATGCCAACCTGATTATGGGCAACGCCGCTGAAAGCGGAAGCGGCGGCGGCCTGCGGTTCCAGCAAGTCAACGGCACGGATGTCGTCAATTTCCCCACGACGCCCACGCAGTGGTACACCGTGAGTGTCACCAACAATATCATCGCCAACAACGTTGCCGGCTGGGATGGCGCTGGGGTTTCGCTCCAGGACGCGCTAGCGGTGAACCTCATTAACAACACAATCATCTCCAACGACACCACCGCGTCGTCGGGCGTGCTCTTCAACACCTTTGGGGCTCCACTCGCCAGCAGCGGCGGACCCACCTGCACATCAAACTGCGGCACCGCATCAGCGCCTCAGCCAGCCGGCCTGGTGAGCATCCAGAATGCTCCAGTCCTGGTGGCGAATTTGCCCCCGACAGTCACCTGCCCCGCAGGGCACTATGCCGGCGCCACGGCCACGAATGGGAGTTGCAGATTGGCTTCGTACCCGCTTCTGGCTAACGACGTGTTCTGGCAGAACCGTTCGTTCTACATCGGCGTGGGCACCCTCGGCACGGGAACCCAGAACCAGCAGAACGTAGTCTCGCTCTATAACGCGTTCACCACGACGCGAGCGGTGAGCCAGCCGCAAGCGGACGCTACCAGCCCCAATGGCGGCGGTGTGGTTATCACTGGAGGCACCGGTGCCTGCGTCACCCCAGTGAGCTATTGGGACATCGGCGTGCGCGGCGACACGGGTCCGACCAACCATAGCTCCGGGATTACGCTCGCCCCATCGTACTCGGTGCTGACGGACACCACCGGTTACGCCGGTTTGAATAACACGGCGTCCAACCCGACCGTTGTCAGCCAGTACTGCGACGGTTCGAGATGGCCGCCGGAATTTGCGTCAATGGGCTACCAAGTGCCTTCGGGCATCTCGGACGCGACCGTGCCCAACCCGATCTTCAACCTGACGCCAGCGGCGACGGTGGACGAGGGCAACAACTGGATCAACATCAGTTGGGGTCCGCTCGCGATGACCAACTCCGTCAACAATGCCACGCTCGGTAACTACGCGCTGGCGGCAGGTTCACCGGCCATCAATTACATCCCGTCCACTGCTACGGCGAACTTCGCGGAGGCGCCGGGCTTGGATTTCTTCAACACTCCGAGGAAGACTAACAACGCGGTTGACGCCGGTGCGGTCGAGTTCGCCGGCGGTTCGGCAACAGCGGCTGCTAGTGTGACGGGCGGACCGTTGGCGTTCGGGACCGCGCCAAACGGAACGACTAGCGCATCGCGAACCCTCACGCTGCACAATACTGGTACTGCCAACCTGACCGGTATCACGCTATCCTTCGCCTCGACGGGCACCTCCCCGCCGCGGTTCACACGGCCGGCGGGAACGGCGGGCGGCACGTGCGGTGTAACTTTGACGCCGGCAGCCGGGACCTGCACGATCAACGTTGTGTTCTCGCCGAACGCTATCGGTGCGTTCTCGGGGACGCTGACCATCACCGCCAATGTAGCTGTCACTGGCTCGCCAGTTTCGTTCAGCGGGACGGGCGTGGCCCCGGTCATTAGTGCAAGTCTCACTCCGACGGGGCACGGTTTTGGAAATGCGATGAGGGGTGTGGGCGTACTGCTAGCCCCGGCGCAGGTCTTCGCGCTCACCAACACGGGGAACGTGACGCTCACCGGAATTACGCAGGGAACAATCTCGGGTACCAACGCGGCTGACTTCCCGGTTACGCGGCTGGTCTCAACTTGTGGTCCTGCCAGCGGCGGTCAGCTCTTGGGCCAGATAACGTTGGCCCCAGGTGCGAGCTGCGCAGTCACGGTGCAATTCAGGCCACCATCGGGTGATACCCCGGGCGCTAAAGGTCCAGCGACGCTGAGTGTTACCGATGCTGCGGGTACCCAAGTGTCGACGCCGTTGGCCGGCACGGCACAGTAACACCGTGTAGGTCGGCGAAAGTCTAAACTCGATGCTGCTCGCGGGTCCCCGCGAGCAGCATCGTTTTTTCGGGAGACACTTTGGCAGGCAAGTCCGGAATTGAGATGACGCGCGCAGGGTTTGGCTGCGGGAATCTATCGAATCTTTTGTATGGGCGCGGCCTAGTCCTCCCACAACTTTCGCTGGCCAAGCCTCCCTTCGCGAATCCTGTTGCCATCGGGGAGGGTCGCATGGATGGACAGGCGGTCGAATAGCAATTTACCGCGTACCTTGTGGTCCCTCGTGTCCCTGCAAGTTCCTGGAGGACTCCAACCGTTCGCTTAGTCCTGCCCATCGACTTCTTCCTCCCCGGGGTTTTCGTACAAACCCAAGCTTTTCTAACCCAAGCTTTATCTAGTTGCACTCCTCAAATGTCCGGGAAACGTTTGACTCGAATATTCTTGGGCTGCTGCCTCGTCCGCGAATCGCGGGAATTCTGTGTGAGTGTCGGGCACAAAAATGACGAAACCGCCGGCCGACCAGCCCTACATGTTTCAGCCCGACGGGTTGCACATTGCGCTAGGACGCGACCTGGCCCGAGAAGGTAAGCCCAGCACAATCAATGACTTGACGTGTTCAATGGGCGGCCCGCTCATGGGAGACAAGGGCAACGACGAAAACATGATAGCCTCACGGTTGCAAGGTGGGTTTCTGAATTTCCAGAACGCCCCAGCCGGTGAGATGTTGAAGCAGTCTCCCCCCGTTAGCTTTGATGACATTCAGCGCGTTGTGCGCCAGCACGATCAATTGGGTCGTGCTTCATGATTTTTTGCCACGATCGTGGGCCCGCAGACGGTCCACAAAGTCCTGCCGCATCTCAAGAACAGCGCCAGCATTCACGAAGACAAGCCGCAACTGAATCTCTTCAACTGGAAGAACGACCCGTTCATCCCATCGAGTTCGCGGCGGCCGCGTATCGGTTCGGTCATTCGATGGTGCGGCCCATCCGAGGTCTCAACACGGAACTCGGAAGTGATGCCACCGAGGATCAAAAAGATCAGGGTAATGACGTCTTCTATGTTGTCGAGAGACGGTTGAGGGAGTCAGGCAGAGGGAAGCAGCACAGATCCAGAAATTCACCATTCACCCAACTGGATCATTCCCATTTCGCCAAGCTACAGTAAAATCAAGAGGGCTCCTGCATCTCGAGCTGTGCTCGCCGGATCAAGAACGAGGAACTGGTGCGAATGATTAAAAACTGCCTTACAGCTGGAATATCCCTCGCAAGACCTAAGAGCGGCTTAGCCGAAATACTCCTGCTCCTGGCTATGGCGTCACCGGCCTGGATGCTCCCGCCCAGTGCTCTGGCTGTCGGCCAGGAGTCTGGGAGGGTCGACACCAAGCCCCAAACGCGGAGTGCCTTCAGGAGATCCACCGTGAGTGATCAGGTCAAGCGCCTCGCAAAGGCGTTGGACCTCAGCGAAACTCAACAGTCCGAGGTAAAGAGAATTCTGGGGCTTCAGCAGGAACAGTCCAGACGAATTCGGACCGACCCGTCCATTCCGGGGGCCGATCGAATCAACCGATTCCGAGCTCTTCAAGACAGAACGGTTGTCGAGATCAGGGCGGTTCTGAACGAGGATCAGAAGAAGAAGTACAATCCGCGTGCGCTGCGAGAGGCTCAGCAGTCTTCCCCGCAACTCAGTGTGGAAGACTGGATGAAGGCGACCACCAAGAATCAGTAAACAAAGTCATCAGTCCCGCGCTGCCGCGGGCGGAGGTACACTCAGGTTCCTCAAGAGTCTGGTGCTCGTCAGAAGAGGCGCAGGTGCTTACTTCTTTTGAACGCTGGGAAGGAAACCCAGGGGCGACAACTAGGGAGCGGGTACGAACACGATGCAGACCGGCGAAGGCACTTCGAGCACTTGGCCGGTGGCCGTCAGGCCGCCGGTTTTCAAATCAATGCGGAATACGACGATGTTGTTTGAGTCCTGATTCGCCGCGAGAAGGTACTTGCCCGTCGGGTCGATCGCAAAGTTTCGCGGCGTTTTCCCTTGGGTCGGAGCGGATCCGACCAGCTTGAGAGTGCCTTTCGCGGAGTCGATTGCGAACACGGCGATGTCGTCGGGCCCGCGGTTCGAACCATAGAGAAACTTGCCGGAAGGATCGACTGCGATCTCCGCCGAATCATTCTTGCCCTTGAAGTCCTGCGGGAGAGTCGAGATCGTTTGCAGGTTTCGCAGCAGCCCCTGGTGCGCATCATAAGCGAATCCGGTGACGCTACCGCCCAGCTCATTGATTGCATACACGAACCGGCCGTTCGGATGAAAAGCGAGATGGCGGGGGCCCGCGCCTGCTTCGACGGAAGCAAATGCAGGATCGCCGGCCACCAGGGTTCCCTTCGCGACGTCGAAGTGATAGACGAGCAGCTGATCGAGGCCGAGATCGTTTGCGATCGCAAACCGGTTATCCGGCGACAATTCGATCTGATGTGCGTGCGGCCGTTCCTGCCGCTCCGGATTCGGGCCGTGACCGGTGTGCTGGACCACCACCGAGGCCTCCCCCAGCCGGCGATCTTCGAGCACCGGCAAAACCGCAACGCTGCCCCCATCGTAGTTTGCTACCAGGACGTATTTCCCAGTCTTGTCCAGTGTCACGTGGCATGGACCCGCACCGCGAGACGAAACTTCATTGAGAAACGCCAGTTTGCCGGTCTTCCGATCCACGGCGAACGCGCTCACGCCTCCGCTTTTCGCTCCTTTGTACTGGGAGATTTCATTTGCGGCGTACAGATACTGCCCGCTGGGATCGACAGCCAGGAACGATGGGTTTGTGGTTTCGGCGACAAGTTCGATTGTTCCTGCTTTCCCCGACCTCAGATCGAAGCGAAAGGCGTAGATGCCTTTGCTGGTCGGACCGGTGTAGGTTCCAACGTAAACCAGGTAGGAGCCTTTCGGATGGCTTTTCTGCCCCCAGACGAAAGGCGTTGTGAGAGCAATGAGTGCCAGGAACAGGAGCGTGTATTTGCGCCACATGATTTCTCGACCTCATCCCGCAGGGATTCGCGCTTTTACAAACTAGAAGTGCCTGTCAGCTTTCTTGACTCAATGTTCGAGGTAGGGAACATAGCCTCTAGTCCGCGTCTGGAGATGGTACACGGACGTGGTCGCGGTAATGTAGAGAACGCTGTAGTCCGGCTCGCCCCAGGTCAAGTTCGCGGGCTGTTCTGGAACGACGATCGTGCCAATGTGTTTGCCAGCGGCATCCCAGACCCATATGCCCTTCGGGCCGGTGACGTAAAGGTTGCCTTCCTTATCGACCTTGATCCCGTCCGGGACGCCGTCATCTTTTCCACCGGGCTCCTCGCCAAATATGCGTCCGTTCGTCAGCGAGCCATCGGACGCGACCTCGTACACGCGAATGTTTCTCTGCTCGCTGTCGTCGACGTAAAAGTGCTTTCCATCGGGTGAGAAGGCGAGACCATTCGGTTGAGTCAAGGCCTGGGTGAGCAACCGTACATTGCCCTTCTGGTCTAACCGATAAACACCTTGAAATGGAGTTTCCTGCTTCTCACCGGCGACCAGGTCCAAAGTCGGATCGGTGAAATAGAGCGCTCCGTCCGGACCGACGATCACATCATTCGGGCTGTTGAATTTCTTGCCCTGGTAGCGGCCCGCCAGGACATTGTATTTTCCTTCCGAGGTGACCTCGACGATTGCGCGCAGCACACTTGCGCAGTCGATCAGCCGATGCCGGCGGTCGAAGGTGTTGCCGTCAGGATCGCCCAGTGCGATCACTTCTTGCTTTTTACCGTTCGGATACACCCGGAAGATTTGGTTGCTTGTTTCATCGCTGACATAAAGGAATCCCGCTGGATCCCACATGGGACCCTCGGTAAATCCAAATCCGCTCGCCATGGTGACCAGTTTGGCGTCCCCGTCCATGAGATTCCGGAAAGCAGGCGAGTAGGCCTCCAGCGCAAACGTTCGAGCCGGTTTTTGACCCATCCCGTGAGTCACGAAGAGAAGAATGGTGAAGGCGTGGCAGGCAGTGAAAGAGCAGGTTTTCATGGTTTCCAGATCCGATCACTTCTCAGGCGATGGTGAGCGGGTCGTTAGTCTGTTTTCTGTGGTTGGGGCTTCGTATTTTCCACGATACTCTGAAGGTAGCCCACCAGGTCGTCCAATTCCTGCCGGGTGAGGATCTCCCCATAGTTGGTCGGCATCAATGGACTGGGCTCGTATTCGAGTTTCTCCACGTCGGTCTTCAGCAACAAATGGAAGGTACCGTCCGGGCTCTGCATTTGTACGGAAAAGTTGTCCTCATTTCGTATCAGACCCGCGAACCTCTGCCCGTCACGCGCAGTCGCTACCGCCATTCTTGCACGAGCATTTGACGGTGTGGGATCTGTGATTGCATTGCGGACTGCGCTCGCAGTGAGAGCCTGGGCATAGGTAGAAAGGTCGGAGCCGGCAAAGCCTCCCTGGCCCGCAACCATGTGACAAGACGAGCAGGCTGCTTTCCCAAAGAAGACGGCTTTGCCTTTCTGCGGATCTCCGGCCAGTACCAGCGCGTTCGCTCGGCCTTGAAGAACCCGCAGATATCCGACGATACCTTGGAGTTCTTGTTTCCCCAACCGGCGGAATGCCGGCATACCAGAATCTGGTTTGCCACTCGAAACTGCCCGCGTTAGTTCTCGATTGGAGAAGCGCTGCGCTCGTGGGCCAGTGGCGATGTTGGGACCACGTTCGCCACCTCGCCCGTCTAATCCGTGGCAGCCTGCGCAGCGCGAAGCGAATGACCGTTTGCCCGCAGACCTGACGGTGGCGGGCCGGTGGGGCCCTGAGTCCTTCGACTGGGCGCGCGTATGGGCGCTCACCACGGGCAACAGCAGGAGAGCGATGATTGCCGATCGAACTGACCGATTCCCCGCTATGGCGTGCTTCTCCTCTGGATTCAATCCGACCCTGGCGATGAAAACGACGGATTATCTCAATTCGGTGAGGCCGGTTCAACCGTTTCTTGTTCGCATGCCGAACCAGTAGGGCAGTCACGCAGCGGCTGAAGAGCTGAGCTTCCTGGCAACGGAGACGACCCGGACGTTATTTTCAGCGTGATCGTCGAATGGGGAGCCTTGCAGGAAACCCATTTTCATTCGATAATCTGCACTTTCATCTTCCGAACGATGAACCGGCTCGCGAGCGATGAAATCCGCCCGACAATTTCCTGGTTGGCACTGATTTTTTTCTCATTGCTCGCCTGCGCTGGTGCGCAGGAAACTGCTCCAGTCTCCGCCACGATTGACGTTCACCCGGCCGATCTGGTCGTTCGACCGCCATCCCACAACTGGATTTCCTACAACGGGGACTATTCCGGACGCCGATACAGTGGTCTTTCCGAGATCAACACAACCAATGTCGCACGGCTGCGCGCGCAATGGGTGTTTCACGCGCACAATTCGAATCGTCTCGAGGTTACTCCGCTCGTGGTCGACGGGGTCATGTTCGTGACTGCAGCCAACGACGCCTTTGCGCTCGATGCTCGCACGGGCCGTGTGATCTGGCGTCATGCGCGGCCGATTTCCGAAGGTCTGATCGACGACGCGTCGCGACACCTCAATCGCGGTGTGGGGGTTTGGCGCAACCGCGTCTTCATGGAAACCGACAACGCTCACCTGTTATGTCTCGATGCGCGTTCCGGCAACCTCATGTGGGATGTGGCTTACGCGGACTGGAGCAAGAACTACGGTGCTACCAGCGCACCTCTGGTCGTGAAAGACAAAGTGATCGTGGGAACGTCGGGAGGCGACGACGGCGTGCGCGGTTTTATTGCCGCCTACGACGCCCAGACGGGCGAGCTCGCATGGCGCTTTTGGACCATCCCCGCACCCGGTGAGTTCGGTTCCGACAGCTGGCCCGGCGGGCTGTACCTGCACGGCGGGGGAACCACGTGGATGCCCGGTACCTATGATCCGGACCTCAACACGATCTATTGGGGAACCAGCAATCCCGCGCCTGATTTTGAAGGCAGTGTCCGGCCGGGCGATGATCTTTACACCGATTGCGTGCTGGCGGTGGATCCGGATACCGGAAGGCTTAAATGGTATTTCCAGTTCACGCCGCACGATCTGTTTGACTACGACGCAGTCGAGACCCCGATTCTGATCGATGCCTTTTACAAAGGCGAGAAGCGCAAGCTTCTGGTCCAGGCGAATCGCAACGGCTATCTGTACGTGCTCGATCGCACGAACGGGAAGTTCCTCTCGGCGGTTCCATTTGTCGAAAAGCTGAATTGGGCCCAAGGCATTGACGCGCAAGGCAGACCTATCCGGACTGATTTGAAGCCTACTCCAGCGGGAACACGGGTTTGTCCCGGTTATGCGGGCGCAACCAACTGGTACGCGCCTTCCTACAATGAGTCCACACATTTTGTGTACTTCATGGCGCTTGAGGAGTGCGAAACCTTCTTTTCGAAGGCCGAGCCCCAGAGGTTCAAGGAGGGTGAAACGTACTATTCGACCGGCGTGAAACGGATTCCCGGGGAGGACTCACGGAAGAGTCTGGTCGCCTACGACCTCGATACCGAGTCATTCGCCTGGAGATATCCCCAGGTAGGCCTGGGGCATTCTTCGGGTGGGACGATGGCGACGGCAGGTGGTCTGGTCTTCCTGGGTGACGATGCGAATTCGTTCGAGGCGGTCGATGCCCAAAGCGGACGGCCACTGTGGCATTTCCACACCGGGCAAGACATCAGCGCCTCACCCATGAGCTACTCCGTGGCCGGCAAGCAGTATGTCGCGATTGCCGCCGGCAGCGATGTGTTCACCTTCGCTCTGCCGTGAATCTTTACGTGTTCCTCAGGATGCGGCGCCCGTCTTCGCGAATGATTGTGTATAACAGTACGCAACATTCGCGGAAACAGACAAGCAGGCTGAGAGCGCCCCTCCATCCGAAGGTGTGGTGACGCTGCGGTTTTGGGGTATCGGGTCGCTTCGGACGGTTCGGTTTCCGATGATGGTTCCAGGTCGATTCTGGCGCATGAGCTGCGCAGGAAAGTCAGCATTGCACAAAGCCGGCCCCGATTCATGGGGGGGGCCGATCGAGGCATGCATCTCCCCAATCTGGAAAGGCTGAGCAATGAGACGCTGCATCCTGTTGTTGTTCTTGGCTGGATCTGTTTTCGCGCAACCACACCTCCCGGAAATCAAGTACAAGTCGGTGCCAGACTTTCTGAAACTTCCGCCCGACATGTATCTGGGCGAAGCGGCCGGCGTGGCAGTCAATTCCAAGGGGCACATCTTCGTATTCTCCCGCGGCAACTCGAGCGGCCCTGCTTACGGAGCAAGTGCCGCACAACTCCTGGAGTTCGGATCGGACGGGAAGTTTCTGCGTGAGATTGGACACAACCTTTATGCCTGGTCGTTCGCGCACACCGTGAAAGTAGATAAGGATGACAACATCTGGGTTACCGACAAGGGCTCAGACATGGTGATTAAGTTCAATCCCGAAGGCCGTGTGGTTCTGGTGTTCGGGCGCCGTCAAGAAGGTTCGGATGAAGGGACCGCTCCTCTGAAGCACCCTAAGCCGCCGTTACCTCCGGTGGATGGGATGTTCCGTCAGGTCACCGACGTGGCTTGGGATGGGGGCGGCAACACCTACATCAGCGATGGCTACATCAATTCCCGGATCGCGAAAGTCGACAAGAACGGTAACTGGCTCAAGTCATGGGGCGAACCTGGCGATCAACCTGGGCAGTTCAACGTCCCGCACAGTATCGCGGTGGATGCAGAGGGGAGTGTCTACGTGGCCGACCGAGGGAATCGTCGGATCCAGGTGTTCGACGGCGACGGTCGGTTCCTTCGGCAGATCACCATCGACGCGCCCTTCGATCCGAATGCGCGCGCGGCGATCGGTAACACGCCGAAACTGCCGATCACCGGAAGCCGGACGATGGCCCCAGGCGCGCCCTGGGCGATATGCATTACGCCACCGCCCCACCAGGTGCTTTACAGTTCCGATGGCTACCCTGGCCGGGTCTATAAGTTAAGCCTCGACGGAAAAATCCTGGGCGTGTTTGGCGAGTCCGGCAAACAGCTGAAACAATTCGGTTGGATTCACGAGATCGCCTGCCCGTCCGAAAACGAGCTCTACGTGAGTGAGCTATTGAACTGGCGCGTCCAGAAGCTGATTCTGGAACCGAGTCACTAGCAAGGGTTGAGTCGAGCCCAACCTTGCAGCCCTCGATCAGGGATGAATCCTCGCCGCCCACCCGCCTCCGGGCGCCAACTTCAATTTTAGTTTTGTCGTCTTATTCACCTGGCCCTTTACCTGCTTGTAATCACTGCCGTAGCGATCGGCGTTTACGCCGTCCTGATAGGCTTCCATCGAAAAATTACCGTCGGGCAAGAAGGAAAGATCGACGTCGAGCTCGCGGGGCGTCCAGTTCGTCATTGCGCCGACGTACCAGTCCCGGCCACTGCGTCGAGCCACGACGACGTATTCAGCGATTCGGCCATCGAGCGCCTTCGTGTCATCCCACTCGGTGGGAACAGGCGCCAGGAACTCCATCATCTGGGGCTCGCGCAGGTAGTTCGAGGGACTGTCGGCCAGCATCTGCAACGGGCTTTCATACACCACGTACATCGCCAACTGGTGACAGCGCGTGCCGAGACTCATGGGACGGTCGGAGATCGAGGCGAAACTCTTTTTTTGCGCGTTCAGCATCGCACCTGGTGTGAAATCCATCGGGCCCAGAAACATTCGAGTGAACGGCAGCGTGACGGTATGCAGCGGGTCGGTTTCCGCGCTCCATTTGCTCCACTCGAGGCCCCGAACTCCTTCCGTGCTGATCAGGTTCGGCCAGGTGCGTGTCATGCTCGCCGGCTTTTGAGCGCCGTGAAAGTCGACCAGCATTTTCCGCTTGGCGGTCTCGCGGCTGATCTTGTAATAGGAATTGATCAGCAGTTGGTCGTTGCGCTGCATGAAGTCAACTTTGATTCCCTTGATACCCCACCGCGCAAATTGATTCAGCGCCGGCTCGAGTTGATCGTCGAGCGACTTCCAGACCACCCAGAGAATCACCCCGACACTTTTCTGTTTCGCATAGGCGGTCAGTTCCCCCATGTTGATTTCCGGTACCACATCCAGCACGTTCCCGAGCTTGTACCAGCCTTCATCCAGGATGATGTACGGAATGCCGTATTTCGCTGCGAAGTCGATGTAATACTTGTAGGTCTGAGTGTTCACTCCCGACTTGAAGTCCACATCGTAGAGATTGTTGGCGTTCCACCAGTCCCACGCCACCTTGCCCGGCTTGATCCAGGAAGTGTCCGCCAGCTGCGAAGGCTTCTCCAGCAGCCACACCAGCGGATTCGTAAGGAGGTCTCCATCCTTTTCGGCGATGCCCACGATCCGCCAGGGAAAAGTGCGCGTGCCTTTGCTGACGGCGATGTAGTCGGCACTCTCAACCACCTTGAAGTCCCGATCGCGTTCCAGTTTTTCCTTCAACGGGTAAGGTTCGAAAGTAGCGGAAAGCCCATGGTCGCTGGTGCCACGCAACCACAAGCCCGGATAGTCCTCCACGTCCGACTCCGCGATTGCGACCTTCACGCCGTCAGCGTCCACGACTGCAGGCAAAGAGGCGATCGCGGCGGGAGCAATCTGGTTGAGCGCTTGGGGCAGGTACTTTCTTTCATTGTGGGAAAAGAAAGTTTCTTCCTGCGGATAGTACACGGTGTAGTTGCCCGCAAAGTTGAAGCTGGCTTCTTCGCGGTAGACTTTCACCTGGCTTTGCGTGAGCGACGTCTCCAGGCGATAGGCGGCTCCCTCGTTGTAGGCGCGGAATAGGACCGCATAGCCGCCTTCCATCTCAAGCCGCAGCTGGTTGTAGTTCTCGCGAATGTTTGCGAATTTCTGGCGGACTACGGGCTCAAGCACCTGATTCGTGTTTCGTTCCTGGTGTGCGACCACCTTGGGATTGATTCCTAGAGTGGTGTGATCGATATCGATCGAAAGCCCAGAATCCTCGAGAAGGACCTTGCCCTTGAGAACGACGTCATAGCTGATACGGTCGGCAGTGCGGATCCTGATCTCAATGCGACCGTCGGGAGACTGCAAGCTGTAGCTCGATTGAGCGGTGGCGTTGTTCACGAGCCAGAGCATACATACCAACATCCGTGAGGCGTTCCAGAGTGTGCTGTTGTTCATGGAATGATTCCCTCGGTGGGCCTTCCGTTTGCATGCATCAGTGAATCTCGGGTTCAGGGATGGAAGCTGTACCCTCAAGAAAGTCGAAGTCGCACCCTTCGTCTGCCTGCTTGATATGCTGCATGAACAGCTTCCCGTATCCGCGCGGATAAATCCCGTCCTTCGGTCGCCAGGCTGCACGACGCCGTGAGAGCTCATCCTCGCTCACCAGCATGTTCAGTGTGCGGGCGTGCGCGTCAAGCTCGATCCGGTCTCCTTCTTTCAGCAGCGCAAGAGGCCCGCCGACGAAGGATTCGGGCGAGACGTGAAGGACGCAGGCGCCGTAACCGGTTCCACTCATTCGCGCATCGGAAATGCGGACCATGTCGCGGATTCCGGCTTTCAGCAGCTTTTCGGGAATCGGCAGGTTGCCCCATTCAGGCATGCCCGGCGCGCCCTTGGGGCCCGCGTTCCGGAGCACCAGAACGCTCGCGGCGTCCACGTTCAGCGAGGGATCATCAATCCGGGCATTCATTTCGTCAAAGCTGTCGAATACGATGGCGGGTCCGGTGTGTCTTAAGAGTGCGGGTTCGGCGGCCGCAGCCTTGATCACAGCGCCGTCGGGAGCGAGATTGCCGCGCAGAATGGCCAATCCTCCCGAGGCAAGAAGGGGATTGTCGAGGTTGCGAATGACGTCTGCATTGTAGACGTCCGCGTCAGAGATATTTTCCCCAAGTGTTTTTCCGGTGATGCTTTGGCAGCTCAGGTCCAGGTGTGGCTTCAGCGCTGCGAGCAGCGCAGGCAGCCCGCCGGCGTAATAGAAATCTTCCATCAGGTACTTGCCGCTGGGTCGCAGATTAGCCAACACCGGCGTCTTCTTAGAAAGCTGATCAAAACGATCGATGGTGAGTTTGATTCCCGCGCGTCCTGCTAAAGCCAGCATGTGGATCACTGCATTCGTCGAACCGCTGAGCGCCAGAACCGCCGCAATCGCATTGTCGAAAGACGCATCGGTGAGGATATCCCGCGGCTTGAGATCCTCCCACACCATGTCAACAATACGTCGGCCGGAGAGATTGGCCATCTTCGCGTGGTTTGAATCCACGGCCGGAATTGAACTGGCGCCGGGAAGAGAGAATCCCAACACCTCGGCCACGCTGGTCATGGTGGAAGCCGTGCCCATCGTCATGCAAGTTCCCGCCGAGCGCGCGATGCCGTCTTCGATCTCGATCCACGCCTGCTGATCGATGTTGCCAGCACGCCGCTCTGCCCAGTACTTCCAGACGTCGGAACCACTTCCTAGGATTTGGCCGTGCCAGTTTCCGCGCAGCATCGGCCCTGCCGGAACGAAGATCGCCGGCAGATTCATGCTGATCGCGCCCATCAGCAGCGCTGGCGTAGTCTTGTCGCATCCGCCGAGCAGCACACAACCGTCTGCCGGGTAGGAGCGCAACAATTCTTCGGTCTCCATCGCCAGCAGGTTTCGGTACATCATGGTGGTGGGTTTCTGGAAGGTCTCGCCCAGCGTGATGGCAGGCATTTCGACCGGGAAACCGCCCGCCTGCCACACCCCCCGCTTCACATCCTGGGCGCGCTCCCGGAGATGACTGTGGCAGGGATTGATGTCACTCCAGGTGTTGATGATCGCGATGACCGGCTTGCCCACATAGTCGGCTTGGATCGAGCCCATGGAAGCCACCCGCGAACGGTGTCCGAACGAACGCAGATCGTCGGGGCCGTACCAGCGATGACTTCGTAACGACTTGGCATTCTTGAGCGGCATCAGATTCTTCTCTGCAGCGAGGAACTCAATCGGGAAGAAAAGCGTGAAGCGATGTATTGTAGGTGCCGTCACTTTGAGACGTCAAACGGTCGCATGGGTGCCGAGCCAGCCCAAGCAAGGTGAGCCCTGGCAGCCGAGACTGCGCGCCCGTTTGCCTGTACCATTCTGCTCCTCATGAGAACTAACCTAATCCTGGTGCTGGCGGATCCGGCCGAACGACAACTGACAATGTTGGATGAGTTGCGGCCGGGGACAGAGGTTGTCGTCGGAGATTCAGCAAGGCTATTTGGCAAAGAGGCTGCCGATGCTCCGGTCCTTTTCAACTGGTCGGGTTCGCTCGAGCTGTTGCGAGACGTGGTCAGTGCGTGCCCCAACCTCGAGTGGGTGCATTCCCGCGCCGTAGGGTTGGAAAGAACCCTGTTTCCGGATCTGATCGAAAATTCCGTAACGCTGACCAATGGCCGAGGCGTATTCAGCGCGTCGCTGGGCGAGTTCGCTCTCGCGGCCATTTTGTATTTCGCCAAGGATCTCCGCCGCATGGTCCGCAACCAGATGGCCCGGACGTGGGAGTCTTTTGATGTGATGCCCATCTCCGGACAAGTGGTTGGAATCGTCGGATACGGAGATATCGGTCGTGCAGTCGCCACCCGGGTACGACCCCTGGGAATGAAAGTCCTGGCCGTCAAGCGCCACGCTTCGCCCGACGCGGACCCGATCGTCGAGCGGACTTACACTCCGGACGGTCGCACCGAAATGCTGGCGCGCTGCGACTACGTCGTAGTCGCCACACCTTTGACCGCGGAAACGCGCGGAATGATTGCAGAGCCGGAGCTCGCCGCCATGAAGCCCACCGGGGTCATCATCAATCTGGGGCGGGGCCCGGTGATTGACGAGAAGGCGCTGCTGGACGCACTTTCCCGTGGCCGGATCAAAGGTGCCGCGCTGGATGTCTTTGACGAGGAACCGTTGCCGCGCGAGCATCCTTTCTACGAGCTAGAAAACGTACTGCTTTCTCCGCACTGCGCGGATCATACGCCCGACTGGCTGGACCAGTCCATGCGATTCTTCATCGAGCAGTATGAGCGATTCCGAAAAGGCCAACCGCTGATGAATGTCGTCGACAAAAAGCTGGGATACTGACGGCGGCTCCGCTCGTCGGCCAAGGGCGCGTCGTCTTTCGAAGAGATTGACGGCAGAGAACCCGCCGACCTGAGGTGCGCGCCTAACGGGATCTCTCCGGCTTGGCGGCGCCAGGCTCGAGGGGCTCGACCAGCGCACGCGTTGCGCCTGTCGAGATCCCACCATCCACCAACAGAGTCTGCCCGGTGACGTAGCGGCTCGACTCCGCCGCCAGGAATACCACCGCCGCATCCAGGTCTTCGGGCTGTCCGGGTCGCTTCATCGGAATGCGGTCACAGAGATAATCCACCCACTCTTTGTTCTCATAGAGCGCCTTGTTCTGCGCCGTGCGAAACCAACCCGGCGCCAGGCAATTGACCGTGACTCTGTGCCGGCCCCAATCGTCGGCCAGGCTCATCGTCAATTGCCGGATGCCTCCCCGGCTGGCCCCGTAGGGCCCGAGTCCGGCATAGCCAGCCACGCTGGTCACGGAACCGATGTTGATGATGCGCCCGTACTGCCGCGCGATCATCCCACGCGCGATCGCCTGGGCAACGAAGAAGCTGCCCCGCAGATTGGTGTCGAGAATCAAGTTCCAATCATCCCAGGTCACGTCGAGCGCCGGCTTGCGCACATTGCAGCCCGCATTGTTCACCAGAATGTCAATGCGACCAAACGACGCTTCGGCGGCCGCGGCCATTTTCTGGATGCTCTGCAGGCTCCGAACATCAAGCTCCAGAGAAATTGCGCGCCGGCCCAGCGCCTGAATCTCCTTCTCGAACGGCAACAAGTGATCGCGATTGCGGCTCGTGAGCACAAGGTCTGCCCCCGCTTTTGCGAGAGCCCGCGCCATGTACTGGCCGAGCCCGCGGCTGGTCCCGGTCACGATCGCGACTCGGCCCCCCAGGTCGAATAGTCCGTTGTTCACGAGAATGTCCCCGGTGTGAGTACCACTTTCATGAGGTTGGGTTCGCGCGCATACAACCGTTCAAACCATTGTGGACCCTCGGCCAGCGGTGCGATGGCGGTGATCAGCGGTTTCACTTGGATCGCGCCCTTGGCCATCAACTCAATCGCTCGCGGATACTCGCCGGCAGAGGCGCACGATCCCTGCAGCCGGATCTGTCGTGTCACCACGGTTTGCAGGGGCAGTGTGGCCTCGGGCGAAATGTTCCCAACCAGGATGACGCTGCCACCCTTTCGAACGCTGGCGATCGCCACACGGACGGTTTCCCTCCTGCCCACGGCCTCAACCGCTAGGTCGACGCCGGCTCCGTTCGTGAGCTCCAACGCCCGCGCAACCGGGTCCGTCTCGGCCAGGAAGACCTCCGTCGCCGCCAGATCCGCGGCCAGCTTCAGTCGGGAAGCGTCGATGTCGGCGACCAAGACCCGGGAACAGCCCGCAACCCGCAGCGCCTGCAGAACGAGAAGCCCGATGGTGCCCGCCCCCAGTACGAGAGCGGTGCTGCCGGAAGGAATCTCGACCAGCGACACCGCGTGAATCGCGACGGCAACCGCCTCCAACATGGCTGCGTCGGCAAACGCGAAGCTGTCGGGCAGGGGGTGGACGATGCGTGCCGGAACCGCAACATACTCGGCGAAGGCTCCGGCCCGCCGGTATTCCGGGCAGGAGACGCCCAGTACCTGCCGCTGGTCGCACAGGTTAACTTCACCTCGAGCGCAATGCTGGCACGCGCCGCAATAGACGGTCGAATCAAAGGTGACCCGGTCTCCTTCCGACCACCCCGTCACGCCCGCGCCCAGCGCGGCAATTCTGCCCGCGGCCTCGTGGCCCATGACGATCGGAGGAATACGGCGTCCCGACGAGCCATCGTAGCCATGCACGTCGCTGCCGCAGATGCCGCAGGCTGCCACGCGGATAAGAACCTCGCCCGGGTTCAGGACGGGGGTCGCAACTTCGGCAATCTCCAGATGCCGGTATGTGGAAAGTAGAAGGGCTTTCATGCTCATTGGAGGTCGGTGGAACCGCCCATACTCTAACCCACTCTCAACTTATTTGGAACAAATCGGCTTCTCGGGTAACCTTCGAGGGCGCGAAGCCGCGAATCCTTGTGGAGGTCAGGACCCTTATGCGCGTTCTGTCGGGGTTTGTCGCCGCCATCGTCATACCTGTTTTCCTCTGCGGTTTGTCTGCTAGGCAGACTGCAGCGGGCGACAGAATCCGGGTCATCCCGAATGAGGCGGCCAATCGCGTCGATATTTCGATCGACGGCCAACCGTTTGCCGCATACATCTGGCCGACCAAGCTGGCCAAGCCTGTGCTCTACCCGCTGCGGACGGCCAAAGGCACGCGGGTCACACGGGGCTACCCCCTTGAACCGCGGCCAGGAGAGCGGGTCGATCACCCTCACCACGCTGGCCTCTGGTTCAATTACGGGAACGTCAACGACATCGATTTCTGGAACAATTCCGAAGCGATCAAGCCCGAGGATCTGGGCAAGATGGGTACGATCCATCAGCGTTCGATCGTGGCGGCGAAGAGCGGCTCGAAACAAGGGGAGCTCGAAGTCGAGACCGACTGGATGACGGCGGACCGCGAAGTCGTCCTCAAAGAGCGCACGCGCTTCGTCTTTCGAGGCGGACCAAGTTTCCGAAGCGTCGATCGAATGACCACTCTGCAAGCACTCGCGGAGAAGGTCGTCTTCCACGACGACAAGGAAGGTCTGCTCGGCTTGCGGGTGGCGCGCGCCCTCGAAGCTCCCTCTGATAAAGCTGAGGTCTTCACCGACGCCGGCGGGCGGCCCACGACCGTGGCCAAGACGGACAACACCGGCGTGAATGGCGTGTACCTCAGCAGCGAAGGCAAAAAGGGCGATGCGGTGTGGGGCACTCGTGGCCGCTGGTGTGCGCTCAGCGGACGCATCGGCGACGAACCTGTCACCATTGCGATCTTCGATCATCCGGCCAATCCCGGATTTCCCACGTACTGGCATGCCCGCGGCTACGGCTTGTTCGCCGCAAATCCGCTCGGCAAGAAGGTCTTCACCAACGGCAAAGAGGAGATGAACTTCTCGCTCGCGCCCCACGAAAGTGCCACGTTCCGCTATGGAGTTCTGATTTCATCCGAGATTGCCACGCCCGAAAGCACGGAGGCCGCTTACCAGAGCTTCATCGCGATGTATCATTGATCCGCTCTGGCCCAACCATGACATGACCATCCACGTCGGTCTCATCGGCGGCGGAAATATCACGGACACCCACGCACGCGCCTGCCGCGCCGTTTCGGGTGTCGCGATCGCCGCCATCTACGGCACGAATGCCGAAAAAGTCGCGCGCCTCAGCCGCGAACACAACGCTAAGCCGCACCACGACTTCGAAGCGTTCCTGTCGCACCGCCCGATGGATCTCGTGATCCTTGGCAGCCCGTCTGGGCTGCACGCCAGTCACGGCATTGCTGCTGCCAAGAGTGGACTACACGTGCTGACGGAAAAGCCCATCGAGATAAGCACCGCGCGCGCCGATGCGCTCATTGAGGCCGCAGAACAATCGAAAGTGAAGCTGGGCGTCATTTTCCAGGATCGCATGAAGCCCGACATCCGAAGACTCAAAGAGTGGATCGATCGCGGCGTTCTCGGTAAACCAATTCTGGTGGACGCGCGAGTGAAGTGGTATCGCCCTGCGGAGTACTACGGTGATTCCAAGTGGCGCGGAACGCTGGCGCTCGATGGCGGTGGGGCCCTGATCAACCAGGGTGTGCACACGGTCGATCTGCTGCTCTGGCTGCTGGGCGACGTGGCGCGCGTAGAAGCCCGCACTGCCACGGCGTTACACAAGATCGAAGCCGACGACACGGTGGTGTCTGTCCTCGAGTTTGCAAATGGCGTGCTGGGTACCCTGCTCGCGACCACCGCCGCGTACCCCGGCTATCCCCGGCGTGTGGAGATCACCGGGTCGCAAGGCACCGTGGTTCTCGAACACGATCGCATCGTTGCCGCCGATCTACGCACGCCGGAACCCGAAGTCGTCCAGGGCTCCGCTGGCGACGGCAACCACAGCGCCTCATCGGCCGCTGTGACGGACATTCGTGGACATCAGGCGGTGCTCGAAGACTTTCTCCGCGCGCTCGAGTCGAATGCCACCCCTGCCTGCGATGGCTGCGAGGGCCGCCGAAGCATCGCCCTCATCGAAGCAATCTATCGCGCCTCGCGATCCCCCGAGGTGGCTGCGAACCTGTGAGGCGACCGGCAAGCGAGCCGCCGGAGCGGGTGAGATTGACACTCTTGGTGCCAGCGAATACATTTGCCTGCCTGCGCACCTCGCAAAGCGCCGAGTCTCGATGAATCCGATGAAGTTCCTGCCGACGGTCTGCCTGCTTCTTCTGGGTGTGGCGGCCTGGGCGCAATCCCAGTATCCGTTTCAGAATCCTGACATGCCGATGGATGAGCGCATCAAGAACATCCTGAGCCTGATGACGCTCGATGAAAAAATTCAGGCCCTCAGCACGCATCCGGATGTCCCCCGCTTGGGCATTCGTGGAAGCGGCCACGTCGAGGGCCTGCATGGGCTGGCCTTGGGAGGCCCGGGGGGATGGGGCAAAGAGCATCCGATTCCCACCACACAATTTCCGCAAGCCATTGGGTTGGGAGAGACGTGGAGTCCGGATCTCATCCAGAAGGCGGCCGCGGTCGAGGCGATTGAGGCGCGATACATTTTTCAGAGCGAGAAATACCAGCGGGGCGGGCTGGTTGTGCGCGCTCCCAATGCGGACCTGGGGCGCGATCCACGCTGGGGCCGGACGGAGGAGTCTTACGGGGAGGACCCGTTCTTCGACGGAACGATGGTGGTGGCGTTTGCGAAGGGCCTGCAGGGTGACAATCCGAAGTATTGGCGCGCCGCCTCGCTGATGAAACATTTCCTGGCGAACAGTAATGAGGATGGGCGCGGCGGATCTTCGTCCAACTTCGGAGAGCGCCTTCTGCGGGAATATTATTCTGTTCCGTTCCGCATGGGCGTCGAGCAAGGCGGCTCCCGGGCCTACATGGCTTCCTACAACGCCATGAACGGCGTGCCCATGACGGTGAATCCGATGCTGAAAGACACGGTCAAGGAGTGGGGGCAGAACGGAATCATTTGTACGGATGCGGGTGGGTTGTGGAACATGGTGACGGATCATCATTACTATGACGACATCGATCGTGCCGCCGCGGGAGCTGTGAAGGCGGGCATCAATCAGTTTCTGGATCGGTACGAGGGTGGAGTGCGCGGGGCGCTCGCCTCCAAGCTGCTCAGGGAAGCGGACATCGATGCTGGGCTCGAGGGCGTATACCGCGTGATGATCAAGCTCGGATTGCTCGACCCGCCTGCGCTCGTTCCCTACACCGAAATCAAGGATGGAGTCGAGCCCTGGACCACCGACGAGCACAAGCGGTTGGCCAGGACGATCACCCAGAAGTCGATCGTGCTGTTGAAGAATGAGAAGAACACGCTGCCGCTGGACAAACATGCTTTGCAGTCGATCGCCGTGTTAGGCGGAAGAGCCAACGATGTTGCCTTGGACTGGTACAGCGGCACGCCGCCGTATGCGGTTTCGCCGTTACAAGGGATCAAAGACAAGGTGGGCAGCCCGGTCGAAGTCCGCTACGCGGCCGACAATGAGAACGGAGGCGCGGCGGCGTTGGCCAAAGCAGCGGATGTTGCCATTGTTGTGGTCGGAAACCATCCCACCTGTGACGCTGGTTGGAACCGGTGTCCCGACTCGAATCAAGGCAAAGAAGCGATGGATCGCAAGGGGATCGAGCTTACGGATGAAATTCTGGTAAAGGAAGTGTTTGCTGCGAATCCGAAAACGATTGTGGTGCTGGTTTCGAATTTTCCCTACGCGATCAACTGGACCCAGGAGCACGTGCCCGCAGTCCTTCATCTGACCCACAACAGCGAAGAGCAGGGAACCGCCCTGGCGGACGTTTTGTTCGGAGATGTGAATCCTGGCGGAAGGCTGACCCAGACCTGGCCGCGATGGCTCGATCAGCTCCCGGACAAGATGGACTACGACATCGGTCATGGCGAAACCTACATGTACTTCAAGCATGACCCGCTTTATCCGTTCGGGTACGGGTTGAGCTACACCACTTTTCGATACTCGAACCTACGCGCCGAATCCAAAGCTGGGAAGAGCGACGTCTCGGTGAGCTTGGATGTCAAGAACACGGGCGATCGAGAAGGCGATGAGGTCGTGCAGGTTTACGTCCACTACCCGCACTCGAAGGTCGATAGACCCGAGCGACAGTTGGTGGGATTCCGGCGCACGACCATCGGGCCGGGGCAGACCAAAACTCTTGACATCCCGTTCAAGTCGGAACAGCTTGCGTACTGGGACGTCGCCAGGCACAGATTCGTCAGGGAGACCGGGGATGTCCTGCTCATGGTGGGCAGTTCGTCGCAAGAGATCAGGCTGAAGCGCACCTTGCACGTGGCGCACTGAACCCGGCCGGAACGCTTATCGCACCCCGCTCATCGCGTGACCGAGATCCCTTCTCCCGAGTACTGCACGGTCTTGTCAGGTTGGTCGGTGGGGCCGACACCGACCCCGTGATTGTCACCGACAAACACGATCCGGAAGGCGCGATTGCCGAGCATGCCTGGAAACTTGCCGTGGCGCTCGCCTATGGTCAGCACTTGCTGCGCCTCATCCCAATGGAAGGGAATCGTCGCGTAGACGCCCTTCTCGTAGTGGTAGCTGTCATTTTCATCTTCGTAGAGCGTGAAATCGGCGTCGGCGCCACGGTACACACGCAATTCGATGGGGTCGGCCTGCTTTTGAGTCGACCATTCCTGATCCGGCCCCATGGGTACGATCGAACCGGCGCGGATATACAGCGGCATTCGTTCGAGGGGAGCTGCCGCATCTACCGCCTGGCCGCCGTCCGCCGATGCGCCGCTCCAGAAATCGTACCAACGAGCCTGCGGAAGGTAAAGGCGACGCGTGCTGGCAGCGGGCTCGGTTACGGGATTCACGAGGAACGCCGGGCCGTACATGAATTGGTCGCCAATGTTTTCCGCGCGGACATCGCCGCGGAAATCCATGACCAGCGGGCGCATCGGAGTGTAACCCTGGCTGGTGGTCTTCCATGCCAGCGAATAGATGTAGGGGAGCAAACGGTAGCGCAGGCGGTCGAAGTTCACCAGAATCTTCTGCGCATCAGGGCCATACGACCACAGCTCGTTCTGATCCGTAGTCCGGGTTCCGTGTACGCGAAAGATCGGGCAAAATACTCCGTACTGAAACCAACGGATAAACAGGTCGCGGTAGGCGGGGTCGTCGGGATTGCCGGAGACGAATCCGCCGATGTCGGTGGTCCAGTAAGGCAGTCCGGACAGGGCGAAGTTCAAACCTGCGGGGATCTGCCGTCGGAAACTGAAGAAGTCAGAGTTGATATCGCCCGACCAGGCGGTGACGGCGTTTCTCTGACTGCCTGCGAACGCCGAACGGGACAGGATGAAGACCCGTTTCTCGTCGGACGCGCCGTGCTGCCCGTCGTAGACGGCACCGGTGGTCATCAACGGGTACAGGTTGACGTAGCGATCGCCGCTGCCGATGGCGAGTCTATGCTGCAGTAGAATGTTGTCTTCCTGGCCTTCGGTTTCGGGCTCGGTCGTATCCAGCCACCAGGCGTCGATCCCAATGTTAAACAGGGCCTTGTCCATCAGATCCCAGTAATATTTGCGAGCTTCGGGATTGGTCGCGTCATACACCGCCATGGCGACGGTGTGATAGGGCGGCTTGGCAAATTTGAATTTGTCAACGAACCAGCCGCGCTGGTCCATGTGGTCATAGACGGCCGAGCCCGGTTCGAAGAAGGGCCAGACGGAGATCATCAGGTGAAAATTCTCTTTGTGGAGTTCCTCCACCATGCCTTTCGGATCGGGATAGTTCTTGTTGAAGACGTGCTCGCCTTTGTGGTTCCACCAGAACCAGTCCTGCACGATGTTGTCGACGGGAAGATGCAAGTCGCGGTATTTCCGGGCTACCCCCAGGATTTCCTCCTGTGACTTGTACCGGTTCTTGCATTGCCAGAAACCATAAGCCCACTTGCCGAACATCGGCGCTGGCCCGGTCAGTTCGCGGTAGGCGGCGATAATCTTGTCCATGTCCGGGCCGTAGATGAAGTAGTAATCGATGACATCGGCCACTTCGGAGCTGATATAGAGGTAGTTGGCAAACCGGTTATTCACCCGGCTGCGCGATGCATTGTTCCAGAA
>Ga0137418_10001067_pt1 | contig 25117 bp, 15 predicted proteins | sample CZODoug3_1_2_16f_FD_122242 | JGI IMG/M metagenome (GOLD analysis project Ga0137418, IMG submission 122242) | Vadose zone soil fungal communities from Angelo Coast Range Reserve, California, USA - CZODoug3_1_2_16fungal (Hybrid Assembly) | ecosystem: Environmental > Terrestrial > Soil > Vadose...
AGGCTTTCGGCCGAAGCGTCTACAATTTGGCGCATGCGAATCCGACCGATTCCAGGCCCATCTCCTTGAGCAGCAACCACGACCAGTGCTTTCTTCAAATTGAGCCGACCGAGCAAGCCTTCCTCCAGACCGCCGATATAGCATTCATCTACCTCGACTCGGCCCGTCAGCAAATCTCGTCCCGGTCTTACCATCGCGCGGCGCAATCTATGCAGCATCGTCCAAGCGGTCCTGTATTCTTTCTGCCCCAGCACTCGTTGCAGTCCCAATGCGCTGGCCCCGTTCTTCTGGGTGGTCAACCGCCACATGGCGCGAAACCACACGGGCAAAGGGGTCCGCGTGTCCTGGAAGATCGTTCCGGCGGTGACGAAAGTCTGGCACCCACACCCGCCACACTCCCACAGACCTCGCACTGGCCACGCCTTCTCGGATCCACAGCGGGGACAGCGAAAACCGGCTGGCCACCGGAGTTGTGTCAGGTACGCTCGACACGCCTCCTCGGTAGCGAAGTTCGCCTCCAACTCCATCAAACTGCGTGGATACTCTTCCACCACCGTCGCATACTAGATATTGGGGCTACCTGAGTCAAGGACATACCCACCCTCTCCTTTAATGGGAAACACCATCTCCTCGTTACAACTTCGCCTTCGCCAAGCGGCGCAGAAAACTCTCTTTCGCAGCACGTTTCGATTGAGTTCTTCCAGTGCCAACTGGAACGGAGCTCGCTGCTGTCGGCGCACGGCAAGATCACGCAAGTCCATTAGTGCTCCGGGTGCGCGGGGGAGAGGACATTCTCTTCACCGACTCGCGGGTCATCGGTGCTCAGCTACGCGATTTCAGGTCCTGGCTGTGGTGAGGTGTCTTTCTTGAAGCCGTTGCGGGAACACGGCCCATCATCGTGAACTCCGGAAACTTCTCGCAGACAAAAGTTGCGAGATCATCTGAGCTGCCTGCCCCCGTGTAAGTCCTGCCGGCACGGGAATCTTGTTACGGGTAAGAACCTGTCTTTGTTTATCGCTGGGGAGTTCGTCTCTCCATCGGGCCGAGCGTTCAACCAGTCGCCGCGCAGCGGGACGGTTCACGGCCACAAAAAGGTCCGCGGATTGAACAGCGGCGGCCAGAGTCTCGGCGTGACTCAATAGTGTTTCGCTGTCGCGTACCGTGGAAAGTCGAATATCCCACGTGTCGAGTAGATTGGGTTCGATCGAAATCCATTCGCCATCGGGGAGGCCGAGGTGGTATCCTGCGGGCACTACGTGCCACGTATTCTGAGTGTAGGCCCGTATTTCCGCTGGCGGCTCGAAATTGAAGAACTCAATGCGTTCGGCAGCGAGCTTCAGGTCTTCGAGTGTCTGGATGCGCGATATATCGATCCACGGCTGAGTCCGATTCAGTCGTTCGATGTCTCGTTCGATCTCCAGTGCATTGCCGCCGTTCAGATTCATGTTGAGGGGTAAATTGAACAAGCTGTGCAAGCCCGGCAATTGATGCGTGCTGGAGTTATCGGTAACGTCAATGACCATGAGATCCTTCTTAGCTGGATGCAGCCGCGTGCCGCGTCCGACCATTTGGGCGTAAAGCAGCTTCGATCTCGTCGGCCGCGCCATGATTACGCAATCGACGCGCGGTTCATCAAAACCCTCGGTCAGCAAATTACAGTTGGTAACAACGTCGATTTCTCCTGCGGAGAACCGGGCGAGAGTGCTGCGGCGTTGATCTCTTGAAAGGTCGCCCCAGACCGGCGCCGCGCGAATCCCGGCCTCGGCAAACGCATGATGCACGTCCTTAGCGTGCGCCACATCAACGCAAAACACGACAGCGCGTCTTTCTGCGGCGAAATCCCGGTACGCTTTCACCAGCAGATTATTGCGCAATGGCGTATTCACTGCGCGTGCAAGCTGGCTTTCGACGAAATCGCCATGCCGAACCGTTACGTTATCCAGGGATAAATCGGTGTCCACTCGCCAGCCTATAATAGGACAGAGGTAACGGGCCGCGATCATCTCGCGTATGTCACGCGCATAACAGACGTCCTCGAATATTTCGCCGAGTCCCTGTTTATCACCGCGCCGCGGCGTGGCGGTAAAGCCGATCAGGTATCGAGAAGCGCCGGATTCGAACAGTCCGAAGTGATCGAAAATGCGCCGGTAGCTGGGTGCCACTGCGTGGTGCGCTTCATCAACGACAACGATGGAAAACTGATCCGGCTGAAGTCGCGATAAGCGAGCGGCATTGCGAGCTAACGTTGGAACCGAAGCAATCACAACTTTTGCATCGGCAGCGGCATGGGTGCCGGCTTGTTCAATCTCCGCCTTTAATTCAGGTTCGATGGATCTAAACTTATCCCGCGCTTGCAGCAGCAGTTCCTCCCGATGTGCCAGCACGAGCAATCGTTTCTTCATGTTGAGAACGCGAGGGAAATGAGCGAACACCACCGTTTTCCCGGTGCCCGTGGGCAATGAAACAATCACACGGCGTTTGCCGGCTTTGTATGCATCTCGGACTGCCGTCAACGCTTCGCGCTGATACGGGCGCAGATGCGGTGTTGTCTGAAGACGCTGTGTTTGCGTTTTATTATCCATTCAAGATTCAGAGTGTAAATCATTGAAAAGAATGGTGAGCGCGGAAGGAATCGAATCCACAAGGAAACGTACTTTCAAGTACATACAGAGCGACAGATGACACGCAAATGCATAGAAAGCATTCTTAATCGCGTTAACAGCACGCAAACAGCACGCGCCAGAACAACAGAACAACAAGAAGAAGAGGAAAAGCTCAAACGCATTCCGCGGGATGCACCCGTTGATACTGCGATACTGCGGGACCTTAAACAGCGGATTGTTGCCCAGCAGCACTCGCAGGACGAGCCATGATGTGGCTGAAGCCAGAACCACAGGGCCGAGCATCGGAGCCTGTAGGTCTCCGACAACTTCTTCCAGCGCGAACACGACTCAGACGCAGCCACGGGCGATCTACAGCTTTGCCCGAGGAGTGCTATTGTCTGGCAATGTGACCTGGTCAACGTATGACTTGGTGCGCGCGATCGCGTCGTGATCGAAACGCGCGAGTCTCAAGGCGATGACCTCGACCTCCGCCTCGAGAAGGTGGATCTTCCGTCCTGGTGCTTCACGTTGCCCGATTCTGAGTACCAGGCATTTGAGGCTCACCTGAAAATACGAGCCGAAAACCGCGGCCTGAAAATCGTGCACGAAAATTTGAAAGAGCATTGCGTTGATTCTTGGCGGTAGCACTCCGATTGGCAGCCGGATGGCGTGCGGCATGGATTCCTGGCACTGCCTGCAAGTCTGGCCGGGCGGGGCTGCAGACCTTCGCACCGGTGCAGAATCCCACTGTATCCGTCGTTCAAGATCAAGAAATGCTGGGACTCCACGCGAGGATCCAGGATGGAGGCGATCATGATGCGATCGGTTCTGTCCCGCTCGTGGTGCAGGCGATCCGACGGCGTTGTTTGGTGTCGGCAACTCCAAGCGCAAGATGGAATACGATGCGGGCATAGCGGCAGGTGCTAACAACATTTAGGCCGGCAGGGATGGGCAGTGTTTATCGGCTACAGCTGGCAGAATAGCAGTCTCTCCCAAAATACGACAGAGCGCGTTGAGTGTCGAAGTTCGCACAAATAAGCCCGTGAAAGGTCATATAATCTGAAGCGGATGAGCCTTACGGTTCGATACATTGACACGATTCTTGCGTTGACGTTCATTGCCGCCCCGCCGTCTTTCTCTCAGTTTGTTGATGACAAACAGGGGAGTTTTGCCGCCCACATTGAGAAAGCGCAGAAATATCTGGGTGAGAAAAGACCCGATTTGGCGATTCCGGAATTGCAGGCGGCAGCGGCCATCGATCCGGAGAACGTTGAGACGCAAGGAAACCTGGGCGTCCTGCTGTACTTTCAGGGCAAGACGTCCGAGGCCATTCCGCATCTTCGTGCGGCAGTGGAGCGGCGGGCAGGAATGGCGAAGATTCAGGGATTGTTGGGATTAGCCGAACTGCGCACGTTGGACGTCGTCCACGGACGGAGAGATCTGGAAACGGCATTTCCGCTAATCCCGGACCTGAAATTCAAAGTTGAAGTAGGTTTGGAACTGCTGAGCTTATATACGCAAAGTGGAGACCTGGAACAGGTGAGCATGCTCGTAGCGCAATTACGCAAGGCTGCGCCTGATAATCCCGAGGTTCTTTACGCAGCCTACCGCACTTATTCTGATCTGGCCGGTGAGTCCATGCTTGCGCTGTCTCTCGCCGCGCCCGATTCTGCACAGATGCATCAGCTGATGGCGCATGAGGACGCCAGACAAGGGAACACAAATGCTGCTGTGGAGCAATTCCGTAAAGCTATTGCAATTAATCCGCATCTTCCCGGTGTTCATTTCGAACTGGCCGAACTGTTGCACTCTTCTCAAAATGAGGTCCTCAAGCAGGAAGCAGAACAGGAATATCGCACTGCGCTGGTTGAAAATCCTCACGATGAAAAGGCGACCCTCAGGCTGGCGGAGATTGATGCACAGAAGGGCAAGATTGAGAAAAGCGCCGAGGAATACGCGAAAGCTGTCGAGCTGCAGCCTGGGGATGCGGACGCAAAGCTGGGGTTGGCCAAGTCGCTGACGGACATGAATCAAGCGGAGAAGGCACTTCCGTTGCTCGAACAAGCTGTACAGTTGGAGCCGACCAATGCCATTGCGCATTACCGCCTTGGTGGCCTCTATCGAAAGAACGGACGCGTGGAGGATGCCAAAAAGGAACTTGACCTTTATAAAAAGTACAAGGACATGAAAGAGAACTTGCGCAATCTTTACAAGGAATTACAGATACAGCCACAAGAAATTAGCACGGACGAGCAGCACCAGAATTAATATCGGAGCGAAGTCATCTTCAGAAACTCAGTTACGAGACAGGAAATCTTTCTAAAATCATGTTTGCTGCTGCTTCTTTGGTTACACGCCGCACGCGCGCAAATGGGAACATCCACTCCTCTTCCCCGCAAAGAGCAAGAAAAAGCCGCTGCCGAGAAAGGGACAACGGGCACCCTTACCAATTATCCGAAATTGGTGGACATCACCGCTTCCACCGGCATTCGTTTTGAGCACCTGTCCAGTCCCGAGGCAAAGTTCATCGCGGAGTCGATGAGCGGCGGAGTAGCGTTGATTGACTACGATGGCGACGGTTGGCAGGACATTTATTTTACGAACGCCCAGAATGTGGAAATGGCACTGCACGGTGGCAAAGCCGGTAGAGCACTTTACCGTAACAATCATGATGGGACATTTACCGACGTGACCGACAAGGCGGGAGTAGGATTTCCGTGCTGGGCGATGGGCGCATCGGTCGGCGACTACAACAACGACGGCTCGCCTGACCTGCTGGTTACCTGTTTGTCTGGCGTCGTGCTCTATCGCAACAACGGCGAAGGCACTTTCATGGACGCGACCAAGGCCAGCGGACTTGCAAAGGATTGTGGTTGGGCGACTGGGGCGGCCTTTGGAGATTACGACGGCGATGGCTGGGCCGATCTGTTTGTATCCCATTATGTGGATTTTCATTTGGACAATTTGCCCGTCTTCGGCTCGAGCAAGTCCTGTAAATACTTGGGAATCGATGTGCAATGCGGCCCTCGCGGGCTAAAGGGCTCTCCCGACAGTCTCTATCACAACAATGGAGACGGAACATTCACCGATGTGTCGAAAAAAACGGTAGTCGACGATCCGGAAAACGGCTAGGGACTGACTGCGATCTGGTCGGATTTTGATAGTGATGGAAAGCTGGACCTTTTTGTCACTAACGATGGTCAGGCGAACTATCTCTACCGGAGCGATGGTCGGGGAACGTTCGAGGATGTCGCGCTCACCTCAGGTGTTGCGGCAAACGAGGACGGACTCGAGCAGGCCAACATGGGAATAGCTGTCGGCTATTATCTGCACACTGGCCGCATGTCACTATTGCTCTCGCACTTCGACATCGAATACGCAGCACTCTGTCGTGACGACGGAGGAATGAATTTTGCTGATGTCTCGATCGCTTCTGGAATCGCAAGAGGCACGCAAGGCTACGTCGGATGGGCGCCGCTTTCGTCGATTTTGACAATGACGGCTGGCAGGATTTTTTTCTCGTCAACGGACGCCTGTATCCGCAGGTAGATACGGTGCCGAGATCAACGAGATATCTTGAACCGAAGCTCTTGTTCTTGAACCAACGCGATGGAACTTTCAGAAATGTCAGCCGACAAGTGGGCTCGGCTCTGGAGATCCCGCAGGTGAGCCGCGGAGCCGCCATGGGCGATCTCTTCAACGATGGCAGAATCGAAGCGGTGGTCGAAAACCTGGTGGGCGAACCCATGATCCTGCGCCCTGAAGGAGGACCGCAGAACCACTGGATCAGTTTCCTTCTGGAAGGCGTGAAGTGCAATCGCCTCGCCCTGAATGCGCGGGTACGCACGACGGCAGGAGGTTTAGTACAAGTTGGTGAAGTGCTTAGCGGCGGAAGCTACCCTTCACAGCACGATTTGCGCATACACTTCGGGTTAGCGAAACACGAGCGTGTCGAGCGTGCTGAGATCCTGTGGCAAACGGCGCAAAAGAAACACTGACAAACCTGGCTGCGGACAGGTTCTATGTGCTGCGCGAAGGACAGGGAGTTGTCTCCAACAAAGCACCGGAGCACAGCGTGAAGTCTCCGTAATTTTCGGTGCCTGCACCAGAACCGAGAGAGTGCGACACGGGTGGAATCCTTTTGATGAAATTCATGCGCGCCGAGTCTGATTTCTGGCTCGCAATTCTTCTTTCGATGTTGATAGGTTCAGGAGCACCTGCTCTCAGAGCCCAGAGCATCAACCAAACGCCTGCGTCTTCATTGATGCAGCGGTTGAATCAAGCCCTCAGCCTCGCGAAACACGGTGACCGCCAAGGGGCGATGACTCTTACGCTCCAGTTGATCGAGCGGAACCCGAAGTTTGTACCCGCGCTCAAGCTGAAAGGCATGTTACTCGAAGAGGCAGGACAGACCTCCGACGCCGCCAGCACGTACGAACAGGCTCTAAAACTCGCGGTTAGTGACCCTGATCTGTTGCTGAAAACAGGTATTTATGCCTTGGCTGCAGGCGAGCGGGAGAAGGCGATAGACCGACTTCGGCGGTGCGCCAAAATTCTTCCCCGTGACGGAGACGCCCAGTTTTACCTAGCGCAAGCCTATCACCTGAACGGGCACGACGAACTCGCTCTGGCCGCCATCCGGCAGAGCTTGAAAGCGGAACCCGACAATCCCTCGGTTTGGCAAAAATATGGAGAACTACTCTGTGGAACAGGCGATTTCGCTGGCGGCCTGAGTTGGCTATTGAAGGCACAACGTTCAGATGCGAGCTTGTCGCGGATTGACTATGACATTGGCGCGACTGAATACAAACTGATGGACATTGCCGGAGCCGCAGAGTACGCAAAGCGCGCGGTTCAGGCCGACGCCAAGGATGTCGAGGCTCTGCGACTTCTGGCCACAGCTGATGTGAAGCTCTCCAGTTGGCAGGAAGCGCAGAATGCGTTTGAACAAATCCTCGCATTTAAGTCCGACGATGTTGAGGCATTGCTGGGGGTGGGTCAATGCAAGCTGGAGTTGAAAGATTATCAAGGTGCCGTCAAAACTTTGCACTCCGCGTTGCGGTTGGATCCAACGCGGCTGTTGGCTCATTTTTACCTTTCGCGGGCGTTGGCCGGAATGGGCAGGACAGCGGATGCGGAACACGAAGCTGCGCTTCACCAGTTGATGATGGAACAGGCGACATTCGTTCGCTCGACCGCCGACGATCAGCGCGAGAGTGCTATCAAGCCGCAGGCTCAACAATTATTACGAGCGCATCGTGAACAGGCCGCGCTCGCGTTGTACCAGGCGCACTTCAAAGGCACGTCCGCCACCCTAGCTGATGCGTACGTGTTCGCGGGAAAAGTCTATCTTTTCCAAGGAAAGGCAGACGATGGGCTGCGCTGTCTTCATCACGCCCTGAAAATTCAACCAAGGGTTCGTGGGGCGCACATCAACGAGGGAATTCTCGCGCTAAAAATGGGCGACCTGAGCCGTGCAGAAAACGAATTTCAGGCGGAACTTGCGAACGATCCAAGTTATCAACTGGCAATCGCGGAATTGGGCGAAGTTCGATACCACCAGGGACGCTGGGATGAGGCGGCAGAGCAACTGGCGAAGTCTAAAACTACGACTCCGGAGTTGCTGTATATGCTTTGCGACTCATACTTTCATCTTGGGAAGATTGCGGAGGCAGACCTCAACGCGGAAGCTATGTCCGCCTATGCGAGAAACAGACCCGACGTCCTGCAGGGATTGATCGAGCTGCTCGACCGCAACCAACAATCAGACCTTGCGAAAAAACTGCAGACCAATCTCGTGCAATGAAGCACTGCTTGAGCACGGGAATTGCGAAACGCTTACTCAGGACGCGCTCTCGGTCACGGTAAGGACCTGATCTGCCTTGATGTCTTTCAAAACCTGCTTGATCCCGCTCGGCCATATCAGTTCAATGCTGTCCACCACCGTAGCCGAGCCGAGGCCAAAGTGCACCCGCTTGTCGCTGGAAGAGTTGTAGCTGACAGCAGTGCTCGCCAGGTTGTGCTGCATGCCCAACCCCGTTGTGATTTTAACTCTTGTTCCCAGGCCGTCGCGGTTGGATTTGACTCCGACGAGCTTCAGAATGATCCAGTGGTTTCGGCCGGCAGAACGGTTCATCCATATCTCGGGCGGCCCGTTCAGCATCGTGACCACCGCGTCAATCTTTCCGTCGTTATTCAAGTCGCCGAATGCTGCTCCGCGATGGGGTGCCGGAACCTGAAATGATGCTCCTGCCGTGGAACTCAGGTCTTCGAACGTGAGCCCGCCCTTGTTGCGAAAGACGCGATTGGGAAGCGCGAACGGCCGACGGGCTAACTCCATTGCGTTATCGAGAATGTCGGAATTGGCGGTGAATAGGTCCTTATTTCCGTCATTATCAAAATCGAAAATCCCGGCTCCCCAGCCAGTCGAGCGCATGGTCAATGCGGCCAGCCCCACACTGCTTGCGACATCTCTAAATTGGCCGTCTCCAAGGTTCTTATAAAGCGGAAAGCCTTCACCAAACATTGCAGTTTCTAAAATATCCGGCTTTCCATCGTTGTCGATGTCCCGGAAATCCACCCCCATGCCTGCGATTGCACCGCCATATGCGTTGTAGGCAACTCCTGCCGCCAGCGCGACATTGCTGAAGGTCCCATCTCCATTGTTGTGGAAAAGATAATTCTCGAACGTGTCATTCGAAACAAAGACATCCATGAACCCATTGTTGTCATAATCTGCAAACGCCAATCCCATGCCTTTGCCTACATACTTCGAAATGTGCGATTGTTCCGACACGTCAGAAAAAGTTCCATCGCCATTGTTGCGATAGAGGATGTTAGGCGTTCCCAGAAAATCCACCGGCGAACAATAAGCAGGATGTCCCTGTTGAACGCAAAGCTTAGCGGTCGTAATGCTGTAGTTAAGATAATTGACGACAAACAGGTCCAGCAGCCCGTCATTGTTGTAATCGAACCATCCCGCCGCGACCGACCAGGCCTTGCCCAGCTTCGGAACGTTCCCGCCAACCCCAGCCTTAACAGTCACGTCCGTGAACGTGCCGTTTCCATTGTTGTGGAAGAGCTGGTTGCTGTTGACGCCGGTAACATACAGGTCAACGAATCCGTCGTTGTCGTAGTCTCCGGTCGCAGCACCCATCGCATATCCAGCGCCTTGCAAACCCGCCTTTCCGGTGACATCGGTGAAGCTGCCATCTCCGTTGTTATGGTAAAGGCGGTTCCAGTATGCCGGTCCGGTCTTTTGGAGCGAGGGAATGGCCGCTCCGTTAGTAAAGAAGATGTCGAGCGAGCCGTCGTTATCGTAATCGAACAACGCTACTCCCCCTGCCATGGTCTCAAACGTGTATCTCTGCGGGCTGACGCTATTTTTGAGTGTGAACGTGATCCTGGAGGTTTGGATGCTGTTCTCAAATTGGATCGTTGAGGCTGCTGACAGAACCTGGTGCGCCGACCGGTTGCCTCGAAGCGCGTAGGAGGGTCGGGGTGAGTGATGCGCCACTGTCACGCTCTGGGCAGGCAGCGCCCGAATATCGAATAAAGCACAGGCAAATACTAGCGCGACCATAACGATGCGGATCGGGGCTCTTCTTAAATCAGAATAAGCCAGGCACCCGAATCTCATTTGGACCTGCCCGGCTCACAGGTGGACTCGCGCATGATAAATTCGGGATCCACCAAAATTTGCTCAGCGTCCTGCCGCCGCCCGTTCGAAATTCGTGCTAATAACTGCTCGGCGGCTATCTCTCCCATCCGGCGGAGTGGCTGCCGCACTGTCGTGAGCCGGGGGGTCAGATAAGCCGTCGCCTGAATGTCATCAAATCCAACCACCGACACATCTTCCGGCACGCGCAAGCCGGCGTCACGGAAGGCTCGCACCGCGCCAATTGCAGAGATGTCGTTGAAGGCAACCAACGCCGTGAAAGGCCTGCCTCTGGCAAGCAACTTTTGCGCATTTTCATATCCTTCTTCTGGGACGGATGGGCCGGGGCAAGATGAGCCCGCTTGCAGTTGTACGGTCAACTCTGGCTGAATTCGGACACCGAGCGTGGCCGCCGCTCGGCAGACACCGTTCCATCGATGGGTTGTATCCGCACTACCTGGGTGCCCTTTGAAAAACGCGATCTCCTTGTGTCCAAGTTTGGCAATATGCTCCATTGTGAGGAACGCGCCCTTCTCGTTGTCCACGCCGACATTCATCACGCCCTTTACCCTCCGGTGCCCCGACACCGAGACCGCGGGTACGGACATTGGGCGTGAAATCGGCGTGTTCACCAAGATGAGGCCTTCGACTGAGCGGTCGATCAGCATCAGGGGGTACTCTTCGATCAGGTCAGGCCGGCCACGATGGCTGGCCATGAAGTAGAAGTAGCCCTCTTTCAACAACTGATCCTCGACTCCGCCCATGACCGCGGCGGTATAGCCCTCGCTCAGCTCGGGCAATAAGACTCCCACCGTGAAACCCCGCTTCAAGCTCAGAGAGCGTGCGAAGAAGTTGGCCCGGTAGTTGAACTTCCGCGCCGCTCTCAAGACGCGTTCTTTGGTGTGCTGTGGAATCGCTTTCGCGGCCGGGGAGTCATTGACAACCACTGACACGGTGGCGGGAGAAAGTTTGAGATAGTCGGACAAAGACCGCAAGGATGTTGGTCTTTCACGCGACTGCCCGCTGTTTGCTTGAGAGCCTCGCAGGTTTCGGCTCTTCATGCAAGGAAGAATAGCATCAGAATTCACTTGTACCGAAGCGCTTTTGTGGCATTTGCGATCTGTATGCCTCGAGCGGGGTAACCTTGAAAGTACACCCCTCAATCGCAAATCAAGAATGGAAATCGCAAAAAAATATCAGCAAAACCGGTTTTGTACAGATTTTCTCTTGACAACCGGCCTCTAGTAGTTTTGTACTACGCACTTGAATTGTAAGGGCCGTGGAAATCGTTCTCCGCGAAATGCAACCCTTAAGATTCCAGACAGCTTTTGAGCAAGAGAGTGCACCTGCAGGTCCATCGCGCTGCAATGACAAGCAAGTGGTAGCTATGAATTGAAACGATTGAGCAGCGGGAGCAGTAAGCAGTAACCAGATCCAGGAGGCTGTATATGAATTCCAGGAGGCTGTATATGAGGAAGATGGTCCTGTGGGTTCTACCTTTCTACCTGTTCTTTGCGAGCTTCGCCTGCCTAGCCCAAAGCACCAACGCTGGCGACATCCGTGGTACCGTGACGGACCCTTCGGGGGCGCTGATTCCCGACGTCAAGGTGACGGTAACCAACGTGGACACGGGCGTCTTAAAGGTGTTCACCACCAACCAGGCGGGCCTCTACGACACCGATTCGATCGTAACCGGCAATTACACCATCACCTTCACCAAGGACGGCTTTACGAAATTGATCCGCGGGCCCGTCACCGTGCAGGTCGGTTTCACAACGGTGAATGGTGAATTGAAGGTTGGCGCCGTGTCAGAAGAGGTGACGGTCACCACAGACGTGGCATTGTTGCAAACCGAGAACGGCGAACAGAACACCACCTTGGACGCGAAGTCCATGGACAGACTGCCGCAGGTCACTCAAACGTGGGAAAACTTCATGATCCTCTTGCCCGGCGCCAGCGGTTGCACCGGGAACAGCAGCAACAACTGCTCCCAGGGTTCAACCAATCCTGGCCAGGTAGTAGCGGTCAACGGTAATCTGCCTTACAGCAATATCTTGGCCGATGGGGCATCCACTACTCTCTCGCACAGCCAGAATGCTAATCCAGCCGCCTTCGAGAATGTGAGTGAACTTCAGGTCAACACATCATCCTTCTCGGCCCAGTATGGCATTGGCGGAATCATCTTCAACCAGGTCACCAAGAGCGGAACGAACCAGTTTCACGGGACGGCGTACGATTTCTTCCAGAACGACGCTCTGACCGCATATCCCTACGGGTTCGGCAAAACGCAGCAGGAGCTTGGGCCAATCCCGTTTTTGCGGTACAACAACTTCGGCTTCGCTGTCGGCGGCCCGATTCGGAAGAACAAGATGTTCTTCTACTTCAACTACGACCAAGTCGTGAATCACGGGAATTCGAACGGTTTTAACAGCCTTCCGACAGAGGCGATCCTGGGCGGGGACTTCACAGGAATCCAGAACATTTACGATCCGACTACGCAAACCATCGCGTTGGACTCAGGGGGCAACCCTTATCCTGTACGGCAGTCATTTGCCAGCGAATATGGCAACGGGAACAAAGTTCCTACTGCGCTGTTTGACCCGGTAGCCGCAAATTTTCAGCAGTTCTACCCGACGGCGGCCAATCACAAGCCTGGTCAGACGCCCGTCGGGAATCCTGACATCGGCTCCGAGGGAGAGCCGATAAACAACTGGCATTACAACCTCACGCAATCGAACCCAGTTAGAAGGTTCTTCGGACGACTGGATTACGAAGTGACGCCTACAAATCGAATTTCCATGTCGGACACGCAGGCCGACTTTAACTACCCGGGCGTTAGTCAGATCACTGCATGCCCAGTAGGCTGCCAGTCCGGCGATGTGGACAACAATAATGCGCAGATCACCGATGTGTGGAACATTAGTTCGCGCACGATCAATGAAGCCAGAATCGGATACACCGCTCAGCTAAACTTTTTTGCCGATCTCTCGCTGAACAAAGGATATGCGGCGCAGCTTGGTTGGCAGTTTGCCAAGGCCGACGACATTCCGGCCATGCAAACCACCGGCACATATCCCTATTCATGGCTCCAGCCCGGTACGAACTCGGTTTACAAGGAACACGTATTCGATTTTTCTGACGTGGTGACTATGATCCGCGGCAAGCACATTCTGCATTTCGGCGGAGAGTTGTTGATGTATAGGGATAATTCCACCGCGTGGGGTAACGTCAACGCTGGCGTTACTCAGTACTCAGGTCAGTACACCCAGCAATGGGCTGTCGATCCAGGTACAGGTTTGGCCCACCCAGTCGCAGGAACCGGCTTTGAATATGCGGATTTTCTGTTGGGCTATATCAATCATTGGGATGCGAAGGTATCTCCGGAGTATGGCGCACGCCTGAAGAGCCCTCAGATGTTTGTTCAGGACGATGTCAAACTCCGCCCGAATCTGACCATCAATCTGGGCCTTCGCTATCAGATCAACCATGGGTGGAACGAAATAACCGGCAACATAGCCACGTTTGATCCTAGGGTCATCAACCCTGCTACCAACACGCCTGGCGCCTATTGGTTCGGAGAAACCCACGCGAATGGCCGCACGTCGCTGCAGGCAAATGTCTATAACACGTTTATGCCACGCGTCGGATTTGCCTGGGCGATGCGGCCTAATACGACCATCCGTGGCGGCTTCGGGCTCTACGCATACAACTGGAGCTTGGATACGTACGGTGGAGGCATGGGTGGTTCCATCGAATCGGCAGGCAGCCTCAGCGATAACACCAATGGCATCACCCCGGTCGCGCTTCTAGGAGGAAACGGTAATGTTATCACTCCAGTGACCGGTGGAAATTCGGCAACACCGCTGCCCTATACTGCGGCTTCCCAGGATCCAACACGGTTCAATGGTCAGGAAATCACCTACACTCAATACCACGCTCCGGTACCGAAGATTTATCAGTGGAACTTCTCGGCCGAACGGCAGGTAATGACGAACACGATGGTGCAACTTGCCTACGTCGGGAGCCATGGCTACGATCTCGCCTTCCCCACCGACCTGAACCAGGTGCCAGCGGGTCAGCGTACTCCCAATGATTCGGCCAATCGCCCGTATCCGAACTTCCAGAACATCAAGGGCAGCACCAATAACGCTATCTCTAACTACAACTCGCTGCAGGCATCTATCACGAGGCGCCTTAGCAACGGCTTGAGCATGAGCTTCAATTACGTCTGGGCGCACATGCTGGATGATATGGATTCTTCCGGGTGGGGAAACCGAGCCGGTCCGCAGGATTTTCAGGATGCAACCAACCCGTCGGCCAACTATAGCAATTCGAACTTCGATGTCCGTCATGCCTTCAAGGGCTACGTGGTGTATCAACTGCCCTTCGGCAAGGGAAAGATGTTCCTGAATCACAGCCAATTGCTTGACAAGGTGGCTGGTGGATGGCAGATCTCCGGAACTGTCGTACTATCGACCGGAAATCCCTTTACCGTTCACGCAGATCAAGACACCTTCGCATTAACTGGTTCGAAGTTTCCAGACTGGAATCCCGGCGTCAATTGGAAGCCAGCGCATCAAACCATCCAGAACTGGTACAACGCTGGCGCATTCCTTCGGCCTGCGGATGGAACCTTTGGTAATGTAAGACGGAACAGCCTCTATGGGCCCGGATTGAAGGTGTTCAATCTGTCTGCTGCCAAGTCGGTTTCGATACCTGGACGGGAGGGAATGAGCGTCGAGTTTCGGGCCGATGCGCAGAACGTGTTTAATCACGCGAGCTTCGGTTTTCCAAGCAACTCGCTGGGCGGTTCTTCGGGTGCGGGCACAGCCTATACCAACACAAGCCCCATCAGTACGACATCGGTCCAGGGCCGCAACCTGCAACTGGCACTGCGCGTGAACTTCTAGCCCGGGCAAGTTCAACCTTGAAGAGACGGCGATTCGTCGCCGTCTCGTTTTCTAGTCAATCTCCCGAACAAAATCTTTTTCAAGCCGATATCGCGATTCGAATTGAGAGACAGATTCACTGGATAGGCCTCGTCTGATGAGAAGAATTCAATTCTCTGTTTTATCGTGCGCGGTTTCTTTCTTACCGTTGTTACCGTCCTTCTCTCAGTCGAGGCCCGCCACATCGCCTGCGGTTTCAAGCTCCTACTACGCTTCCCGACTTGAAGACGCGAAGGCGATCTATCTGACCCCTGACAGCTTTCCAGTCAAGGGCGACGGCACTGCTGACGATTCGCAAGCGCTGCAGCAAGCCATTGATAGAGTCCAGGAAAAGACGAATCAAGGGATTTTGTTTATCCCGCCCGGCCGATACCGGATAACGAAGACGATTTACATCTGGCCAGGCATTCGGCTCATCGGATTTGGACCTGCTCGGCCGACATTTGCGCTCGCCGCAAATACCCCCGGCTTCCAACACGACCCCGCGTACATGATTTTCTTTGCCGGCGGTCGCCCAACGGGAAATCAGGCGCCTCCGGATGCAAACCCCGGGACATTTTATTCGGCGGTCAGCAACATTGATTTCGAAATTGGAGCAGGAAATCCGGGCGCGGTTGCGGTACGAGCGCACTTCGCACAGCACTGTTTCCTGGCCCACATCGATTTTCATATTGGTTCTGGACTTGCCGGCATCCACGACGGTGGAAATGTCGTTCAAGATGTCCGTTTTTATGGGGGCCAGTACGGCATATGGACTCGCAAACCCTCGCCCGGCTGGCAGTTCACAATCGTCGATTCCAGTTTTGACGGTCAGCGCGAATCCGCCATCCGGGAACATGAAGCCGGACTTACCTTGATCCGCCCTCAATTCAAGAGTGTCCCGACCGCGATTTCCATTGATCCGCAATATTCTGACGAACTCTGGGTCAAGGACGCGCGTTTCGAAAACATCAGCGGCCCAGCTGTGATCATCAGCAATGAGAACAGCGCCCGCACCGAGATCAACCTAGAGAACGTTGTTTGCCGCAATGTCCCGGTCTTTGCGGCATTCCACGAGAGTAGTAAGCGAATGGCTGGTCCCGCAGAAATGTATCGGGTAAATGTTTTTTCCCACGGGCTTCAGTACGCGGATATTGGAGCTCTCCCTGCGATTCAGGACCTGTACGAAACGGTTCCGCTGAGCGCCTTGCCGGAACCAGCCAGATCGGATATCCCCGACCTGCCCCCAATGAAAATATGGGTGAACATTCGCTCTCTCGGAGCTGTGGGTGACGGTATCGCCGACGATACGGAGGCAATCCGAAGAGCCATCGCGCAACATCGCACGATTTACTTTCCGTCCGGGCAGTATCGTGTGACCGACACCATCACCCTGAAGCCAGAAACAGTTCTTGTGGCGTTGCATCCCAGCGTCACCCGCATTTTGATTGCTGATTCGACACCAGCGTTCCAGGGGGTAGGTAACCCTAAGCCTCTGCTGGAGACGCCTCGCAACGGGAGGAATATCGTCACCGGAATCGGCCTGTACACGAACGGCATTAATGCTCGAGCGGTAGGGGCGAAATGGATGGCGGGAGCCGATTCCATGATGAATGACGTCCGTTTCCTGGGGGGCCATGGCACGATCGATCCAAATGCGTCCGCAGAAGAATCGCGTAAAGCATGGAGAGAGATCTACAACAATAGCCACACCGCGGACTCGAATTTGAATCGGCGCTGGGATGGCCAGTATCCGAGCCTTTGGATTACGGGCGGCGGCACTTTCATTGATATCTGGACTCCAAGCACCTTCGCGCAAACCGGCGTGTACATCTCCAACACTTCAATTCCCGGACGCATTTACGAATTGTCGAGCGAGCACCACGTTCGCAACGAACTCATTCTCAATCATGCCTCGAATTGGGAGATTTACGCACTACAGACGGAGGAAGAACGCGGCGAAGGCGGATTCGCCTTGCCAGTTGACATCCGCGATTCGAGCAACATCACATTCGCGAACCTTCACATGTACCGCGTTGTGAGCAGCTATCAGCCATTCAAATATGCCATCGAAGTAACAAGATCCAGCAACATACGCTTTCGCAACGTTCATTGTTACAGCGACAGCAAGGTCTCGTTCGACAACTCGATTTATGATCTCACTCACAACACCGAAATCGGACAGCGCGAATTCTCCTGGCTGGACTTATCCGGGGCCGCGCCACAGGTGAAATCGGAGCAACACTCCGTGCTGGAAGCAAATGCAAAGTTAGAAAAGGTGGCAAGCGGCTTCTTCAATATTTCCGGCGGAGCGGTGGACAGTGCCGGGAACATTTACTTCGTGGACGCGAAGTTGCAAACGATCTACCGCTGGTCGGCTGGGACACAACAACTCACGACGGTTCGCGACAGCCCTCTGGATCCCGTACAACTGTTCTTTGATGAGTCAGGCGATCTCATCGTGGTTTCGTACGCCGGGAATGGAACTGTGTACAGCTTCAAGCCGGATGAACGTGACAGTGAGATCACATTACTCCATGCCGTCCCTTCCGCAGCACGTCCGGGTATGACGCCGGTACTGCCGGTTGATTACTGGCGCAACGAGAATGATTTTCTCCGGGCGGTTCTGCAAAAGCCGGAGTATCAATTCATATCTCCCGATCAAACAACGTTCCTTCCCAGTGACAACAATTTTGTCAGCGGGCAGCTCTATTATGGTTCTAAGTTGAACAACACGTTGCGCGCGTTTGGCTTCGGCCGAGCGGTCCCCGGCCATCCCTTTTACGTGTCAGATGAAAATGGAGAAAAGACTTATATGGGGACAGTCAGCGACGACGGCACCATTGCCAATCTGAAGCTTTTTGCTGAGCAGGGTGGCGAAAGTGTTGCTACTGATGAACAAGGCAACGTGTACATAGCGGCCGGTGAGATATATGTGTACGATCCGAGCGGTAAGCAGATCGACACACTTTCTGTTCCAGAGCGCCCGTCGCAATTGCTGTTTGGCGGCGAGGACAGCCACACATTGTATGTCTTGGCACGTAGTTCGTTGTATGCGGTTCGTACTATCAATAAGGGACGCTGAAATGAGCGGTTTGCATTCATCACGCGGCGGATGGTCGGAGGATTGTCGCAACGCTTACCAGAGCTGCTCGTCCGGGTTTGTGTATCGGCTCTTCTCCAGCTTCGCCGGTATCCGGTGAGAACGCCCCGTTTTCGGGAAGTGAAACACGCACGAGATACCGGGCACTCATAATTCATTTGCACTCGATCATCAAATCCGCACTCAAAGGACAGGATAATGGCAAAACAAACGCGACGGAGTTTCCTGGAGATTTCCGCTTTGGGTCTGGTCGCAACTACAGTTCCTGACGCGCTCGGACAGAAAACGGATCAGAGTAAACCAGCCGCTGGCAACTCTCCAATCTCTATCTGGGTAACTGCGGATAATCAGCGTTACCACGCGGGTCCTACGATTCGATGGAATGAGTCTTCTGGACGCGCAACGGCGGCCGCCGGCCAGATACAACTCAATCCAGATAAACAATTTCAGGACATATTGGGCTTCGGTGGCGCCTTCACCGATGCTGCTTGCTACACCTTCAATCGGCTAGAGCCTGCAGAGCGAGAAGCGCTCTTTCATGAGTTGTTTCATCCATCGCAGATGGGATTGAGCATGGGGAGGCTCTGCGTGGGATCCAGCGACTACGCTACCAAGGTCTATAGTTTCGATGAAGGCGACCCCGATCCGGAAATGAAGCGCTTTTCCATCGCGCACGACAGCGAATACATCATTCCCATTCTCCGCGAAGCCCGGCAGGTCAATCCTGACCTGTTCCTGTTTTCCTCGCCCTGGAGTCCTCCTGGTTGGATGAAGTTCAATGGATCGATGCTGGGTGGTTCGATGCGCAATCATTACCTCGCGGCGTATGCGCGGTATTACCTCCGCTTCTTGCAAGCCTACGCTGCGGAGGGTGTCCCCATACAGGCGCTCACCTCGCAGAACGAAGTCGATACCGATCAGGATGGCCGTATGCCAGCCTGTATCTGGCCGCAAGAATATGAGATTGCATTTATTCGCGACAATCTGGGTCCGCTCCTGGAAAGCAGCGGCGTTGACACGAGGATCTGGATACTCGACCACAACTATAACTTGTGGGGACGGGCGGTCTGTACACTGGTGGATGACAAATTTCGTAAGTATGCCCGCGCGGTTGCATGGCACGGGTATGTTGGCACCCCTGACATGATGAGCAAGGTGCACGATGTGTATCCCAAGGTAGAGATGCATTGGACAGAAGGCGGTCCCGACTACAAGGATCCGAACTATTTGACGGACTGGTGTCAGTGGGGAACCGTGTTCAGCGACGTCCTCAGGAACTGGTGCCGATCAATTACCGCATGGAACTTGGCTCTTGATGAGAATGGCCGCCCAAATATCGGGCCGTTCTCCTGCGGCGGAGTGGTGACGATTCATTCCCAAACCCGTGAAGTCACACGCAGTGGTCAGTACTGGGCCTTTGCCCACTACGCCCGTGCGTTCCGCCGTGGGGCGCGTCGTTTTGAGTCGCTAAGTTCAGTCGCCAATTTGCATCATGTTGCTGTCGACAATCCGGACCGCGAATACGCCTTGATCATCAGCAATCCGGGACATGAGAGAACGGTCGAATTGGCAATAGCGAACAATACGGCCTCAATACCGCTCAAACCAAATTCATTGACTACTCTTGCGTGGCGTTGATTTCCCCAGTTCTGATACCGCGCTTAGCCCGTCCGCGCGCAAACTTCGCCTGCTGGAACCATCGGCGCGGGGTAACGACTGACCCAACATGGAGGAAAGGCTCGTCGTTTTCTTTCGCACAAATCCAGTACGATCCTTCTGCGAAAAGCGCAGTGAAACACGAGTTACTGGAGTGGTCCGCCGCTGTGTCACCCTGTGAGAGCAGAACAGCTGCCCAAGAGGAATCACATGTAGGTCCTCCGAGACCATTGCAAGGCCCATGATCTTCCCTTGCTCAAAATTTTTGTTGATCCCGGCGCGCAGCCTGCTTGACGGCGCTGACGATGACTCCCTCTGGCGCCGTGATCTGTTAGACCTGCTCCGCACCGGCCTAGCCAACCGCTTCCTCGTCAACCCGACCGGAGATCGCGGGTGGCGTTGGATTCTGTCGCGCCGTCTCGCCGGCCAGGATGTCGGCCAAGCCATCCGCAAACTGTATCGTCCCACAACCTTAACCCGCACACTCTATCCGGTTACCTATCTCTCGCATAAGCTGTCAAGATCCAAATCCCGCGCAGCGGCGCGAGTGCCGCCTCCGGCTAAGATTGTAGCCGGTGAACCACCCAACCGACTCGAATCGTAGCGGGGACCACATTTTCGAATTTTGTCCAAGCCACGCTCATACTCTCCAGATGCCCGGGCTCACCCCTACAAACCGCGAACCCTTTCAAATGGACGACGCCTGGCTACGCAGCCTGATGCGCCGCCCCTTCACTCGGTAGGGTGAACTGGAACGTTGCCCCCCGACTGGAGTGTGTGGCCGCCCACAACCGGCCGCCGTGCGACTCGATGATGGACCGGCTGATGGGCAGTCCCATGCCAGTACCCTGAGGCTTGGTGGTAAAGAATGCATCGAAGATTTGTTCTGCCTGTTCTTGCTGTAGGCCCATGCCGGTATCGCCAACCGAGATCAGGAGTTGACCGTTCTCACTTTGCTGCGAGTTGATCGTAAGTTCGCCGCCAGCGCCCATGTCCTTCATGGCATCGATGCCATTGAGCATGAGGTTCATAAGAACCTGTTGCAATTGCACACGGTCCGCCATGATCTTGGGAAGATTGTCGGCAAGGTCGCCGTGGATCGAAATCGAATACCGGCTCGCCTCGCTGCGCAGGAGGACAATCATTTCTCGAATGAGCTCATTGACATCAAGCAACTCCCGCTGCGGAGCGCCCTTCTTGAACAGCAAGCTGATGCTGCTAATGATGTCGGCTGCGCGCATTGCGTCTTTGACGGTTCTTGAAGCGGCTTCGCGCGCCTCTGCGATGTCGGGGTCATCGCGCCCAAGCCACCGCAAACAGGTTTTAGCGTCGGTTACTGCGGCGGAAATCGGCTGCTTGATTTCGTGCGCCAGGGAAGCAGTCAGCTCCCCCATCGTCGTCACTCGTGTGACGTGCGCGAGATCAGCCTGCACCTGCCGCAATCTCTCGCGCTCCTCTTCCGCCAGCTTGCGCTCGGTCACGTCCATGACGGTGCCGACGACTTCAGTGATTTCTCCCGACTCATCCATTACAGGGTGAGCGATAGAGTGAAGCTGCTTTATCCTTCCGTCCGGAAGAACGATGCGAAAATCACTCTCAGAAACCACCCAGTCCTTCTGCGTGGACTCCATCTTCCTTCTCTGCTCGATTCCTGGTCGATCTTCGGGGTGAACCCTCCCGAGAAAGTCCGCCCAAGTGGGTACCATCTTCGCCGGGTCGTAATCATAAATGCGTAAGATCTCTTGCGACCAGAACAGAGCGCCGGTACGCACATTCCACGCCCAACTGCCTGTCTTGGTTAGCCTCTGTGCTTCCGCCAGATAACTCTCGCTACGTCGCAACGATTCTTCCGCCCGCTTGCTCTCGGTGATGTCTGTCACCGCTCCTACGAACTCGAATTTGCCTGATTCCTCAATGGCTGAGGGATGGCCCACCACTCGAACGTACTTGACTGTGCCATCCTGCATTAGGAGTCGATGTTCAAAATCGAAAGGCTTCCTATCCCGCGCTGCGCGATCGAGAGTTTCTCGGACGAAGGGTTTATCCGCGGGGTGAGTTCGTTGCAGTACGAATTCCACAGTAGGTTTGTTTGCCCGGTCGTATTCAAAAATTCGAAACGTTTCCTCTGACCAGTAAATCTGCCCGCTAGAGACACTCCAGCCGAAACTACCGGTATGGCTCACTTTCTGCGCTTCGGCTAAATGGGCCTCACTGCGCCACAAATCGGCAGTCCTTTGCGCCACTTTCATCTCGAGTTCGCTGCGGGCCTCCCGAAGCTCCTGTTCGCTCTGACGTAGCCCCTCCTCGGCCCGCCTCAAATCGGTGATGTCGGTGCAGGTCCCCAACCATTTGACGACCTTGCCTTCGCTGTCTCGGATCGGTAGCCCGCGCGTTTTGAACCAGCCGTACGCCCCATCCCGTCGGCGGACACGATATTCGACGTCATAGGGGCGGCGGCCCAGCACCGAGTCCGCCCAGAATTGCCTGGTCGGCTCGCGGTCGTCCGGGTGTAGCGCGTCTATCCAGCCCGAGCCGAGCAACTCGCTTTCCGGGACCCCTGTGTATTCCGTCCACTGGGTACTGAAGTAGTCACTCGTGCCATCGGGCTTGGCGGCCCAGACCAACTGCGGCAGTGCCTCGGTCAGGCTCCGCCACCGGTGCTCACTTTCGCGGAGCGCTTCCTCAGCCCGGCACCGATCGGACATGAGGCGTGAGTCCTGAAATGCTGTGGCCGCGTGGTTCGCAGCTACGGAAAGAAGTAATTGGTCAATCTCGCTGGGAAAGTCGGCGCGAATCGACGCTGCAGCGACCAGGCCACCCGTAGCATTGACACCAATGGGAATGACAATACCGCGGTACGTCTCCCCGCCGCCAAGGTCCGTAACGATTTCCTTCCACGAAAACTGGCCCCTACCGTCGCCATGAGTTTGCAGCCACCGGGGGAGTCCTCTCCATGCGTCCCCCCGTGTCACTTCGATTGGCGTATTCCCTTTGGGATCGCACAAACGCACGAAAGCGAAATCCAGGTGCAGGCATCCGACCAGCACGTCGGCAAGCCCGGCGGCAATGGTATGCGGTTCTCTCCCCAGCCACGCCGCTGGCATCGTCGAAAGAGCCACTAGCTCTCGCAGCGCTGTTCGCAGCGTCACAGTCTCAGCATGCGCTTCTATGGGCATTTCGTTCGCTATGCTGCGCTCTTGCGAAGCGACCGTTGCTCCCGGATCTCGAGGAGGAACTGGTCAGGAGGCACGAAGAACGGGTTTTCCTGTAGCAACCCACCGATGATCACGACTGGATGGGTCCGCAGTGCGTCCATCACCACGCTCGCGCCAAATTTCGACAGATCATACGTGCAGATCACTATATCGTTGTATTTGGGAACCACGTAGTTGACCCGCGTCTCGAACTCGATCAGGTCGTCGACGCCAGGTAAGTCGACCAGCGCCCACTCCATGTGCGCCAGGAATCTAGTCTGCGCGTACCCTGCAACTGACCCCGACTGGAGTACTTGTTCGAACGACACCAGCCAGGTGTCCTGGTCAAACCGGCCTCCGTGAAGCGGAGCATCTTGCCACGACCGCACTTCCAATTGGCCACGATCCATCGCCTCTTGCACATTGATACCTGCTTCAGCGAGCCGCTTGAGGTGTTCTTCTCGCAGCTCGGGGTTAACAAGATGGAAAGCCTTATCCCCCCGCTCGAAACCATCTTTGATGAACGAGCCAAGCACTCTGTGCTCCTCGTCGGCGCTATTGAAGAAAGCGCAAATGTGACGTTGACCCCCGAGAATGCCTCCGGCGAACTTTACCGAATCGCCGTTAGTTGCCATATATCACCTCAATTCAGTCAGTGAAGGCCGACCTTCACACAGAAATGCAACGCCATCGCGCAGAATCGCGACGTGGGCTGGCCGGCGATGAACAGATCGGCTGTGTCATGCTTTGCCCCGTTTGGAACATGAATACCTATACTGGAAATCATAGGCCCGGATGGGCGGCTTGACAACTGAGGAGTGCCTGGGTGGTGTAACAAGCCGCACATCGGGCTGGCGTTTGGGCGGGTTTTGCTCGTGGCCCTGGAGGTCCCAAAACAAGGCTGGTCTGTCGGCAGGCTTGCGCCATTTCCGGCGCCGCTAAAGGAAGCACGGCCGCCATAGCAAGGGACACAATCTGCAAACCATTCCTCCAGTACGTTTTCTTCCTCGATCACGTTGCATCACTGATGGTTGAGAGTTTTCTTAGTGAGCCACAATTGTTTGGAGTGCCCCAGGGGGAGTCACCGCACGTTTGCAGCGCGGTGCGCACTGATCCTGAGGCAGGGCAGAAACGAGGACTATAGATTCCGCGTCACCCTGAAATTATCATCGTCCAGTAATTCTTTTGTCATCGACACGAACGACGGGTCACTGAGTTCATCTCCATCGTGTCCCTCGAAACTTTGCCTGCGTCTGCTCGCCCAGAACTAGTCTCCTGTCCCAATGGTTCGTGTCATAAGTTAGGGGTTTGTGCGGCGGTCGTGCGCTGTGCGAAACGAGCAATGCTGGCCAGGATTTGGTCTGCCGTTTTGGTCCAAACGAAGGGCTTAGGATTTTCATTGTGGACCTCGATGTATTCGCGGATGGCCGCCTCCAGTTCTTTGACGCTGCGGAACACGCCACGACGAACTCGCTTGTTGGTGAGTTCGGCGAACCATCGCTCCACCAGGTTGATCCAGGAACCGTAAGTGGGGGTGAAGTGGATATGAAAGCGTGGGCGTTTGGCGAACCATTTGCGGATCATGGCGGTTTTGTGGGTTCCGTAGTTGTCCACGATGATATGCACATCGAGTTCGGCGGGCACTTGCACTTCGATCTCATCCAGGAACTGGCGAAATTCCCGCGAGCGATGGCGGCGCTTGAGTTGCGCGATCACCCGGCTGGTCTTCAATTCCAGAGCGGTGAACAGCGAAGTCGTCCCATGGCGTTTGTAGTCGTGGGTGCGGCGCTCGACTTGCCCCGGCCGCAAGGGCAGGAGCGGTTGGGTGCGGTCCAACGCCTGAATCTGGCTCTTCTCGTCCACGCAGAAGACCAGGGCGTGGTCGGGCGGGTTCATATACAGGCCCACGATGTCCCGTACCTTCTCGATGTGCAACGGGTGGGGCGATAGTTTAAAGGTGTCGGTGCGATGAGGTT
>Ga0137418_10001068_pt1 | contig 25116 bp, 21 predicted proteins | sample CZODoug3_1_2_16f_FD_122242 | JGI IMG/M metagenome (GOLD analysis project Ga0137418, IMG submission 122242) | Vadose zone soil fungal communities from Angelo Coast Range Reserve, California, USA - CZODoug3_1_2_16fungal (Hybrid Assembly) | ecosystem: Environmental > Terrestrial > Soil > Vadose...
AGTGCAATTAACAACGAACCGGTCGCGAGTGGCGCGAAAGTGGACATGAAGTTCGAGGTGATCGTCATTCCAGTCGCGGATGTTGATCGCTCGAAAGCGTTTTACACAAAGCTTGGGTGGAGGCTCGATGCAGATTTCCCATTCGACAACGGATTCCGGGTCGTCCAATTCACGCCTCCCGGCTCGGGGTGCTCGGTCCAATTCGGCACGAAGATAACGACGGCCGCGCCGGGCTCTGCCCAAGGTCTCTACCTGATCGTTTCCGATGTTGAAGCTGCTCGTAAAGAGCTCGTTGCCCGCGGTGTCGAGGTCAGTGAGGTGTTCCATACTTCGAAACCGGGTGCTCAGTTCCGCCCCGAAAGCGACGGTCGGGTCAGTGGGCCGGACCCCGGACACCGCAGCTACTTTTCCTTTGCTACGTTCGGCGACCCGGACGGCAACACCTGGCTGTTCCAGGAAATCACAACCCGGTTGCCCGGACGTGGACTCAGCAATTTGGACGTCTCGACGCTGACAGAGCTTTTGCGTGAGACGGAGCAGCATCATGGCGAGTACGAACCAACCGCCCCGAAGCACCATTGGTCGGGGTGGTACGCCGCCTACATTGTCGCGCGCCAGGACGGAAAGACGCCCGAAGAAGCCGCCAAACTAGGCAAGCTGCATATAGAAGGTGCTCACTGAGAGCCGCTATGAACGAATAAGACGTAATCGTCCTTGGCGACAGAGCCTCGAATTTAACTTAGGAGTTCGATATGACTCATTGAAATGGTAGAGGGATGTCTGCGAATACTCGCCCACTTCGATCAAGTAACCATCTGGATCGCGCATATAAGAATCCTTTCTTTGCAATCGGTGCGTCAGGTGATTTCATTTCGCCTCCTCGCCTTGATGCTGACAATTGTTTACGGATGATAATGAAGAACGTTTATCAAAGCGATCCCTGCGCCAATGTGGGCAACCCTCAATCCCTCCGGGAGCGGTCGCGCCGCAGTGACCGAGACGCCGGCCACGCGCACTTGGACCGAACGCGTTCGCGCCAGCCGGGCGCGGAACTGCCTGTAGATCAACGTCTGGTTTTTGTCACCTGTGAGCTTGACCACCTGTCAACCGCTCGATATCATGGCCCGCAGTAAGTCCAGGATTGTAAGTAAACAGGTTTCCAGAATGAGGTCTGCTTCGTTTTCCGAAAGGGGAGGTGGGAAGTGAAACGCATTGGTATATCCGTGTTGGTTAGTCTTCTTGCTTTTGCAATGGCGGGCGCTACGGCTTGGGCGCAGGCGACTACTGCTCAAGTCAGCGGCACCGTCAAGGATCAGAGTGGCGCCGTTCTGCCGGGCGTCGAGGTCACCGTAACTCAAACCGCCACCGGCGGAAAGAGATCTACGGTGACGAATGAAACTGGAAATTATGTCCTCGCGAGTTTGCCGCTTGGACCCTACATGCTCGAGGCGAGTCTGCCCGGCTTCAAGGCGTACGTGCAGACGGGAATCGTCCTTCAGGTCGACGCCAGTCCGACAATCAACGTTGTCCTTCAAATCGGTCAGGTTTCCGACCAGGTGGAAGTTCAGGCGAACGCCAGCCAGGTGGAAACGCGCACGACGGCCATCGGGCAGGTCGTCACCAACCAGCAGGTCGCGGAGATGCCTCTCAATGGACGCGATGCTCACGAGTTGATCTTCCTGGCAGGCATGGCGAACTATCCCGGGCAGGGCTCGATGAATTCCATACGGAACTATCCCACCGTGGTAGTTTCCGTGGCGGGCGGCAACGGGGACGGCGTGTCCTACTTGTTGGATGGCTCGATCTGGCAGGATCCCTATAACAGCCTGAGCTTGCCGCTACCGTTCCCGGACGCTCTCCAGGAATTCAAGGTGGAGACCAGCGCAATGCCGGCGCAGTATGGGTTCCACGCGACTGCGACGGTCAATGCCGTCACGAAGTCGGGCACCAACCAGTTTCACGGCGATCTGTTCGAATTCGTGCGGAACGGAAAACTGAACGCCCGCGACGCCTTCGCGCTCAAGCGGGACACATTGAAGCGGAATCAGTTCGGAGGCGTGATCGGCGGTCCGATCAAGAAGGATAAGCTGTTCTTCTTCGGCGGCTATCAGAGAACCTCGCTGCGATCCGACGGCGTCCAGAACACCGCATTTATCCCCACACCCGCCATGCTGAGCGGCGACTTCACGGCGATTGCCTCGGCGGCGTGTAACAATGGCACCCCAAAAATCATGCCGTCGAGTCTCGGGTTCGTGGACAACAAGATCTCACCGAGCTTGCTTAATCCGGTTGCAGTTAACGTCGCGAAGACATTCCCTGTAACGAACAATCCGTGCGGCAGAACACTCTATGGGCTGGTCGCCAACCAGGACGAGGATCTGGTCGTGTCGAAGCTCGACTACCAGATCAGCGCGAAGCACTCGATCTTCGGGCGCTTCATGTTAGGGAGACTGAATCAGGGTTCAACCTACGATGGAAGCAACCCGCTTTCGATCAACAGCTATGGCTTCCAGGACTTCGATTATGGGGTGAATCTCGGAGATACCTATCTGATCGGCAACAACATCGTCAGTTCTTTCCGGATAGCGGCCAATCGGACGAACATCGTAAAACTAGTCGACAAGTACAAGAACTGGGCCGCTTTTGGAGCGAATGTGACTCCGCTGGCTGGGGACGTTATCGCCATCACGGCGCCCGGCGCATTCACGCTTGGTGGCGGGGCCGCATCGCCCGGCGCGCAACATAACGGTCCGATGCCGTCAGTTGTTGAGGATATCAGTTGGATCAAGGGATCGCATCAGTTCGGATTCGGCGGCGCTATTTTTCAGCAACGGCTGAACTACTGGTCCGGCGTCAATGCGGTCGGTACACCGACGTTCGACGGAGGGGTGACGGGCTCGGTCCTGGCCGATTTCATGGTCGGACGTCCCGTGACCTTCAACCAGGGCACGATCTACGGGTTCTACACGCGGCAGTATTATGATTCGCTGTATGTGCAGGACAATTGGAAAATCCATCCGCGATTGACGTTCAATTACGGCGTGCGATGGGAGCCGTACCTTTCGCCTTACAACAACCGCGGCGAGAATGAGCATTTCGATCTCTCGCTATTCAATCAGAACGTTCATAGCACGGTGTTCAAGAACGCTCCAGCAGGGTTGGTTTTTCCGGGCGACCCGCAGTATACCAGCGGGAAATACATTAACGGTCCGGTATGGAACAAGTTCTTTCCGCGGGTCGGGCTGGCTTTCGATCCCGAAGGCAAGGGCCGCATGACCATCCGTGCCGGATACGGAATGTACGGCGACCGGGCCATGATGCTCGCGGGCACTCAGATGTATTTCTCCCCACCGTTTGGAAACGTCGTGAGTGTGGCGGGTGCGAATCTGACCGATCCATGGACGGGAGCAGGCGGAAATCCCATGCCGGTACTGTCAAGACTTCAGGGTATCGGCGTATACGACCACAACATTCCATTTCCGCTCAACGGCAACTATGTCAACACGAAGATGAAGGACTTCCAGCCGGTGTACATGAACCAGTGGAATCTCAGCATCCAGAGACAAGTCGGCAACGACTGGCTGCTGAGCGCGAACTATGTGGCAAACAATACGATCCACATGATTACGACGGAAAATATCAACCCGTCCGTCTATGTCTCCAACGGCACGAACAGTTGCGTACTTCCGAACGGAGTGACGATCACTGGTGCCAGCGGACAATGCTCCACTACAGCTAATCAGCAAACCCGGCGCGTCTTATCTATCCTGAACCCGAATGAAGGAAGGTATTACTCCGGTATTGGACAGATCGATGACAGCGGAACGGCCAGCTATAACGGCCTCAATCTTTCCGTGCAGAAGAGGGTTAGCCATGGCCTGTCGGCGTCGGCCAATTACACCTGGTCGCACTGCATCAGCGATGTTTACAGCGACAACCCGACGGCGACCGGCGTGTCCCGTCCCGACAATCGCAGAGCATGGCGAAGTAGCTGCCTGGGGATCGATGTGCGGCAGTTGTTCGGTTTGAACATGGTCGCGACAACGCCCAGGTTCTCCAACCGCGCTCTCGGGCTTCTGGCAAGCAACTGGCAGTTGGCGCCTATTCTGCAACTCAAGTCCGCCCAGTTGTTTTCCGTTTTCACGGGAAACGACGTGGCGCTGACGACAGTGGCCAACCAAACGCCGGACCTGGTGGGAAATCCGTATCCGGCCAACAAGAGTGTCAACAGATGGATCGATTCCTCGGCTTTCCTCCGATCGACGCCGGGAACATACGGCAACCTGGGGTATAACACCCTGAAGGGACCTGGTGTTTTCCAATTGAACGTGGCGCTGTCCCGGACGTTTGCGATCAGGGAAGGCCAGTCGATTCAGTTGCGCGCGGAAGCCTTCAACCTTCCGAACCACCTGAACCCATTCACTCCGGGTAACGGGCCCAACGGGGGACAGAGAGGCGGTCAAATTGCCCTCACTGCTCCGAACTTTGGGCAGATCACGAACGACATCAGCGGGAACAACGGATTGACGGCGGGCGACTATCGCGTCATCCAGCTGGCGTTGAAATTCATGTTCTGATTGCCGTGGCTCAGATGTAGTCGTGGGCTTTAGCCCGCGTTCGTTCAGTTTCGCGAACGCCAGGAAACGCGGGCTAAAGCCCGCGACTACAGTCGGAATGCCGTTCCGTGGAGATGAGCACGATTCCGGCAACGATCACGGCTCCGCCAATCAGCAACCGGGCAGTCACGCGCTCGTCCAAAAGAATGTAAGCGAACAAAAGCGTGAAGACGGGTATCGAGCACAATAGTATTGCCAGGACGCTCACATCGATTAATTCCTGAGCCCGAGCATAGACCCAGTAGACGAGGCACGTGCCGAACAGGGTCAGGACAATGAACATCACTATCGGCCGCAAACCGCCGCTAATGATCCAAACGCCCTTTCGCAGCATGACGGGAGCGCTGACAATCGTCGCTACGGAAAAGATCGGCGTGAGGCGCTGAAAGAGTTTCCTGCCGTATGTTGTTCGCCGCTGTGCAACTGCGAACAATGACCACGAAACAGCGGCAGCCATGACAAGAAGGTTACCCACCGTTCGTTGGCGTCCCGACAAATCGGATAGATTCAGCCCGTCGAGTGTGACGACCAGAACACCGGCAAGTGTTATCGCCGAACCTAACACGCGTCGGGAGTTGAAACGCTCTCCAAGCAGCCAGACCGCTAATGCGATGGTCGAGATCAACTCAATGTTCACCACAAGGCCGGCGGCATTCGCGGATGTGCGCTGCATGCCGTAGTTGTACAGAAGGAAGTCCGCGCCAAGGCCGATGCCGGCGAGCCAGATCCAGATGTCACTGGCAAACCATCGGCCATCCTTTCCTGCCAGCAGCCGGAACAGGGCCGTGGATAAAGCCAGCCGTACGAAGCCTAAAGACTCCGGGCTGAATCCAGCCAGAGCGCCTTTCGTCGCGACAGGTGTGAGTCCCCAGAGGGCAGCAGCCAGGAGAGCAAGCAGCACGCCTTCATGAGTTCTTGTCTTGGGATGATTTACCGCCACGGTCGATCATACCATCGGTGAAAGTCGGATGAAGGTATCGTAAGATTGTGCTTCGTCATCTGGCTTCGGAGGAAGAATCAGCGTGAAACGACACATCTTTGCAATATTTGTCTGCCTCGCGCTCGGGGCGCTCGCGCCCCTCTCTGCGCAGGACCTCACAATCACCAATGCCCGTATCGTTGTCGCCAATGGCACCGTAATAGAACGCGGATCGATCGTGGTGCGTGCGGGAAAAATCGTTTCCGCAGGGCCCGGCGGGCCGTCCGGGGCGAGTGGGAGGACCATCGATGCGAAAGGCATGACCGCCATGCCGGGGTTCATCGATGCACACCGGCACATCAATACCGGACCCAACGAGAAGGCGCAGATGCAGGCGCTTCTCGAAGCCGGCTACACGACCGTCCTGTCCGGAGGCGGTCCGGCAGATGGAAACATCACGCTCAGGGATCACATCGAGAAAGGCCTCATCAACGGGCCGCGCATCATTCCCTCCGGATCACTCAGGCTCAACAATAACACCCCGGAAACGGCTCGCGCCGAAATACGGAAGATGGCGGCCATGGGAATCAAGTTCACGGGCGAGATCGCCCTTACTCCAGTGCCAGGGCCAGGCGAAAAAGAATTGGAAGTTCTCAGAGCCGTACTGGACGAGGCGAAGAAAGCCGGCGTGATGGTCCAGGTCCATGCCGTGAGTTCCCGGGCCATGGTGGCCGCCGTCGATGCCGGTGTGCCGCTGCTGGTGCACCTTCCCAACAAGGACTGGATGAGCAAGGAGGACGCCAGGAAACTGGCCGCATCGGGCACGAAGATTTTGGGGACCGTTGGCTTCGGCACACCCGTTTTCGGCGTGTTCGCGGACGACAACTTGCCGCGGTTCCGGGACGGGAAGCCGTGGCCCGAATCCATCATCGACGGGGTCCGGCTTGGCGAGGAAGCCGGATATATGCCCGTGAATGCGCGTACCGCCTGGGATGCGGGCGCCATCCTCGGCTATTGCACCGACACAAACTATGACCCGAAAGCCGGGCTGGACCATGAGCTGAAGACCATCAATCCGATGTTCTCCATGCAGGACATTATTAAAATGATGGGGCCGAATACGGCATCGTACATCCAGATGAGCGACCAACTCGGAACGCTGGAGCCAGGCAAACTGGCCGACCTCATTCTTCTGGACGGCAATCCGCTGGAAGGCTATTGGAACATGCTGAAAACCAGGCTGGTGCTCAAGGGCGGCGTGATTGTGGTCGATAAACGCTAGGGATAGGACGAATCAGCCGCGGATTTCACGGATTACGCGGATGGCGCGCATCAACATTTTTAATTGCGCGCCATCCGCGTAATCCGTGAAATCCGCGGCTGATTCGTCCTATCCCATTACTCACTGAATTTCGGGAGGGTGAATTTCCGAACTCAGTCTTTGATACTCCTCTTTTGCGCGACGAAGGATTGGAATATCCGGGTCGGCGTCTTTCCACAACGCCAAAAAGTCCTCGTACGCCTTACGGCTTCTGGCTGTGTCGCCGCTGATCGCGGCCGCTTGCGCAAGCCCCAGGTGCGCGAGTGAATATAACGAATATCCGACGGGAGTGAAATCACGAGGAGCAAGACCTAGCACACCCTTGTGATCCGGGATTTTTTGGAACTCGCCGATGGCCTGGTTTCCGGCCTCCTGGCTGAGATATGCGAGGCCCCGCAGGTAAGCGGGCCATAAGGAAGCATTCGTCCCGGTCTCGCCGCGGCTGGACGCCTGCAACAGTTGAACCGCGCCGGCAGGATTGTTGCGATGCATTTCAAGGGCAGCGCGGGTCATCGGCACCCAGTAAGCTTTGGAAAAACTACCCTGAGGGAATCGTTTGAGCATTTCATCAACAAGCGATTGCGCGTGGTTCGACTCGCCGCAGAGCGCCACAGCGAGAGCGGTCCAGTTCAAAGCATTCCGGCCTCGCTGAATTGCGAGTGCCCTGGCTGCAGTAGTTTTAGCCTCACGGCAATTACCGAATGCCGCTTCCCACAACGCGTCTCCTGCTGAATACTGAGAAGCACTTTCTTTCAGGCCAAGACGCAGGGCCAAATCAACGGCCCGGCGTGTGAGTTCCCGTGCTCTGACCAATTGTCCGGAAGACGCTGCTGTAACGGATTGAGCCGCCAGCATTCCTGCTTCAACAGGAGTTCCGGCAACGCGGTCGATATTCTGCTGCATTGCTGCCATGTCTCCCTTGAGAAACGCAATCGAATAGAGCATGTAGCGGTATTGAGGAGGCTCCAGCTTGCGCGAAAGCGCCTGTTCGATAGCTGCCTTCGCATCGTCGTAGCGATTGAGACATATAGAGGATAGCGCCAGGCTGGCGTATGCGACGCCGGCATCCGGATTCAGGCGGACAGCTTCGCGGGCTTCCTCGAGGGCTTTTTCAAATTGTCCGATCGCGCAGTAGCGAACAGCCAGGTTCGTGCGCGGAACGAAGTCTCGCGGATACGTTTGCTTCCACAGTTCCTGAACCTCGATGGTCTTATCGCTATCCCAAAGCACGTCCATGTAGTAGCGCGCAGAGATATAGAATCTCTCGCGCTCGCTGGTCCTTTTCCGGAGATCAAATGCTTTTTGGGAGTATTGAGCGGCGAGATCGTACTCTTGAGTAGTAGCGGACGCGATTGCCAACGCGGCGTAAGCGATCGCGAAATTGGGATCCAGCTCTACCGCCCGCTTGTAAAACGGGATCGCGTCAAAGTACTTGCCGCTGAATTGACGCTCTCTGCCGAGAGAGAACGCTTTAAGCGCCTCCAGAGACGCAGTGGTGGCCTGCTCAATTGGAGTGTCATATTTCTCGATCGAACTCAATGACTCGCCCAGTCTCTCGCGAAGTTTCGACGCTGCTTCGCCAAGCTTGCGCAGAACCTGTTCCCTGGTTTCGGGTTCAGCCTGCTCGCGGGCGATGGTGTCACCGTTTTGGGCATTTACTGCTTCCAGATTGATGACGTAATGGCTGCCGAGGGGTGAAATTGAACCCGTAAGCAACGCCTTGATACCGTGCCGCTGTGCGATTTCCCGCGCGACCTCCCTGGTCACTCGCTCATCTGGCGGGTGATTCATATAGCGAAGCGTTTCCCGAATCCGTTCTTCTGAAAAGATGTTCAGGAAAGGAGCCTGGCCCAGCTGAACTGCGAGCGCCTGCTTGAGCGTGCCGTCGAAAACTTCATCGCCGGTGGTATTGACGAAATCGGCAATCAGCACCGTGTCTTTGTCCGTCAACGGCGAAGCGGGCGGTGTTGTCACAAGCTTGAAGAAAAGGAAGCCGGCAAGTGCTCCGCCGGCAAGCGCTATCAAGGCGACAACCGTTGTGCTTTTGGCCTTCTTCGCTTGAGGTTCTTCGAGGCCGGCCTGGTTCACCCCGGCCGTAAAAATATAGCCACGCCGGGGTACCGTCTTGATGCACGCTTGCGCCTCGTCTCCGAGGGCGCGCCGGATCTCCACCAGGCACTGCACCAGGGAATCATCCGTGACGAACGAGTCCGGCCAGACTGCCTTGATCAATTCCTCTTTGGTGACCAGCCGATTATTGTTCTCAACGAGGTACTTGAGGGCTTCGAATACCTTTGGCCGGAGTTTGACTTCCTCCCCTGAGTGCAGCAGGCACGCGCGATCCAGATCTACAGCAAAGCCGTTGAAAGTATAGGTGTGAGGGGACGGTTTTGGCATTTCTTTGGCCTTTTTTCGCCGCTCTTTCGTTACTCAGGCCGCAGCCAGCGCGATTATAGCGCTACACAAACGAAAGGAGCATCTTATGGTGGGTCGAATCACGGTTTTTGTCTACGGGGTAGTTTGCTACCTGATTTTTTTCGGAACTTTTCTGTATGCGATTGGCTTCATTGGCAATGTGGCCGTTCCCAAGTCAATCGATTCGGGCAGGCAGGGTCCGCTCCTCGAGGCGTTGCTTATCGACGCCGCGCTGCTTGGATTATTTGCAATTCAGCACAGCGTCATGGCGCGGCAATGGTTCAAACGCGCGTGGACCCGCGTGGTCCCAGAACCGGCGGAGCGCAGCACGTATGTGCTGTTTTCCAGCCTTTTGCTTTTGCTCATGTTCTGGCAATGGCAGCCGATCGGGGGCAACGTCTGGAATGTCGAGCACCCGGCGAACCGGACTGCGCTTTATGCGGTGTTCGCGGCAGGATGGGTCACGGTACTGGTGAGCACGTTCCTCATCAATCACTTCGATCTATTCGGCCTCAGGCAGGTCTTTCTCCATCTGCTTGGCAAACCGTACGCGGCGATTGGTTTCAGAACGCCGGGGCCGTACCGGTATGTTCGGCATCCTCTATATATGGGCTGGCTCATGGTCTTCTGGGGGACGCCGACGATGACGGCCGCCCATCTGGTCTTTGCGATCGCTACCACCGGCTACATCCTGGTAGCTATTCAATTCGAGGAGCGTGACCTGATTCGGTTCTATGGAAACAGATACGTCAGCTATAAGCGGCAGACACCAATGCTGTTTCCCGTTCGTCTCGGCAAGGCTAAATCCCGCGATGTCGCATTGGACGAAAGCGCACGATAGTTCTTACTGTAGCGGCGCTCTACGAAGGTGTGAATGAATTACAATTTGCGCGTTCCAGCCGCGGAGCGGCGTAAGAATGTAGCCCCGGGCGCAAGCCCGGGGATGGAATAGTGTCGAAGTCCCAGCCCCGTAGGGGCGCAAGATGTGTGCCGAGCATGTTCAGCAGCTCGGAAGTGAAAGTCTACTATCCAACCTGATGGAGGTGAAGGATTAGCGAAGCGCAAGGGCTACTGCCGTGAGGCGGGGTCTGAAGGAAGCGTGGAGCAAAGGCGCGAATCGATGAACAAAAACCGGATAGGAGGCGTGAGCGTGGGACGAGCGGCCATCTTACTGCGAAGTCCATATCCATCAAGCGCGCGAAGCGTAAATCCGGCGACTGTGCGCTGAAGGCGGCTGAACTTACCTCGGGAGGTCTGCAGGAAGCAGAAGTCAGCAGAGGGCATATTAGACCTGGCGTCGGCGAGGCTAGTGAGGCACTCCAAGCCGAAAGGTGGAGCAACGGATAGGCGGAGCCGGTAACGGGGAGCGAAGGCCCGAACGAGAAACGAGAGGCAAGTAGATCATGGATCTCAGGAGCGACAAGCGGCAGAACACCCCGAATGAACGGGACTCTGGGTCGGCGGGTCGGGGTGAAGCCCAAGACACGCGACAAAGAGAGATCGAATTGCACCTGGCGTTCAATGAAGACGAAAGCCCGGCCGACACGGATCGAATAATGGAGGAGATATGTGAGTGGGAGAACCTGAAGAAAGCAATGCGGCGGGTCAAGGCCAATAAGGGTAGCGCGGGAATCGACGGCGTGACCGTGGATGAACTCCCCGACTATCGGGATTTATTGGTCATCCGGGACCAACTGTTGAGTGGGGCCTATAAACCGCAACCGGTAAAACGGGTGGAAATCCCGAAACCGGACGGAGGGGTGCGCAAGCTGGGCATTCCAACGGTGCTGGATCGATTTGTGCAGCAAGCGGTGATGCAGGTTCTCGAAAAGCGGTGGGACCGGACGTTCTCCGATAGCAGCTATGGCTTCCGGTCGGGACGGTCCACTCATCAAGCAGTGGCGCAAGCGCAGCAGTATATTGCTGCAGGCTACGGCTGGGTGGTCGATCTGGATTTGGAGAAATTCTTCGACCGGGTCAATCACGACAAATTGATGGGCCAGATCGCCAAACGGATCGGGGACAAGCGGCTGCTGAAACTCATCCGGGCGTTCCTGAACGCTGGGGTGATGGAGGACGGGTTGGTCAGTCCAAGCGTGGAAGGAACTCCACAAGGAGGTCCACTTTCGCCACTGCTCAGCAACCTCGTGCTCGACGAACTGGACCGGGAGCTGGAGCGCCGGGGACACCGATTTGTCCGATATGCGGATGATTGCAACATCTACATTCGCAGCGAACGGTCGGGTCAACGGGTGATGGAGAGCATCAAGCGATTCATCACACAACGACTCAAGCTCAAGGTCAACGAGACGAAGAGCGCGGTGGCGCGGCCGCAGGTGCGAAAGTTTCTCGGATTCAGTTTCAGCGACGGTCCCGAGATTCGGCGGATGATCGCGCCGAAGGCCGTCGAACGGTTTAAGCAACGGATTCGGGAAATCACGCGGCAGGCAAGGAGTGTGAGCCTGGATCGGACGATAGCTGTTCTAGCTCCGTATATGCGGGGCTGGCGCGGCTATTTCGGGTTCTGCGAAACGCCGAACCTGTTGATCCAACTGACCGGCTGGGTACGACGGCGCCTTCGGGCGGCGATGTGGCGGCAATGGAAAACGCAACGCCGCCGTCGGGCGATGCTGATCCAGTTGGGCGTGCGCGGCGCACTGGCGGAAAAAACGGCCGTCAGCAGTCGTGGCCCATGGCATCTGGCCCATTCGAAAGCTTTGTCCATTGCGCTTTCCAATGCGTACTTTCACTCTCGCGGCTTTCCCTCATTGCTCGGACGATGTTAGTTCAAGGATCTCGAACCGCCGTGTACGGACCCGTACGCACGGTGGTGTGGCAGGGGTCGGCGGGTGACCGCCGCCCCTATGCCGATTCCGAGGACTCTTCCGCCCCTCCGGGGCTGAGATCGTATCGAAAGAAAACCCCGGGCTCGCGCCCGGGGCTACACTCTGTCGCCGCTCCGCGGCTGGCTATCGCGGCGTACTTTGGACACTTCTACCTCAGGGACGAGGGGTGGCTCCACGAGCCTGACCACCCCGTCCGCGCGATCATGCCTCCTTTTCAAGGAGGGAAATCAGTAGCCTCTGTAGCCCACTAGAGCGGCAGTTGGAGTTCTTCCCGTTGAAATCGCAATTCGGAATCTTTACCACAGATACCCATCTTGTGGTCCGTACGTGGGACGCGTGGCTGGAACGAGTCACTTCACGGTCCGCTGCGGACATCTGCGGCAGGCGATTGATCGAAATTTTTCCGGAAATCGAACGTCGCGGCCTGGTTGCTCCATTCCACCGGGCCCTTCAAGAGGGCGCAGTCGAGCTGCTCGCTCCCGCTTTGCACGGTTATCTCATCGCATGTCCTCCCCAAATCGACACCTCCAGGTTTCGACAGATGCAGCAGCGGGCGGTCATTGCCCCGCTTCGTGACGGTTCGGCAATCGTTGGGCTCGTCGTAACGATCGAAGATGTTACGGCCCGGCGCGAAGACGAAATGGAAGGCGCCAAATCGCTGGCGAGCGAGGACTGGGTGAAGCGCCGGCAGCAGGTTGAACGCATTCTGGCGGAGCCCGCGGAAACGCCGGTCACCGAACTGATTAACCGGCTTCGCAAGGAACACCGTAACACCAGCGTTTTGAATTCCGTCCTCCAACTGCTGGCGTCCGGCGTTTGGGAGGCGCTGGAGCCCGTGGTCGGCCTCACGGGCGATAACGATGCCGAAGTCCGTATGTATGCGGCCCTGACACTGGGGGACATGAAGGATCGCCGCGCCATACCGGCGCTGTTGCGCCTGTTGGGCGACGCAGACATCAACGTCCGATATCACGCGATTGAGGCGCTTTCGAAGTTGACAGCACCCGAGGCGGTCGATGCGCTGGCCGATATCGCCGAATCCGGAGAATTCTTTCTTGCGTTTCCGGCGCTTGAGGCGCTGGCGGCGATTGGCGAACCCCGTGTGGCGACCCGGCTCCTGCGGCTGCTCGATAACGAAATGCTCCGCGCAGCGGCGATTGGAGCTTTATCACAACTCGGGGACCACGCCACTGTGGCGCCTCTCGTTTCGATGATGGACCGGCCGTACCTTGCCGCAATTGTGGCAGAAGCCCTCACGACTTTGCATCAGCGTTACGAAGACCAATTCCGTGAAGGCCAGTATGTGGCGGACCTGGCCGCTCAGCACATTTCGAAGGATGGAATCCGGAATTTGCTCGATTCTCTGAACACCACCACCGGGAAGACGCTCCGCATGGTGGTGCGCGTTCTGGGCTGGATTGGCGATGAATCCGTCATGGAAGGCTTGACCCGCCTGCTCGGCTCTTCGTCTCTGCGATCAGAAGTGGTTGAAACGCTGATCCGCCATGGTGCCCGGGTGACTCCGCTGTTGTGCGGTCAACTGGAGTCGGAAGATCTTGAAATTCGCCGGGCGGCCGTCGCAGCACTCGGCCGGATCGGCGATACGGAATGTGTTCCTGCCCTCATCCGCACGTTGCGCGATCCGGAACTCACGGTCGATGTCGCAGGCGCGCTCGCTCGTATCGGGGATGCGAGAGCTTACGAACCCCTCCTGGCACTCCTTGCGCACGATCGCGCCGCCGTGCGCCAGGCCGCGATCGGCGCTTTGAATTCACTGGGCCATCCACGGATGCTCGAAGACGTTCAGCGTTTGCTGAAAGATGCCAGTCCTCAGACGCGCGAGTCTGCAGTCCGGATCGCCGGATACTTTGGGTATGCCGAAAGCGCAGACCTGTTGTTGGACAGACTTCATGATGCGAGCGAGAAAGTCCGGCGCGCTGCTGTCGAGAGCCTCGCCAATCTGCAGGATCACCGTGTCTTCACCGCCCTGATAACGGCCATCCACGACGAGTCGCCCAGGATTCGCATGGCCGCCGCCCAGTCGCTTGGACAACTGGAAAACGTCGCGGCCGTCCTGGAATTGATGCGCGCGCTGGAGGACTCCGATGCCTGGGTTCGGTACCACGCTGCGCGGGCCCTCGCGCAAATCCGCAGTCCCGAATCCATGGACGCGCTCGCGGCGGCGCTTCGCGAGGACAATGCCACCCAGGTTCGTATTGCCGCGGCCGATGCGCTGGGAGCCATCGGCGGGCGGCGAGCCGTGTCGATCCTGGCGCCATTTGTGGACTTCGCAGATCGAGACCTCGCTCGCGCGGCGCTTCTGGCTCTGGGTGTCGTAGGACATCCCGACGCGCTTCATCCCATTCGCAGCGCGCTTCGTTCCAACGATGACTCGCGCAGACTGGATGCCGTTCGGGCCATTGCGGCTCGACGAGACGCCGAAGCAGCCGAGGCCTTGCAGTGGACGTCCGCCGCTGACAGCAACGAATCCATCGTCGAAGCCGCGATCGAAGAACTGGCCAGGATGGCAACTCCGGAGTCGATTGCTGCTTTGTTGCGCCTTTCAGCGGACCGGCGTCTCCGTGAAAAAGCCATCATGCAGCTCAGCCGGTTGGGGCCTGCACATCTCGCGCACGTCGCAGCGGGGTTGTCCAGCCCTCAGTTGGAAACTCGCCGGTCTGCCGTCGAAGCCCTGGGAAGAATGAAACATCCTGAAGCCTCGGAGATTCTCACCAGAGCCCTGGATGACGATCGGCCTGAAGTTCGGCTGACGGCTCTGCTTGCGATAAGGCGCCTCGGCAGTCTGGCATCGGAAAGAAAATTGTTGCAGATCGCACATAACGATCCTGATCCGGGAGTTCGAGCAGCCGCTGAACAAGCCCTTCAGAGGTAGCGCACGCCGAATGGAAGCACGAGACCGAATGACAGGAAGGAATGCGGCATGGACGCTGTTACGGGATCTGATCAATGAACGGACAGGGATTTACTTCGATCAAAACAGTCTGGATCTAATGATGGACAAACTCTCGGACCTGATGAGTGAGCGTGGCGTCGATTCGCCGATCGATTACTACTACCTCCTGAAGTACGAAGGCAAGGCGAATGATGAATGGGCGAACCTGCTCAACGTGATTTCCGTCAGGGAAACGTATTTTTGGCGAGAACTCGATCAGATTCGGGCGCTCGTGGATGTGCTCGTTCCGCAGTTTTCCGACAGATTCAGCGAGCCGCTCCGGATTTGGAGCGCCGCCTGTGCTTCCGGCGAAGAACCGATCAGCATTGCGATGGCGCTCGACCAGGCGGGATGGCTGGATCGAATTCCCATTGAAATCCATGCCAGCGATATGAGTCCCGCGGCGCTTTGCGCGGCCCGGCGGGGCGTCTATCGAGAGCGGGCGTTCCGAAGTCTGCCTGCGGAGTTGCGCGCCCGTTACTTCACGCGTGACTCCGAAGGTTGGACGGTGGTTCCTGAAATTCATCGCCGAATTGTCTGGCACGGCGCGAACCTGACGAAAAGATCCGATATCGAAGAACTCGCGCGTTCCCGCGTCATTTTCTGTCGAAACGTATTCATCTACTTTTCAGAAGCCACGATTCGACAAGTGGTGAAGACGTATACAGAATATATGCCCAATCCCGGATATTTGTTCCTCGGCGCAGCAGAGTCTTTGTTGAAGTTTACGACGCAGTTCCAGTTGAAGGAGATAGGACCGGCGTTCGTTTACGTGAAGGAGTGAGGTGGGTATGGATCGAATCCTCCGTGTTCTGGTTGTCGACGACTCGGCGTATGTTCGGAAAGTCATCAAGCAGATGCTTAGCCGCAGTCCATTTATCGAGGTTGTCGGAACCGCTCGCGACGGCGAAGAGGCATTGACCCTGGTCCAGAGCCTGCACCCGGATGTTGTGACGCTCGATCTGATCATGCCCGGCATGGGGGGCCTGGGATTCGTCAAGGAACAGATGTCCAGGCTGCCCATGCCGATCGTCCTGGTCAGCATCGCGAGTGAAACAAGCCAGTTGGTGCTTGATGCGCTCGACTCGGGGGCGATCGATTTCGTTCAAAAACCGTCGGCTCTGGCAACGGAAAAAGTATTCGAGATGAGCGATGATTTGATCGAGAAGGTCAAAGCGGCCGGAAGTGTCCAACTCGCCGCGATCAAGGGTACGCCGGCGAAGTCCACCGTCAAGTCCAGGTCCTGGTCAAAATCAATGTCCCTGGACATTATCGTGATCGGAATCTCGACGGGCGGGCCGCAGGCGCTAAAACAATTGGTGCCGCGTTTTCCGCGGGATTTCCCGTTGCCTGTTGCGATTGTGCTGCATATGCCGGTCGGCTATACCGAACTGTACGCGAAGCGCTTGAACGAACTGTCGGAGCTGGAAGTGTGCGAAGCGCAGGAAGGAGATGAGGTGCGAAACGGGCGTGTCCTGATCGCGCCGGCCGGCCGCCATCTGACGGTCGTTCGGACGAACTCCAAAGTTGTGACTCATCTCGATGCCCGCCCCTTCGACACGCTGCATCGCCCGTCGGTGGATGTGCTGTTTCGTTCCGCGGCGGATACGTTCGGGAGCGGTGTTCTTGGCGTTATTATGACGGGCATGGGAGAAGATGGCAGAGACGGATCGTCATGGATCAAATCCAAGGGCGGAATCGTCTTCGCGGAGGCCGAAGAAAGCTGTGTCGTTTTTGGCATGCCACGTGCCGTTATCGAGGCGGGTCTGGTTAATCGTGCAATTCCGTTAGAAGAAATGGCCGAAGCAATCCTGGAGGCCGCATATGGCGAAAGTCCTGATCGTCGATGATTCCGCCATGTCCCGCAGAATGTTGCGGCGAATTCTGGAAGAGGCGGGTCACAAGGTGACGGAAGCCGAAGACGGAATGGTCGCCATAGAAAAGTACTTTCTTGATAAACCCGACGTGGTGCTTCTGGACCTCATCATGAAGGGCATGTTCGGCATGGAAGTGCTCCAGAAAATCCGTCAAATAGACGAACGAGCGCGGGTTGTCGTTGCCAGCGCGGACATACAAACCTCCACTCGTGCAATGACCGAGGCGGAGGGTGCCCTGGGGTTTGTAACAAAGCCGTTTGTTGAGAAGGAAATCATCGCAGCCGTGGACTTGGCCCTGAAGGAGCGCTGAAATGTTATTGACGGAAAAACAAAAGGACGCGTTGGGGGAGATCATCAACATCGCGTTTGCCCGCACCGCTGCGTCACTCTCGCAACTCTCGGGCCACCGTGTGCTGCTGGACGCGCCCGAAGTCGAGGTGCTCGCGATCGACGAGGTTTTGGCCGTCCTCGGAAATTTCATTAAAGAGGAAGTCGTCAGCGTTCACCAGATCTTCAGCGGACCCGTGTCCGGCGATGCGCTGCTGATGTTGAATTACGAGGGCGCCGTCATGCTGACCGATCTCCTGTGCGAATACCACGTTCCCTCGCAGAAATTGGATGCGTCGGCGCGCGAAGCGCTGACTGAAGTGGGTAATATCCTGCTCAATGCCTGTCTTGGCGTATTCGGCAATCTGCTGCACGTTCAGGTCTCGTTCTCAATGCCGCGGCTGCATCTGGAGAATCTGGACAAGTTGCTCCGGTCCATTACGATAGGCACCGAAGAACTGCGCTACGCGGTGGTGGTATCGACCGCTTTCCGTATCAGGGAAAGCGCCGTCTCCGGCTACCTTGCGATCGTCCTGGGCGTATCGTCGCTGGACCGTTTACTGAGATCCATCGAAAACTGGGAACAAAGCCACTACGCTTGAGCGCAATGTTAAAGAACTTCGATTTCAATGGGCCGATAATCGATTGGTTGAATGACTATGCTCCACAAGGCATTGTCACTACCGATACCGCCCTCATCATTCGTGGATGGAATCGCTGGCTCGAACAGACAACAGGGCGCAGCGCCGACGTGGTCGTAGACCGGCCTCTATTTGAGGTTTTTCCGGATCTGGTTGAACGCGGATTGGACCGGATGTACCGAAACGCACTCGACGGGCAGGTAACTGTGCTGGCGCACCGTTTTCATCGGTATCTGGTGAGGCTGCCAGCGAGGCCGGAATACAATCTTTCCGAAATGCAACAGAGCGCTCGCATCGCGCCGCTGGTCTCCGAAGGAAAGGTTGTCGGTACGATTACCGCTATCGATGACGTGAGCGAGAGAGTCGTCCGCGAGAGTGAACTGGTGGCAGCGCGTGAAGAAGCGGACAAGGCGAATGCAGCGAAAGACCGCTTTCTAGCCGTTCTTTCGCATGATCTTCGCACTCCCCTGACTTCGATTTTGGGTTGGGCGCGCATCTTTCGAAGTCAGCCGGACGAAGAAGCCATACGAAAGGGAGCGGAGGTTATTGAGCGCAACGTGGGCGTTCAGCTTCAGCTCATCGAAGAGCTTCTGGATGTTTTTCGAATCAGCGCAGCAAAGCTGGAATTGGATCTCGCGCCAATAGACGTACGGGAGACGCTCGGTTCTGCTCTCGAGACCTTGGAGCCAATGGCCAGCGCCAAAGGCGTAAGACTTGATCGTGGCATACCCGACGAGGGGCGGATGGCAGTTTTGGATTCGAAGCGCTTCCAGCAGATTGTCTGGAATCTCTTGTCCAACTCTCTGAAGTTTACGCCGGAGGGCGGCTCCGTCGGCGTCACGCTTGCGTACACGGATCACTGTTTTCATCTCACGATTGCCGATACCGGGAAGGGAATCAGCCCCGACAATTTGCCGCATCTGTTTGAGCCGCTCTGGCAGGCGGAGGGAAGCGGCGGCCACGGCGGGCTTGGCCTCGGCCTGGCGATCGTGCGGAATCTGGTCGAACTTCACGGCGGCTCGATTCGCGCGGAGAGCTCCGGGCCGGGCCAGGGCTCGAGATTTGTGGTGGAGATGCCGTGGCTGGGGCCGCAATCAGGTCACTGCCGACCCGCACTTCCGAGCAACTCCCAGGTCATGTGATCGTTGTCGCTATGTTCTGGGTCGCAGAGGCTGGAGCGACTTTGGCCGGTCGCCCTAATTGAATGTCCCAGAAGAGGCTCTTCTCTCCATCTGCGAACTCGACTTCGTATTTATCGAGCGTCCCCTTGCCGGACTTGTGGGGAATCACGTTCGAAATACTTCCTTCATCACCAACGTGCCTGTTGAAGATCGTTGATCGCACTAAGACTCTCGCGCCTAATTCAAATCGAGGCATAATTCGCCCTCACACTGCTCAATGACTTAACCAATCCGGTACGACTCCGCGTACCAGGGGCCCACTGTTACAGAATAACGGGCATCGGAGTTCCGTCATATCCGGGGAAACCCTCAATTCAAGGCAAGCGAATACTGAGTTTGGCCGTTTCTTGTGGGTATTGGCGAATAAATTCAAACGCAGGATCGATGGCAATGGCAGGATTCCTCAAATCAGGTTCATCAAGCCGGTAATTTGTCCATTCGAAATCGAGCGTCGTTCCGTATTGTGACGATGGCTGTGATGAATCTGGGAGATTCCGCAACCGCCAATACCGTTATCGGCGGCACGGGAGAGGGCAGTGGAGGCGACAACGATCCCTTCAAAGGGATGCTTGACGAGATCCGTGTGTATAACCGGGCTCTCTCGGCTTCCGAGGTTCAGCTAGTGTTCCAGAAGAGGTAGCCGGCGCAAGAACAGTCCACGGGCGCAAGCCCGTGGACTGCGTTGCAACACCGGCGCGACGCGCAGCCCGCATCGATCCGCAGCGCGCGCTCTGGCCGGACTAGCGTTATACTTGCCGAGCCAGATCTCAAACCCCCAACGGAAGGGGAATATTCTTCCCATGGACGAGACCGATTCGTGAACCGGACACTATGGATCCTTCAGTTTTTGCTTGCGCTCCTCTTTCTGTTCGCCGGTGGGGTAAAGCTGATCCTGCCGATCGAGGCGCTGACGCAGCAGTTACCGCTGCCCGGCCCGTTCCTGCGATTCATCGCCGTGTGCGAAGTGCTTGGCGCGCTCGGTCTGATCCTGCCCGGACTGCTGCGCATTCGGCCGGGGTTGACACCGCTGGCAGCGGCCGGACTGGTGATCATCATGGTGGGAGCCGTCTGGGTCAACTTGACGTATGCGGAGGCCACACTTGCGCTGATCCCGCTGGTGGTGGGAATCCTTGCAGCGTTCGTCGCCTACAGCCGCTGGCGGGTGGCGCCGCTTCATTAGGGCGAAATCGCCGCGGACCGAACTTCGCGCAGGCGGCGCTCGAGAAATCGGCGCTCGCTATCGTTGGTGACCAGTGCAAGCGCTCGCGCGTAACTCTTCGCCGCTTCTACCAATGAGCCGAGGCGGCGCAGCAGATCAGCGCGCGCAGCATGCAGCAGGTGATAGCTATCGAGATCGCCGGAAGCGGCGAGCGCATCGATGAGAGCGAGCGCCGGCCGGGGACCGTCTACCATGGCAACCGCCACGGCGCGGTTCAGCGACACGATTGGGGAAGGCTGCAAACGTTCAAGAAAGTCGTAGAGCCGGACGATCTGCGGCCAGTCCGTGTCTTCGGCTCGCACCGCCCGGCAATGCAGGGCCGCGATGGCTGCCTGGGCCGCGAACGGCCCGGGTTCGGCGCGGAACGCTTCTGCGACGAGCGGCAGCGCTTCGGCGATCTGCGCTTGATTCCACAGCACGCGGTCCTGCTCTTCGAGAGTGATGAGATCGCCGGCCTCATCGATACGGGCAGCGCGCCGTGAATCGTGCAGGAGCATGAGGGCAAGAAGAGCTGTCGCTTCCGCCGGCTGCCCCGGTGCCTGCTGAGGCATCAACATCCTCAACAGCCGCGCGAGACGGATGGCTTCGGAGCAGAGATCCGCCCTTACCAGCGGTCCACCTCGGGTCGCCGCATAGCCCTCGTTGAAGACCAGATAGATCACAGTCAGCACTGCGTCCAACCGCTCAGGCATATCCTTGGTGTTTGGCACCGCATACGGAATGCGCGCATCGCGAATCTTCCGCTTCGCGCGCACGAGTCGCTGCGCCATCGTCGTTGCGGGTACCAGAAACGCGCGGGCGATCTCGTCGGTCTGGAGGCCGCCCAGCGTGCGAAGCGTCAGCGCGACCTGCGCGTCGAGGGCGAGCGCAGGGTGGCAGCACGTGAAGATCAGTTTAAGGCGATCGTCGGGAATCTCGCCGGTCTCATACTCGGGCTGTTGGACCGCATCCTGCTCGCGGGACAGGGCGTAAGAGGGAAGTTTTTCCTCGAACCGTGTTTCCCGCCGGATCCGATCAATAGCCTTGTGGCGAGCCGTCTGGATGATCCAGGCGCGGGGGAATTCAGGGATACCGGAGACCATCCATTGATCCGCAGCCGCCGCAAAGGCTTCCTGCGCCGCCTCTTCGGCCACATCGAAGTCGCCGAAGAGTCGAATCAGGGTGGCGACGATGCGGCCCCAATCGGAACGATAGACGGAGTCAATAGCTGCCTTGGCGTCCAGGAACATGGCTTATCATAGATAATTTTTCGGCGGACTGTCGATTCCGTCATTCCCCATTCGACCTAATTACGGAGGGACATGCATGACGTACATGTTGCTGGTTTACCTTGACGAGCAGGCCTTGAGCGAAAGCGAGCGGGAAAAGTGTTACGGAGAATCCGCCGGGCTCGCGCAGGATCTTCACACGAGCGGGCAATATCTGGCCGCCTCCCCGCTGCATCCAGTATCCACGGCGACCAGTGTCCGGGTGCGCGAGGGTAAATCGCTCATAACGGACGGCCCGTTTGCGGAGACGCGCGAGCAACTTGGCGGCTTTTTCCTGATCGACGCCCGGGACCTGGACGAGGCCATTGCCATTGCCGCCCGGATTCCAGCGGCGCGGGTCGGAACCATCGAAGTCCGGCCGGTGATGGAGATCGCGGGCCTGCCTTCGGACAACAGATGACTACACATTCATTCCAATAACTCGAACGGGAGCAAAATCATGAAAGACATCAATGCTTATTTGAACTTCAACGGAAACTGCCGCGACGCAATGAAATTCTATGAAAAGTGTCTCGGAGGTGAGCTCCAGATGATGCCGTTTTCCGAAGCGCCGAATACTCCGCCGGAGGCAAAAGACAGAGTCATGCATGCGAGGCTGGCGAAGGGAGCAGCGGTTTTGATGGCCTCGGATACCATGCCAGGTATGCCCTTCCAGCCGGGGAACAACTTCTGGGTCAGCGTCAACTGTGAAAGTCGTGACGAAATTGAGCGGGTTTTTGCCGCGCTCAGCGAAAAAGGCAAAGTCACGATGCCGCTGCAAGACGCGTTCTGGGGCGCTCGCTTTGGGATGCTCACCGATCAATTTGGCGTCAATTGGATGTTCAACTTCGAACAGCCGAAATAGACACAAGATAAATTAGCCGCGGATTTCACGGATTACGCGGATGGCGCGCATTCAACGGTTTTAATTGCGCGCCATCCGCGTAATCCGTGAAATCCGCGGCTAATTTATTATGGAATAACTGACCGTGTTCGAATCCTCTCGCTCCCGATTCCATCCTTAAGATATAAGGAAACAAAACATCAGGAGAGTAAAGCCATGCACGAAATGACGAGACGCGGATTTTTTGAAACAGCAGGGATGGCCGCGGTTGCTCCTTCAGTTGGGGCCATTGCGGCGCAGAGCAGAGGGTCGGCGGGAGGATCCGCATCGATCGAGAAAAACATTGTCTTCGGAAAGGGTGGCAATACTGATCTTCGCCTCGACATTTACCGGCCGCCTGCCGGAACGGAAAAGCGGATGGCGACGATCCATATCCACGGAGGAGGATTTACCGCCGGCAGCAAGGACACTCTTGCAGACAGGGTCGCGCCATTGGTGGCTCTGGGGTATGTAGCGATTCCGGTGCAGTACCGGTTGGCCGGCGAAGCCAAATGGCCGGCTCAGATCGAAGATGTGAAAGCTGCGATCCGGTGGACTCGCGCCAATGCAAAATCCCTGGGAGTCGATCCTGACAAGATAGCAGTTGTGGGTTATTCCGCCGGCGGGCATCTCGCGCTGTTCGCTGCCGGCACGGCGAACCGTCCGGAATTCGAAGGCAAGAACGGGACGCCAGGCGCCGGCACGCAGCTCGCAGCATGTGCCGCCTATTACCCTGCGACCGAGGTTCGTCCCCGGCCGGATGGAACCGCCAACATCCTGCTGCCGGCTGGAAGCGATGAGGCTGCGCATCGCGCCGCCTCGCCAGTGACTTATGTTGCGAAGGGTTTCCCTCCCACGGTCATTTTCCACGGCACGGCGGATGTCACTATTCCCATTGAGAGCAGCGAACGGCTCTTCAAACAATTCCGCGAAGCCCAGATTCCGTCGGAATTTCATGCCTTCGAAGGCGTCCCGCACGCATTCGATTCGAACCCGGAATTCGCCAAATCTGCAGCCGAGCTCGCAAACTTCTTCATTGACAGGAAGGTGCTCAATCCACGCACGTATCCACCATTCGGTGGAGGCGGCGGGCGACGCAGCGGGCAGTAGGGACTGACACGCTTTTTGGCGGCTCAGATTCCTGGTTTCCACTGCCTGTCTTTGATCGAGAAACACCATGGGGAGGATCGGATGAGGTATCGACTCATTACCCTGCTGTGCTTTGTCGCATTCACGGGCAAGACGTACTACGGGCAGGCTGGGCGTTCGTCGCTGACAGGAATCATTTCCGGCCTCAACGGAGCAGCGGTTCCCGGGGCACCTGTTCAGGTGAAGAACAAAGAAACGGGTGCTGTCATCCGAACAATCACTACGCCGGCGGGAGGATATACATTAACGAACCTTCCAGCCGGAACCTATGAAGTGAGGATCAATATGCCGTGCTGCGCTTTCAAACCGTTTGTAAAAGACAACGTGACGGTGAAGACGGCAGAGGCATTACAACTCGACATCAGGCTGGAGGAAGGTCGGTCTTTGAATACGTACGGTGACGACCCGGGTACACTCGCCGCGGTGCTCCGCAAGCGATCGGTGATTCCGCGTCAGCCAGTGCCGCGCGCGCATGACGGCAAGCCGGACTTTTCTGGCGTATGGCTGATCAACGAAGATTTGTATCCTGAACAGCCGATCGCTCTACCCTGGGCCGCTTCACTCCAAAAAGAACGTCTCGAAAACAATCTTAAAGACGCTCCGCATACACGTTGTCTGCCGGGAACTCCGGCTGTACCGACGATACCAAGCGGAACGACCCCATTTATCGTGAAGTTCGTTCATACGCCATCGCTCCTCGTGATGCTCTTTGAGGATGCTCCCGGTTTTCGCCAGGTCTTTCTCGACGGACGCAAACATCCGCCAGATCCCGATCCGTCCTGGTTAGGACATTCCGTCGGCAAGTGGGAAGGAGATGCCCTCGTCATCGACACGATCGGTTTCAATGATCGTGGCTGGATTGGGACTTATCCGCGCAGTGAGAAATTGCATACCATCGAGCGCTACCGGCGTCCTGATTTCGGCCACCTGGACGTCCAGGTCACAATCGAAGATCCGGGTGTTTTTATGAAGCCGTGGAATATGAATTTGAAATGGGATCTGGCGCCGCAGGAAGAACTGATCGAATTCGTCTGCGAAAACAACAAGGCGCAAAACATGGTCGGCAAATGACTCGGTGCAGTCTCAATCGTAGGCCCATTGGTTTAAACAAAGAGGAGGACGGTCATGAAGATGCTGATGTCACTCGGTATCGCCGTTACGTTTTTACTATTCGGCAACACTGAAGCGAGCGCGGCAGGTTGCGACGCGGTTGGCAATGTCCGATTCATATGCGATCAACTCGGGCCTGAAGATCTCGTGGCTGTCCCCGGGTCGGAGTGGGTGCTCTCGTCGGGTACAGCGGTGAATGGCGCAATCCGTCTCATCAACATCAGAGACAAGACCACGACCGTGCTGTTTCCGGCGGCGACATCCAGAGAGCGGCTGAACAAAAAAACGTATGACTCTTGTCCTGGCCCGATCGGCTCTGAAGGCGACAAGTTCAGAGCGCATGGCTTATATCTCCGCCCTGGAGCGAATGCGGTCCATACGCTGTACGTCGTTCATCATGGCAACAGAGAAT
>Ga0137418_10001069_pt1 | contig 25114 bp, 21 predicted proteins | sample CZODoug3_1_2_16f_FD_122242 | JGI IMG/M metagenome (GOLD analysis project Ga0137418, IMG submission 122242) | Vadose zone soil fungal communities from Angelo Coast Range Reserve, California, USA - CZODoug3_1_2_16fungal (Hybrid Assembly) | ecosystem: Environmental > Terrestrial > Soil > Vadose...
TGGTCAAGACGCTGGCCAGCATCGTCGTCAGCTGATGTAAATGTGAGAGGGAAAGTAAGCATGGAGAATCAGGTTTCAGTAAAGCAGGTCTCAGGTCACAGGTGTCAGGCCTCTGGAAAACCGGGTTCGCGGGTTAGGACAAAAGACGTGGGGCGCCGCGTCTCTACACAAGGTGTTGAATGTCGCATACGATCTGGCCTTGCATTTCCTGAGACCTGTCACCTGCTTTTCTATTTGATCTCTTTCATGGGCAGCATGGTTCCGAAGTCTTGCCCCGAAGGATCGACGGCGCGGGCCACTACTCCCGCGAACGCATCACGGAACTCGGGATACTTTGTCACCAGAGCCTTAATCAGCGCGGTATTTGTTTGAAAAATCTGCGCAGTATTGGAGATATCCGTGGCCTGATACTTCACGACCAAGTCGAGGTCGCCACCGACGCTCAAAGGGAATATCGCGATCAGCTTGTGAGTTGCGCCGCCCGCGTTCAGGTCTACGGTCTTACCGTCCACCGGTAGATCCGCAGGCTGCACCGACTGCGCTTCATCGTAGAGTTTGTCGGTCGAAAGCGTGCTCATGAAGTCGGCCGGAGTAGTCAATGTAATTGATTCGCGGAAGTAGAGCGAGGCATTGCGAGTCTGACCTTTGGTCTTGAACTCCCGGGCCTTCTGTGTGAACAAGGACGCATCGTGTCCGTTGATCTGCGAGGACCGCGCGTAGAATCCCGCAAGCTTCCAGTCCGCGCCCAGTTGTTGCAGGATCATCGTTAACGTTCGGGTGTCCTGGGCTCCTTTTGCGTCGACAACGGCGACCGCATACTTACCCGGAGGGAGACCGTTGAAAACAAAAACGGCGCTGTCTTTGGTCTGGCCATTGGATCCGAACACGCCGCATAGAAACTCGGCATGGGCCAGCGGCTGGTTGCCATCGGCGGTCAGCAAAAACGGTGGCCGGACGTTCACTTGGGCCCCCGCGAAGGCAGGCTGGTTGTCCTTGACCGCAGCCTCGATCCCGCCAAAGTTTCCCGCCAGCGATGGGATAGCGTTCTGCCGCAACGCTGCGGAGTCTCCGCGCGCGGCCATATCGAAATAACGCCTGGCGGTCGTCTCCAATGCGGTGCGAACCTGGGCATCCATGTCCGCGGCACTGTGGCAGGTTTGAGCGCTGGCGCTGGCCGCGATCCAGATCAACGCAACCAGCAATCCGTGCCAGCGGCCATACTTCCAAGACGCTTTACGCGAAACTCTGTTCAAAGGTGAATCTCCCCCTGCATTCTACCGCTGCGCAGGAATCTGGGCGGTCTGTATCTAAGATGCTTACGCAGTTATGCCTGCAAAAACGGCCAGTGGAGCAGCTTTCCACGCAAGAAATTACCAGGCCGAGCATTCTTCAAACAGTGCTAAGATTTACCTGATATGTGGCCAGTTGCCGCACCGGCAGCTGACGTGCGGGTCTGGGGGCTTATGTCGCGAACAGGCAGATGGATTTGGATGATGTGGTCGGGTCTAGCCCTGTTTGGAACCTGTTCTTTCGGGCAAGCGCCCGTGAGTCGCCCAGAAGTGCCCGTAAATCGCTCAGACATGCGAAGTTTGCGGCCCGCAGCGCGCCCTGGATCCGCCATCCGTCCCCACGTGCCAGCTCGCCCCACAGTGGCGCCGCCGGTGGTCCCCAGTGGGCCTTTACAGCAAGTTCCGATGGCTCAGCTTCCGTCGATTCCTCCGCAGGTTACCTATCAGAACGGCATGCTTACCATCGTGGCTCAGAATTCAAGTCTGGGAGACATCCTCCACGAGGTGCATCGGCGCACTGGAGCGACGATCGAAGTCCCTCCTACTGCAAACGAGCGGGTGGTAACCAGGATCGGTCCCGGACCGGCGCGGGAGGTGCTCGTAACGCTGCTCAACGGCGCAGGCTACAACTACGTCATGATGGGTACGGCGTCGGATTCCGCAGCCTTGGCGACCGTGATCCTTACCAGTAAGCCGGCTGGGTCCACCGGCGGGGGGCCTGTCACCACTGCTTACCAGCCTCCCACGCAGTATGTGGGCCAGCAACCAATGGCGCCCGGGATGGGTCCAGGTGGGCCGGTCGTCCAACCAGCGCCCCCTGACGAAGAGGCGGACGCCGCCGAGGAAAAGGACGAAGAAGACCCCGCCGACCAGGAGCAGGCTCAAGATCAGACCGGCAACGGAACTGCGACCGCCCAAGATGGCTCACAACCGAATGCTGGCCCCAAAACTCCAGAGCAGATTCTCGAAATGCTCCGCCAGCGCCAGCAGCAGCCCCCCCAACCAGGGCCGCCCGTGCCGGGGCAACAGGTCATCGTCCCACCCAATTCGCAACCGCCAGAGAATGAATGAGTTAGGAAAACGGGAACCCGCGAACTGGTTTGCGGGTTGTGCCTAGTCGCCGCTCGCTGCGCTGTGGCGAGCTAAGAGTACCGGTGCTGGACGGGCAGTGGAGGACCGGGAAGGATTGCAGGCAGACAACAGTCCAGTGACAACGCAATAGGCGCTCAACACTCCAAGAGCCACACAAAGTATTGCAGTCACACCAATTAAAAGCACAACCAAAAGGGCGTTCACCGTTCGATCACCTTTGCCAGCAACTCCTTTAGATGTCTTTGGGTTGCCAAATGTTTACTCTACCCGCGTTTGACGCCCGCCTCTGTTAACGACTAAGATACGGTAGTCGCACTGCGTATTCTCACTCTCCAACATTTCTGGGGGACCCGTCCACTTACGGAAGTCCAATATTTTTGCGTCTGATGGCCATCACTAAGATCTCAGTGCGGGGCGCCCGCCAGCACAACCTGAAGAATATCGACGTGGAAATTCCACGGAACACCTTGACGGTGATTACCGGCTTGAGCGGGTCCGGCAAGTCATCGCTCGCCTTCGATACCATTTACGCTGAAGGCCAGCGGCGTTACGTCGAAACTCTCTCAGCTTATGCGCGCCAGTTTCTCGACCAGATGGAGCGTCCCGACGTCGACTCGATCGACGGCCTCAGCCCCTCCATCTCCATCGAACAGAAAACCACCAGCCGCAGTCCGCGATCCACGGTAGGTACCATCACTGAAATCTACGATTATCTTCGCCTCCTGTTCGCCTCGATTGGGGTGCCGCATTGTCCGAATTGCGGCCGCGCAATCAGCCGCCAGTCGGCCGATCAAATCGTCCAGCGCGTCATGGCCCTCACTCCGGAAGATCGCGTGATGGTGCTGGCGCCGATTGTGCGCGGGCGCAAAGGCGAATTCAAGAAAGAGATGGAGACCCTGTTGAAGCACGGCTATAACCGTGCCCGTGTCGACGGCGAACTGGTGAATCTTGACGACGATCTCAAACTCGACAAACGCAAAAATCACACCATCGAGGTGGTGGTCGATCGTTTGCTGGTGAAGCCCGGCATTGAGCATCGTCTGGAAATGTCAGTTGGCCTGGCCATGAAGCTGGCCGGTGGCCTGGTGCAGGTCGCCGTCGTGGGCGGTGAAGAGCAGCTTTATTCCGAGCGTCTCGCCTGCCCGGATTGCGGCATCAGCGTGCCGCAACTTGAGCCGCGCTCATTTTCGTTTAACAGCACGTATGGAGCCTGCCCCGAGTGTCACGGTCTCGGCAGCCGTTATGATTTCGATCCCGCTAAGGTGATCACCGATTGGTCGAAGCCGCTGCTCGATGGCGGACTGGGGCCGGGTTCGGCGTCGCAGAATTTGATTCACATGTTGCAGATCACGGCGAATGCGTACGGCATTGACCTGAGCACGCCCTTCGAGAAGTTTCCGGAGAAGATTCAAGACCTGCTTCTCAATGGCGAATCGGGGCGTGGCGGGAAGACCGGTTTCCACGGAATCTTCGGATATCTCAAGCAGAATCTCGAGGAATCAACTTCAGAAGGCTACCGCGATTGGTTGCTGGAACACATGTCGGCCAGCGAATGTCCGGTATGCCACGGGAAACGCTTGCGGCCAGAGAGCCTGGCGGTGAAGGTAAACGGAATGTCGATCGCTGATTTCACCGCGCTCCCCGTCACGCGTTCTCTTGAAGTGGCACAGAAAATCAAGTTGCAGGGACGCGAAGCCCTCATCGCCGGACGCGTAATGCATGAGATCGTCGAGCGTCTGCAATTCCTGAATGAAGTAGGGCTAGGCTACATTTCTCTCGACCGCCCGGCGGGGACGCTCTCGGGCGGCGAGGGCCAACGCATCCGGCTGGCCACTCAGATCGGATCAAAATTGCGAGGCGTCCTCTACGTGCTGGATGAACCGTCCATCGGATTGCATCACCGCGACAATGGCCGGCTTTTAACCGCGCTGGAAAATCTCCGCGACCTGGGCAACACGGTGCTCGTGGTCGAGCACGACGAGGAAACCATCCGCCGCGCGGATTACGTGATTGACCTCGGTCCCGGTGCCGGACGCCATGGCGGAAATCTGGTGGCGCACGGAACGCCCGCGGAAATTATGCGTGAGCCGAACTCGCTCACCGGAGCCTACATCTCGGGAAAGGCGCAGATTGAGATGCGCCCGGAGCGCCGCCCCACCAACGGCTCGGCGCTGACCATTCTCGGAGCGAAAGAGAATAACCTGAAAAATCTCGACATCACATTTCCGCTGGGTGTCATGACGGTCGTGACCGGGGTCTCGGGTTCGGGCAAATCCACGTTGGTCAATGACATCCTGTATCGTGCCTTGGCCCAGAAACTCTACCGGTCACGCGAGAAGGCGGGAGAGCACAAAGCAATTTCAGGCGCAGAGAACATCGACAAAGTAATTCGCATCGATCAATCTCCCATCGGCCGCACGCCTCGTTCAAATCCGGCTACCTACACCGGAGTCTTCACTCAGATTCGCGATTTCTACGCCATGTTGCCGGAGTCGCGCGAACGCGGCTACAAGGCCGGCCGGTTTTCATTCAACGTTTCCGGCGGCCGCTGCGAGGCCTGCCAGGGCGAAGGCCAGCGCCGCATCGAGATGAACTTTCTGCCCGACGTCTACGTGCAATGCGAAGTCTGCGGCGGACGCCGCTACAATCACGAGACGCTCGCCGTAAAGTACAACGGATATTCCATCGCCGACCTGCTCGAGATGCCAGTCTCCGACGCCCTCCCCATTCTGGAAAACATTCCGCAGGTCAGACAAAAACTGCAGACGCTCGTTGATGTGGGCCTGGGCTACATTCACCTCGGACAATCGGCGGTAACTCTGTCTGGCGGCGAAGCTCAGCGCATCAAGCTGGCCCGCGAGCTAAGCAAGCGCCAGACCGGCAAGACTCTATACCTGCTGGACGAGCCCACCACCGGCCTGCACTTTGACGACGTGAAAAAGTTGCTCGACGTTCTCCACCGTTTGACCGATCTCGGCAACTCCGTCATCATCATCGAACACAATCTGGACGTCATCCGCAACGCCGACTGGATCGTCGATCTCGGCCCCGAAGGCGGCGAAGAAGGCGGCCGCATGGTAGCCCAAGGCACGCCCGAACAGGTGGCGCGGGTGAAAAAGTCATACACCGGCCAGGCGCTCGCAGGATACTTTTCCGGAAACGGAAAGCGGAGCGCTTAAATTTGAGCAAGAGCGCCAAAAATGTTCCGGCCTTTCGTGCAGTCGTGTGGCGGGAGACCGTGCCAATGCCCATTGTCTTGTCTCGTTCGACGAGGCAGAGACGAATGTCAGCAACGGAGCGTTTAATGAATCCGAGCCGGCTCCATAAAGAATATTTTCAATTTATTCGATAAACTGGCCATAATCGAAAAGGATCTGTTTGTCATCACCCGACGCCCCGCAGTTTAATCCGCCGCCGTCAAATACTGAGCCGCAGCCATCCACTTCGATTGCTGCCGATTCATTTCCGCCGCCCACAGTGGCCCCCCAGCCGCCCGCCCCCAAATCCGCCGAAAACCCCGTTTGGACTGGCTGGGATGTCCTCCAAATCGCAAGCCTAACCGTCGTCACCGTGATTTTCCTGCAACTCGTACTCATCCTGAGCGCGAACCGATTCGTCTATCGCCATTCCAGTTTCCGCGTCGTATCGCAAAAGCCCATCCTTGCGCTGCTGTCAGAGTTCCTCGCCTACATCGCCGTGGCCATCTACATGGTGGTGTTGGTGGAAGGCAAATATCACGTACGCTTCTGGCAAGCGATTCGCTGGAATTGGCCCGGAGGCGTTGCTCCCAAGCTGTTAGGGCTGGGTGTGCTGATGGTCGGTCTCGACCTGCTGGGACGCTTTCTGCCCATGCCCAGGAGCGTTCCCTTCGATCAGTTTTTTGCGCGGCCCATGGACGCTTATCTGACCACGGCATTCGCCATCACTCTCGGCCCACTGATGGAAGAACTCTTCTTTCGCGGATTTCTCTATCCCGTCCTGGCCCGCCGTATGGGAGTCGTTCTCGGAGTGATTTTCACCGCTCTGCCCTTTGGCCTCGTACATCTTGTTCAGTACGGCTACGCCTGGGGAGCGGTGCTGGTGATCTTCTTGGTTGGAGTGGTTCTAACCGCTATCCGCGCAGTCACCGGATCTGTGGCGGCAAGTTTTCTCGCCCACGTAGGCTACAATGCGACGCTCATGATGCTAACCGCCGCGGCAACAGGCGGCTTCCGCCACATGGACAGGCTTGGGCTATGGCTAGCTTACCGGTAGGCTTAGCCAGACCCGCCGCTGACACGTTCCTCCGCTTTTTAGGTTCACAGCTTGGCAACTATGGATTTCTTGGCCGAGCAGGACATGCTTTCCGCGAAGTTCCTGACACGCGTCCGCGTTTTATGGGCTGGAGCCTAAGGCGTCGTCGGATCAGGCCAACGGTCGCTCCGTTGCAAAAAATGGGCCCGATGGATGCCGCCTTTGGATCTTTGGATTTACTTCACCGTAATGGTCAGCAACTGCGCTCCCGAGACCACGTAATCCAGCGGCGTCGTGGCGGTTTCATCCACGGAAGACTCAGCCGAGACGATCATCTCCTGATTACCGCGCATGCCATCCATCACGTTCATGACCGAGAGAGGTAGTGTCGGCATCACCTTGTCGGCCACTCGCGCCTCCGGGTCAGCCTCAAGCAAGGAAACGTACACACGATTGTTGCTGTGCTCCTTATTAAGCAGGGCAATCGTGGAAGCCAGATCAAGCTTGCGTCCGAAACCAGGCGACCCCCGGCCAACGCGGTCAAGAGTCTCTCCGTCGCTAACCAGAATGCGCAACGTGCCTTTGCTGGCCGAGGTCGGAATTTTCACCGGAATCTGTCGTATGATTCGCTCTCCGCGATAGGGAGCGATCGCGGTTTCCACCATGATCTTGTCTCCGGGGCGTGCCTCGGTAACATCGGTGTGTGCACTCTCCAGGCGCGCCCAACGGCGCTCGCGAACCAGATCAAAATCAAGCCTCACGCTATTCACCGCGGGCGCGTCGTAGGGATTGTCATAGATCCGGCTGAAGCGCTCGCCCAGCGATAGTGCCGCCTGCATCGCCGCAGGCTGCCCGCCATCAGCGGGTGAAAACATGTTGTGCAGCGAAACTCCCGGAAAGCCCTTAACGTTGATGCTGCCGTTCACCCGGTAAGTGATTTCCTCGCCATACTCATTCACGCCATGCAACGCGTTGAACACCGTGGCCATGATCGCGACCGGGCTAAGCCGTGCATTGTTCAGCACCTCGTAATGGAATTCCTTGGTGGCCGCGCCGCCGTTGATAGTCAACGTCACCGGAATCATCTGCGGCTGCTTGTTGAACACCCCCATGATGCCCGTATGGCGATCTTGCACAAACGCTCCGGCTGCCTCCGTCGTGTTGACGATCTTGAATGCGTTCAGCGGAGACGGCAACGTAGCCAGCACCTGGGCCTTGTTCATGGGCAGATCGACGGCGCCAAACTGCAATAGCGGATGCCCGCAAGCGAGCAGATGCTGCGGATCAATATAAGTAACGGTGCAGGTGGCCTCGATATCCATATCACCCCGAACCAGCACTGCGCTCACCGCCGAGCCTGGCTCCAGCGGCTCGGGCTGCTTGGCTTCGCTCACCGAGCCCGCCCCCATCACGGGTACGATTCCCGCGGAAGCGAACTGCGAAGCGAAGCGGTGAACCGTGTCTTCAGAGAATCCGTTGAATACGAGTGGCGTCTCAATGGGCTTGAGATAATTCGCAAATCCTTGAGTTCCTTCTGAACCCGGCTGGCTCGGCCCACCTCCAGGAGACGCGATGTTCCCCGCCACACCATTCACCGACGGCCGCGCCGCAGCTTCCTCCGCCGGACTGCGATCGAGGGCATTGATCTCCAGCATGTCCGCAATCGGAGTCACGCCGGCAATCGGCTCTTTGGAAAACTCGCCAATGCGGAACGCCAGCGCGCCCGCCAGCTTGCCGTCCACATACACCGGACTTCCGCTCATGCCCGCAACCACGCCGGTGTACTCGACTTTTTCTCCATGCAAGCGCACCAGGATGATGTCACCCTTGGGGCCATTCACGTTGCGCAGAACGCCCAGGACTTCCACGTCCATGGATTCCGGCTTGACGCCTTGAAACACGGTATAGGCGACGCCGCGCATGCCAGCGTGAATATGATCGACAGAAATCGTCTGAAAATTTTGTGAGGTTTGGGCAGCGAGTAGCGCCGGAACCAACACACAGAAAGAGGCGAAGAGCGCAGAAACTACTTTTCTCATGTAATGCCCCGGAGGAGCGGCTAACCGGTCCATTGTCAGAATAGACTCTACCAGATTGTAATTCGTTGCCAGGCGGGGATAACTGGGGGACCAGGCAAACATCCCAACGGCGAATCCTTGCGTCTATACTAGCATAAGATGTTTTTCCTTCAGAGTCCTATGTTTACTATGGCATTTCGTGCGATTCGATGGCCTCAGCGCCCAAACTTCCGGGTTTTCGCACTATTCATTTCTCTGGCCCTGGTTGCAGGTGCATGGCCCAGCTTCGCCCAGGACCAGTCATCCTCGCCGAACAACGGCCAAACTCAGCAGCAAGCTCCGCAAACCCCGGATAATGGCAAGCCCAAGCAGGACGCTCCGCCAGAAGCCGGTGGACCAGGCGCTGATTCCGGCCCTTATGCCGTTCCCAAGAAGAAGGAGGAGACGCCTCCGCCACCGCCTCCGCCCGCCGCCGCTAAGAAGATTGAGGGCCTGCCCGATTACTCGCTGAAAGTGAACGTGCCTCTGGTCAACGTGGATGTCCTTGTCACCACGAAAAGCGGTCAGGCGATTCCTGGGCTGAAAAAAGACCACTTCCGGATCTTGGAGGACGGAGTTCCCCAGACCGTTACGAATTTCAGCGTGACTCAGGCGCCGATTACAGCCGTGCTTCTCACCGAGTTCGCCTCGACGAATTATGTATTCATGATCCAGGCGCTGCAGGCGTCGTACGCATTCGCCAACACGCTGAAGAAGGACGACTGGGTGGCGGTGGAATACTACGACATGAGGCCACACGTTCTGGTCGATTTCACCCAGGACAAAAAGGCGATTTACGGCGCGCTCAACCAGTTGCGCATGCCCGGTTTTGCAGAGACGAACCTTTTCGATGCCCTGTATGACACGCTCGACCGGCTCGACCGTGTGGAGGGCAAGAAGTACATCATTCTGGTTACAACTGGCATCGATACTTTCAGTAAGCTCAACCTTGACCAGATCATGAAAAAGATCAAGGCCACGAAAGACGTCACCATTTTCCCGATCAGCGTCGGTTTCATCGTGCGCGAATATTGCGAAGTGCATCGCTGCGGATACACGCATGGCATGGGTATTCCGGTGAGCAACATGGACTATCTCCAGGGCGATAACGAAATGAAGACTTTCGCCGCTATGACCGGCGGTCGCGCCTATTTCCCCCGTTTCGAGGGCGAACTGCCCGAACTGTTCGGGGACATCACACGCGACATCCGCAATGAGTACTCATTGTCCTACAGCCCCACCAACACCAAACTGGACGGAACCTATCGCAAGCTGAAAGTGCAGGTGGTTGCGCCCGACGGCAGCCCGCTGAAAATAAAAGATCAGAAGGGCAAAGACGTGAAGATCGAGGTGGTCGCCCGCGACGGCTACACGGCGAAGCACACTGTCGACTAGTTTGCCGGAGTGGCGATTCGTATCAGGGCATGCCTTCCGGCATGTCACAAATTTTGCGTAGTGAATCGTGCCTTCAGGCAAAGGACTGCAAGAAGATTCTCGAATTCCACGTACTACCCCCGCCACACCAAAACCGAGAATTGAACTGAGTGCATAATCTGACGAGAAAATTAGAGCTAAGAGCTGAAAGCCGCCATCAGTGCATGTGAAATAGCTTTTCCAACAAGAAAAACATTCCTGCACCCACGAAGACCAGAAGCGCCATCTTCATCGCAGGCTCCTTGTTCACTTCGGGTACCAAATCGGAAGCGGCCACATAAATCGTGACACCGGCCGAGAGCGGCAATCCCGCGCTCACGTGATGACGGAACAGCGCCATGGTCAGAACCCCTGCCAGGGTCGCTCCGCCCAGAACCACCGATGCTCCCCACGCTGTGCCCCGGCTGCGTCCGCTGGCCAGCATGACCGAACTCACCGTGAAGCCTTCCGGAACCTTATGCAGAAACACGGCCAAGAAAATCAGCCAGCCCAAAGCGTTTGACACCAGAAATCCAGACGCGATGGCAATCCCGTCAAAAAACGTGTGGATGATCAGCCCCAACAATACCGAGTATCCCTTGTGCGCATGGATGAACTCGTCGTGATGCGTCTCTTCGCCGAAATGGAAGTGAGGTGTAACCGTGTGTTCGAAGAAGTGAACGATGAGGTAACCAAGCAGAATCAGGAAGGCCGCGCCGCGCCCGCGCAATTCGAGACTCTCTGGAACCATCTCCACCAGAGCCGTGGTCAGCATGAATCCCGCACCGAGCGCCACAAAATAGCGAAGATAGCGCCGTTCCCAATGCCGCTGCACAATAATCGCCCCGCCAAATACGTTGGCCGCAGCAGCAGTAAGTCCCAACAGTATGCTGATAAGGATCGCGCTCATTGTGGGGGTCGCCGAGGATAATATCAGTTCTGCGGGAAGTTCTACCGTTGGGCAATATCCGCCGCATCGTTTATCCTGAACAGTCGCAGGGATGCTGATGGTGGAGAAGTCTTCGTCGCCGAACAACCTCGATTCAAAATCGCACAAGCTAAGAGCAGGAGCTAGAAGCTAGCAGCTTCCCTTATGAAAACTGGGATCATTGGCCTGCCTCAGGTGGGCAAGACATCTTTATTTCGCATTCTGACTAAAGCACATCTGTCTGAGGGCGCCTATGCCAATCCGCGCGAGGCGCACATTGGCGTGGCCAAGGTTCCGGACGATCGCCTTGACCGTTTGGCGGCCCTTTACAACCCCAAGAAACTTACCCACACCTCCGTCGAATATGTGGATGTCGGCGCGATCGGCCAGGAGGCGTTGAAGGATACCGCTTACTCGGCCCATTTGCGGAATGTAGATGCACTGGCCCACGTGGTGCGGGCATTCGACGATCCTGCGGTTCCGCATACGGGCGAGATTGATCCGCTGCGCGACATCAAGAACGTGGAATTCGATTTGATGGTCAGCGATCTCGGACAGATCGAGAAGCGCCTCGAGCGTTTGGAAAAAGATCTGAAGAAGATGAAGACTCCAGAACTCGAAAAAGAATTCGAGTTGCTGAAACGCGCGAACGCACATCTTGGCACCGAGAAGCCCCTCCGCGAAATGGCCATGACTGCTGAGGATAAGAAGCGGATCAAGGGCTTCATGTTTCTGAGCGAGAAGCCGATGCTGTATGTGCTCAATATCGGCGAGTCCACGGAGTTGGGCCAAGAGCTTGACCAAGCGGTGAGCAAGTACAAGCTGACAGAAATCGCTTCGCGTCCGAATGCTGCGGCTACGGCGATCTGTGGCAAGGTCGAGGCCGAGCTCGCGGAGATGAGCGATGAAGACGCGGCGGAATTCCTCTCCAGCTACGGACTGACCGAGAGCGGTCTGACACGGCTCATTCGCACGACATACAAACTGCTTGGGCTAATCTCATTCTTCACCGCCGGTGAAGACGAATGCCGCGCCTGGCAGATTCCTGCCAACACGCGCGCCCAAGAAGGCGCAGGAGCGATTCACTCCGATCTCGAAAAACATTTCATCCGCGCTGAAACCATCCGATGGGACCAGCTCCTTGAAGCTGGATCTGAAGCCAACGCCCGTGCCAAAGGCACGCTGCGTCTGGAGGGCAAGGACTACATCGTGCAGGACGGAGACGTAATGCACATAAGACACAGTGGATAAGGCAGAGCCAGGAGTGAAGAGCTTATGCCGAATAGCCTGACGCCTGAGCTCAAGATCTCGCAGCCACCAAATACACGACCACCAAGCCCAACAGCAGCACCGCACTTTCCAACCGCGTAGACCACGCATGCATCGCATCAAACTGAATCCGCGCCAGATTATCCGCAGGAGCCGAACTCATTTCACCCAAGGAAGCTCGCAACCCATCCATCCGCGGAACAATGCCGAACTGAGAAATAAGGGTTATCGTCAGCATCAAACAGATAAGCAGGTTGCGCGCCGCGAAAGCATCCACGGTACCCGCATTTAGGTGGCTGTACACCAGCGAGCTGACCAGGAATACCAGCCCAGAAATTATGCCGATCCAATGGAGCTTGCTCAGAGCGCGCCCAACCACATTCCCGGCCAAATGAGTATTAGGCAAAACCTCGGGAATGTTGAACACCGTAGGCGCCAGCACGAAAGCAAAGAAAATCAGCCCGCCGATCCAAACCATCAGTGAAAGAAACATCAGGTAGCGCAGAAAGGACATGACGCGATTATATAGTCGCTGCGCTTGGGCAAAGCAGGAGGAACAGCCAAACCACGGAGTAAGAAACAGACATCAGTCGCATTCAAGAAACTGAGAATCGAGCACGGCCCGCTAGCCACTGACCACTGCTCCTACACCGGCACTGCCACACTCTCCACAATCTCGCGCAGCACCTGATCCGCCTGCTCAGACTTTTTAGCGGTCGAAACGTAATGCCCGTTGACCACCACACGATGAGCGAACACGGGAACCGCCAGCGGCTTGAAATCCTCCGGAGTGCAGAAGCTCCGGCCTTCAAGAAACGCCGTAGCCTGTGCCGCCCGATAAAGGGCCTGCGCCCCCCGCGGCGAAACTCCAAGCGACAAATAGTCCGACTCGCGCGTGCGCCGCACAATCTCAAGCGCGTAGCTCACCAAAGATTCATCCACGCGAATGTCCTTCACCGCTGCCTGCATTTCCAGCACATCCGCCCCGGTCAGCACCGGACGCATATCCTCCAATTGCGACGCCCCGCCCTGCGACCGCAGAATCTCCCGCTCAGCCGCCGCCTCCGGATAGCCCATGCGCACTCGCATCAAAAAACGATCCAGCTGAGACTCTGGCAAAGGATAAGTCCCATGATGCTCCACCGGATTCTGCGTAGCGATCACCAGAAAAGGTTGAGGCAATTCATAAGACTGCGCATCCACCGTAACCTGACCTTCATTCATCGCCTCGAGCAGCGCCGACTGCGTCTTGGGAGTAGTGCGGTTGATCTCGTCCGCCAGTAAAACATTGGTAAACACCGGACCGCGCTTGAACTCGAACTCCTGCTCCAGCGCCGAATACACCGAAATGCCAAGCAGGTCCGAAGGCAGCATGTCGCTGGTAAACTGCACCCGCTGAAAGCTGCAATCAATGGCGCAAGCCAAAGCCTGTCCTAGCGTAGTCTTGCCCACGCCCGGAACGCCCTCAATCAAAAGGTGTCCTCGCGCAAAAATGCTGACCAGCGCCAGCCGGACGACATCGTCCTTCCCGCGAATCACGCGCCGCAGCACCCGTTCCAGCTGTTCAGCTTTGTGCGATGCGGCAATAGCACTCTCAGGAGACATTGAATGGATTTTACTATCCGGCGCCGATGCGGCTCAGTTACCTACGTCACAGGACCGCAGCTCCTAGCTCCGGGCCACTAGTCCTTGATGCGAAGGTCTGTTCATGCTCCCTGGGTTGTCCGATGCAGGTTGACGACTATAAAATGAGAACGCCCGGCTCAAGGAAACTTGCGCACTCCAACCGACGGCGGGCGGCCCGGCAGCGGCCGGCTTGGCTAGAGGCTGGAAGCGGTTTTTACAGCTGAAATTCCGCCGGCCGCCCCGTCAGCCGTTCGATCCGCTTCGCAATCGGAGGATGCGTCGAAAACAAGTTGGCAAAATTCATGCCCAGCAAAGGCTGAATGATAAAAAGATGAGCCGTAGAAGGAGAGGCCATCATGGGTACGCGCCGCGCATAAGCATCCAGCTTCTGCAAAGCGCTCGCCAAAGCGTAAGGATTCCCCGTAAAGTGAGCCCCGGTAGCATCCGCCTGATACTCCCGCGAGCGCGACACCGCCAGCTGAATCAAGCTCGCCGCAATCGGAGCCACAATCAGCATCAGCAAAGCCGCCAACCCTCCGCCACCGCCCCGCCGATCGCGGTCGCCACCTTCCATGCCGCCAAAGATCATGGCCCAGCGTCCCATGCTGGCCAGCATGGTAATCGCGCCGGCAATGGTCGCCGCCACTGAGCTGATCAGGATGTCGCGATTATTCACGTGCCCCAGTTCGTGCGCCAGCACGCCTTCCAGTTCTTCGTCCGTAAGCAGCCCCAGGATGCCATGGGTCACCGCCACCGAGGCATGCTGCGGATTCCGCCCCGTCGCAAACGCATTGGGAGACTCCGTCGGAATCACATAAATCTTCGGCATCGGCAGCCCAATCTTCTGCGTCAGCCGCTCCACAATCTGGTAAGCCCGTGGCAATTCCTCGCGCGTCACCGGCTTCGCCCGATACATGCTCAGCGCAATCTTGTCGGAAAAAAAATACGAGACAAAGTTCATCACCAGGGCAACGGCCAGGGCAATCATCATCCCATTTTGTCCGCCAAAAGCCCGCCCAATCATCATCAGCAGCAGCGTAAGGGCGGTCAGCAAAAACGCCGTCTTAAACGTGTTTCCCATAAAGTGGCTTCTCCACCCTATTGGATGTTACGCCTCCCCCCGAGGATGCGCGCCTGCTTCGGTGTGGCCTCACCCAAAATTCGGGTTAAAGCAGCCGTAGTCTGAAGTCTTGCCTCCCATTGGGGCTGGCACAATCCAATTGCTGCTCGCACCGATTGTCCTCTGTGGATGAGGAAGAAGACGTTTTACCAGGGACACCGAAGGGCTGAATGCTGAACCCATCAGGCCTTCTGAGCCTCGCGCTTGAGCGCGCGTTCCAAAGTCTGATCCAAAGCGGCTCTGTGCTTTTCGTATTCTGGCTGGGAGATGTTGCCCTGCTTGCGGTCCACTTCGAGCTGGAAGAGTTCTTCCTTAAGAGCTTCAAGCAGCATCGACGAATGCCCAGCGCCCGATGACGAAGGTGAAGGCGACGCCCGATGTGGAGAGCTTAACTCGCGCGCAGGCCGACCTTCTGCGAACTCGTATTCCGCGTCTTCGTCTGCAACACGATCGGCCCCGCCTGGCAATTTCGCACGCCTTGCGAGGCGTGCCGCGGATTGCTGCTTAGAGGCCACGTACACCGCGCCCGCGGCCAGCACTGCGGCGAAACCGCCAAGGATGTACCAGCGATATTTCTGCAGGGGATCGGGAGCATCGGTGGGCGGCCCAAGTCCTCCACCGGGACGCGCCTCGCGCCCTTGCTCGGAACTTTGTTCGCCAGAAGATCCTTGCGCTGCGCCGCCTTCACCACGCTCCTGCAAGACTCCTTCTCCGGAAACCTTGAAGGCGAGCGGCTGTCCTACGGTTGTGTTGGAAGCAACTTGCACGATGGCGTCCGGCTGATTGGGATCGTTCATCGGCTGAAATGGCGCGCCGGGCGCGGCCGTGAACTGCATGGCCTTAGGCAGCATGGCGACAAAGTGCTGCAAGGGATAAAGCGTCTTCGGATCGAGATTGGCCTGTCCGGTGTAGGGAAGAGTGTAGGCTACTTGAAACTGCGTGAGGCCGGGGCGCAACGGAAACAGGAATGAGTAGCGGGTCTTCTTGTCGTCCTCGGGGACGGGCGCGGAATTGACCGGCTGACCGCCGGACGTCATGGCCGATGCGCCCACCACTTGCGCGCCTTCGGGGAGATAGAACTCGAGATTGTGTTCGTTCATCTGAGTGCGCGGCGGCTTGGACGAGTTTTGAACCGCAAACATGCGGACGACTTCCAGTTCTCCTTTCTCCGCCTGCACGCGCATGATGTCGGCGACGACGGCGAGATCGCCCAATTTTTTGGCAACGTCGTAGACCTCGACCTCGACTGACGTAGTTCCGGGAGGCGCCATGCGATGGTAGGTAACTCCCTGGTGAATGGCGCGAACCAGATGCGGAGACTGTGCGTCGTCGATGGTGAAACTGAATTTGCCTTTGGCATCGGCTTTCGTGTGCCCGGCTTCTTCCATGCCCTGGCCGAGTTTGAGCAGAACGATTTCGTCACCGGCGGACGGTTTGCCGGTGGTGCTGTTCTTCACGGTTCCCGTGAGAGTTTCGCCGGCCGCAAAGCAGGTGAGGAAGAAAATGGTGAGAACGAGATGAACTCTTAAATTATGAACTCTCAACCTTTGGCCCTCCGGGGGGCGGGCGGTGGATTCTTTTCAAGGCGAGCGATTTCGGCCAGCAGCGTGGCAGCCTCGTCCTGCAAAGAAGTCTTCAGCGACTGATAGTCGGCGTCGGGGAGCTTGCCCGCTTTGTATTCAAAGTTCAGATCGCGCAGGTTTTCGTAGACAGCGTCTTTACGCTCGTGAAGGTAAGCGGCGCGAGTCTTCTCAGGACCGAGATAGAGCTCGCCCGGTAGAGAGAAGACATAGGCCAGCGTCAATAAGGTGACCACGGCGCAAACGAGAATTGTCATAGCTCGGTCTCCTTGCGGGCCTGGGCGCGGAATTGTTCGAGATCAGCGCCGCGCACCGGGCACAAGCCTTCGGCGAGCGTGGGTGCGGGCCGATTCCTCCAGGCACGAACGATGAAGACAACCGTGATCAATCCGAACGCCAGCGCCACAAAGGGAACAATCCAGGCCGTGCGATTGAATCCAGTGTTTGTCGGAGCGGCCAGGACCGTCGGGCCGTACTTTTGTACGAACGCTTGCGAGACCAAGCTGTCGCTATCGCCCCGAGATACGGCAGCCATCAGTTCGTTGCGCATGCCGTCGGAATCCGGGCAGCCGACGTGATTGCACTCCAGCAGAATTTGACGGCAACCGCAAACGCACATCAGTTGGTGACCGAGGTGGTCAAAGCGGGCGGCTTCGTCTCCACTGCCGACACAAACCAAGATGGCGAGACAGAGAAATCCGCACTGCATGCTGCGCCGGATTGCTTTCGGTTTCGTCATGTCTTCTTGCTTCGTCCAGGGTCCGCCCACAGAGCGGCGCGGAATCAATCGCTCGCGCCGACCGGAGCGGGACTTTCGACGAGCCTCGGCGCGGGCACGCGTACAACGGCTTGCGCATTGGGTATCAAGGCTACACCTGTGCCGACGATCACGATCCAGACGCCGACCCAAATCCACATGACCAGCGGATTCAGGTGAGCTTTAATGATGGGACGGCCGGTGTCGGGATTCAGTCCTTCGTAAACCAGGTAGAGGTCTTCCGCTGCGGTGGAGCGGATGCGGGGAATGGTCTGCGCCTGCTGGCTGGCCTTGTAGAAGCGCCGCTCGGGATACATCGTTCCAATTTGCTTGTCACCCTTGAGAACATTGATGATGGCCCACTCGCTGCTGTAGTTCTGGTTATATTCCTGAGTGTAGGACTGGCAGACCAGCGTGTACGGGCCCAACGACATTTTGTCGCCGTATCCCATTTCCTTTTCGGCCTCACGATTGAAGGGGGTGCCGAGAATTCCGATGACCAAGACAGCGACGCCGAAGTGGACGATGTAGCCTCCGTAGCGGCGCGTGTTCCGGTGCAATAAGTGAACCATCGAAGCGAAAAGATTTTGGCCGGAATGCCCTGAGATCACGCGTCCGCCGCGAATGAATTCAGAGATTACCGTGAGCGAAACCAAAGCGGCCAGCATGGCGGCCATCAGAGCATAGAAATAGGATATGTCGTTCCAGGGCCGGACTCCGGAGATCATCATCACGAGGCCCACAGCCAGCGCGCCCAACGCCGGCCATAGGAAATTTCGCTGTAGACTCTCCAGTGAAGTTTTTCTCCAGGCAAGAAGCGGGCCGAGAGCTGTCAGCAACAGCAGCAGCAGCGCTACTGGAATGGCAACGCTGTTGTAGAAAGGAGCGCCGACAGTTACTTGATGGCCCTGCGCCAACTCGGAGATCTTAGGGAACCATGTCCCCCAGAGGATAGTGAAGCAGGCGAGCACGAACAGCAGGTTGTTGAACAGGAAACTCGACTCGCGCGAGACCAGTGACTCGAGCTTGTGCTCGCTGCGCAGGTGCGACTTGTTCTTCAAGAAGAAATAGAGGAAGGCTGCGAAGGTGATGATCAAGAACCATCCGAACCATTCTCCTATCGATGACTGCGCGAAGGCGTGGACGGAGCTGATGATCCCACTACGCGTGAGGAATGTGCCGAGGATGGCAAGCCAGAACGTAGCGAAGACGAGCCACATGTTCCAGACTTTCAACATGCCGCGTTTCTCCTGCATCATCACTGAATGCAAGAAGGCGGTGCCAGTGAGCCATGGCATCAACGATGCATTTTCGACGGGATCCCATCCCCAGTAGCCCCCCCAGCCGAGTACGGAGTAGGCCCAATGCGCGCCGAGAAAAATTCCGCAGGTGAGAAATCCCCAGGTGACCATGGTCCAGCGGCGGGTGACGTGGATCCATTTCTCGCCGGGATATTTCATGATCAGCGCTGCCAGCGCGAAGGCGAATGGCACGGTGAACCCCACGTATCCGAGGTAGAGCATGGGGGGATGAATCACCATTTCCGGGTACTGGAGCAGCGGGTTCAGACCGGCGCCGTCGGGTGGAAGCGAGCCTTGCATAACAGCGAAAGGATGCGCAGCGAAATTCAGCAACAAGAGAAAGAAAACTTGCACCGCGGCAATTACTACGGAAGCGTAGGCAAAAAGACGGGGATCGGTTTTGTAGCGAAGCCTCAACACGAAGCCGTATGCGGCGAGCAGCAAAGACCAGAACAGCAGAGAGCCCTCCTGGCCCGACCATAAGGTGGCGAATTTATAAGGAGCGGGAAGGTCGCGATTGCTGTGGTGAAAAATGTAGGCGATAGAAAAATTGTCTTGAAATGCGCAGATGACCAAAACTACCGCGGCCAGCAACACTGCGGCGAAAGTTGCGATGCCGGCGCGGCGTGCAGTTTCTCCCATCCGTTCTGAGTTGTGATCGCGGCGGACCAGGGCGATTGTCCCCGCCAGAAACGAATACGCGCTGAGAGCGAGGGCAAGCAGAAGTACGTAGCTACCGATTTGCGCCATGTGGGGGAAGCCCCCGTCATTCTTTCAAAAACTGGCACTTGAGGCAAACCAGAAAGAGAGCGGCTACCCGCCTTGCGAGGAGATCGCCGACGATGAAAAAATAAACGCACGGATGTAGCGGGTTTTCGAAAAAAGTGCTGTCTCGCGCGCTAAATCAATTCCCGTTGGGGTGCACAACGAAAGAGACTGACGCCCCACGGGATCAGTCGAAATCTCGTTATGCGCTGCGCACCTGGCCGTAGCGCTGCTTCACTTCGCGCTCTGCTCTCAGCCAATCTTCGTGTTCGTGACCGGAAGAGAATCCGCGCTCGGCGTAAAGCTCGTAGGCGCGACGCCGAATCTCGTCTTCCAAATTGATAGGGATTGCATTGCCGTTGCCTGCGGCGGCAGTTTTTTTTGCTCTTGCTCTTTTCTCGTCAGCCTTTCGTCCAGGAACCTCCAGCGTCGCCGGGCTAACAGGGGCGTTCATCATCACTTCATTGGTGGGCGGGTTTGTATTCGAGACATTTCCTTCGCTGCGGGCCGGGTTGCTGCGGAACGTGGGTTTCTTCGCCATAAACAAATACTCCTTACATATTCCTAGATTTAAGAATGAGTTCACTTGATGTGTGATCCACATACACTGCGCCTGTGGCTCTAATTTAATTTTGCAGAGATCCATCTACTATAACTCGGCAACGCTGTGAATGTGAAGAGTTGATGCGTCCACGAGTGCAAATCGTTCCGACCGACAAGGTCTCGTGTTCGACGGCATGAATCCGGGCAAGGAAATAGATAACGGCTTGTGCAGCTTGCGGGCTAGGCCGTAAAATCACTGTCGAAGGCAAGAAGTGGACCCACGTTTAGGACGGCCTGACGTGGCACGATTTGAGGCGCTTAGCCGTCCGTGACCTCATACGGGACACAAAACTCGTTCAGTCTTTGACCGCTATCACCTCGTTTGTCTGTCGAAGTCACCAACCGATGCAGGCTGTTGAAGGTGCGAGCGGCGAAGGAGGACAGTCTCGACGGTGAAAAAACCTTTCACGCAGTACCCGTAAGTCTATGATGGCGCTATCGTCTAGGGGTTAGGACGGAAGATTCTCAATCACACACTACACACTGATTTTCTAGTATTTTCAACGATTTAGCGTTAGGTGAGGTTAGGTGAAAGTGCCAAGATTAGGTCACCATGGTGACAATCGTGGTGACAGTGACTGACGTTTTTCAGGCTCGATGACCGTCGCTCTCGATATTCGTGGGGGGTAAGATGATGAACGGTCAAGCTCTTGTTTCTTTGACCTTCGACGACGGATTTCGATGTCAGTTTGAGAAGGCGCTGCCCATTCTCAACAGCTACGGCATTCCAGCCACGTTTTTCCTGAATGCCAATCAAAATCAGACCCACGACCTTTGGTCAAGTCATACCAATGATTGGTGGAAAATTGATTGGCGTGACGAGGACATCGCCATGCTGAAAAAATTAGTTCAGAACGGGCATGAAATCGGTAGTCACAGCGTCACCCACGACCCCAACAAGATGCCAACACAGCCTGACGTTGAAGCTCGTGAATCTAAGCGGTTGATTGAAAGCTGGCTTGGGTCGAAAGTCTCATCATTTTGCTATCCGTTCTACCATACCCATGCTTACCTAGCCAACGCAATGAAGCCCGTGTCCTGCCACTGCCCAGCGTTCTCGTCTCGATGCTTCACTCAGTCGAGCCGAAGTCTGGTCGTGTCTTCGCAGGCACGAATCTCCGCAAAGAATGGGTGACAGCGTGTGCTGCCGCTGGTCTCGGGACGCTGACTGAGGTTGAAGGCAGACCCTACGACCCCGTATACTCAGGACTCACCTGGCATGACCTGAGGCGTTCAGCCGTTCGCAATCTAGTGAATGCAGGCGTGCCTGAACGGGTTGCAATGAGCATCAGTGGACACAAGACTCGTTCGGTGTTCGACAGGTATCACATTGTCAATGCTGGCGATGTCACCAACGCAATGCAGGCGGTTGAAACGGCGAGTCTGTCGCATGGTGACGAAGTCCGCAAGCCTGCGCAGTCCGTGCGGAGCATGAAGAAGGAATTGAAAGTCCAGAAGGCAAATCTGTTGATGGCCCCGTCATCTAACGGTTAGGATACCGCCCTCTCAAGGCGGGTATACGGGTTCGATTCCCGTCGGGGCTACCATTCTCTGGAAGGAGGAACGGCATGATTATCAGACTACTATTCACGGCACCGTTTGCTCTCATTGGGTACACGTTGCTGTATCTGGCAGTGCGGACGTTCATTGACTACAAACAGAACGTCGCAACGGGGCCGATTGTCCTTGTGATATACCTGCTGTCGGCTTGGTATTGGGCACCGATTTTGGTCTCCACCATCGCAGCCGTCGGGTATGCAAAATCCCATTAGCCTCTAATCTCTTTAAACCGCCAAAGGGAACCTGCTCGTAGTCATCATCATCATTGACAAGTGACAACCTTGCCTTTCGTTAACTCCATAAATTTTCTCTCCCATGGTGACAATTTGGTGACAATCGGCTCCACAATGACCTTTAAGTTGTTGATTGTATTGATGTCTAGGGGTTAGGACGGAAGATTCTCAATCTTCAAACACGGGTTCGATTCCCGTTAGCGCTACCAAGCTACCTTTTGCTATCTCCTGCTACTGCTTGTACTTTCCCAGACTTATTCCACGAGGGTCAGAAACGGTGGTAGCCAATGGTGAGGCTGGAGTGAACCCCAAAAATGAGACAGTAAAACAAGACACACTTTGCAGGAAAGGAACTGCAAGTGGCAAAGAGACGGTATTCGGAGCACTTCCGGCAGGTGGCTGTGGAGCGACTGAGAGGATGCGAGAACATCGTGGCACTGGCAGAGGAGCTGGGAGTATCGCGGCGTCAGCTCTATCGCTGGCGCGATGAACTGGATCCAGAGGAACCCGTGGTGGGGAAACCACCCGGGCAAAGGGCGCGCGCATCCACACTGCGCAAAGAGGTAAATCATTTAAAGCGAGTTCTGGCGGAGAAGACGCTGGAACTGGATTTTTTCAGAAGTGCCTTGCAAAAAGTCGAGGCTCGACGCCGGCAGAGCAGCAGGTCTGGCGAGAAGGCATCTACGAGCAACTCCGGGAAGTGATGCCGTTGCAAGGCGGCTTGACGATCGAGCGCATGTGTCAACTGGCCCAGGTGAACCGGGCAGGCTTCTACCGCTGGTTGCAGGAACCACAGCCGGTGGAGGCGGAGATGGAAGTGCGATCCGCGATTCAGCAGATCGCGATGGAACATCGGCGGCGCTATGGCTACCGGCGCATTTCTGCGGAACTCCGACGGCGAGGTATGCCAGTGAACCACAAGCGAGTCGCTCGGATCATGCGGGAGGATAACTTGCTAGCGGTGCAGCCGCGGCAGTTCGTGGCGACGACGAAGTCGGATCACAAACTGGAGGTATATCTGAACCTGGCCCGGCGCATGAAGCTAACGGGGATTGATCAACTGTGGGTGGCCGACATCACCTACATTCGGCTGAAAACTGAGTTTGTCTACTTAGCGGTAATCCTCGACGGATTTTCTCGCAAGGTGGTGGGTTGGTCGCTGGAGCGCAGCCTCGCCAGCCACTTGGCCACGGCCGCGTTGGAGCAAGCCATCGCAGCACGACAAGCTCCCGTGGGCCCAGTCCATCACTCCGATCGTGGCGTGCAATACGCCAGTGCAGAATATGTGGCGGTTCTAGAAAAGCATGGGATGATTCCGAGCATGAGCCGCCCAGCAAATCCGTACGACAATGCGAGCTGCGAAAGCTTTATGAAAACTTTAAAGCGGGAGGAAATTTATGCGAATCAGTACAGCGACTTAGAACACCTGCGCACCAATATCGAAGAATTCATCGAAAAATACTACAATCAGCAGCGATTGCACTCTGCGTTGGGCTACTGTTCTCCAGAAGAATTTGAACAGCAAGCCAAGCATTTAGACACAATGACACAATCGCGTAGCGCGTCCGTAGAATTTTTCCGAAGGGCAGAAAAAGCTTCTACAGGGATGCTGGGGAAGGGGACGCAAGAGCCGTCCCCTTCCCCAGACCCCAACCCCGGCTAGAGAATGAACGATCTAAACTCAATCCAATGGCACGTGTGTCATTCAAATCTGTCTCACCGCGTGGGTTCACCCCATCAGCTTGGATACCACGGTTACGTCACAAGCCACGTCACAAGCTCCCTCGGAGAGGACAGACCCCTAGGGGAGGAGGAAGCTACCCCCTGGTCAAAATAATTCCGAATCGGCCGTGTGTCGCGTCGGGGCAAAAATAATTTAGCGAGGTGACGCGGACCATGTTTGAGCCGAAGCGCCATCTATAGAGCAGCATCCACGCGGTTACCCACAGTCTCACTTTGGTACTGACTTCCGTTACTTTGGTTACTGAGCGCCGACACATTCCACTAGACTTAGCGAGACTTCAGGACCACATTAGTTTCGTTTAACGGCCCTTTGTTTGAGTCGTCTCAATTTGATTCAACAGGAAGGGACTGAGTAAAGTATGGATCGGCGCCACTTCGTGAGATTACTTGTGAGTGCGCCTTTGTCGTCCTCTATTCAGCCGCCCCGACACTCAAGGAAACCGAAGCCCACAGCCAAGATGAGCGAATCGACAACCGGGTGCCCTTTTTGTGGTTCCCGCGCTCTCTTCGACGGGGTACTTGACATCAACACTTGCCCCAAATGCGGAGCCCACGAAACTGCAAAAGGCTGGCAGAAGCGGTAGGAGCAGATGAATATGGAAGACGTGAAAGGAAGAACTGTCTACATCGCGGTTGAGATTATCAATGATGGCTACAGCTTCGAAAGGTTGTGGACGTGCCCGCCTGAGCACGAGCACACCACTCCTGCCGAAGCCGCGCCGTGCCTCTTCTCCAAAAAATACGGCAATCTTTACGGAGGCGTGGGGGTGCTGGCGCTATGCGGAGACCGACTACCGCCTCGCCTACTCACCGTCGAGGAGCAATCTGAAGTAGACCAATACATAAAGTCTCACTGTCAGCAAAAGACTGGATAGCTAGGATCGCAGCAATCAGGGAGCGGCCACATGATCGAGCGTCGGACAGACAATGTCACCCGCAAGCGCGTAGCGGAGATGTCTCCAGAAGAAATGAGACGCGCCTTGTTAGTCTCCGACAAGACTGACTTGCCCAACAGGCGCGCTTTTGACGAGGGCAAGGCGAGTCCCTGGGTAGCGATAAGCGATGTCAACGGTCTGAAAGCGTTAAACGACGAATACGGTTACTCCGCCGGCGACGCCCTCATACGATGCTTTGCTGAGGCGCTGGTTAGCGTTGGTTTAGACGCATACCATGACAAGGGTGATGAATTTCTGTGTAAGGGGAAGTCCTATCAGGATCTTAATAATAAGCTCTCCAAGGCCCAACGCATTTTGAGGCAGCAACCATTTCCTGCTGTTGCTGTGGACGGTCGCATCACGACAATACCGGGCGCAGCGTTTTGCTTCGGGATAGGAACTGACCTAAAAGAAGCAGAAGTCTCCCTGAAACACCAGAAAGAGCTACGGAAGGATTCGAGGTAAAGCTGTTCCGCACAGTGCGAGTATCGCGGTTTTGAGGCTAGAAAAATGAGCTAGAACAGAAGCGCGAGGCATACAGATGCCTAGCCGAAATCCGCAAGGACTTGGTCGCGAAGCACAAACTACCAGGCTGGCTTCCCCGTCGCTC
>Ga0137418_10001071_pt1 | contig 25082 bp, 26 predicted proteins | sample CZODoug3_1_2_16f_FD_122242 | JGI IMG/M metagenome (GOLD analysis project Ga0137418, IMG submission 122242) | Vadose zone soil fungal communities from Angelo Coast Range Reserve, California, USA - CZODoug3_1_2_16fungal (Hybrid Assembly) | ecosystem: Environmental > Terrestrial > Soil > Vadose...
AAGGATTTTCTATGGTTGGTTGGTGGGAGTCCAGGTGATGAGTGTCTCGCTGGCGGTTACTCCGTTGATTCTGCTAAGCTTCTCAACGGAATTCTCCATGAGCTCATCTTGGCTGAAGCCATTGAACGAGGCAATGACATCGAATTCACCTGGAATTAGGTGAGCCTCGACGAGGTTCGGGAATGACTTCAGTTTCTGGAGCACGCTTCGGAACTTGCCCTTGACTTTGACTAGCGCGTAGGCGAGCGGGGGCTCGGAGGACTCTTCTCTGTTCTTCGTGTTGGTAACGTTCTCGATGGAGAATGCTGTCTGAGTGGACGTGATGCCGCTAATGCTTCTGATTTTCTCCACCGTGTTGAATGCTTTGACGGGCTCGTTGGTCTTCAGTCGGATCACGAGGTCGAAGCGTCCGGTGACTGGAGTGACGGATTCTACGTTGCTGACTCGTTTGAGTTGGTTGACAATGTGTCCGAGTTCTCCCTTGGCGTTTGCGAAGACAAAACTGGTTGATGCAGATTTGGACATTTTTCTCTGACATCGACAGGGCAATTGGACGCTATTTGTCAGCGTCTGAACCCTGCAACACGTCCACCAGTAACAGTTGAGCTACCACTTCGCGGGAGCTTCAGGCTTCTCCAAACTCTTCCACAGGTAGAAGGTCGATATTGAAGAGTAGGGATGCCATTTCTCGGCTAACTGTTCAAACCTATCTCGCGTCGGAAGCTTTCGAAGCCTGTACGCCTTCTGGACCGCTTTCCGCAAGCCAAGATCATCAACTGGCAGCACGTCTGTCCTGCCCAGCTTGAAGATCAGATACATTTCTGCAGTCCATCTGCCAATTCCTCTAACAGCGTCTAGCTGGTTGAGGGCCTCCTCGTCCGGGAGATTCTCCAACCTCTCTAGGTCTAGAGTCCCATTCTCAAGTCGCTCAGCAAGATCCTTGATGTAGGAGATCTTCTGCGGCGACAACCCGCTCCCCCGCAGCTTCTCGACATCAGTTGCCAAGTATTCTCTTGGACTCGGAATTCTTCCACCGTAGAGTTGCTTGAACCTATTCAGGATGGCTCGTGCTGCTGAACCTGCTAGCTGTTGATAGATGATGGAGCCCACAACCGCTTCGTAATGATCATCGTCCAATTCGAACTTGACGGGACCCACGCTACTGATTATTCGGGCGAGAATCGGATCATTTCTCTTCAAATATCGAATGCCTCTTTGCCAGACCTTACGATCGGCTAGTGAGCCTACGGATTTGCTGCGATATGGTGCTGGACGCGAAGAGATAGTGTTCGTGACCGTAGGCTTCCCTGCGCGCATTGAAGGCCTCGATGTCTTTGGAAGCCTTTTTGAAATCGTTATCATCGCGTTCAACAGTAATGGCGCTCTCAGATAACGAGATTAGTTGTGCAATAAAAACCGGCCAGTTCCATATCCTTCCAAGAAACCCGAAACTAAATCCTGCTGGCATCGATTTGCGACTCGACCGAAGCCTAAGGCTCAAACCTGGCCAGCATACGCTAGTAGCTACTATCGAACGCGTCGAACTGTCGGAGAAATTTCTCGGAATTCTTCACATTCGGTCGTCTCTTGCAAGGGAGGGGATTGTTGCGAGTCTTGCTCTAGTCGACCCTGGATTTCGTGGACAGCTCACGGTCAGTCTCCATAATGCTGGAGATAGACTGGTTAGTCTTCGGAAGGGCGAGAGGTTCATCCAGCTCTCTTTGTTAAGACTCGGGATGCCTGCGACACATGCTTACGTTGGAAAATATCAGAACAGTCGAGGGGTTGTGAAGAGTCGCCGGAAAAAATGATCCGGTCGCGCAGAATGGAAAGCGTTATACAGGGTACGCGGGGCTAAAGCGCGAATACAAGCAATGAAGGACACTTCGCGCATTCTAGATCTCAAGTACAAACTCCAAACGATCGAACTCTTGAACTTGGCAAAAGAACAATACACCTACAGAGAACTCTCCGGCATTCTACACCTACCGGAGACGGTCTTGAGTCGCTATGTTAAGGGCCACGTACTCCCAACCGCGGAACGCGCGGAAGAGATCAATAGAACTCTCCAGAAATACATGAGCCTAGAAAAAGAACTGCACGAGAGAATAAAATTCGACGACCTAGGCTACTTCGACAACACAGGAATAATCAACGACACAATGCTACTAGAGAGAGCAGTACAACAAGCAGTCGGAAAGTTTGCTGGCAAGAGAGTCAACAAAGTCATGACCGCCGCGGTCGACGGCGTCCCGCTCGCAACGCTTCTAGCTCACCGGCTAGGAACGAGACTAATCGTCGCTAAACAGTCTAGGGAGGTTGGTGTTCGAGAGTTCATCGAGGAATTCTATGTTCCTCCCAAGACCGCCATAATGAAGAGTCTCTACGTCTCAAAGGACGCGTTCAAGAAGGGAGAGGGCGTACTCATCGCCGATGACATCATCGACAGCGGCGAGACCCAGCGGGCTATGATGAAGGTCATTCTCAAGGCAAGAGCGGAAGTCGTAGGGATCTACGCACTCGTGGCTATCGGAAATGAATGGAAGTCTCGGATAGAGTCAGTTGGCAATGTTCCCGTCGAGATCGGCCTATCGCTCGTCAAGATGGTGGCGTAAGACTACCTTTCAGCGTAGAAAAAGTAGAAACATCACTCAAGAACCATCAAGCTCACCCGGACAAAGAGCGTAGGCTCTCTACAAGCGGTGGACCTGCCACACCTCTATCGGTAACAATGCCTGTCACTAGCTCAGGCGGAGTAATGTCGAACGCCGGATTCAGAGCCTCCACGTTCCGCGGAGCTATTCTTGCCCCAGCGACATAGAGTACTTCTCGCTGATTTCTTTCTTCGATCACAACCATCGAAGGGTCCGTCGACATATCGATGGTGGAAACTGGGGCAGCGACGTAGAACGGAACGCCGTAAAACTTCGCGGACAAAGCAATAGGCAGAGTGCCAATCTTGTTCGTCACGTGACCAGTCTTCAATATTCGATCAGCACCCACAAGAATCTTGTCCACCACTCCTCGTGACATTATCTGCGCAGCCGCACTGTCAACGATGACTTTCACGGGAATCTTGTCATGCGCCAGTTCGAACGCCGTCAGCCTCGATCCCTGCAACAATGGACGCGTCTCCGTCGCAATCACACTGATCCGTTTTCCCTGTTCCACAGCGGCTCTAACAACAGCGAGAGACGTTCCGTAGCCAACGGTCGCAAGGGCACCAGCATTACAGTGAGTAAGAACCGTGTCCCCGTCCTCCAAGAGCAGAGAGCCGTACGTGCCGATCTTTCGAGCAGCCTCTAGCTCAATATTGAAAATTGCTTCTGCTTCTTTCGAGAGTATCTCCTTCAGGGACGACACCTCTCCTGCTTTGTCGGAGGCCTTGTAGACTCGCTCTACTGCCCATCGAAGATTCACACCCGTGGGCCGAGTCTGGATTAAAAGGTCAGCCCATTTCCGGAGCTGGGTTCGAGCTTTAGCCAAATCGCGAGTCCTAATCTTCCTCACAGAGAGGACGAGCCCATAAGCGCCTACCACTCCAATCAACGGAGCCCCGCGAACTTTCATGGTCTTGATCGCGGCACCTACCTGTTCGACATTTCTCAAACGGACGTAGGCTAGCTTAGCAGGGAGCAGCGTCTGATCAATGACCTCCAGAACGCCGTTGCGCCATCTCACGGGCTCCAAACTCTTGCCGATCATTGGATTTCCAGGAGTAGAATATCGTCTTTCTATTTGAATGGCTTTATAGCCGCCCGTCCGCGTGCTCGACTTTCTGGAACCCTTGGAAACGAAGAGCGAGCAAGTCCCGGTCATTATCGAAGCCATAGAGGCCTACCTTTCCAGGGGAGGAGTCTTTCTCCGAGAACCAGAGAAACTGATGGACCTCCGCGAGAAAGCGTTTGGAACCCTAGTCGAAAACAAGATCACACTCAACCCCTACGAGACTTTCTACCTCGTCGAGAAGAAGAGGATCAAGGTCGTGGACGAGAAGACCAAACAGTCAAAGTCGCTGCAGCAGCTCGTGACGAAGTTGTCGGTAGGGAAGCCTACCATTTGGACAAAATATCTCGTCTACAGGGACCTTCGAGACCGGGGATACCTAGTCCGAGATGGAGAAGCGGGCTATGATTTCGAAACGTTCGGCAAAGGTGCCATGAGACGACTCGTCACTATCGTCTTCGAAGGAGGGGAATCTACTCTCGAAAAACTAGCAGGTTTGTCAGCGAAAGCAAACAAAGACGGGAAGGACCTGGTGTTGGCCGTCATTGACCGGCGCACAGACATTGTCTACTACACATTGAATCCTGAGACTTTCCAATCCCAATAAATCGAACCTTGAAGGTTCCTCGTCTTGTCTGAGACGCAATTCACTCTCCCCCGCGGAATGAAGGACATAGAACCGGAGGAGATGATCAAGAGAATCTGGCTCGCTGACCAGATCCGTCATGTCCTCTGGGGCTACGGGTTCCAACTGCTAGAACCCAGTCCAGTGGAAAATCTTGAGACTCTTGAAGCGAAATCTGGCTCTGGAATACGGGATGAAATCTACTGGTTCAAGGACAAGGCGGGACGAAACTTGGGCCTACGGTTCGACCTGACAGTTGGCATGACACGGATGATCGCCAACCGGTTCGATCTTCCTGAACCTATCAAGATAGGATGTATCGGAGGAGTCTGGCGATACGACGAGCCGCAGTATGCCAGGTATAGATTTCACACTCAGTGGGACGCGGAAATCTATGGAGTATCAGAACCCACTGCCGACGCGGAAATCATCAGCCTCGGGTCCGACATTCTCGACAAGGTAGGACTGAAGGATCATGAAGTCCGAGTCAGCAATAGAAAAGTCGCGGAGGGGTTTCTCCAGAGCTTAGGAGTCCGCTCACAAGAGGAACTTGAGAGGCTGCTGCGAATCATCGACGGAATGGGAAAGAAGAGTCCCGAACAGATCGAAGGAGAGTTAGGCCGAGCCGGGCTCTCACAAGAGAAAGTAAAACGCGTCATGGGATTTGCGGACATCGGCGGTGACGCTGACAAAGTTTTACCCGATCTTGAGAAGAAACTTCCAAAGAACGACCTGATAAGCAAAGGACTCCAAGAGCTCACGGGAACCATTGACAACGTTGACTCCCTCGGAAAAAGATCCAAAGTTCAAGTGGACCTCAGAATTGTAAGAGGAATTAGCTACTACGACGGAACAGTCTTCGAAGCATATGATCAAGCAGGCGAAGACGTCGGTGCTGTATTCGGCGGCGGCCGCTTCGACAAGCTCTGTCGAATATATGGAAAAAGAGACATGCCCGCAACCGGCGTAGCAGGGGGCTTCGAGAGGCTCATGATTTCCCTCGAAAAGAAGGGACTCTTCCCAGATCTCGAACAGAATCCACAGGTATATGTCGCAATGGCAGGAGAAGAAATGCGTAACGAGACCATCAAGGTCTTGCGCGCACTGCGCGAAAGTGGGATCCGCGCAGACCGGGATCTCAAGGAGCGCTCCTTGAAAAAACAGATGGATTATGCCGCCTCAGCCAAAGCCCGAATTGTTGTAATCGTCGGCGCGAGAGAACTCAAAGAGGGTAATGTCCGGTTAAGAGACATGAAGACGGGAGAGGAAAGAAACATTCCAAAGAGTCGAGTCGTGGACGAGATAGCAAAAGTCCTGGCTTAGGTCAAGATCGTTCGACCCGGCTCATATTGAAAGACTGACCGGACCCGAGCCAGGCTCGCCTTCTTGCTTGAGTTTTTCAGGAAAACTTATCAGACGGACCGCAAAAAACATGCGGTATCAGCAAACTAGAGGAAATGCTAGATGGTTGAAGCTAGACCCAGTCGTGAAGAAACTCTGGACCTCCGCTCAAGAACTAAAGCATTGAAGCGAAGGCGGGCCAAGAGAGAATTTCGGACCCGACTCATTCATGTTTCCGCAGCCGCCGGCTGAAATGCAATCAAAGCTCCGAGGGGCCACCTAACGCCATCATCGCCTTACGTACCGGAGATTCACTCTCGGGGACTCAGGTCGTAGTACTCGGGCGGGTTCTTGGCGAGTTTGTAGTGAATGAATCCGTATCCGTATTTTTCATGGAGCTTGTTGGTTTCATCTACGGCGTCCCTGTAGGCATGCTCGAATCTTTCCCAGTCTCTGGCTTTGATGCTTTCACCTAGCGGATGTAGATGTGACTGAATGAAGCTAGTAATGTCTTGGTGGTATTTTGGTCTCAACGTTGCCCCTACTCTGAGAATGCTGATTGTCACCTTCTGTTCGTGCTCGGCGAGCTTCCAGTTTCCACCCTTAGCCGCGTGATAAAGTACGTGAAATCGATCGCCGATCTCCTTCATCAGCCGGGCTAGCCCAGGCTGGACCTCAGCGAGTTGTTCTAGAGTGAGTTCTCCATGCTTCGTCTTGACTACGATCTTCTCGTCCAAGTTTGCCATCATGGCATGGGATTTGTTTTCATATAGATTTCACTCTAGATTATGAACTCAGGCGGGTCAAGAGTTAAAGGCTGCAAGGCGATTTACTAGTCGAAGAGTGTCGCATCTTGTGGGTGGAGTTCAAGTGTCCGCTATGCGGCAAGGATCTTGACGACGACAAGACGATGGCTAACTTTCTGGTTTGCGCCGATTCGTCACACGGGCTCCTCCGGTTTTTCACCGGAGACGGCTGCTACTTCACAACCAATCAGCAGGTCGCGGAGGAGTTGATGAAGAAGGGAAAGAGAGTTCACATCGTTGATCCCAAGGAGTTCTTCGGGAATCAGACAATAAATCTCGAATAGACAGATCTTCGTCCGTCAGGAATCATTAACTATCCTATCGCCGGGTTTGTCCCGGGCCCGTAGCTCAGCCTGGATAGAGCGGCAGCCCCCTAAGTGGGGTCTCACATCGGAGTCAGCTGTAGGAGATGGCTAAATATCTCCGGCTAAAGGTCGAGGGTTCAAATCCCTCCGGGCCCGCATATCACTAGCAGGTCTGCCCAGATTCCGTTTGATCTACGCAGAGGGAGCAAAATGAGTCATTGGTTTCTTAGCTGAAATAAGTGCTTCCTCAAGTTTCTGTTGTTTTCGGGTGATTGTAAACCCAATGTCTCTTGCGAATTGAGGAAGATTTTTTGCTCTAATACGCAGACTGAAGCAGTCGCTATTCCTTGTATAGATTCTTCCGTTCAAAGGGTCTTTGAGCTCTGTACCGGCTCTGGTCCCAACCCGAGGTTCGGTGGTTTCGATTTTCAACTTGCCAAGGAGGTCGCGGATATAGGTTAAGATGTCTAGTTCAGTATTGTAGAGAGTTAAGGATCGCCCACTGATCGAGCCCTCACCATCGTAAAAGGCTCTGAGGAAGGCGCACGTGCACTTTGTGTCGTGCTCAATGAAAGGTTTGAAGCAGGACCAAGGTCTCCTTAGAAACTGGTATAACAAGATGCTGCGTTTCTGAACGATCCACCTGTTCCTCTTTTCGCTTCGTCTAACTTTGGAAGATCCACCAACTACTCTTCCCAAGCATCTTCTAAACTCTTCAGCATATTCATGATCTGTCACGCTTAGCAAAACCTCGCGATCATACTTGTGTGAATTGACGTTTCCATCGCTCAGGACCACGCCGATGACATAAGCTAGTTCGACTGCGGCGGTCTGGTTGAACTCGTTGACTCTTCCGAGAGGCTTGTGAATCCCTCGAACCCATTGGCTAATCGAACCCTTGGAAATGGGACTTCCCAAGCTAGCCGAGACAGTTTCTTGAATTCTTCCATAACTCATTCCTCGCGTTCGCAGGCTGCGAACAAGATCGTACAATTTGGCCCTTGTCTCCAAAGAACGGTATCTATCCACTGACCGAATCCAACTAACCATAGCTAGTTTTACTATCTCTTGCTTTCGCTGATCCCGTCGATCAGAATGCCCGGTTCCCAAGACTGACGTTAGCTTCGCTCTAACCTGGCCGGAGTATCTAACTCGATTAACGAACCTCGAACACTCAGCAAGTTATGAAGCAGAGATGAGTGAATGTGTGATGCTCGCCATAGGTTCCTTTTCGATCTATGAAGAGCCCGGGTCCATTTTCGGCTGTGTCGTATGTGCTCGTTTCACACGTGTGAGATAGAATGCAAGCCCTATCAAGAATATCATGGTAAAACCGATCAGACCGAGCCCAACGTTGTGGGTCATGTTGTAGGATGATATTTTGAGACCCGAGGCTGCGTAAGTAGTGTCAGGCTCACTTACGAAGAAGATTCCAATGCCATAGATGAGTCCTATCAAAACCGTCAACCGTGTTCCAAGCCCTGCGAGGGTAGCGGTGTAGAGTGCGATCACGAAGCCTAGCGCACCTATAGTGTCAGCATAGGGGACCAGCCACAGTTGTGTGAGGCTGTTGCCGATCTCGTTCAATACTAGGCCGAAGGCGTAGAGGACGATTCCAATCATAGCATAGCTACGAAGCGTGGTACTTGGAAGGGCCGGCTTGGAGGCCTCGGCCAGGCTCATAGAAGCTCAGGATTGTTCGAGTGCTCTTTAAGCGAATAGTAACTTGCCGAGCGAATACCGTGTAGTTCTAGGAATGTGGTTCTGTCTGCTTAGTAGGTTCAGTCACTATCGCTGAGCGTAGAGTCGGTGCCGATGATGATGGAAGAGACGGCGCAGAGACTTGCGGAAAGAGACGGGCCATCGTCATTGCCGCCTTGCTCTGACGAATTTTCGCAATAATTCCAGGCTCCAACCTACGATAGAATAGAGTCGGTGCCAGGATACAGGATGGCAGAAGAGAGATCATTAGCGTGAATCCGAGCGAAATGGCTCTGTCAAGGCTCCCCCCCATCGCTACTGCAAAAGAGACGAACGCGCCGATACCTCCCAGAGAGGACAACCATCTCGATGTCCATGCGGCTGGAACCGTGACTGTGAGCCTCGTCGTATTGTGACACCTGAGACCAGAATCTTCGAGAACCCAGAGAAGGACGTGTATCGAGGATGGAATGGCGAGCAGGAAAATTGCTACATAGATGAACGCGTTGCTGACAATAACGAGATTCTGCGGATTGACCTGAGTAACTTGTGGAACGATTAGGGCTGATAGAAAGAACACGAATACTAAGACGCGGATGTCTCGCAGAATTCTTCGCGAAACGCCCGGCTTTCCCACCTGTCTCTCGAAATAGTACTGGTGTCCCGATGACTCACGGAGTCGGCAGATTATCCTTAAGGCCAGGAAGGCTAGACGGTCTACCAGTAGACTCCAGATGAGAAGCGGGATCCCTACGTAAACTACAATAATTGTGACCAGCCAGCCTGTGCCCCTGGAGACGCCAGTTGTTAGAAGAGGCAGAAGGGCCAGGAAGCCCAGAATGTACTCTGTCCTGTAGGTCAAGGCTCCATCTGAGAAGAATTCTCGTCTCGACTATGAGTCTTCTAGAACTGACAAACTCAAACTCTAGGCATTGTTTGCGGTTTTTGGCTCGCTCTTTTTATCGAATCTGACTCTTCTGAGTCTGTTAGGACCCCACCATGCTCGGGGACCCAGTAATGACATGACCGCTGGGACGAGATAGGTCCGAACTACCATTGCATCCAAGACCACGGCTAGGGCGATCGCGAAGCCGAACCCTTCGAGAAGACGATTAGAAGATAGCAACAGTGAGCCCAGTGCTCCCGCAAGAATAAGCGCTAGAGCGGTTATGATTCCGCCGGTCCTGTCGACGGCGTCCACTACTGCCTGGCGGGTTTCCTTGCCCTTCTGAGCCTCTTCCCTGATCCGGGTTAGAATGAATATGTTGTAGTCCATCCCTATTCCATAGAGAAGCAGAAAGAGCACGAGGGGGATGATGAAGAGGACTCCTGATTGGAGAACGTTGTTGAAGAAGACAAGAGTGGCTGCATAGGCCCAGATTATGCTTAGTCCAATGGAGAGTATCCCGGTTATTGCCAGCGGATAAGAGCCGAGGACTACCAGCAAGACTACGAATATCGCCGCGACCGTCAATATTCTGATGGCGTTGAACTGGTTGACCGTTTCATTAGCAAAGTCGAGAGTGGATGCGGACGCACCTCCTACCAGTATTGTATCTTGAGCCAGCGAGAGGTCGGAGCTCTGAAGACTCGCGACAATGTTCCGCATCTTAGTGACCGTATTGAGAGAATTCTGCGTAAATGGCTCGTCAGCAAATAGAACTGTCAACATAGCAGTCCGATTGTCTCTTCCAATGCTCCCCAAGATCGACCGCCTTTCTTCCGGCGTCAAGCTCGCCATATTGGTAGCGTTTACCGGGACTCCGTTGGGGCGAGTTGGCCCTGTCACCTCTTTCACGTTGGACAGCCTGGTAATGTTTCGACTCAGATTTTCCAAGCTTGCCTGTGCACCAGCCGTCAGATTACCGTTTACGAGAATTGGCACCGGGAATTGCACGAGCACTTGTGTGGGGCCGATCTGACCAGCGCCGAAGCTTTGCTCTAGGGCAGTGATGCCCTTGACACTTTCAGCTTGGGGGAGTCCTGCCGCAAAGTCGTATGATGTGGACCCGGTCAGTGATATGTAGATGGCCGGGATGGATATGATCAGAGCCAGTCCTAGGACGAGGACGGGTCGCCTGACACTGAAGCCTGCAGCTCTTCGGAAATATCCGGGCCTTTCAGCTCTTTTCTTCCGCGCCCTAGCCGCATATGCCTCGAACCTCTTGCCCGATGTCGGCCAGAATATCCTATCGCCCGCTATTAGGATGAGCGATGGAATTAGTGTTAGACTTACTAAAAGGGCGATTAGAACCCCAAAGCCGAGGCCGACGCCGATTGATCTGAGGAGGGTGAAGCTGGTTAACGTCATTGCCCCGAAGGCGATTATGACAGTGGTTGCGCTAGTGGCGATGCTCTCACCTGACCAAGTGATGGATGTCTGAACCGCTTGGGCTTTGTCGCGACCTTCGACTCGTTCTTCACGGTAACGGGCCATTAGGAAGATTGCATAGTCGGTGCCAACTCCCAGCATTATCGTGAACAGGAACGTAGTGGTGGTGTCCTGGATTGGGATGATGTATTTCCCGATGAGGTAGAGTCCACCTTCTGCCATTAGTAGGGCCATTCCGACGGTTGCCAGCGGTATGAATGGCGTGACTATTGCGAAGAAGAACAGTCCGGCGAGCACGAGGATCGCGCCAACGGTAACAGGCTCGATGCGACCGAGGTCGGCTGTACTTCCAAGAGAAGAATCGGCGGTGGTGGCCAGATCACCGGTCACGTATGTCTGTAATGGTTCGCTACCAATTGCCTTGAGTTGAGAGATGATGTTCCGCATCGTCACCACGTTCTTCAAGATCGGATCGGAATCCGCTGAGCCGAACGAGCCTGGAGCCTGGGAGAAATTGATCAGGATGATCATTGCATTATTGTTCTGACTGATAAAATTCTGGAGAATCGCCGGTGGAATCAGTGGCGGATATTGTGAGAGAGTTTCATGCCATACAGTTTGATTTGCAAGCGATTGTGCCATTGGGTAACTGTTACCTTGTTGCAAATAGTATGCCGTGAGAGCTTGCCTTTCTACGGTGTAGATCGAGGTGAAATTCTCAAGGCTGTCGAGGACTCCCGGTGCCTCAAGGCGTTGTTCTAGACGAAGAGCGAATATTTTGGTCGCGTTGTCGGTAACATCGTTTCCTTGGAGGAGAATTATGACACTTCCGTTGGACTGCGGACGGGGAAACTCTTGGGCCATGAGATTCTGGGCCAGTGCAGACTGGGAGGTGCTGGACTGGCCGCCACTAGTGCTAGAAGTGGTGACCTGAGAGAGTTGTTGGGATAACGGAAAACTCGCGGCGAAGAGTAGAATCCAGAAGACGATTATCAGCTTGTATCTTCTTCCAACGTAGGAGCCAATTCTCGCGAAAGTTGGAACCTTTGGCCTGGGGATCTTCTGGGCTCCAAGCTTCCTAGAGACTGCGTATCCGGCTACACTTGCAACGGCTACAAGTCCAATTGCTGCTGTGACTATCGTGCCAAGATTGTCTGAGACATATTGGCGGAGGTACCGGTTGTTCTGGTAATCGAGGATCAGAGCGGAGAGTTCGGCGAGCGAGATCAGGAGAACTAATACTAAGATTCCTATCCAGCGAGCCCTAGAAACGTTGGTCCCGCTCATCATCGACCCAAGTCGTGCTCATGATGCTTCCAGGATGGATGCGGAGTCAAGAGAGGATGTTTGATCCGATTTGCTAGACTATTTACGCGTGATTTCGCTCAAGTGAACAGTCCATCGACGATGGTCCAGACTGTTTCTGCGGATTGTTGGACTTCCCTATCTTGTCTCCAGATTCTATCAGAGAGATTCCAGTATCTGAGACTTTGAATCGGAGATAGTCCGATTGAAGGTTCTTGGGTTTCGTATTTTGTTGTTCGTTAGTAGGAGAAGCGCTGGCACATGTTACAGACTTCACGGGACTCATGCTGCTGATGATCTTTAGTGTTCGGTTTGCTATGCTCCTCATCTAACCCCTCGTGTTCCCCATGTCCACCATGGGCATGGGATGCGAAGAATTCTGTCATTGGCGTCGCGTTCCCATCGTTGTTGGTCAGCGCGGGTAGCTTCCAGACGGTTTCAAGGGTCTTCAGGAATGAATAGTGGTTGTACTGCTTGGACGACTGGAAGTTGGTCTTGACGACAGGTCCGGCCCAGACCGCGTAAACGCAATCCCGAGAGCTTCCGTTCAGAGGACAGTATCCATTGCCCTCGTCAAAAGTGATGAACAACGCTGCCTTTTGGTGCGTGAAGAGAGTACTGTTCAGGATGTTCGGAACCACTTTGGAGAGATAGTTGTCACCTGTAGCGACAGGGCAATCGTGCATGTCATTGCAGAGATTGGGTGTTAGCCACATGAGATTCGATGCGGTGGAGGGCGAGGCCAGGTCTGAGAGAAAGAGGTTGTCAGGGCCGCCTTTTCCTCCCAAGTTGGCGGGGACAATACGGGAGCACCGGGCTGTACTGTTGACTATGTCGTCGAAATAGACGAAGGGATTGTGACGAGCCGCATACTGGCCGGTTCCAGTATCGCCTGTGAAGCAGTTCCCAGGGGAGCACTGAGACCCGCAACTAGAAGGATAGTCTTCCATGTAGGCCTTCCACGATAGTCCTCGACTCTCCAGGCTATCGACAATGTTCGAGGCGTTCCCAGCACTGCATCCCGGACTCGGATTGCAGTCCGTCTTGCTCCAGGAGGCAAAATCCTGTCCCGAGATAAGGGACAGGTAGTTTGGCAAGCTAGGATGGTTGACAGCAGTATAGTTATTGGCGAGTGCGAAAGAGGAGGCTAATTGGTTCATGAAAGGAGCTGAAGGGTTCTTGACGATGTCCCCAAGTCCCTGATTCTCCATTACGATGACCACTACATAGTTGAAGGGATGGTTCGCATGGTCTTGCATTCCCATTGTTGTAGAACCGAGAGAATTCGAGAGGGCCAAGGCCAAGACTAGGACTGATAGGAACTCCAACACTTGTCTCTATCCTCTCCACGGTGATTTACTCATGAAGTTTTCTGAGTCCTATGATGTGTAAGCTTGACATGGATTGCCCAGGCTATGGATGTATAGCCTTCTATATTGATGGGTTCCAGATAGAGAGGGCACCCACCTTTGATTTTTGTCGATTCAGACTGAGCTGGGGCATTGCCGAGAGGTCTCTCGCAGCGTCAAGATCGCCAACGTTGCGGTCAGATGTCCCGAGTTAGCACCAGAATGCTCCTAGGTGGTGGTGCTATATTCAAAGCTGCTGCGCTTTTCCGACGCGCTCAAATAATAGAGTCTGCCTGGGGACAGAAGCCTTGCCAAAGAAACCGATCCGCGAGCCCAGTGAGGTCAAATTATCAGCGACAGAGATTGACTTCCTGAAGAGTAATGAGTTATGTCGATTTGCGACAGCATCAGGGAAAGGTGAGCCCCACGTTGTCCCCGTATCGTATGTCTGGGACCAAGACTACGCGTATATTGTAACGGACTACGGGACCCGTAAGCTGAAGAACCTTAGAGAGAATCCTCATGCAGCGATCCTCGTCGACACTGGCGGAACCCAGAAGCTCCTATTGATCAGTGGACCCGTGGACATCATCGAGAAGGGAGAAGAATACCGCAGGCTCTACAAGTTGTTCTACTCCAAGCTGAGCTGGGTCAAGCGAGATCCATGGAAAGAAGGCGAAGCACCATTCGTCAAGGTCACTCCAACCTTCAAGGCGGGCTGGGGCCTGAAGAGCAAGTAACGAAAATGATAGTGTCACCTGTCGCAAGGCTCAGATGATTGCACGTTTCATCCTTTCCTCGGTTGAGGGTCATCGTTCCACTGCCTGGTTACAAGATTCTTTAATACCGCTGAGAGGCTCAATCGCTAAACGGAGCAGACAACCCAAATTGGCAGATTTCTGTTCGAGATGTGGAAAGACTCTCAGCCTCATAGACCCTCTCCTTGAGCTTAAGGGTCTAAGGTTCTGCGAGGATTGCTATCCTGATGTCAAGCGGGAGCACGCAGCCGCGGCCATGTCGGATAAGGTGGATCGTAGGCAGCGGGTTGCTTTTGGAGACGACTCCAGTGATGAGAATCTGCGAGGGTCGATTATCAAGGGAAGGCAAGCGCTCGCGGTCAAAGAGAACGAGTTCAAGTGGGATAATCCATCCCTCTCGCTAATCGCAAGCGCACTTCGAATCCTCACAGACCAGAACAACATCATGATGAAGCAGAACGAGCTCATCCTCCGCGAGCTCGAATCAAGACCCGCAACCGTCAAATCGAAATAAGACCTGAAGTCTCAGGTTCTTCCTTTATTCTTGATGTAGCGGAGCTGGTCCCAGGGGCCGGAGTTCCATAGAGGGAAACCTCTACTTTGAACTCGCCGAACCGGTCATAACCGATTCTCCGGCGACACTCCGTGGAGCGCTATCCACTCCGGTATCTGGATGCCTGGTCGGCTGGCTGACCCGCACATTAAGTGCAGGACTACAGCCGGAAGTATTAACCGAATCGCCTAGGATTATCGCCGACCGAACTTTTCAAGCAACCAGCAAGGCGGTGTAATTAGTTTCGGTTTAGTCTCACCTTTACCTTACGTATCGCGAATGAAAGTTGGTCTTATTGTTAGAACCATTCTTGACGTCAGCGTTGCCCTTCAGTCGCTTTGACATTGCTAGAGGCGTAACTATTCCCAATTGCATCTCAGAAGCTTTGGCTGAGGAAATTGGAACCCATATTGGCGACGGACACCTGAAATTTGTAAAACCGAGCCGCGGTGGAACGGAGTACCGATGGATCTATTCTGGACACCTTACGGAGGATCGGGAATATTTGCTGTCACACGTTGCCAGTCTCGTGAAGAAGCTGTACAATATACGAGGAAGCATTTACGAGCGGTCCGCAAAAACAGAACTAAGCCTGATGTACGGTTCTAAGGCGGTTTTCTACTTCAAATCCAAAGTCCTTGGAATTCCAATTGGTCCCAAACACAGTATTCGCGTTCCCGCCATAATCTTTCAATCTGAGGACAACGGAATATTCGCGGCGTGCCAGAGGTCTTTTTGACACTGACGGTTCACTAGCGTTTCAGAAGAATTGGAGAGAGGAATATGCAGATCCAATCATAAACTTTGGAACTGTGAGTCCTCTGCTCGCCGATGATGTTGCCGTACTTCTAGGGCAGCTACATTTTCACTTTCGGCAAAACACGTATAGGAGTAAGGACCCCAACAAACGGCCATTACATCACATTTGGCTTGACGGTCCAAAACGACTAGAAGAATGGATTGCGAAGGTTGGTTTTGCCAATGCGTCAAAGTTCAGCAAGTACCTAGTTTGGAAGGCATACGGCTATTGTCCTCCGCGCACAACCCATCTGGAAAGACTTAGAATGATCGACGAAAAATGCAAATAATCCAACAAGAAAACTTGGTCCCGGGGGCCGGACTTTCATAGGACATTGTCCTGTTTTGAACCGGCGACAATCCCGTGGCGTGTCCGCCATCTCCGGTTTCCATTGTTAGCCTAGAAGGCTGAGTTGGCTGCGCGCTAGGCGCACACCTACAGCGTCTCCGTCCCTGTTGGGACTCGGAAGCTCTTCCAGGCTGAGCTACCCCGGGACCGAGGCTACCCGGTTTGAGTGATTAGTTAAGATTTGTCGGAAGGCGACTGCTGATTCTCGCGTATCCACTGAGCCAAGTCGCGCAAGGCAATGTTTGATGAGACGTCTATGACGGGGACCTCCATGTTTCCTACCCGGATGAGGTTGTTGTACTTGGCCATCGGCGCATGCGAGACATTTGACGCGTAGATCCTTCCCTTCACATACTCATCGGGCAGAGCCTCAGGCTCCACAAAATCCGCTAGGAAAACGACTCCTTCAGCCCAGTAGAGCGCCATGGGCTGACCTGAGACGTTCATGACGAAGGCAATCATGGACGCTAGGTTCTGTTGTGAATTGAAGCTGGTAAGACCAGTGACCACGATCTCTTGGGGTGGAGCGTGAATAATCGAAACCATTACTAGAGCCTCAGGCGGCCCCTGTCGTCCGGGAGTGTTAAGCCTTAGCAGGTGTCGACTGTGGGTCCCGTTCCTCAAGGCCCTCTTCACCTAAGAATGGTCTCAAGGGAGGGGAATTATCCTCGAACAGAGGCTGTTCTCATCACCTCACGACTAGCCGCCGGCTTCAATCCGGAACACAATCCGAATCCAACTTGTGGGGTTCCGATGGGTCCAGGCTAGGGTCAGCCAATGCTAGGGTACGGGATCCTCCACAAGGCTAGACGCCCACCAGTAATCAACTGACCTTTCTAGACTCTACCGACTCGCCGGGCACTCTCCGAGGACGCCTGGAGGCGAGGGAGTACTGCTCTATATCGTAGGTTTCGCCCGACTCTGCTGTATCAGGATAATTTGGGATCGAGGGCATAGCCAAAACGCGTAGCGACAGATCTCCCTCGTATTCAATGGTCGCCGACTGTTTCTAGATAATTGAGTCATTACTGGCTCTAAGGAAAAGCGTCCAATCTGGACGGTATTGAGAAGAATCCGGCTTCCGCACCTTCTGCTAGGGAGTCCGTTCTCAGTTCTACACGCATACCATGGACCCTAGGAGAGTCAGCGGATTCAAACTCAGAAGCACTTATCTGAGACCTGGCCGATAATGTGCAGGTGAAGGCGTGGATAGCCTGGTATAGCCGCACTCTGAGGCTTGCACGCCAAGTAGACTTTCTGACCCTATCAGGTGCTATCGTAGCAGTGTTTCTCGCGCCAATAGGTCAGCCTTGGTGGAGCATAACGGGGGCTACCACAAACAAGCTGTTGACCATCCAGATCTCTCCATACTATCTCCAGGCGAATGCTACTGGATTCTCAGGCGCCTCATTCGCAGGCGCTCTTGGATCGTTCACAGGCCTATTGTTGTTCCTAGCTGTTTTCGCCCTAGGTGCCTCTAGTTTCCACCGCGGAGCTTGGTGGAGCAGGATAACAACATACTTCGGCCTTTCTGTTCTCTCTGAACTCTATCTCAGCTTCCTCCTAATGTACCATGCCACCGAGACCGCCCTCCTCGGGATGTATGGCATACTACCTCCCTTCTCCGGCACCACCCATCTACCCGCTCTGATCATTGGACTCGACACGAACGTCTACCTTCAGCCACTAGTCACAGCAGGCTTCAGCCTTCCTTTCTATCTCGGCTTCCTCAGTCTTGGGCTCGTAGGAAGCAGTTTGGTCTTCGAGAATCTGAGAACGAAAAGGGAAAAGCCCCCTCAACGAGGAGTTGCGGCTGTCTTCACATCAGAGTGAAATCCCTCGATGAGAATGGTAGGGACGGAGGTCGATTAGCCCTGTAATGCTCTGGTCTTTGCTCTCAACTCAACAACGACTGTTACCCTTGACCTTCCGAGAACAGTAACATCTCGGAATCAACAGTCAATGGTGCTTCTATCTTGTAGCAGTCTGGGTGCCTAGGCCGTGAAACGGAAGATCTTCGGATTTCTACAAAGTGTGACCGGGGCGATCTCAGACCACCTACCTGGAGGCCATCATGCGAAGAAAGAAGCCCCGCGAAGATCGATTAGACATAGGAAACACTCAGCGGGAAGGACCGGGCCCCACAAGAAGCTGAAAATCCGAAAAGTGGGATCTGAGGCGAGCCACAAGGGACGCCTAAACGGTAAACCGAAAACAATAGCCCATATCATTGACAGGTCGAGTCTGACTGGTGCTCCTAAGGCGACCGTCTACTCCTGCCCGACATGCGGACTCCAGGCCACTCGATCTTCAATGCTTGAACATCTTCTGGGAAGCCCACTGCACCAGCCTGGCCGTGTTCAGCCAGTGCAAACAACCGACCAAACGGTCAAGGAAGACCAAGCCATAGCCTCGCGTAAAGAGGACCCCAAGGATTCGCTGAGAAATCTACTACAGATTCTTCTACCGCCGCGCCCATTCGGTCGCAGACACGAACAAAAAATCGTCAAACTCTAACTTCACTCCGACCAGAATGTCTTGACACAGACCTCTCATGTAACGCGTCGAATAACAATTCGCGATTGATGACTTGGAAATCGAGGGTCAGGGGATTAGATAGCAAAACCTTTCGATTAATGCGATGCAAATGAGATGTTGAGAACATCATGAGCGACGAAAATTGAGATGGTCTGTCGTGGCGCCCTAATGGGTGTCCTTTGAGCACTTGTCGTGGACGGGCCCCAGCCTTTCCGCCCTATCATCATATCTGAGGTGCCAGGTTTCTCTATCGAGTATCGATTTGTGGCAAGACTGGCATTTCATGATCGGATTAGCGGGTGTGCCATGTGTCGGGCTAGTGCCTTGAGCAGCCGAGTATTGTTCTACCCATTCGGGAATAATTACAGCTCTCAAAAGTTCCTGTACTGAGATCCATCTTCTCGTGGCCTCCAGTTGGAGAATCTGATACGTAATGTCTCCCAGTGACATTATGAACTTGGACACGGACGTCTTCTGTTTTCGGATTGGGAGTAATAACCGTAGTCCACCCTTGTTGCGGAAAATAGTGAGGATTTTCGACCTCCAGACTTGGCGATGACTGGTTCTGCTCTGTCTAATTGTCTGGCGAGGACGGTTTTTCTCGCTGGAGCTTTAGGATCGAGACGAGTGAGATGAAGAGACAGACTGCCAGACCCGAGAATACGTAGACCCATGCATCCCATAGCCCTCTAGGGCCTATGATGGGAAAATAATAGAGACCGCTGGGTCCGTAGAACTGGGCGATCCCGAAGAGCTCGTCCGCCGTGACCGAGAGGGCTCCGAAACCATAGCACGCGATCCCGAAAACGACAAGCCACCATGTCCGACTCATAGATTCTCGCCCGAGAAGAGTCCTTGCAAAGACGGGACTCTCATCAAGATGATGTGACTAACGATAAAAGCTCGTAAATGCGAGAGATCTGAATCTAAAGCCCGATGAGTGCTGGCTTGGCCATGATTCTTCTCTGTGGGAAATCATCTTTGATACTGGGGATCTAGACCGGAGTTAGCTTATGTCTCCTTCTCTTCGTCACGAGAACTAGGAACACAGCGGCGCCTGCGGCCGCCGCGAACGCGATAAAGACGTAGACAATTCCATAGAGGTAGCGCTAGCAGACGAAAGAGGCTGGACGTCTCCGTAAGCGCAGTCTGGGTAATGTTTTGGCCCCGGTTTCCTTGTTACAATACGTGACGGCTTTAGTTGCAAGGCAGTTGTCGCTGGCCGATGTAGTAGATGTTGCCTGGAGGGTGTCGTCTTCAAAAGCTGGAGCGCTGGATTGTAGAGGCTGATCAGAAACTGGTAGGCCGCCATGATTTTCTGGTGGACAAAGGTGGGCGACTGCCCAGAAACGGGACTAGTCAGATTGCTAAGGACCATGATTGTAATGACGAACAGGGCTATTGGGAAAGGTCGTGTAGGAATGAGCTTAGTATCTTCAACTATTCAAAAGGTCCCGACAGTGTGTGTGTCTGTGAATTTTGCCTGATATGCTCTTCTGAATACGCTGGTAACGAAAAGATTTCGACCGAGATACGCTGTTGGTTCAGACCAAAGAGCTAGAATGGCTTGAGTGAACGTCGAGGGTCTGGTACGGGACTCAGGATTGGATTCCTAGTCGTCCTCGTGTTAGCGGTTGCATGGCTACCAGTAGCTAGTGCGCCTTCTAAGCAGACGATGTTGACGTTGGACGGTGTTGGAGCAAGCAATTGTCAGCGGCCGTTCTGTGTGCACTCGCAACTTTTGACAACGTCCTCAGGGCACGATCTCATCGTCCTAGTCGTCGAGACCTATTGCCACACCGGAATATCAGGTATTACTGACAGTAGCGGTCTCAACTTCACCCTGCGCGTCTCTCACGCGAACGATTGTTACGGGACGCTCTGGGAGTACTATGCCATCTCAACTACACGGCTGAACCAGGACAATATTACCGTAATTGCTGACCAGTGCTGCAACACAATCATGGGCATGCAGGTCCTAGCAGTTCACGGAGCCAACACGATCGGGGTCTTCGATCCTGACCCTTCTACACCCGCAGCCGTGTCTTGCCCAGGCACGAATTGTGGGGACTGTACCGCCAATTTTAGCCAGGGAACGTGCTCCGCCTCAATACGGACTTCGAGGCCCGCTTTTGTAGTCGCTACCACCGTGATCAAGGGCGCACCCCCTTGCGGGCCCCACTATCAGACAGGCCAGGTACCGGGATTCACGAGCCTGATGCCGAACCAGAACAATAGGTTCGAGGTCGACTACACGATAACCAGTATCCCGCAAACTACTGTCGTGTTTGCGTGTAATGGCACGAACGCGTCAGCAATCTTGGTCGAAGCGATCTCAGTCCACAGAGACTCGGAATAAATCCTGAGTACTTCAGCAGAGCTTGTAGGATTCCGAAGGCAACCACGATCCTTGCTCATCGATTCGGCCTTGAACGCCTGCCAGGTCTTCTCGTACTCGTAACAATCCTCGCATAGATAGGCGGGGCAGGCATCGTCCCTCTGCTCGACTGATGCTATATCTCTCAAGCACCTCGCGCAGCGCATACGTTGCGCTACGAGCGGGCTGTCCTATTTGTGATAGAGATTCGCGAAGCCGCGAGTCCCAGACGGGCGTGTTCTCCTTTCTTCAGTACGTATCCAGTCGGGGACGATGACTGCGCGAATCAGCTCTTGGATACTGATCCCTTTCTGCTCCGCGATACGGTTGAGTTCAGTGAAGATGTTCTGGTGGAGTGTTTGCATGTACTTGACTGTCGGCACCAAGAAGCCTACTTTTGGGGTGGTCCGAATGGAGGTGGCGGCGTGGGCTGTGGCTGAGATTTTCCTTTGAAGTAGCGTTCAAGAACCCATCTTAAGACCGCATACACTATCACAAAGCCAATAGCATATCCGACGACTGTTCCGACTACTCCCATCCAATCTGAGTAGTAGAGATTCAGCTCTGCATCAATACGTTCTTCCAATTGCAAAACTGCGAGGGTGAGAACCCCTGCCCAGACAGTCACCTTATCTTTGGTATCCATGACTGGGAAGAAATTCTGAACAAGCTACTTAGCGCTTTTCGCTCCCGACCGGGCACCGCTTCTTGACGAAACGATCCAGAGTTCGTTGCATCATGAGCAGCCTCTTAATTCCACATCATTCTTGAAAAGCATGACAAGCTCGGTGGGTCCTCTACATCTCGGACAATTCATCGCGGCGTTTACGCGAGGTTCATGCGATAAGGTAGAGAGAGCACCGAGAAATGCCGAAGACCCCTACAGTTTGAAGCTTCGATTGCTGAGAGCAGTTTCGACTCGGCAGTTTTACCTCTTCGGGTCATAGGTTCGGAGGCGTTGTCTTGGGCGAGCACGACGCTATGAAGCGGTCAAGCCATGAGGTGAATATTTCAAAATGAAAACAATCAGGGTCGTGATCATCGCCGCGGCATCTCTTCTCCTTGCCTTCTCTCCAACCATCGCGTCTGTCTATGCGGCCTGTGGTCCAGGATGGATGTCTGATTCTTGGACTCCCAGACCGGGAGTTACTTTCAGCATCAGTTCGACAGCCTGTGCAGGAACCTACCCGAAGCACACAGTCAGCTCTAACAGAACAGATTCAAGCCTCATTCCTCAGAATAGCAATTTCACCTATACTGACATCGACAACATCTCACCGAACACTGGGACTAGAGTTAGCCAGTCATTCAACACAGGTCTTGGAGTTCTCCCTAGCGATACTCACACCTACGGTCCCTTTTCGGGCAATGCAGTCCCCAACTGCGGATACACAGACTTCGCGATACTAGTGCTGGACAGCGCGACAGGCCAGACCCACGTTCTAGAAATGGACTCATACGGCCAGACAGCGGGAACCTGCCCAATCTAGAAGCGAGAAAAAAAAGTCCCCAAAACTTCTCTCCTCTTTCTTTCCGCGATTGGACTCAACCAGTCGGGACTCTGACCATTCATGTCCACCAAACGAGTGTAGTTCCGGCAAGGGGTCTGGCCAGGCGGCTCGTATAGCTGATCATGTATTGCTCCGCAACTCGGCAAGCCTGACCGCGAAGGTGCCCGAGAAGATTCCGAGAAAGCTCCCTGCGATGACGTCACTAGGGTAATGAAGCCCGAGTATGACCATCGATAGACCCGTTGCAACTCCCAACAACGCGAACGGTATTCGCCATTCTGGATACCTTGCCCACACGACAGTGGCAACGGTGAACGCGTTGGTTGTATGGCCCGACGGGAGACCGGGACTGGTAGGCATCTGGTATCGGGGAGTTATGCCGGGTATGACTGTGAATGGACGCGGGAGGTTGAAGGCTGCTTTCAAAATGTCAGTAAGAGCCATGGCGGCCACCATGGCAACTGCAAGTACTAGAGAGCTTGTCCAATCCTGTGTATCTCTTCGAAAGACATAGAGGTAGAAGACTAGTGGGACCCAGATGATGTCTCCAAGTGTCGCTATTCCGTAAATTGTGACCAGTGCAAGGTTGTTAGTTGTCACGTTGTAGAGAGACGTGGCTCCCTCCTCGTTCAGCCATGGTGCGAGCTTCCAGAATATGAGCCAAGCTAGGAAGAAGCCTATGACGCATATTGCGATTCGCCTAGCTGAGAGCTTGAGAGCCTTCGCCCATGATTCTAGATCGAAGCGCTGTCGCTTATGCGAAGAAGTTGTTTCTGCTGTGGAGAGAGCTAATCCCATAGGAGATTTGGGTCAGAACTCCGCTTTTAGCTCCTCGCCAGCCCCCGGCCTTCGATGCTTGTTCTTAGCATCGACGACTCGTGCGCGTACCCGGAAGGGCACGACCCGCCGAGAAAACAAGAAATGGGTTCTCTTGTCTGAGCCGGAACATGCTCCAAAGGTATCATCATTACCCGTTCTGGCGGCGGTCGAATCAGCTTCGAAACCGCGGAGTACAAGCCGCCGACCACGCCCCCGAAAAACGGGAAGCGACATGGAAAAGCTTCTTCATTCTATGCGCCACTATGACCAACGACCACAGACAGCAGTAGACGCCCCAACGGAGACCGATCAATAGGAGAACCTCTAGGCTAGACCACGACCGTATCTCGTACACCTACTGTCTCCAGTGCAACTCTGTAGCCATCAAATGCTACGGATTCGACATAACCGGATGGAACCTAGACGAGAACAATAGATGTGCTAGCTGCGGCTATCAACTACCCATCACAGGCGGGCTCAGCTGAGCAGTATCAGAAGAAAGATTCCTACCAGCAGTCATCTAACACGGTTTGTGAGTTTGCTGCTTCCCAGACCGCGCATATCAATGAGCTTTCGAGTTTCCACCATAAACGGCCTTAACATCTTTTCGAGTCAGTCCCAGGCTAACATTCCTGTTTCTTTGTGGACATAGCACTTTACAATCCGAGAATAGCCACAGCTTGGGCAAAAATAGCCCAGTCCTTCAAGCTCATGCTTTTCGAATGTATATTTCCAGTATTTTGAGTTCACGGTGGAAAGATCGGGGATATGCACTTTAGACACTTTCACGGGTAAGGGTCCAATCATTGTTCTTGCACAGAATGGATTTTGACACTCCACTGCCAGCCAATTTTGGGATTGAGCCACATCCCGCGATAAGAGCGATAGAACGCTGAAACTGAACCGAGCTATCCGAGAAGGTGCGAGGTGGTTACAGATTAGTTATGCGAGCCCGTTCGATATTCTACGTCAGCCTCGTGAACAAGTTTTGCAATCACTGTTGCTGAACCTACGACGGGCGAAATCCGAGTGCGAGACAGTCATGAAGGTCGAGAAGTAGATGCGACCCTGGTTGGCAAGTCTCATCGTGGGCGACTCCGAGCCTCATCATCTCGGAATCTGTGACCGTTGTGCAGGGGAGATACATGGCGATTGTCTTCTTGCATGGGAGACCTATCTCAATCCGTGCACTTGTAAATGTCGTCGTCGCGGATGTCGAAACGGAAAGAAGCAGAAATGGAGACGAAAGAAGGTAGTGAGACTAATTTTGGTGTTACAACCTCGTGAACAATCAAAAGCCTAAGACCAGAACAAAAACTTTCAAATTGGGCCGCAAAACCGCATTTCATATGGCAGACACTTCCATGGCTTGGCATTGAGACTTAGCCAAGTGACCCTTTCTGTCCCACGAACTCTTTACTAGAGAGAAGGACCGCGCCAGCAATCAACCCGAAAAACGTGACCGGAATCCTATCTCACTCCCATAATCTCATCATATTCGCTCCTAGCGTCTGTCCTACTCCTCTATGGACTGGCGCCTGCCTCCGCAGTTACGAGCTACAAGCCAGGCGTCAAGCCGGGCGACTCAGCGACATACGGACAGGTCAAGGCAAGCTCGAAGTCTGATCTTGCACCGTTTTCTCCGGTCAAGGATTTTCTCGACGCCAGCTCGATAACCGTCTCTGTTCTCAACGTCGTAGGAACTAACATAACGGCTCGACAGACATACAACTATCCCAACGGGACGACTAGAAGCATTGTCTGGGTTGAGGATGTTCAGAGCGGAGCAGGAAACATGTCCTCAGCGATCGTCTGGATTATCGCTGGCTCCCTGGTTGCTCCCGACCCCATCTACGAGTCTTCCTCAGCATCGACAATAGGCCAGACTG